>Ga0102924_1001577_pt1 | contig 26122 bp, 23 predicted proteins | sample PaiPotPPM11metaG_FD_80116 | JGI IMG/M metagenome (GOLD analysis project Ga0102924, IMG submission 80116) | Iron sulfur acid spring bacterial and archeal communities from Banff, Canada, to study Microbial Dark Matter (Phase II) - Paint Pots PPM... ... | reverse complement strand
TCTACTGCAAGCTCAAACAGTACCGAGCCATCGCAACCCGCTACGACAAAACCGCCAGAAACTTCCTCGCCGCCATCCATTTGGCCGCCGCTGTCGTCTGGCTCAATTGAGGACAGGCCCTAGCGGCGCAAATCCGATTTTGCCTGGGCTTTAACCTTCGCGGCTCTCTCGCGAGCGAAAATTGATACGTAACCATTTGAAATAATTGGATTAAGCCACCATTAAGCACACCCGCCTATGGTCGGCGCCTGGCTGGCGTCGGGGTGGTGTTCTGGCCGCGTGGCCGCATCCGTTTGGCGCGTTGTATCGGTCGAGTTCTGTTGCGTGAGTTGAGTCCTTCATGGCGTGCCGTCGCACCATCCGGAACGTTGGCCTTCGCCTCTCCCGGTATTTTCGGCGTTGCGCGCGATCGGCTGGAGCTTTTGCGCTCCTGATCGCGACGCTATCTGCGCCGGCCATGCCGGCGGGCGCCGCGCCTCCCGCAACCGCGCCGCTCCGAGCCACGCTCGCCGTCACCACGAGCGACGGCTATGCAAGACTGGTCTTCACCGCGGGCGAATATATCGACGCGACCACCAAGCTCTCGAGCCATGTGCTGATCATCACCTTCAAGCAGCCGATCGATGTTTCGGTCGATCGGGTGCCGGAGCAGGCGCCCGATTATATCGGCGCCGCGCGGCGCGATCCCGACGGCAAAGCCATCCGCATGGCGGTGGCGCAAGATGTGACCGTCAACATGATGGGCGCCGGCGAAAAGCTGTTCGTCGATCTGCTGCCGACATCTTGGACCGGCGCGCCGCCGGGCTTGCCCCAGGACGTTGTCAACGAGCTCGCTCGCCGCGCCCGCGACGCCGAACGGCAATTGCAGCGTGAGCGCCAGCTCACGCAGGCGAAATATGTGGCGCCGATCCGCGTTCATGTCGCGAGCCAGCCGACCTTCACGCGCTACCTGTTCGACGTGACCGGCCAGACCGCGGTTTCCGCCGATCGCTCCAAGGACAGGCTGGTTCTGAATTTCGACGCCCCGCTGACGTTCGATCTCGCCGACGCCCAGTCGGCTCTGCCGGAGGGCGTGCAAGCCATCAACAGCGAACTGGAAACGGACTCCTCGGTCGTGCGCTTCGTCTTCGGCGTCAGTGTCGATGTGCGCACTTTTCGCGACGAGAAGGGTTATGTGGTCGATATCGTAAACCCGGATGGCTCGGCTGCGCAAGGCGCGGCGTCGGCAGCGATGCCGCCCACGAAATCGGGGAATGAAGGCACGCCGACTCCCGAAGCCGCTGCCGCGGCAATCCATGCCGCGGCGTCAGGCGGCGCGTGGTCGATCCAGAGCACTGCGCCGGCTGCACCGCCTGCTGCGCCGGTCGAGTCGCGGCCGCCACGGCAGTCGAGCGCTACGCCGAGTTCAGCCACGCTTCCGGTTGCGCAGGCCGTTCCCGCGCCGCAAGCTGCGCTGCCTCCAGTTGCGCAGGTTGCTCCGACGCCACCGCCGCAAACTGCGCCGCCTGCCGCAGAAGTTGTTCCCGCGCCGCAACTCGCGCCGCCTCCTGTTGCGCAGGTTGCTCCGACGCCACCGCCGCAAACTGCGCCGCCTGCCGCAGAGGCTGCTCCAGCGCCGCAACTCGCGCCGCCGTCAGCCGCGCAGGCCGCTCCCGCCGCAGAAGCCGCTCCCGCGCCAGCACCACAATCCGGGTTATCGCCTGCTGTGCAGGCGGCCGCCGCGGCGGCAGCGGTCAAACCGCTCGATGCAGCCGCGCCACATGCCGTCGTTCCGCGCAATATCCCGGCCGGTGCAATAGGCGTCGAGCTTGCTCGCGACGGCGCAAATCTGAAACTGTCGTTCCCGTTCAAGACCACCGTTCCGACCGCAGTCTTTCATCGCGCCGATATGCTTTGGATCGTGTTCGACTCGAAAGCCAATATCGACTTGAGCGTGCTCGACAATGAGGCGACCCGGACCATTCGCGGCTACAATTTCACCCGCACGGACGGCGCCGATATTGTGCGGCTGAAGCTTGACCGTCCGCGTCTTACCAGCGTTGCCGCTGACGGCGCGATGTGGACGATCGTGATCGGCGATTCCATTATCGAGCCGCCCCACGCGCTCGATATCACCCGCAACATGCTGGGCCTCAACCGCTCGAGCGTCACGATCGGCTTCGACGAGCCGCAACACATGCATCGGCTTACCGATCCGGATGTCGGCGACAAGCTTTTGGTCGTTACCGGTTTCGCGCCGGAGCGCGGCTTCATCAACACGCAGGATTTTATCGAATTCCGCGCGCTCGCCTCGACGCAAGGTATCGTCATCGAACCGCTCGCCGACGACCTCGCTGTGAATCTTGCCGCCGACAAGGTCGTGATCGACCGTCCGTCCGGTTTGACCTTGTCGCCGTCGCTGCAAACCTTGCTGCACGGCCGCAATTCGCGGCCGGTGACATTCGATTCGCAGATTTGGGGCTCCGACCGGAAAGGGTCCTACGTCGATCGTCAGGCCAATCTGATCTTTGCCGCCGCCCAGGCGCCCCAAAACAAACGCATGATGCCGCGGCTGGATTTGGCGCGTTTCTATCTCGCCCGCGACATGTATCCCGAGGCCAAGGGCGTCCTCGATGTGGCGCTGGCCGACGACAAGCCGACGGTTGAGAACGTATCGGCGGTGGTGCTGCGCGCCATCGCCGAAGTCATGATGGACCGGCCGGACGATGCGCTCAAAGATCTCGCCGATCCGGCGGTCGGCGACCAGCACGACGCGCCACTGTGGCGCGCGCTCGCATTTGCGCTGCAGGGGCAGTGGGCGAAGGCGCGCCAAGGCTTAAAGAGCGTGGAAGCCGCCGTCGCCACGCTGCCCGTCGAATTGCAGCGCGTCGCGCTGACGGACGAAATGCGCTCGGCGATCGAGGTCGGCGATTTCGACGGCGCCGCCGCCGACCTCAACGATTTCCAGACCATCGGCGTGCCGCGCAATATGCAGCCGGTCATCGCCGTCTTGATGGGCCGGCTCGATGAGGGCATGGGGCGCTCGGAGGATGCGCTCTCGGCGTATCGGACGGCGGCGGATTCGTGGGATCGTCCAGCCGCGGCGCAGGGTCTGTTGCGCGAAACGCTGCTGCGGTATTCGCTCGGCGACATCAAGCGCGACGACGTCATTTTGCAGCTTGAATCGCTCACCACCATCTGGCGCGGCGATGAGACCGAAATCGAGGCGCTGAAAGTCCTGGCCCATCTCTATACCGAGGACGGCCGCTATCGCGATGCGTTTTACGTCATGCGCAGCGCCATGGCGGCGCATCCGAATTCGGCGATGACGCGCCAGATTCAGGACGAAGCGGCGGCGACATTCGACTCGCTGTTCCTCGCCGGCAAGGGCGACGGGATGCCGCCTATCGACGCTTTGGCGCTGTTCTATGACTTTCGCGAATTGACTCCGGTCGGCAGCCGCGGCGACGAGATGATCCGGCGGCTCGCCGACCGTCTCGTCTCGGTCGACCTGCTCGATCAGGCTGCCGATCTGTTGCAGTACCAGGTCGATCACCGCCTGCAGGGCGCCGCGCGCGCGCAGATCGCGACGCGGCTCGCGGTGATCTATCTGATGAACAAGAAAGCTGACCGGGCGCTGGCGACATTGCGGGCGACGCGCACCGCGGAGGTGTCCGACGAATTGCGCAACCAGCGCCTGTTGCTCGAAGGCCGCGCATTGTCCGACACCGGCCGGCCCGATCTCGCGCTGGAAGTCGTCGCCGATCTCGACGGCCGGGAAGTCATCCGGCTTCGTTCCGATATTCTTTGGGCGGCAAAACGCTGGGATGAGTCGGCCGAGCAGATCGAGCTCATGTATGGCAACCGCTACAAGGATTTCGAGCCTCTGAGCGACGTCGAACAGCAGGACATTTTGCGCGCGGAAATCGGCTATGCGCTGTCGAGCGATTCGCTCGGGCTCGGCCGCTTCCGTGAGAAATACGCGGCGAAGATGGCGGAAACGCCGGACGCGCGCGTCTTTGAAATCGTGTCGGCGCCGCTCGGCACAAGCGGCGACCAATTCGCCGCAATCGCGCATGCCGCCACGTCCGTCGACACGCTCGAAGGTTTCTTGCGCGAGATGAAGGCGCGCTATCCGGACCCGAATGCCTCGCCGCCCACGACGTCGCCGCCCATGACGTCGCCGCCCATGACGTCGCCGCCAATGGCTTTCGCGCCGTCCGGTGCTCCGCCTCAGGCCTCCTCGCAGCCGCCGGATACGCGCCCGGCTGCGCCGGTTTTGCCGCCTGTGCCGCCGGCAAGAGCTTCCGGGCGTAGCGCGCAGAATGTGAGCAAACCGGGCCGGCCGGCCGCGAAGAAGAGGCTGCCCGTTCTGGCGCGGTCAGGACGAGCCATTGCGACCGCCGCTTTGGCGACCGCCGCATTGGAAAATCACGCCCCGTAGTTCCCCATAAGCGAGTGCCGGCGTCTGTTGCTTATCAAACGTCGCGCCGTTCCGGAGGGGAAAGGGCGTCCGCCCACGGATCCGAAGGGCGCTCGCCCACAAATTCTTTCCCGGTCCGCGACGCGCGTCGTCGTGTGTCTGCACTTGATTGACAGCTTGGCCAGCGGCGCAGAGAATCTTTCGCACAACAAGACGTAGCTCGATACGTCGAATCCGGGGAGGGCGTTATGAGCAGCTGGTCGGCACGTTGGTGCACGTCGTTTTTGTCATTCAAATGGACCGTGTCATGGAAATGGACCGTCGCCCTGGTCGCTGCGCTGGCGCTGTCATGCAGCGTGGCCGCGCAGGCCGCCGATGCGATCAAGATCGGCTTCAGCGCTTCGCTGACCGGCGGATTGGCGTCGTCCGGCAAGGCCAATTTGCTCGGCCAGCAGATTTGGGCGGAGCAAATCAACGCCAAGGGAGGATTGCTCGGCTGCCAAGTGCAGCTCATCTACTACGATGACCAGTCCAACGCGTCGACGGTCCCCGCCATTTACGCCAAGCTGCTCGACGTCGACAAAGTCGATCTCCTGATGGGCGCCGCGACCAATCTGATCGTCGCGGCGATGCCGGAGATCATGCAGCGTCAGAAGCTGGTGATGGTGCTGGTGGCGCTGGGCAGCAATGACGTGTTCAAATATCCGCGCTACTTTCAGACCGCTGCCTGGGGCCCTGACGCGAAAGGCGTGATAGCTCACGCGTTTTTCGAGGTAGCCAAGACGATTTCGCCGCGGCCCAAGACGGTGGCCATCGTCGGCGCCGATTCCGAGTTTTCCAACAACGTCATGACCGGCGCGCGGGCTATCGCCAAGCAGGAGGGCTTCGATATCGTCTACGATCGCAATTACCCTCCGGCAACCACCGATTACACGCCGATCGTGCGCGCCATCCAGGCAACCAATCCCGATCTTGTCTTTGTCGCGTCATACCCGCTCGACTCGGTCGGCATCGTGCGTGCCGCGACCGAGCTTGGCCTGAAGGCGCAATTGTTCGGCGGCGGCATGGTCGGATTGCAATATGCAACGTTCATCCAGCAGCTTGCCGAGAAGCTCGATCGCGTCGTGAATTATCACCTTTACGTGCCGAGCCCGACGATGAAATTCCCGGGGATCGAGGAATTCTTGAAAACCTATCAGGCGCGCGCGCCGCAACAGGGCACCGATCCGCTCGGCTTCTATCAGCCGCCGTTTGCTTATGCCGCGATGCAAGTGCTCGAACAGGCCGTCAAGGCGACCGGCAGTCTCGATGACGGCAAGCTTGCCGACTACATCCATAAGAACGGATTCGACACCATTGTCGGGAACATCCGCTTCGACGAGAAAGGCGAATGGGCGAAGCCGCGCCTGCTGATGGTTCAATTCCAGAATGTCGACGGCAACGGTCTCGACCAATATCGCACCAGCGGAAAACAGGTGATACTGTATCCGCCGGAATACAAAGACGGCGATCTTCAAGCGCCATTTGCAAAATGACTGCGCAAAATAACCGCGAAGCCGTAACGGATCATGCAGATCAAGGCCGCCGTCGTTCACGAAAGGTCAGGGCCGTTCGTCATCGATGCCGTAGAATTGTGCGCTCCGCGTCCCGATGAATTGATCGTCCGCGTCGTGGCGAGCGGCATGTGCCAGACCGATATGCACGGCCGCGACGGTTATTACGCAACACCCTATCCCGGCGTTTACGGCCATGAGGGCGCAGGCGTGGTCCATGCCGTGGGCAGCGCGGTACGCTCCATTGCGCCCGGCGATCACGTCGTGATGTCGTTTCCCTGGTGTGGGACTTGCGACAATTGCCGGCAGCACATGCATTCTTATTGCGTGCACGCATTCGCTCTGAAGATGAATGGAACGCGCGCCGACGGCTCGACGCTCCTGTCGAAAAACGGTGCGCCGGTTTACAGCGCGTTCTTTCAGCAATCGTCGTTTGGCACCTTTGCGCTGACGCAGGAGCGCTATGCCGTCAAAGTCCGCAACGATGCGCCGCTCGAGCTGTTGGGTCCGCTGGCTTGCAGCGGTCAGACTGGCGCTGGGGCGGTTCTTAACGTCATGAAACCGAAACCGGGCGACAGCTTCGCCGTGTTCGGCGTCGGCGCGGTGGGGTTGTCGGCCGTGATGGCGGCAAAGATCGCCGGCTGCGATCCCATCATTGCCGTCGACGTGCACGAGCATCGGCTCGCTCTCGCCCGCGAGCTCGGCTCAACGCATGCGATCGATCACCGCAACTGCGACGACGTTGTCGCCGAGCTCCGCGCGATCACCGGGAGCGGCGTGCGCCATTCGATAGAGACATCGGCGCTGCCCGCGGTTTTTCGCGAGGCGGCCGAGTGCTTGATGCCGGGGGGCACCTGTGTGCTCCTCGGCAGCGCCCGCAAAGGCAGCGAGGTTTCGCTTGAAATGCCGTTCTTGCAGGAAGGCCGAATGGTGCGCGGCGTAATCCAGGGCGATAGCTTTCCGAAAGAATTCATTCCCCGGCTTGTCGATCTCGTCATGGACGGCAAATTCCCGATCGAGAAGATGATCAAATTCTACGATTTTGCCGACATCAACCTCGCCGCGAAGGAATCTTCGGCCGGCATCGCCATCAAGCCGGTCTTGCGCATGTCGCAAAACCATTAGAGCATGATCCGGAAAAGTGGAAACCGGTTTCCCGCCTTCGCGAAGCTCGCTTCGGCGGGCGAAGGAAGGTCCGAAAAGATCATGCTCCACTAAGATGTTAGAGCGTCAATCGATTCAATCTGAAACGATTGCGCTCTTGTCGAACAAAGTAAAACTGGAGAAATGTCATGGAAACGCTGCCGAGATTGCGGATTTCGCGGTCGGATATGACCAAGCGCATCGCCCGGTTCAAGGAGCTGAAAGGCTCCAACGGCGGGCTTCCCGACAGCAACGCGCCGCAATGCGAGCGCACGCTCTATAATGTGATCGGCTTTCAGCCGCCCAAGGACGGCGGCGGCGCCGTGACCTCGCCGGTCGGCGACGATGCGTCGCGGCTTTCCGCAATCCCCATCTCCGAGGGATTCAACCTCGGCTATTGCCGCGCCAAGCCGGGCAAGGGCCCGATGATGCACAATCACGATACCAACGAGACGTTCATCCCGATGACCGGCGTTTGGCGATGCAGTTGGGAGAACGAGAACGGCAAGGTCGAGTCGGTCGATCTCAATCCGCTCGATGTGATCTCGTTTCCGCCCGGCGCGATCCGGCGCTTTGAGAATGTCACGCCCGGTCCGTCCGGAGAGGAGGCCATCCTCATGTTCGTCATCGGCGGTGACGGTCCGAAGGCCGAATTCACCGACGCGGCGATGAAGGAGCTTGAGGACGCCGGAGTTTGGCCGCGTCAATCGGGGTAACGGTCGCCGCACATCTATTCGCGTTCAGCAACTCGTCTTGTCACGTCCCGTAGCTCTGAATAAGCGAGCCGGCGACCAAGGTCCAGCCGTCCACCAAGACGAAGAAGATCAGCTTGAACGGCAGCGACACCACGACCGGTGGCAGCATCATCATGCCCATCGACATCAGTACCGATGCGACCACGAGATCAATGATAAGGAACGGCAAGAACAACAGGAAGCCGATCTCGAACGCGCGCCGAAGCTCGGAAATCATGAAGGCCGGCACGAGGATGCGCATGGACAAGTCTTGAGGCTTGTCCGGCGCCTTCTCGCCCGACATATCCACGAACAATTGCAGGTCCTTCTCGCGGACGTTCTTTTCCATGAAAGCGCGCAACGGCACGCTGGCGCGGTCGAATGCTTCGTTGACGCTGATTTCGTTGTTTACCAGCGGCTTGACGCCGACGTCATAGACGTTGGTCAGGACCGGCCCCATCACGAAGGCGGTGAGGAACAGCGCGAGCGAGATGACGACGGAATTCGGCGGCGCCGTCGCCGTGCCGAGCGCGGTGCGCAGCAGCGACAGCACGACGACGATCCGCGTGAACGACGTCATCATGATGAGAATGGACGGCGCCAGCGACAGCACCGTCAAAAGCGCGATCAGTTGAATGACGCGCTCGTTCAGTCCGCCGCTACCGGCTGCGCCCTGGCCGAAATTGATGCTGATATCCTGCGCGGCGAGCGGTGTCGCCGAGAACAAAAGAGCCGCTACAGAGGCTGCCCCGGTTACAAACCGAACGCGGCGGCCCCATGGTGCGAGCGTCAGGTCTTGGTCGGACGGCCCAGCAAGCTCGCCATCTCCTGTTCGAGGCTATCGTAAAGAGCGGTCTTGCCCTGGCTCGGCTTTGCCTCGGTGCGCGCGGGCTTCGGCTCGCTCGGGCGAGGCGCGCGCGGCAGAGGAGGCAGAGTGTCGGTCGGGTTTGCCGGCTCGGGCGAAGGCGCCGGGCGTGGCGGCGCGGCGGGCCGGCGCGGCGGTTCAGCGGGCGGCGCACTCGGCTTGCGCAAGGCGGCTTCAAGGCGGCTCGCCATGTCAGCCAGACTTTGATCCGCGGCCGCCGCGGTTTCCGCCGCAGCAGGTGCCGCGACGGGAGCGGCAGGAGGCGGGGCGGGCGGAATAATCACCGGCGCTGCGGGTGGCGGGCTCTCCGGCTCGACATCGAGATCGACGCGCGGCTCCGGCTTTGCCTCAAGACGCGGCTCGGACGGTTGCGGCCGGACGAAAGTGGTGGGGCGGCGCGGCGGACCCGGGCGAGACCCGAGCTCATCGGCCAGTGCCGCAAGCGTGTCGCGTTGCGGGCGGGCCGGCGGTTCGGCGTGTTGCAACGGCCGCAGCGGCAGCTCGTCGGGCATCGATTCAAGTCTTGGCGATGATTCAAGTCTTGGCGACGTGCGTGAGCCACCTGCGGGCTCCGGCTGCAGCGGCCACGATCCGCCCGATCCATTCTCCGGAAGCGGAATAGCGCGCGGCAGCGATTCGATGCCGGCCGCCGGACGCGGTCCCGGCACGTCGCGCGGCGAAGCGACCGCGCGCACGATGTTAGGTTCCACGACGACATCGGTCGGCCCGCCGATCATCAAGAGGTGCTCGACATTGTCGCGCCGGACCAGAATGAGCCGCCTGCGGCCGTCGACGCTGGCGTGATCGATCACGGCGAGCCGGGGCTGCCGCCCGCGCGCGCTGTCGCGGAATCGGCCGGAACCAAATCGCCGCAACGCCCAAGCGATCGCGCCGATCAAGCCCAGCACAATGAGGAATGCCAGGAAGAAACGTACGGCGAGCGGCATCTCCGCTCCGAACAGACTATCCAACATCCGCACTACTCCCCGTTTCGCTTCGGCGCTCTATTGGGGTCCCCAAAAGGTTAACAGCGCCGGAAACATTTGCCGCCGTGATTACTAACAAACAATTAAAAATAATAGCCGATTTCCCTGCCAAAGCCGATGGATGAAGCATTCTCATGGTAAACGGCGGTTTAATGGCAAAACCGCTTCAAAGCGGCCTTAACCGGACATTAACCATACGCCCGGCAAAGTCTGCCCAGTGCCAGTCTCTCTTCCTTGCCGTCTTTTTGGCCAACGGGGACGCCGCCGATGCCTATTTCCGACATTCCGATTCTCTCGATGTTGCGCACCCGCATGCAGTGGCACCAGGCGCGGCAGGAGGTCTTGGCCGAAAACGTCGCCAATGCCGATACGCCCAATTACCAGGCGCGCGATCTCACGCCGCCGGATTTCGGCCGGGAATTGTCGGTCGCCTCGTCGATCGGGCTCGTGCGGACCGATCCTGGTCACATCGTCGGCCAGCCCAGCGGCGACTCGCCGTTCGCGACCGACGCGACCGCGCGTTACGAGATAAGGCCGCGCGGCAATTCCGTCAGCCATGAAGACGAAATGATGAAAGTGGCGTCCAACCAGATGGACTACGAGGCGGTGACGTCGATGTACACGCACAGTCTCGGCCTCATCAAAATCGCGATCGACAGAGGTTAAAGCGTCAGTCTCTGGCCGGGGGACGAACCTGCGGAGAAACCTACTCATGGGCCAAATTCATGGACTTCATTAAATCGCTTTCCGTCGCCGCGACCGGACTGCGGGCGCAGATGGGCCGCATGCGCGTGATCTCGGAAAATATCGCCAATGCCGACTCGGTGTCGCAGACGGCCGGCGGCGATCCGTATCGGCGCCGTATCGTGACCTTCAACACCGTGCTCGACCGCTCGCTCGGCGCGCATGTCGTCGAGCTCGGCCCGATCCAGACCGACAGTTCCGATTTTCAGGTCAAGCACGAGCCCGGCAATCCGGCCGCGAACGCCGCCGGCGACGTCAAATATCCGAACGTGAACTCGCTCGTGGAAATGACCGACTTGCGCGACGCGCAACGGTCCTACGAAGCCAACCTCAACGTCATCACCGCCACGCGCCGGATGCTCCAGCGCACCATCGACATCATCAAGAGCTAACCAGTTAGGAGCGAACCATGGCCATACCGACAGTGGCAGCCGCCAATGCCTATGCCGCGCTCGCGAAGATGGGCAACGATACCGCAAGTATCGCGAACGGCCTTGGTACGGGTCTTGGTACGGGTCTTGGCACGCCGCAGGGCTCGGGGCCGAATTTCAGCGCCGTCCTCAAAACCGTCATCGATAGCGTCTCCGATGCGGCGCACAAATCGGACACCCAGGCGCAGGCCGTGGCCAACGGCAAGGCCAATATGGTCGACGTCGTTACCGCCGTCGCCGAAACCGAAACCGCCGTGCAAACGCTGGTCTCGGTGCGCGACAAGGTGATCGCGGCCTACGAAGACATCTTGAAGATGCAAATCTGAAACCGTCGTCGGCGGTCCGCGCCGTTGGGGTTAACTTTGCAATAGCGTGACGGGGTAGGGGAGAAAATAACAATGATGACGGGACCTGAAGTCATGGATGTGGCGCGCGACGCGATCGTCACGCTGCTCCTTGTTGCGGCTCCGCTCATGCTGGTGGGACTGATTGTCGGCGTCATCATCTCGTTATTGCAAGCGCTGACGCAGATTCAGGAAACGACGCTGGTCTTCGTGCCGAAAATCATCGCGATTTTCCTCGCGATGCTGATCGCGCTGCCGTTCATGGCCGACAGGATGCACTCGAATTTTATCCGGATCACGGCTCACATCACCAACGGTTGAGCGGGTTTAACCGTGAAGATCGATGTGTCGTTTCTCCCGGCGCTTGGCGCAACCTTCCTCCTGGTTTTCGCGCGCGCCGGAACGATGATCATGCTGCTTCCCGGCATCGGCGAGCAAGGCATCTCGCCGCGGATGCGGCTGACCATCGCGCTCATTCTTGCCGCGGTACTGGTGCCGCTGCATCGCAATTCCTATCACATCGATGCCGGCGCGCTCGGTCCCGCCATCGTAATGGTGGTCGAGGAGATTTTGATCGGCGCCGTGCTTGGTCTCACAGCCCGCCTCACGATATCGGCGCTCGAAGTGGCGGGTTCCGTGATTGCGCAGCAACTCGGCTTGGGTTTCGTCACCTCCGTCGATCCGAGCCAGGGCGAGCAGGGCATGATCCTCAGCAACTTCCTCACTATGCTGGCGATCACTTTGTTCTTCGCAACCGACATGCATCACCTCGTCCTCGCCGCGCTGAACGACAGCTACACTTTGTTCGCGCCCGGCGAGGTGCCCTCGACCGGCGACGCTGCGGCGCTGGTGACCAAGACGGTGTCCGGCGCGTTCCGCATCGGTGTTCAGCTTTCCGCGCCGTTCCTGGTTTTCGGGCTGTTGTTCAATATCGGGCTCGGTGTGCTGTCGCGGCTCATGCCGGCGATGCAGGTTTATTTCCTCGCATTGCCGTTATCGATCCTGATCGGGTTTCTTTTCCTCGCGCTGGTGCTCGGCTCGATGATGGGAATGTTTCTCGATTATGCCGGCGGCGTGCTGCATGAAATTGCTCCTCACGCCTAAGCATGATCCCGAAAAAGCCTGCCCTCGGATTTGATCCGAGGGTGGAAACCGGTTTTCCGCCTTCGCGAAGCCCGTTTCGGCGGACCAAGGAAGGTCGGAAAAGATCATGTTCAAACGGAAGTTCTAGATCGCGATGGCTGAAGAACCCGACGCTTCAGAACAAACAGAAGACCCGACACCGCGACGGCTTGAACAAGCAATCCAGCGCGGCGATGTCGTCAAAAGCACCGAGGTCAGCACCTGGTTCATGATCGGCGGCGCCACGCTCGCGCTGATGATTTTCTCAGGCCCTACGGCACTCAACCTGCAAGCGACGATGCGGGGCCTGCTCGCCCATTCCTGGCAAATTCCGACGGACGGTCCGGCGCTTGTCGATCTCACCCGGTCGCTATGCGAAACGCTGCTTGGGACTCTCGGCATTCCGCTCGTTTTGCTCACTTTGTGCGCCTTTGCCGGAACCATCATCCAGCACCGCATCATCTTCTCGTTCGAGCCGCTGAAGCCTGAACTGTCGAAAATCTCGCCGATCGCCGGCTTCAAACGGCTGTTCTCCAAAGTGGCGCTCGCCAATTTCGTCAAGGGATTAGCCAAGCTCGCCGTGTTCGGCACCGTCATCGGAGCGCTGCTGTGGCCACAGCGCCGCCGCATGGGCGGACTGATCGATGTGGATCCAGCCATGATCCTGCCGATCGCTCGGTCGCTCGCCACGCAGATGCTCGGCACCGTTGTGGCGATCCTCGCGATCGTCGCGACGGCGGATTACCTGTTCCAATACCGGCAATGGTACGACCGCCATAAGATGTCGCTGCGGGAGATGAAGGAAGAGTTCCGCCAGACCGAAGGCGATCCCGCCATCAAAGGCAAAATTCGGCAATTGCGCCAGGCTCGTGCGAAGAAGCGCATGATGGCCCAGGTGCCGAAAGCCTCCGTCGTCATCACCAACCCGACCCACTTTGCTGTCGCGCTGCAATACGAGCGCGGCATGAGCGCGCCGGTCTGCGTCGCCAAGGGCGCCGATCTGATCGCCCGCAAGATCCGCGAGGTCGCGGAAGCCCACAATATCCCCATTATGGAGAATCCGCCCTTGGCCCGCGCGTTGCATGCCACGGTTGAGATCGACCAGGAGATTCCGCAGGAACACTATCGCGCTGTCGCAGAAATCATCGGCTATGTCATGCGGCTGCGCGGGACTTTCCGCAAATGAACACAAGCACGCGACCTGGCGCAACCTGGCGCAACCTGGCGCAACCTGGCGGATGAGCTTGAGGCATGATTGTGCACCTTTTCGCCAAAATCTCTTGCGCGATTCAGCGACGCAAGGCACTGAAAAGGCACTGAACAAGACACTGAAAGCGGGGCATGAAGGCCATGACGGCGTCGGGCAGTGCCGATACGAAGGCTGTTGGGTCTCTTGCTGAGGTGCCTGTCGCCGCCCCCGCGCGCCAGTCGATCGACCGCAGCGCCACCAACGCTGCCCGCGGCGGCAGCATCATACTGGTGCTCCTGGTCGCCGCGATGCTGGTTGCCGCCGCGACCGGGATTGTCATGATCGGCGGCAGCGATGCCGAGCCCTATATCCTCGCGTTCCTTGCCGTGCTCGCCACAATCGGCGTTTTCTCGCTGTTTGCGCTGGCCTGCGGCATCCTGCGGGTTTCGGCCGCGGAGACCGGCCATCCGCTGATCAAGTCGGTGGTGGACAACGCCGTTGACGGCATTGTCGTCACCGGCAGCGACGGCCGGGTGGTCTATGCCAATGCCGCCTATCTCGATCTCACCGATGCGTCGGATTCAAATGACATGCGGCCGGTCGAGCGCGCCTTCATCGGCGACGCGGACGCGTCCGAGGCCATCTACCGGCTCTTGAAAGCGGCGCGAGAAGGCAAGCGCCTGCAGGAAGAAGTCCGCATCGCCGGAACCAAGGGCCGGCCGGCGCGCTGGCTGCGGTTTCGCATCCGGCCACTCGGCAGCGGCCGGCACGACGGGCGGTTGACCGTCTGGTCGTTGTCCGATGTGACGCGCGAGCGTGCGCATCAGGAAAATGTCTTTCAGGAATTGCAGCACGCCATCGACTATCTCGATCACGCGCCGGCCGGATTTTTCTCGGTCGATGACAAAGGCGATGTCGTCTATCTCAATGCCACGCTCGCCAGTTGGCTCGATCAGGATTTGGCCCAGGTCGGCTCGGGCGGCTTGAAACTCGCCGACCTCGTCGCCAGCGACGGCGCAGCCTTGCTGACGACGCTGCGCGCGGCGCCCGGCGATGTCAAAACCGAAGTACTTGATCTCGATCTGCGGACCCGGAGCGGACGCACGCTGCCGGTTCGGGTGTTTCACAAGCTCGCCTATGGCGCCGACGGCACGCCCGGCGCGTCGCGCACGCTGGTGCTCAACCGCGCCCGCGACGACGGCACCGATCCACAGCGCGCCGCGGAAATCCGCTTCATGCGGTTCTTCCATCACACCCCGATGGCGATCGCGACCATCGACAAGCACGGCGGCGTGGTGCGCACCAATCCGCTGTTCGCGCGGCTGTTCCATGGCGCAAGGGGCGGCGACGGGCAGGGCGAGAGCGACGAGCGCTCGATTCTCGTCACGGTCGTCGAGCGTGACCGCGAGGCGCTGGCCTCGGCAATTGCGCAGGCGGCGCAAGGCAAGAGCGATATCGCGCCGGTCGACGCCATGGTCGTCGGCGAAAGCGAAAGGTTCGGGCGCTTCTATGTGACCGCGATCGAGGAAGAGGAGCGCGACCAGGAAGCGGCCATCGTCTATGCGCTTGAGACCACCGCCCAGCGCGAGCTCGAGAACAAAGTCACGCAACAGCAGAAGATGGAGCTCGTCGGGCAACTGGCCGGCGGTATCGCGCACGATTTCAACAACGTTCTTTCCGCCATCATGATGGCGACCGACTTTCTGCTCAACGCTCATAAGCCGACCGATCCGTCGTTCGCCGACATTATTCAGATCAAGCAGAACGCCAACCGGGCCGCGAGTCTGGTGCGGCATCTGCTCGCCTTCTCGCGCAAGCAGACGCTGCGTCCGCAGGTGCTCGATCTCGGCGAGGCTTTGAGCGACCTCACCATGCTGCTGCGCCGGTTGATCGGCGAAAAGGTCGCGCTGACCGTGGTCCATGGCCGCGACCTGTGGCCGGTTAAGGTCGATATCTCGCAATTCGAGCAGGTGATCGTGAATCTGGCGGTCAATGCGCGCGACGCCATGCCAAGCGGCGGCCGATTGCAGGTCCGCACCTGCAATGTGACCAAACCGGAGAGCGAGCGCTTCCACGCCAAGGGCATGCCGGCCGCTGACTACGTGCTGGTCGAAGTGGCCGACAGCGGCACCGGCATCCCGCCGAAGATTGTCGACAAGATCTTCGAACCGTTCTTTTCCACGAAGGAAGTGGGCAAAGGCACCGGGCTCGGTCTCTCCACCGTCTACGGCATCATCAAGCAGACCGGCGGCTTCGTGTATGTCGATTCAGCGGAGCAAGAGGGCGCCACGTTCCGCATTTTCCTGCCGCGCCACGTCGCGACTGCCCAAGAAATCGCCCGCGAGATCGCGGCGGAACGCTCCGCCGAGACCGAAGCGCCGGCGGGCACGGTTGGCGGCGCGGTTGCAACGCCGGAACAAAGCAAGCGTGCGGCGAGCGCCGATCTCACGGGGGAAGGTACGATCCTGCTCGTGGAAGATGAGGAGGGCCTGCGCCAGCTCAACGCGCGGGGGCTCGCCTCGCGCGGCTATACCGTCCTCGAAGCCGGCAATGGCGTTGAGGCCATCGACGTGCTGGAGAAGTCCGACGGGCAAGTCGATCTTGTCGTCTCCGACGTGGTGATGCCGGAGATGGACGGGCCAACGCTGCTTCGCGAACTGCGCACACGCAACCCTACGCTGAAAATCATTTTTGTCTCCGGCTATGCCGAGGATGCGTTCCAAAAGCACCTGCCGGCCGACGGTCAGTTTGCTTTCCTGGCGAAGCCCTTCACCCTCAAACAGCTCGTCAACGCGGTGAAAGAAACGATGGCGGCCTGAACGCGCGGGCCGGGTCACCAGCTTGGGCCAGATGACAGTGGAACTCCGCAGGTCTGGTCTGCGCCAAACCGGTTTTGCATCCCGCTATATGTCCGTAAGGTGCGGCATGCGCGCGTGCGACGCTTTGCGGCAGACCAGTTTGCCAATGCCGCGGCGTAGATAAGGTGGTCACACGGGCACGTGCCGGATGCGCCAAGTAAGTGCTGTAAGCTGTAAGTAAGCGCCGTGTGAGGAAGGGCGATAGCAGGTGAACTATTTCGTTTGCAACCATACAGTTACGGCGTCGTTCGCGCCGTCATTCCGGTCGCCATACTTCCGGTCATCATGGCCCGGCTTTTATTGGTCCCGATTGGCTTGGTTCCGGTCACTGGCCATGTTCGTCGCGTTGACGATGAGCCTGTTCATTTCGGCCGAGGGCGCCGATGCGCGCCTGAAAAGCGAATGGAAATTCGGCGGCAGCCTGGCGCGGTTTATGTCGCTGCCGTTCAGCTCTGCCGCGCTTCGCAACGGCGTCATCGGCAATGACGCTATTGGCGGCATGTCGACAGCGGACAATTCGATGCTGTCAGGGCTTGCACAGCAGACAGGGCTTGCACAGCAGACAGGGTTTGCACAGCAGACTTGGGCGGCACAGCCGGCCGGTGGATCGCTTGGCGGATTGTTCAATCGGCCGGGCATTGTCGGCGGCTTCTCGGCCGGCTTTCTCGGTGCCGGCGTCCTCGGGCTGGTGTTCGGTCACGGCATGATGAGCGAGCTGACCGGCGCGGCGTCTGTTCTGGGCCTGATCTTTCAGCTCACTTTGATTTCGATGCTGGCCCGGCTGATTTGGACGTGGTGGCGCGCCGACAGGTCCGCGGCATTCGCCGAAATGTCGCCACGGCAATTGGCCGACGCCTATGGCCGCCTGAGGAACGAAGCGCTGCCCGACGTCGATTGCGTCACCGACACCGGCCTTGACGTGAATAGCGGCGCTTTCGTCAAAAAAGATTAGAACCGATCAGGCTCGTCGCGCCAGCGCGCTCGCTCTATTGCGGCGAGGGCCCATCATGGCAGGCATGCGGCGCCGCTTGATTTGGAACGAGGTTCGGCACGTCGCATTTTGAGCAGCCGCCGAGCGCAAGCCCAAAACTGAGCGCGGCTAAAATCCATGCGCCACGCCATAAGAGACGTGGGTTCTGCGGCGCAGCGTGAGACGTTTTCCCCGACATAATCCCGTTCGCCAGCTTCGCCATATTACCGCGCCCGCGGAAAACGGCGAGCCCTGTGTCGCGCGTGCGGCGGCGCCGAATGCCACAGTATCGCGCGAGAATTTCCACTATCTTACCGGCCGCAGACCGGCCGCCTATAGCAATGCGGCTCGCACCAAGGAGGAGACGAGAATGGACATTCATCCCTGTGGCTCCCGGCCGTCGCGCCGCGGCCCGGCCGACAGCTTTACCGGCATCGTCTGGCAGGAGCCGATCATCGAGGCTCCGGCGCCGGCGCGCGTGCGTTCGGGCATGGTGCGCTTCGAGCCTGGCGCGCGCACGGCATGGCACACCCATCCGCTCGGCCAGACATTGTTCGTTATTTCCGGAGCGGGCCGGGTGCAGAGCTTCGGCGGCAAGGTGCGCGAAATCCGCGCCGGCGACGTCGTCTGGATCCCGCCGCACGAGAAGCATTGGCATGGCGCTGCGCCGGATACGAACATGGTTCACGTCGCCATGCAGGAAGCGCTCGACGGCAAGCATGTGGACTGGATGGAGCATGTGGCCGACGAGCAATACAAAGCGCCGGTCGGTTAGCCGCGCGATGCGCTACGAATTTTACTATTGGCCGAGCATCCAGGGCCGCGGCGAATTCGTCCGGCTCGCGCTCGAAGAGGCCGGCGCCGATTATGTCGATGTCGCGCGGCGGCCGGGCCAACGCGGCGTGCCGGCGATGATGGAGCTCATCGAGGGCAAGGGGACAGCGCACCCGCCTTACGCGCCGCCGTTCCTCAAGGCGGGAAAGCTCGTCATCGCGCAGACCGCAGAAATCCTGTTCTATCTCGGGCCGCGCCTGAATCTCGCGCCGCGCGACGAGGCCGGGCGGCTGTGGGCGCACCAATTGCAGCTCACGATTTCCGACCTTGTTGTGCGTATTCACGACACCCACCATCCGGTGTCCGGCTGGCTCTATTTCGAAGAGCAGCGGCCGGCGGCGCTGCGGCGAACCAAGGATTTTTGGCGCTACCAGGTGCCGAAAATGCTCGGCTATTTCGAACGCGTGCTGCAAAAGAACGGCGGCAAGTACAGCGTCGGGCGCCGGCTCAGCTATGTCGATCTGTCGCTGTTCCAGATCGTCGAGGGGCTGCGTTACGCCTTCCCCAAGCGCATGAAGCGTTTCGAGAAGAAGATACCGGGCCTCATCGGGCTGCACGATCGGGTGGTCCAGCGCCCACGCATCAAGGCGTATCTCGCGTCGAAGCGGCGAATCCCGTTCAGCCAGTGGGGCATCTATCGCTATTTCAAGGAGCTCGATGGCTAAGCGCTTCTTCGGCGCGGCTTCGCCAATGGCAATCTTGCGACGTTCAGGCTAAGAGGGGCGGGGAAACGCAGGGGTGTGGAATACAATGTCCTATCTGGCGGCAAGCTTCGACCTCACCAATGAATTCAACATCCTGCGGCTGATCTGCGGGCTGTTTTTCATCCCGCACATTTACGCGAAATTCTTCGTGCCCGAGGCGCTCGGCTTCTTCAAAGCCGCGAAGTTCGATCCGCCGGCACTATGGATGTACGGCGCCTGCGTGATCGAGAGCTTTCTCGCCGCCGGGCTCATCTTCGCGATCCTGCCGTTTTGGGCCGGCGCGCTCGCTTGCGTGCATTTGCTCGTTGCCGGTTACGCCGTGCACCGGGTGACGGCGGGCAAATGGCTGTGGAATATCGGCGGTTGCGAATATTGCCTGTTCTGGGCGATCTGCTGCCTCGTTGTGGCGATGCATTACCGCGGCGGCATCGTCATCTGGTAGACGCCGGCCCAATGTTCGAGCCAGTACTTGAGAGGAGTTTCCGCGCATGATCAATGCAGCCATTGTCGGTCTTGGCTGGTGGGGCAAGACGCTGGTCGAGGCGGCCGAGAACAGCGATGCCATTCGTTTCATTTCCGGCGCCACGCGCACGGTGACGCCGGACATCGAGGGCTTTGCCAAGAAGAGCGGCTTTAAGCTCGCGGCGAATTACGAGGCCGTGCTCGCCGATCCGGATATCGACGCCGTGGTCCTGGCGACGCCGCACTCCATGCACGGCGTGCAAGTGGCCGCGGCCGCGGCCGCCAAAAAACACATCTATTGCGAAAAGCCGTTCACGCTCACCAAACAGGAAGCCGAGAGCGCCGTCGCCGCGGTCAAGAAAGCCGGCGTCACGCTGGCGCTCGGCTACAACCGCCGCATTCACCCCGAGATGATCAAGCTGCGCGACATGATCCGCTCAGGCGAGCTCGGCACCATCCTGCACATCGAAGCGACCATGACGTTTCCCAATGTGCTGTTCATCAATCCGAACCATTGGCGCGCCGACAAAGCCGAAACGCCGTGCGGCGGCCTGATGCCGATGGGCGTGCACGCGGTCGACGCCATGATCGATCTGTGCGGGCCGATCGACCACGTCTTCGCGCAAAGCTTCCGGCGGGCTGCGGCGATCGACGCCGACGACACCACCTCCATTTTGTTCCGCATGAAGGAGGGGATGTCGGGTTATCTCGGCACCATGACGACGACCGGACCAGGGTTCTCGTTCCAGGTCTTTGGCTCAAAAGGCTGGCTGCGGCTCGAAGGCGTCACCCATGTCGCCGGCGCCTCGTCGGATGAGCGTCGCACGCGGCTGTTCGGCGCCTGCAAGTTTCAGCCGGTGAAGGGCGAGGCCAAGACCTGGCAAGCCGCGACCATGGATATTTCGCGCGTGGCACTGGAAGCTTTTGCCAAAGCGGCCGAGGGCGGGCCGGCCTATCCGATCCCTTACGATCAGATGATCCACGGCGTCGCCGTGACCGAGGCGATCGTGCGCGCGGCGGCGTCGGAAAAAGTCGAACATGTGAAGTGATGTTGACCGTCATCCTGAGGCGACCGCGAAGCGGCCCTCGAAGGATGCCGGCCGAGGCGCCTCGGCCGTCGCCCTTCGAGGCTCGCTGCCCTCGCACCTCAGGGTGACGGGACAAGGCGATGGGCGCGTATGTTTACATGCTCAAATGTGCGGATGATTCTTATTATGTCGGTAGCGCGACCGGCGATGATCTTTGGAAAAGAATTTCCGAACACGAAACGGGCGCCTATTCGGGCTATACGTCCACACGTCGTCCCGTTAAGTTGGTGTGGTCTCAGCATTTGACCGGATTACCGACGTAATAGCGACCGAGCGACAGATAAAAGGCTGGAGCCGAGCGAAGAAGGCGGCGTTGATCGGAGGTGATTGGACCGAACTCCAATCACGTTCGAGACGACGCGGCGGTAAACCTAGATCGTCATCCTGAGGTGCCCGCGCGAAGCGCGGGCCTCGAAGGATGTGGGCCGAAGCGCTGGGGCCGTCGCCCTTCGAGGCTCGGCGCTTCGTGCCGAGCACCTCAGGGTGACGGAATTACAGCGGCGTTAAAGCCTCTCGATCGTTCCCGGATTGCGCTGCGCTCCATCCGAGCTTGCTTAAGGGTAACCCGGAAACGTCCCGAACGAGCCGAAACCCCAGGCGCTTCGCCACGTCTCTTTGGGCCAATGCTTGGGGTACAACGGTGTTTCCTCGTGCCAGGGGCGCGGCTGCCAGTAACCCAGCTCCTCGTCGTACATGAGGTCCATCTCGCAATAAAACTCCACGCGCAGATCGTCGCTGTTGCGGTGATAGGCCGCGATGTTGTGGCCGACGATGTGGCGGAGCGGGCCCCACACCAGCGGTATCTTGTTGCGGGCGAGAATCTCGATTGAGCGCTGGATTTCGGTCCAATCCTTCACCTCGAAGGCGACGTGATGCAGACGCGGCGTGTCGTATCGCACGAAATTCACGGTGTGATGGTCGACGCCGCAGCGCATGAAGACAAAATGGTCGCCGACCCAATCCGAGACGCGAAAGCCTAAAACCTCCTGATAGAATTTTGCAATTTTCTCGACGTCCGCAACGCGGGACGCGACATGCCCGATTTTGAGCGGGTTGACCCCGCCTTCGGCGGCAACGACGGGGTGAAATCCGCACTCGGCGAATATTTCGACCAATGTTCCTTTCGGATCGCGAAAGACAAGCGCCTTTTTCACCGCAGGCGTCGGATCCGAACGCAGCTCGTAAAGGAGCCCCGCGGTCTTCAGCGTCGCGCTCATGCTGTCGAAATCGCTTCCGGGCGCGACTTGAAAGGCGATGCGAGACAGGTCGGCATGGTCGCCGCTTTCCAAGACGATGGCTTCTTGGCCGAGCCTGGTCGCAAGGACCGCGCGGCGCGCATCACGGTCGACGACATTGAGCCCGACGACGCGTGTCCAATAATCGACCTGCTTTTCCAGATCGGGCGTCGAAAGTGTAGCGTGGGCAAGCCGCCGGACTTGGATCATCAGTCTCACTCCCTGTCTTGCCTCTGACGCATCCAAACGGCGTTGGTCGCAGCGCCAAGGCGTCATTATTGCATGCCGTCATTTTGCCTGAGAGAAATTCGAACTCAAGGACGGTCCCCCATAGGGCGTTCGGCAGAACGCCCGTTGCAAGCAACGGGCTATGGGGCATTCGGCAGAACGCCCGTTGCGAGCAACGGGCTAGGGGAGCCGCCGCTGAAAGTGGCGCTTCGCAATGGAGCGTGAATTCGGAAAGCGCATGGAGAACGCGTGGCTGCGCCATCCGCAGTCGCTCTGACAGCGAAGGGTGGCTACCGACCAGCAGCACTTGGGGTTTTGTTAGCGCTTGCGATCATGCAGACTGGATTTATGTTGGAGTTCTGTGGCCGAGTCCGATGGCGAGCGACCATCTCCGGCGTTGGTAAAACTCGGAAATCGGAGGGAGCGATGACCGCCGTGCTCAGCCGCTTGCTTCTGCTGGCCTGCCTGGTCGCGAGCCCGGCCGCCCTGGCCCAGACGTACCCCGACCGCAACGTCACCATCGTGGTGACCTCGGCACCGGGCGCCTTGACCGACACGCTCACCCGCGCCGTGGCGCAGCGTCTATCGGAAATGTGGAAAGAGAGCGTGATCGTCGAGAACCGGGGCGGCGCCGGCTACGCGATCGCGGCCCAGCACGTGATGCGGGCCGAGCATGACGGCTACATGCTGCTCGCTTCGGAGATCGGCTTCTACACGACCCAACCGCATCTCTATGGCAAAGACCGGCTGGGCTACGATGCGGAGAAAGACTTCGTCCCGGTCGTCGGCTACGGGACCATTCCGACAGCGCTGCTGGTGAATCCGTCGCTGCCGGTGAATTCGGTGAGCGACCTGATCGCGCTCGCCAAGAAGAAGCCTGGGGCCTTGACCTTCGGCACGGCCGGCGTCGGCACAGCACTACACATCGCCGGGCTGGAACTGGAGAATCTCGCCGGCATCGCCATGACGGCGGTGCACTATCGTGGCGCGGCACCCGCGCTGACCGATGTGATAGCCGGACACATCGACGCGGTGATTATGGGCCCATCCGTGGCGCTGAGTTCCGTGAGCGCCGGAAAGCTCAAGATGCTGGCTTTCGGCAGCGAGAAGCGGGTGCCGCAGTTCCCCGACGTGCCGACCATCGCCGAGACCGTTCCGGGATACGAGGCGAGCGTATCGTTCGGGCTGTTTGCTGCGGCGGGCACGCCGGCCGACATCATCAAGAAGGTCAATGCCGATGTGCAAAGGATCGTCAGCGATCCCGAATTCCAGAAGAGGTATCTCGAGCGCTTCGCGGTGCAGCCGGTACCGGGGCCACTCGACGCCTTTGCCGGATTTCTACGCAAGGACTCGGCCAAATGGGAGGAGGTCATCAAGGCCGCGAACGTGAAGATCGAGTGAGCGTTGTCGCGACGACGGCCCTAGTACGACTGCGTCACAAACTAAGCAGAGACCCCGCTTATGCTCGGAATTCCAGCAAAATTGACCATTAGCACGTCTTTCGAAAGTCCCGTCATTGCTGGCTTTCGGCAACTTGTGACGCAGTCGTACTAGAGCATGATCCGGAAAAGTGGAAACCGGTTTCCCGCCTTCGCGAAGCCCGCTTCGGCGGGCGAAGGAAGGTCCGAAAAAGATCATGCTCCAACGCAAAAACTAGACCATGATCCGATTCAACTTAATCGGATCATGGTCTAGCGCCGCAAAAGCTTGGCCGCCGAGCGGCGGCACGAGCGCGAGCCGGTATCTTCCTCAAGATGTTCTCGTTGCGCTCCACCCGGCTGGTGGGGCAGAAACGACGCCCGCGATGGTCGAGCGGGTGCGCCGGTCCATCACGGACGCCGGTGATACCCCTGCCGTTTCTTCGATTTCCTTCTGAGGAGGATGACTTGGATCTCGGGCTCAAAGACAGAGTTGCCATTATTGCCGGCGGCAGTCGCGGTATCGGCAAAGCTTGCGCCAAGGAACTGCTTGCCGAAGGTGCTTTGGTCGTCCTCGTCAGCAAGAATCCCGATATCAACGCCGCCGCGGTCCGCGACCTGGGCAAACTTTACCCCGATCGTGTCCTCGGCGTTCCAACGGACCTCACCGATGACACAGCGATCGCGGCGATGACTGCGCAAGTGGTTGAACGGTACGGCCGCATCGACATCCTCGTGAACTCGGCGGCGACCGTCATCCCCCAGGACTTCTTCAAGATGGGCGACGAACAACTGACAAATCTGCTCGACCAGAAATTCAACCCTGCCGCCCGCTGCATTCGCCACGCCGTCCCGAACATGCGCAAACGACAATGGGGCCGCATCATCAATATCTCCGGGCTTGCCGGGCGGCAGCCGCATTTCACCGTCGTGCCTGCCGCGCTCAATAATTCCGCCATGCTCAACTTGACCAAGGCGCTCGCCGCCGAACTCGCCAAGGACAATATCCTGGTCAATGCCGTCGTGCCTTACATCATCGACACCGAGCGGCAAGAGGAGACAATGCGCGAATGGGCGCAGATGACCGGGCAAGCCGAGGCGGAGGTTCGCAAGCAGCGCGTCTCCAGGCTCCCGGTTGGTCGCATGGGCCGCCCGGACGAGGTCGCCGCGGTCGTCGCCTTTATGGCCTCGGAGCGATCGAGCTACGTCGTCGGCACCGCCTGGTACGTCGATGGCGGCGGCGCGATGACGCTCTGAAGTCATCCAACGCCTTCTGAGCGAACATCAAAATGCACGTGGCCGGGATGGCTCGGCAACCACGCCTTGCTCATCTCAACCGCGTTTATAAACGTCAAGCCGATCCAACGACATTCATCCGCTTCGAGCCTCATCGGGGACGTGGCCAGACGACATGGCTCATATGGCGATGTGGCTCAAATGACGATATGGCTCAAATGACGACATGTCGCATCCGACAAAGCCCCGCTACACACGGTCTTGGAAACAAGTTAGCTTCCGCGGTGAACAAAAAATGGAAACGCCATGAACATCTCTCGTCGCCGATTTCTCCATCTCGCCGCCGGAGTTGCCGCGCTGCCCGCGACGACGCGCATCGCATTCGCCGACACATATCCGACACGGCCGGTGCATCTCGTCGTCGGCTTCTCGCCCGGCTCGGCATCCGACATCGACGCGCGTCTTGTCGGTCAGTGGCTGTCGAAGCGGCTCGGCCAACAGTTCGTCGTCGATAATCGTTCGGGTGCCGGCGGCAATATCGCCACCGAGTTCGTCGTGGGGGCGCAGGCGGACGGTTACACGCTGCTCTACGCGTCGACGGCGATCGCCATCAATGCGACGCTCTATGAAGGCAAGCTGAATTACGACATTCGGCGAGATATTGTGCCGGTCGCGGGCGTCGTGCGCACGCCGTTCGTGATGGAAGTCAATCTCGATCTTCCAGTCAAGACCGTTCCCGAATTCATTGCCTACGCCAAGGCCAATCCGGGCAAGATCAACATGGCGACTGTAGGACCCGGCAGCGCCCAGCATCTGTATGGCGAGTATTTCAAGATGATGACCGGGGTCAATATGGTACCGGTCCACTATCACGGCGCGGCGCCGGCCATAGCCGATCTGATTGCCGGCCGGGTCCAGGTCATGTTCGACGTTATGGTTTCCTCGATCTCCTACATCAAGTCCGGCCAGCTTCGTCCGCTGGCGGTCACCACGGCGACGCCGCAGGAGCTGCTGCCGGGTGTCCCGCCGATCGGCGAATTCGTGCCGGGCTACGAAGCGAGCGGTTGGCAGGGCATCTGCGCCCCGAGCAAGACACCGGCCGAAATCATCGACAGGCTCAATCGCGAAATCAATGCGGCGCTCGCCGACGCCAATTCCAAGGCGCGGCTCGCCGAGCTTGGCGGTCAACCGTTCGTCGGTACGCCAGCCGACTTCGGCAAGTTCCTCGCGGCCGAAACCGACAAATGGGGCAAGGTAGTCCGCGAAGCCGGGCTCAAGCCCGATTGAACGCGCAGTCGCGGATCCAACGGCTAAGGACCGGCGCGACGGCTACGGTCACTTTTCCATTGACATTAGTCACTGTTTATGTTACATGACGTATCTCGCTCCCGTAAAGGACCTGCCCCGGAGGCACATCGGAGCAGGGGAGCGAGGGCGGTGCCTGCGGGCGGATTTGCAATCCGCTCCCGGGCAGCTTTGGGCATCAGTCTCCCAGCACTACGGACTGGGCCGCGAGGTGCTCGCTGGACGTGGGACAGGTTCGGGCGGGTAACACCCGCAATAACGGCGTGCGGAT
>Ga0102924_1001576_pt1 | contig 26127 bp, 24 predicted proteins | sample PaiPotPPM11metaG_FD_80116 | JGI IMG/M metagenome (GOLD analysis project Ga0102924, IMG submission 80116) | Iron sulfur acid spring bacterial and archeal communities from Banff, Canada, to study Microbial Dark Matter (Phase II) - Paint Pots PPM... ... | reverse complement strand
CCCTCGATCCTCAGGACGGGACGCCTACCCGTCAGCGTCTCTCCATCAGTTGGTTAGCGCGGCCATCGCCGCTTGCTCCGTTCCGCGCGCAGCGCGCTCCCGTGCAAGCGGGTTCGTTCAATGACCCTCAGAGTCTGTCGCGGTCAGCACTTTCACTTTTTGTCACAGCACGCGGCTGCTCGGCTAGGGCTCTTCTATTCGTCGCCTAGTTGGCGGCCTGATTTCAAACAAAGCGAGAATGTCGCCCAAAGCATGATCCGGAAAAAGCCTGCCCTCGGACTTGATCCGAGGGTGGAAACCGGTTTCCCGCCTTCGCGAAGCCCGCTTCGGCGGGCGAAGGAAGGTCCGAAAAGATCATGCGCCAGCGAAAAAGCCAGACCATGATCCGATTCAAATGAATTGGATCATGGCCTAGCGTCCGCGATTCAAGTTGAAACCGCATGCAGCGATAGCGCTTTCACGCAAACACTTAGGATCACGCTCGCCGCCTTTTGCAAGATTTATGATTCGGGCAGCGATAATTTCCCTTACAATTTTATTTGGGTGACCAAAGCCGCAAACGAACTCGATTGCGTTGCCATACGCGTCCGACATCACCTTGATGTAGGACGGTTCAAACACGACATTGCCGATAAATGGGACTATCGAGTTCATAAATTCCTTCCGTTAGTCGCCGTCGAATTCACCGGGGAGAGCAGAATGTGATTGCAAAGCAAACACCGCAGCCGTTTTCGCCGGGCACAATTTTCAGCTTTCCGCCTATCTGCTTCACAAGCGAACTAATGATCTTCATTCCAAGGCCTTTGCTCTCAGCCGGCTCGAACCCCGCGGGCAATCCCGGCCCGTCATCCACGACCGATAGCGAATGACCAAGGGTCGGGTTTGTTTCCAATCGAACGATGATATTGCTCTTGGCGTACTTCGCCGAGTTCGTTATCAATTCGTTGACGATAAAGCCGAGCGGAATAGCGAACATCGTGGGAATACGAATCTTCGCGCCCTCGACCACGATTGCGCTGGCAGTCTCTCCCTGAAACAGCAAGTCTGAAAGATCCTCGCAAAGGCGCGAAAGGTATTCCTTGAACTCGACGCCCTCCTGGTGGTCGAGGAGATGCAGGCGGTGATGCACGCGTCCAAATGAGGCCACCCGTTTGGCGGCGACGGTCAATTGCGCGGCGGCCTCAGGACCAGCGGTCCGGCTTTGCAAAGACAGCAGACTAACAATGATTTGCAGACTATTGACGAGCCGATGCTCGAACTCCTGGGCCAGCATGTCCTGGCGCCGCAACAAGTCCGACTTCTCACGGAGCAATACCTCTTCTCGGGCATGAGCTGCCTGCAATTCGGCAATCAGCGCGTCATGCTGCGCCTGCTTGCGCGTGTCGCGAACAGCCGCAATCCCCCACGGAAACCGAAACGCGGATTCTCGGGCTGATGTAGAATCGCTCATTCTTCCTCCTCTATGCTCACGAGGTCGAAAAGCGCTCCTTGGCAGGTATGCCGATTCAACTCGTAAACCGAACCGTCGCTTCTCTAATAAAGTTGTACCGGCGCAGGCGCCGGTACTGTTCCAAATTGCTCACAATTGAAAAGAATCAGGGAAGCAGTAACAGATATCTTGCAGCTTCCGGGCGTCTTTGACCTAAATCAACTGGATTTCGATCCTCGGGAAAGCGGCTAAGTGCAGCCAGCGGCCGAATGCGGCGCATATAATCCTCGCAACCGCAAGCAAGCATCTGGCAGCAGACGGCGCGGAAATCTGTTGTGAGGACGCCGCAGAATGTTGCACGCTTTGGCGACGTGTTCGCGTGTGACGGAATTCGTCGAGCTTGCCCCGGTGAGCGCTTTTATACAGACACCACTCGGCCATCAGCGCGATGCTCGCCGCAAGCGTTCATTTTTGCGGGAAATCATTGCGCACAAAGTGCTGTCGAGCTCTGAGGCCTTGCAATGTCTTTGTCCTGCTATCCGAACCTTCAGCTCATCGGAGACTTACCTGCTGGAGGGGTTCCCTGTCACAGAAAGGCTCGTCCATGTTCACCGCACAGCAATATCGCGCCAAGGCGATCGAGTATTCCCATCTGGTGAAGATCGCGAGCGGCCCCAACGAATTGCACGAATACCAGAAACTCGAACGAAGCTTTTCCGAGCTCGCGGACAATGCACAATGGGCAGCCGACAATCATGACAAGACGGAGCATGCAGCCGTACGGGTCGCGCCGGCCCCGCTCGCGTAAAGCATATCGGAGCAGTTGACACCCAGGAACGGATCAGTTCGATCACGGGCACGTCGCGATGACGATTCAGACGCCTATCCAATTGAATGAGCCGCATTTAGTTCTGCGCGATGGAACGCCGGTTCTGATCCGCCGCCTCGTCGGGGAAGATGCGGCCCTCTATCCCGATTTTCTTAGCGACGTCACCGCCATGGACCTGCGCCTGCGCTTTTTCGCGCCCATACGCGAGGTGAGCCACGACCTGCTCGACAAGCTTATCCATTACGATCCAGCGCGCGCCATGGCCTTCATTGCCGTCGACGAACAAAGCCGAAAGATGTTGGGCGTAGTGCGCCTGCACGACGATCCAAGCGGAGAGAGCGCCGAATTTGCCATTTTGGTGCGCTCGCGGCTTAAGGCCCACGGAGTCGGCTGGCTATTGATGCAGCGCATGCTTGAATTCTCAAAGCACAAGAATCTCAAGATAGTGCGAGGCCAGGTACTGTCGGAGAACACCACGATGCTCGCCATGTGCGCCGAACTTGGCTTTCATATTGCCGACGATCCGGACGACCGCGGCGTCAAAACAGTGACACTGCCAGTCGAGCATGCTGCGAGCTTCAACGCAATTCCGATGCCGCACCGCGAAATCTAAAGAACGATTACCGGGCGCTTCTCGGCTTCTTTGGCTAATCGAAGCTCTTTCAGGCGCGCCGTCTTTTCGCGAGTGGCCAAAGCTTGGCGTTCATATTCCATCATGCCCTTTCGAGCGCCACGTGTGCGCTCTTCTTTTTTGAAACTTTGTTCCGCCCGCTGCCGGGCCTTATCTGAGCTCACTGCGAATGTCTCCTGAGCGGCGGCCATGCCACAAATGCACTCCGCCTCATGTTGCGTCGATCGGTATTGGATTCGGATCGGCGAGCACCCGGTGACTTGACGGACTTTGCTTTTGACACCGGTAAACCGTAATTCCACCCAGTCAGGCAGTATGGCCGTCGAAGTCACCCGTCTTGGGAATGTTCTTTGCCTGTTGCGGTGTCATTTTCGCGGTATCCCGACCATCCGGCACGCCACGAGGCCCGAGTTTTCTGCGGGCTATCTCGTCCTCGGTTAGCCGTTCCTCTTCGCGGGTCTCGCGCGGCATCTCATGCTCCCATGCGGACGCCAATAAGCGACTTCGCGTCCTTCGTCTGATGAATGAACTCGGCGAACCGCAGCCTTTGCCTGCACTGCCGTCATGCACGCACGGCCGCGTATAACCGCTGGAACCGGAGGACAGGAAGGAAGCAACCGCCGTTTGTCATTTTTGAGCCGGCTACGATTCTAAGTCTGTATACAACAGCTCACTCTGAATCGATGGCGGACAGGCTGAATAGCGCAATCCTATGCTTTGCCAGCACCGATGCGGCGCACGAATTCGACTAGAAAGCGCGACTTCAGGACTCACGCGGTCAGATGCAGTCGCGATGCCAGTAGGCATCCCACTCGCGATGCCAGGCGCAGACAGGCCCATACGGATCCGACCAGAAATTATAGGAGCCATAGACTGGATAATATGACGGGCCATGGTGCCAAACGTGGTGCCAAATCCGGTGCACATGGCGCCAGTGCGCTTCCGCCGCCCCCGGCGCGGCCATCGTTACGGCAGAGACGCCCACAACAAGCGCAATCAGGAAACTTCGCATGACGTACTCCGGTTTTGCCGTTTTCACCACAGCCTTATCATAATCACGGTGCGCGCCGTTTCAAAATCCTGAAAACCACGATGGCGGAGATGATGCCGATGATGATTCCGCCCATACGGGCCGCCGTGTCTGCGCGGCCAATTTACTTGGCCGAGGTACTTGGCCAAGGTACTTCGTCCGATTTAAGCGAGAATTTTTACAATTCGTCGTCGTCTTTTACAATTCGTCGTCGTCAATGACGCGGTAACAATCTATCCAATCCATATACATTCGATATTTTCACATAAAGCGCGCGTATAATTTATCTCTGCTTTATGCGCCGCTGCCGCCGATTTATTTTCCCAGCCATTTATTTTCCGGCTCATCGCGCGCAATTTCCGACCGCGAGCTGTTGCGCATCGCTACCTGTGCCAGCCGCTTCGGGCTGCCCAAAGAACAATCTCATCGCAGCGAACGAGACCAAGGCGTGAACTCCAATGCTTGACATTCCTTACGTGGCTACGGCGAACGAACTGACTGCAAAGCAGATGTTCATGCTGTTCCCGACTCCGATGTTTACGGGAAAACTGCCCGACATCGGCGTGTGCGATCGAGTCGAAAAGAAACTGCGGCAGTTGCAGAAATCGGGAAAGGGCGTCTTCTCGCCCGAGGGGGCGATCCTTGCCTACATGACGCCGGACAATCTCCAGTCTCTTTCCGAGATGAAAGAGCTGGTTGACGTGATCATGGAGGAATCCGGAATCATTCTGGACGCTTTGGCGATAAAGCGGAACTCGCACTACATCACCAATATGTGGGCGAACATCGCTAATCCGAATCGCCGCCATTTCATGCACATGCATCCGAACTGCCTGTTGAGCGGGCTTGTCTATATCAAGACGCCGAAGAATTGCGGGCCGACGGCGTTCGCGTCGCCGCGCCTGCTCTCGAAAAATCTCGAGCCCACATATCTGCAGAAAAACGAATTGAATTCGGATGTCTTCATTGTTCCCGCGGAGAAGGGCCGCATGGTGATCTGGCCCAGCCACGTTCCCCATGCCGTCGAGCAAGGCACGGCCGACGAAGCCGAGGAGCGCATCGTCGTCGCCTTCAACATCATGATCCGCGGGCTCATTGACCTGCCAACGGCACGGCTGGACGTGAGTTGACAGGCGCCGGCCCAATTTGCGCGCGCGCGTTCTAGCGCGCCGTCATCATTCCGGCGGCACTGAAGCCGCCGTCGACGCAGATCGTCTGGCCGGTCATGTAGCCTGACTTGCCGGCATCGAGCAGGAACAGCGCAGCGCTGGCAATCTCGGATGGGGCGCCATACCGGCGCTGCGGCACGCGATCGAGCCAAACGGCGCGATCAGCATCGCCATGCATCGCTCTGACCATCGGCGTCTCGATCGGGCCCGGCGCGATGGCGTTGACGCGGATGCCGAGCGGGGCAAACTCGACGGCCAAGACTTTGGTCATGACGACCACGCCACCCTTCGAGGCGCCGTAAGCGGTGCGGCCTTCGTTTCCGGCCACGCCGGATACGGATGCCAGATTGACGATCCCGCCGCCGCCATGGCCGCGCATGGCTTTCGCCGCTTCGCGCGCGACGATGAAGCTGCCGACGAGATTGACGTTGAGGATCTGCCGAAACAGCGCGGCGCTCGTTTCGAGCGCGGGGACGTTGCGCCCGATCCCCGCCGAATTCACGACGCCGGTCAGCGGCCCAAACTCGCGCTCGCAATTCGCGACAAGCCAGACGACGGCGTCCTCATCGGCGACATCGAGTTGCTCAATCCGAAGGTCATCGCGATTGCCGAATGCTCGGCGGGCGGAAGCGAGATTGCGCGGCTCGACATCGGCCGCAACGGCGCGCCAGCCTGCAGCGAGCACCGCTTCGACAATCGCGAAACCTATTCCCGAGGCACCGCCGGTCACCAGGATCGTCGGTTGTGCGGACATTGTCGCCTCCGTCAGGCTGAGACAACCGCGGTTCCGTCGGACGGCAAGCAACCCCGCGCGCCGAGTTCGGCGCGAATAAGCTTCTTGGTGATCTTGCCGTAGCCGGATCGCGGCAATTCGTTCCAGAAAAACACGCGCTTGGGCAGCTTGTAGCGCGCCACTTTCGGCGCCAGCCACGCCAGCAATTCCTGCTCGTTGAGCCGCGCATCGGAGCGCAACACGCAGACCGCCACGCCGACCTCGCCCCACATTTGATCGGGCACGCCGACGATGGCGGCTTCAGCCACCGCCGGATGCATCAGCACTTTCTCTTCGATTTCGCGCGGATAAACATTCGACCCGCCGGAAATGTACATGTCGGAGGCGCGCCCGGTGATGTAGAGAAAGCCTTGCGCGTCCATGTGGCCAAGATCGCCGGTGCGGAACCAGCCGTCGCGAAACGCTTTCGCGTTGGCTTCCGGATTGTCGTAATAACCGGCAAAGACCGCGGGCCCGCACACGCAAATCTCGCCCGTCTCGCCCGCGCCGACTTCGCGGCCGTTATCGTCCTGGATGGAAATCTGCATGCCGGTGCGGGCGTAGCCGCAGGTGCCGATCTTGACGTGCGGGCCGTCGTCCGGGTCGTGCAGATCCGGCGGCAGCACCGTGATGTTTCCGGTCACTTCGCCGAGACCGAAATATTGCACCAGCACTTTGCCGAGTTTCGCCAGCGCGCGCTTTTGATCCTCGCGATACATCGGTGCGCCGGCATAGATCACGTAACGCAGCGACGAGTGATCGTATGCGCCGGCCGCCGGATGCTCGGCGAGCATTTTCAAAATTGTCGGCACCGTGAACATATTGCTGACGCGCCATTGTTCGACGAGCTGCCACGCCTCCGCGGCGTCGAATTTTTCGCTGCCGAGCAAAATGGTCTTCGCCCCGCGCGCGACCTGCGCCAGTTGGTGAATGCCGGCGCCGTGCGATAGCGGCGCGACGACGAGCGAGGCGTCGCGCTGCGTGGTGCCGGGCATCAGGTCGCACAGGTGATTGGTCACGACGAAAGCCATTTGCCCGTGCGTGAGCACGGCCGCCTTCGGCCGCCCCGTCGTTCCGGACGTGAAGAAGAACCAGCACGGGTCGTCGCGCTCGACAGCGGCTTCCGGCGCGCCCTGTCCGTCATGCTCGGCAACCAGCGCATCGTAGTCGTCGCCAAACGATGCATCCGCGGACGAGGCATTCTCGAGCGAAGCATCCCCAATCGAAATCATCGCGCCGATGCTGGGAGCCGCCTCCTTCGCCGCGCTGGCGTGATCGGGGAATTCTGCACCGCAGATCATGGCCGATGCGCCGCTCGCTTTGGCGAGATAGGCGACCTCATCCGGCGTCAGACGAAAATTGGTCGGCACCCAGACCGCGCCAAGCCGGAAGCACGCGAACATGCTTTCGAACATCTGATTGCAATTCTTGGACTGGACGAGGACGCGGTCGCCCTTGCTCACGCCGCGCGCGGCGAGCGCTGCCGCCATCGCGTCCACGCGCCGGTCGAGCTGCGCCCAGGTCCAAGTCCGCGTCCAAGTCCGCGTCCAAGTCCGTGTCCAAGTCTGTCCAGTCCGCGCCGATGTCCGCTCGCCCCAGACCAGGCCGATTTCGTCGGCGTAACGCCGCGCCGTCTGCCGCAGGAAATGCCCGAGGTTCATGACGCGCCTGGAAGAGGGAGCGACACCGCCTGTGGGAATGCTGTGGTCCATCCGCGGCGCTCGCGTTATCTCAGGAAGCCGATCGATATCCATGGCACGGCGGCGACGATGATCGTGCCGATCATCAGCGCCAGCATGTAGGCCCAGATCGGCCGCATGCCCTCGGCAGGTTCGACGCCGCCGATGGCGCAGGCGGCGTAGTAACCGACGCCGAACGGCGGTGCGAACAAGCCGATGCCCATCGCCAGAATGACGACCATCGCGTAATGCACTTCGTGAATACCGACGGCCTTGGCGATCGGGAACAGTAACGGCCCGAACAGCACGATGGCCGGAATGCCTTCGAGCACCGAACCGAGCACGACGAAGGCCGCAATCGACGCCACCATGAAGGACGCAGCGCCTCCGGGCAAACCCGTCATCGCCGCAGCCAGCGTGCGCGAGAAGCCGGACTGCGTCAGCCCCCAGGCCATTCCCGTCGCGGTGCCGATGATGAGCAGGATCGCGCCGGACAGACACGCGGTCGACACCAGCATCGGCCGCAAAGCGGCCCAGTCGAAGCGGCGGTAGATGAGAAGCCCGGCGATGGCGGAATAGGCGATGCCGATGGTGGAGACTTCGGTGGCCGTGGCGACGCCTTCGACCACGGCAGCGCGGATCAGGAACGGCAGCACGACCGCCGGCAATGCGATCAGGAAGGCGCGCGCGATTTCCCGTTTGCCGGCGCGGCCAGCCTGCCCGGCGTCCTCATGCCGGTAGCGCCAGTGCACGACAAAACACAACAGGAATGCGAGCACGGCGCCGGGAAGCAGCCCGCCGGTAAACAGCGCCGCGATCGATACGCCGGTGACCGATCCGATGGTGATGAGAACGAGGCTCGGCGGAATGGTTTCGGTCTGCGCGCCGGTCGCCGCCAACAGCGCGACGAGATCGCCGGGCTTGGCGCCGCGCGCCTTCATTTCGGGAAACAGGACGGGCGCGACGGCGGCCATATCGGCGGCCTTCGAGCCAGAAATCCCCGAGACGAGATACATCGCGGCGACCAGCACATAGTGCAATCCGCCGCGCACATGACCCAGCAGGCTTGCCAAGAACGCCACCATGGCCGCCGCCATCCCGGTCATTTCAATGAGCAGGCCGAGAAAGACAAAGAGCGGCACGGCGAGAAGAATGAGATGGCTCATCCCCTCATCCATGCGGCCGACCAGAACCAGCAGCGGCGTGTGCGTGGCGAGCGCGAGATAGCCGAAGATCGCCAGCCCAAACGCAAAGGCGATCGGCACGCCGGCGAACACGGCGGCGGCGACGACGCCGACGAAAAAGATCAGGAGGTTGAGATTGCCGAGCCGCAAAAAAGTCGGTCCGGCGAGCCAGAACAGCACGACGAGCGCGGCCACGGCGCCGAGCGAGAGCAGCGATGACAGCGGCGAGCCGCTCCGTGACAGGCGCAGCACGGCAAAGACGATCATCAACGCGATACCGGCAGGCATAGCAGCGGCGCGCCAAGTATCGGTGATTTCAAGGGCCGACGTCGTGATCGGCAATTGATAGATCGCGTATTGATAAGTCGGCCAAGCGATGAGCAATAGGAACGCCAGCGCGGCGCCGGCCGCAAACGTATCGAGCATTGCGCGCAACGGCTGCGGCAGCATGCCGACGCATGCCGTCATGCGCATGTGCTGGTCGCGGCGGAGCGCGATGACCGCCCCGAGCATCGCCAGCCACAGGAACAGCGTCGAAGCAAGCTCGTCCGACCAGACCAGCGGCCGGTCGAACACGTAACGCGAGACGACGCCGCCGAACAGGATCGCGATCTCGGCCGCGACCAGCGCTGCCGCCAAAATCTCGACGAACGATCCAAGCGATGATTCCACGGCCGTAGCGAAGGAGCGCAAAGCTCCCCCGCCCTTTTCCGCAAATGCATGGATCTGCAGTTCAGCCACCGGCGATCACGCGAGCTTGCCGACCGACTTTTCGAGAAGGCCCCAGGCCTCGTCGCCGTATTTGGCCTTCCATTCGGTGTAGAAGCCTGCGGCGCGAAGCTTGTCGCGAAACGGCGTCGGATCGGGCCGGTTGAACAGGAGGCCTTTGGCAGCCAGACTCTGCTGCAGCGTGGCGTTCAGCTCGGCGACATCCTCGCGTTCCTTCAAGCCGGCGATGTTGATGTTTTTGGCGACGATGCCGCGCACATGGGCAGGCAGCGCCTCCCAGGCGCGCTGGTTGGCCAAAAACCAGAAGCCGTCCCACATGTGATTGGTGAGCGAGCAATATTTCTGCACTTCGTAGAGTTTGGCGGTCGAAATGATCGCCAGCGGATTTTCCTGGCCGTCGACGATCTTGGTCTGCATCGCCGAATAGACTTCGTTGAAATTGATCGAGGCCGGCGAGGCATCGAGCGCCTTGAACATCGAGGTCCACAGCGGCGACGGCGGCACGCGCAGTTTCATGCCCTTAAAGTCGTCCGGCGTCACGATCGGCTTGGTCGATGTCGTAGTTTGCCGGAAGCCGTTGTCCCAAATCTTCTCCATGGCGATGAGGCCGGACTTGGCGATCTGCGCGCGCACATAAGCACCGAGATCGCCGTCCATCGCCTTCCACACGGCGTCATAGCTCGGGAACACGAAGCCCATGCCGTTGATCGACGCGGCCGGAACGAGCGTCGACAGGATCAGTCCCGACAGCGTGAAGAACTCGACGCCGCCCGCGCGGATTTGACTGAGCGTATCGGTGTCGGAGCCAAGCTGGCTCGACGGAAAAATCTGCAGATCGAAGCGGCCGCCGGTCTGCTCTTTGATTGCCGCCGCCATCTCGCGCGCCCGCACGTTCATCGGATGGGCGTCGGGAAGGTTATTGGCGTATTTGTAGGACCATTGCGCCTGCTGGGCGCGGGCAACGAACGGGGCTCCAACCAAACCTGCCAAGACGACCGAGGCGCCGCTCGCGAGCAGCCGACGGCGAGATATTCGCATGACAACCCTCCCTGGTGAGGCCGTTCTGTCCGACGGCTCTTTGATGACTAGACTACATGATGAAATGCGTCCGCGTCATCCTCACCTGCGGCTGAACCGGCCGCTCAACCGCCCGGCAAAGCAAGCTCCGCGCGCAAGCCGCCGATCGGCGCCGTGCCGAGCGTGAGCACCCCGCCGTAAAGGCTCGCAAGCTCGATCACGATCGAAAGCCCGAGGCCTGAGCCGGGCTTGGTCTCGTCAAGCCGCTGGCCGCGCTGCGACACCTGCTCGCGCTCGGCAGGTGAAAGTCCGGGCCCGTCGTCGTCAACGATGATGCGCACGCGCGCCTTGCCACCGACCGCGGCCGGCTGATCGGCCATGACTTCGATGGCGACCCGCGACTGCGCCCATTTGCAGCTATTGTCGACGAGATTGCCGATCATCTCTTCGAGATCCTGCTGCTCGCCGCGAAACCGCGCGATCTTGGGCACGTCGACGTCGATGGCGATGTCGCGGGCGCGATGGAGCTTTTCCATGGTGCGCGCGAGCGCCGTGACAACCGGCGGAATCTCGACCAGCGTGCCGATGACGCTCGAGCGCGCGGCAAGCCGCGCCCGCTCCAGTTGGCGCGCCACCTGGTCGCGCATGATGTCGGTCTGCTCCAGCACTTTGTGCGCCAGCGGATCGTTGCCGCGCGCCACCGCCTCATTGACGATGACCGAGAGCGGCGTCTTGAGCGCATGCGCGAGATTGCCGACATGGGTGCGTGCGCGCTCGACGATTTCGCGATTGGCCTCGATCAATGCGTTGGTCTCGCGCGCGAGCGGTGCGATCTCTACCGGGAATTCGCCCTGCAGCCGCTCGGCCCGGCCGGAGCGGATCTCCGCAAGGCTTTCGGAAATGCGCTTGAGCGGCGCGAGGCCGAAGCGCACTTGCAGCGCCGTGGTCAGCAACAGCGCCATGGTGAGCGCCGCGAACGTCATGCCGATGGCGCGATCGAAGCTGTTGGTTTCGTCATCGATTTCGGAAGCGTCGCCGGCGACGGAAATCACATAACGCCCGTCACCGCCAAGATCGATATTGCGCTCGACGATGCGCAGATTTTGCTCCTCGGGCCCCTGCGCATAGCCCTGCCGATATTCGGCCGCGCCGGCCGAAAGGTCGCCGGTCAGGCGCGGCAGATTGCTGTCCCACAGCGAGCGCGAGGAATGAACTTCCGGCGTCTTGGCATCGAGCCGCGTCACCTGCCAGTACCAGCCCGACAGCGGCAGTTCGAACAGCGGCTCGCCGATCGATTGTGGAAACTTGTCGCCGCCCTCTTCCGGCGACGCGACGTCGGCCACCAGCGTGCGCAGATAAACGTCGAGGCGGCGGTCGAAGGCGCGCTCGACGGCGTGGCGGTAGAGTGTCGACAGCGCGACGCCGGTGATGATGAGAATGACCACCGTCCAGGCGGTGGCCCAGAGGAACAGACGAACCGCAAGCGAGTTAGCGCGCATCGGGCGGGCTTAGCAGATAGCCGAGACCGCGCACGGTTTGGATCACGTCGACGCCGAGCTTCTTGCGGATGCGCCCGACGAAGACTTCGATAGTGTTGGAGTCGCGGTCGAAATCCTGATCGTAAAGATGCTCGACCAGCTCGGTGCGCGACACCACGCGGCCGGTATGGTGCATCAAATATGAGAGCAGCCGGTATTCATGCGAGGTGAGTTTGACCGGATTGCCGTCAACGGCAACGCGGCCGGTGCGCGTGTCGAGGCGAACCGGCCCGCAAGTGAATTCGCTCTTGGCGTGGCCGGCCGAGCGGCGCAGCAGCGCGCGCACGCGCGCCAGCACTTCTTCGAGATGAAACGGCTTCGCCACATAGTCGTCGGCGCCGGCGTCGAAGCCCTGTACCTTGTCGCTCCAGCGATCGCGCGCGGTGAGGATAAGGACGGGCATGGCCCGGCCGGTGCGCCGCCAGGCTTCGAGAACGGAAATGCCGTCCATCTTCGGCAAGCCGATGTCGAGGATGACGGCGTCGTAGGGCTCGCTCTCGCCGAGGTAATGACCCTCCTCGCCGTCGAAGGCGCGGTCGACGACATAACCCGCGTCGGTCAACGCCGTCGCAAGCTGCCGGTTAAGGTCGGGGTCGTCTTCAACTACGAGAAGCCGCAAAGCGTGCTCCGCTTAGAGCGTCGATCGCTTCAAATGAATCGATTGACGCTCTAACATATTAGTGGAACATGATCTTTTCGGAAAACCGGTTTCCACCCTCGGATCAAGTCCCGAGAGCAGGCTTTTTCCGGATCATGCTAGAGGCCGCCGACAAGCGTGCCTTTCACGGCGTCGACGGTTATGCGGGCCACTTTGCCATCGCGGGCGAGAACTGTCAGCACATAGACGAGGCCGTCGGGACCGTGGCATAGCCGCGCGCGGACCACCGTTCCGGGCATCCGGGCTCTGGCCGCGCGCATGGCGGCGACGAGAGGGATGAATTTGCCGGCTTCGGAGCGGCGTTCGCGCTGGTCTAGACACGCATGGACGGCCTCACCGGCCGCCGGATGGGCAGCTCCTTCAACGTGTGCCGGACGGACAGCATCCTCGCCCCGCGCTATCGACAGCACCGGTACGAGCGCAAGGACGAAAAGACCGACAGTGGCGAACCGCGCAGCGGAACTCATGTTCGTTCCTAGCTGGTCCGCAGTGAACCCAGCCTGAACGGCCGATTTGGGGCGCCCTCAACACGAAAACTTGAAAACATCGCTATTGTGACCGGGGAAACAAGAAAGGAGACCAATGATCAACGTGCGTTTTATCTCGCGATGCCTGCCTTTCGGCCTCCTCGCAGCGTTCGTGATTGCGGCCGTGAACAATGCAGCCATCGCGCCAAGTGCCGCGATGGTCGGCGGCGCCCCGCCTGCAACGGGCGGCGTTCGAAATTCCGTAGTGACGATCCTCAGTTCATACGGCACCTTTTGCACGGCGACCGCGATCACCCGCGACCTTCTGCTCACGGCGGGGCACTGCGTGGAGCCGGACGGACGCTATAAGCTGGCCGACACCATGCCGGGCCAAGTGCCGGCACTGATGGACGTCGCGCGTACCGCGCGTCACCCGCAATTCGATATCAAACGCCTGTTCGCGCATCTCGCCACCGCGGACGTGGCGCTTCTCAAGCTCGCCGAGCCGGCGCCGGCGCGCATAACACCGGCGCGGATTGCCGGCGAGAACGAACAGATCGCTAGCGGCGATGTTCTGACCGTTGCCGGCATCGGCGTAACCGTTCGTGGTGCCGACCGTCTTGACGGCCTTGCGCATGCTGCAACGCTCACTGTCACCGGCCATCCGAGCTCACTTGAAATCCGGCTCTTCGATCCGGCGACCAAAGGCACGAGCGCAGGGCGCGGCGCCTGCACCGGCGATTCCGGCGCGCCGGCGTTTCGCGATGAGAACGGCAGCCTTGTGGTGATCGGTGTCGTGAGCTGGTCGACCGGGCCGAACTTGACGGCAGGCTGCGGCGGCCTCACCGGCCTCACGCCGCTGCAACGCTATCGCTCGTGGATCGTCGATACGGCGAAGTCGCTCGGCTCGCCGCTCACGCCGTGAGACACCATTCCGATGCGATTACTCCGCACCGGCATCGCCCAGCCGCACCGGCCCGTGCATCGGCCTTTCCTCGACCGCCAAAAGGCAGCACAGGGAAATCGCGACAAAGATGATGGCGGCGATGAAGACGTGGTGAAACGCCGGCGCCAGATCGCCGTGCGAGGCCGTGATTTTTTCCAGCGTCATGATGCCGGAGCCGTCGTAGACGCCGCCGAGCACAAGAGCGCCAAACACCGCGACGATGAGCGCACCGCCGAGCGTGCGAAAGAAATTCAGCGCACCGGTCGCAGTGCCCATCTGGTGCGGCTTCACTGAGTTTTGCGTAATGAGCGTGCTCATCGGATACATCGGTCCAAGCCCGCATCCGAGCCCAAAAAGCAGGAAGGCAAACTCGGTGAGCGAAAGTCCCGTCGGATTGGAAGCGAGAACGCCCAGTACCACGATAGCGATGGTCAGGCTCACCATCGGAATGCGCATATAGTGCTTTATGCGCACCATCAGCCGCATGGTGGTCTGCGACGAAATCACCGTGCCCGCCATGAACGCGATCAGCGTCAGGCCCGATTGGCTAGCCGAAATGCCGAGCACGGTTTGGCAATAGAGCGGCGTATAGATCGTGATGCCGATGATGGTGCCGACGCTGAAGAAGGCGGCGCAGATAATGGTGCCGGTCACGCGTCCGCCCAGGATGGCGAGCGGAATGAACGGCTCGCGGGCGCTGAGTAACCGCAGCACGAAGAGACACCATAGAGTGGCGGAAGCAACGAACAGCGTAACGACCTGCCACGAACTCCACGCATAACGCGTCCCGCCCCAGGTCAATGCCAGCATCAGCGTCAGGGCTGCCGCGACCATCGACGCTGCGCCGAACACGTCGAGCTGGTGCCGGCGATCGTGACGGGGCAATTTGCGCAGCGCGCGGTCGGTGGTCGCCAGCGCGATAAGGCCGAGCGGCAGGTTGATCCAGAAAATCAGCGACCAGTGCAGATGATCGGTGAGTAAGCCGCCGAGTACCGGCCCAAGCGTGCTGGCGGTCATGAACATGACCGAGGTGTAGCCCTGGATGATGGGCCGCTCACGCGGACTCAACATGTCGCCGATGACGGTCTGCGCGATCGGCAACAGCCCACCGCCGCCGATGCCCTGCACCGCGCGCGCAGCAATCAGAAACCAGATCGACGGCGCCATCGCGCACGCGACCGAACCGATGACGAAGACTCCGATCGCCGACAGCATGACGGCACGCCGTCCATAGATGTCGGAGAGTTTTCCGAACAGCGGCGTCGTCGCCGTTGCCGCGAGCAGATAAGCCGTCACCACCCACGACAGATCGTCGATGCCACCGAGGCTTTTGCCGATGGCCGGCAGCGCCGGCGCGACGATGGTCTGTTCGAGCGCGGAGAGAAACATCGCCAGCATGATGCCGAAGACGATGGCACGCGCGGCGGCGTGATCGACCGACATGGGAGCCGAGATGGGAGCCGACGTGTGCGCCGATGTGGACACCGCCACGCGCAAAGCAGCCTGCGATTGGGAATGCGCGCGGCCTCCCGGCCTCACCTCGTCCGAAGCGCCGGCAGCAATACGTTGCGTATCTTCGGGAACAATTTCGCTGGTCATTGCACTGATGGGTTGGCGCGGCCCGGCGTCGCCGGTCGGCATCAATTGGCCGTCACCGTGAACCGTTGCAAGCATCCAATTCGCAGACCAGGGGTGCGCCGGGGCGGCACTTGATGGCGAGAGACCATTTGTCACCACTTTAGTTACAATCTGGATAATTTCGTCAGCTTGTCGCGCGGACGGCGCTGTCGGCCAATAGGCGCAGCCGGCGTACTGCTTCAGTGGCCTCTTCAAGATTGAGGCTTGCATAGCCGAGGCGCAGCCCTCTGTGCTCGTAGGGCGCAATCGCGAATGACTTGGAGGGAAGGAAACGGACATTGCCGCGCGGCACGCCTTTCTCGATCGCGTCGAGCACTGAGGAATCCCGGAATCTGATCCAGAATGCCAAGCCGCCGTCGGGCACCTTGAAGTCGATGATGTCGTCGAAGTTTTCCCGCAGCAGATGTGCGAAGGCGTTGCGCCGGCTGAGATAGACCTGCAACGCCTTGCGCGCGTGGCGATGAAGCTCGCCCGACTCGATCAGTTCGGCCACCGCCAATTCCGTCGGCACATTGCCCTGACGATCGATGATGACCGTCTCGTTTGCCATCATCCGGATGACGTCGGGAGCGGCGGCGACATAACCGATCCGCAGGCCCGGCAGGAGAAGCTTCGACATCGAGCCGATATAGACCGTCCGGCGCGGCGCATAGCTTGCCATCGGCAAGAGAGGCTGCTGCTCGAAATGAAACTCGTGATCGTAGTCATCCTCGATCACGGCGAAGCCGAACTGACTTGCCAGATCCAGAAGTCGCAACCGCCGTTGCGGCGTGAGCGAAACGGTCGTCGGAAACTGATGATGCGGCGTCAGGTAAAGGGCGCGGACTTTGTGCTGGCGACAAAGCCTCTCGACATCGGCGACGTCCAATCCGTTATCGTCGAGCTTCGCGCCGACCACCGATGCGCCGGCGGCGCGGAATGCCTGCCAAGCGGGCGAATAGCTCAGGGCTTCGACCAAAACGGTTTCACCGGGCCGAACAAGAATCCTGGCCGCAAGGAAAATCGCCATTTGGCTGCCGCGGGTAATGCAGATGTTCTCCGCGTTCGCCACCAGGCCGCGATGTGTCATCAGCATGTTGGCGATCGTCTCCCGCAGCACCAGTGAGCCGCGAGGATCGCCATAGCCCAGCAAATTGCCGCGGACGGCCTGTCGCAAGGCTGTCCGGTAGGCCCGCGAGAGGACATCCGGCGACAAAAGCCGCGCATCGGGGGCGCCGTCGTCGAAAGTCAGATGAGGGCTTTCGACGAATGCAGAGAGCGGGTCCGCCGCGGCGCGGACCTTGAACTCGGGCGAAGCGCCCTCAGCTCCCGTGTCGGGTTGCAGAACCGGCGCCGGCCGCGGTGCCAGTTCAGGCAGCGAACTCGATACGATCGTTCCTCTCGTCCCGTCGGAGGCAAGCCAGCCCTGTGCGATCAAGTCGTCATAGGCGATCACGATCGTTTTTCGGTTGACCCCAAGTGTGCTCGCGAGCTCGCGGCTGCTCGGAAGGAACGTGCCGGGCAACAGCCGGCCCCGCTGGATGTCGTGGATGAGCGCCTGAACGATCTGCTGGTAGACGGGAATGCTCCGTCCCCTGTCCACCCGCTCGGCTAGGCTGATTTTCCAAGGTCGCAGCACTGGACCCCTCCATCAGTCATTGTTGGACCTTTTCCATGGTCCCATGGTGCCCCTAGGCTTACGGCCCGGGATCATGGCAAGGAGCCGTGCAAAGACCATGCCTTCGGTCGCCCCCACGATCGCCCAAATAGCCGCCAAGGTCACTCTGAGCCGCACAGGGAAAAACTTCGTGGTCGGCGAGGGCGAAGCAATCCTCGAAGCGGCCCTGCGTCAGGAAATATGGCTGCCCCACGCTTGCCGCGGCGGGACCTGCGGCAGTTGCAGGGCAATCGTCGTCGCCGGTGCGGTCGCCTACGACGAAGGCTCGCCGGCCCGGCGGCAGGCTACGTCCCAGAACGAGGCTTTCCTCTGTTGCGCCAAGGCGCTGGGCGACGTCACGCTGGACGTGGCGGAACTGGCGGCGCGGCCAATCGGCACGATATACCGGCGCCCGGCGCGCGTGGTCGATATCCAGACGCCCTCACCGGACGTGGCGGTTGTGACGCTAAAGCCGCCGCCCAATGCGGCGATCCGGTTTCGGCCCGGCCAATATATTTCTCTGGTCGGAGACGACGGCCGCCTGCATCCGTTCTCGATCGCGAACGCACCGCGCGCGGACGGAACGCTCGAGCTTCATATCGGGCGCGTCCCCAATGGCCGCTTCACCGCGCACGTGCACGAGCGCATGCGTCCGCGCGACATCGTGCGCTTCGAGGGGCCGTTCGGCCAATTCGGATTTTCCGACGCCATGGAGGACGCCAGCGTTGCCGCCGCCGTGGGACGTCCAGCGATCCTGCTGGCCGGTGGGACAGGAATAGCGCCGATCAAGGCGATGCTTGAATCGGCCGAGCAAACGGCGACGAGGCGTGAGCTTCACCTTTATTGGGGCAGCCGCCACAAGGATGGCCTTTACGCGATCGACGAAGTCTCCGCGACAGCCGGCGTGCGCGTGACACCCGTTCTCTCCGAGGCCGCTGGCCCGGATTCTTGGCCGGGACGTGTCGGGTTCGTCCATCGCGCCGTGATCGATGATTTTCCAGATTTGTCGCCGTTCGATGTCTATGCCTGCGGCAGCCCCGGCCTGATCGACGCAGCGTTCCTCGACTTCACGCGGACCGCCGGGCTGCCTCCCGATCGCTTTTTCGCCGACGCCTTTCACAACGCCGGGACAGTCCCGCATGTTGCGAGCGCCGCAGGGTAATGCCGGACCATCAGGAGACGTGTCATGCCAACAATTTCCGATCTCTTCGTCTACCCCGTCAAATCCTGCGCCGGTGTTCGGATGAAAGAAGTCTCGATCGTGCCGACCGGTTTCGAATTCGATCGCAACTGGATGGTGGTGGATGCCGATGGGGCCTTCGTGACCCAGCGCGAACACCCGACGCTGGCATTGGTGAAGCCGCTTGTTAACGGCGGCGTATCGCTGTCTGCACCGGGCATGGAGCCCCTGCATTTATCGGCCAATGGCGGCGGAGAACCGGTCACGATCACTTTGTTTGGTGAAAAGCACGGCGCCGTCTCAACCACTGCCGCAGCCGACGCCTGGTTCAGCAAATATCTCGGCGGTTCGTTCCGGCTCGTGAAATGCGATCCGAGCACGCGGCGCTTGGGCGGCGTTCAATATCCGGAACGCGACGTGGCGCCGACGAGCTTCGTCGACAATTACGGCATCCTTGTCATCTCGCAGGCCTCGCATGCCGCCTTGAATCAAAAGCTGTCGCAGGCCGTGCCGATGAATCGCTTCCGGCCGAACTTGGTCGTCACCGGCGTCGATGAGCACGAGGAGGATTATTTCACCAATGCCCGTTGCGGCGAGGTCGCGCTGCGCTTCGTCAATCCATGTTTCCGCTGCAGCTTGACGTCGATCGATCAGCAAAGCGCGACGCCCGGACTAGACGTGCTGCCTACGCTCTCGACCTACCGATATGACGACGCTGCGAAGGGCGTGAAATTCGGTGCCTACGCGGCGATCAGCGCGGGCGTCGGGTCTCGCCTGCAAGTCGACTCCGACCTCGACGTGGATTGGAGCTTCTGACGCAGCCATCGGCCGCATCGAGCACCGGCGCGTCGCACTTTTCCCTTTTATTCCAGCCCCTTCGCGGGACGTCCTGCGAACGGCTCGAACGGCGTGTGTTGGCCTGCTGCGGCGCCTGCGCCAATGCCCGGAATGTAAGCGTGGACAACACCGGTTGGACCCCATGTCATTTGAAAACTGGATGTGTTGACCGGTCCATCCGCACCATAGCCTTCAACCTCGGCCTGCCGCATCGTGGTCTTGAGACCGGGCTCGGACGTCGAAGGGGCGCAGGACATGTCGTCCAATTCAACGGAGCCTATGGTCATGTCTAACATCGCGCTGAAACCGAACTGTCTGAACTTCTATGAAGTGCTGGCGCAAGCCGTCGCACTGATTTCTCCCACCATGACGGCAGCTCTGATCATCCCGGTGATGTATTCGAACACCGGAGATTGGAGCTGGATGTCCTATGCCTTGGGCACTGTCATGCTGCTGTTCGTCGCCTATAATCTCAACCAATTCGCCAGCCGTTCCACTACGTCCGGGTCGATGTATGCCTATATTTGCCGCGGCCTCGGCGTGACCGCGGGCGCGGTCGGCGGCTGGTCGCTGATCTGGGCCTATCTCGGGATTTCGATCGCCGGCGCAACCGGCTTCTCGATCTTCGCCGACACGCTTCTGAAAATGGTCGGACTGAATGTGCCGCCGATCGCGCTGTTCGCTGTTTGCGTGGCTATCTCCTGGTATTGCGCATGGAAGAACGTGAAGCTCTCGGCCATGCTGATGCTGGCTTTCGAGGGCATCTCGGTGGCCTTGATTCTCGTGCTGTGCGCCATCGTTTTGTCGCAACACCACTTCGCTGTGGACGCGGCGCAATTCGACGTCAGCCAGTTGCCGTGGTCGAGCGTCGGTCTCGGCGTCGTGGTCGCGATCTTTAGTCTGGTCGGTTTCGAATGCGCCACCGCGTTCGGCGATGAAGCCAAGGATCCGCTGAAGACCATTCCGCGCGCGGTCATGGTGAGTCTCGTCTTAGCCGGCGCCTTCTTTGTGTTCGTGACCTATGTGATGGTGCTCGGCGTCCGCGGCTATTCCACGCCGCTCGACAAATTGGACACGCCGCTGAACACTTTGGCGGAGCTTGCTCATGTCGCGCCGCTGTCGATCCCGCTGTCGCTCGGCGCGATGGTCAGCTTCTTCGCGCTTAACCTGTCGTGTCTCAATGCCGGTGCGCGCGTCATTTATGCGATGGGCCGTCACGGCATCTTCCATGAGGCGACAGCGGAGGCGCACGAGACCAACGAGACGCCCCATGTCGCGGTTACGACGATGGCGATCATCTCGTTTGCGCTGCCGACCATCGCGGCGCTCCGCGGTCTCGCGCCGCTCGACATTTTCAACTATGCCGGCACGCTTGCGGCATTCGGCTTCATCACGCCGTATTGCCTCATCACCGTCGCCGCACCGGTCTATCTCAAGCGGCTCGGCGAGCAGCGCCCCATCGATCTCGCGATGTGCGCGGCCTCGCTTGTCCTCTTGATGATCCCGACCGTGGGCAGCGTCGTCCCGGTGCCGGACCCGCCCGTCAACTACTTCCCCTACGCCTATCTCGTCTATCTCGCCATCGGGATTGCGTGGATCTTCGCCTTCCATGCCCGCAAGCCCACTGCGAAAGGCAAAATCCATCAGGATCTCGAAGCGAACCATGCCCGGTTCCAGCAAGACGTGACGCCGGTACCGGCGATCGGCAGCCCGAAAGCCGCATGACCCTAGCCGAACGGCGCGAGTAATCTTCCCCCCTCGCGCGGCACGGACATTGACCGTCATGATCGGGATCGATTAGTCCCGTTCATGGCGGTCGGTGCATCTTCAGGACAAGCCTTCGTTGGGACTGAGATGAACGGCAAAGTCGCATCTCTGAATGTCGGCGAGCCGAGGCTCGTGACCTACAGAGGCATGTCGTTTCGAACCGGTATCCTCAAAGCGCCGACCGACAAGCCGCTGACGTTAAAGAAGCTCAATTTCACCGGCGATGGGCAGGCCGACTTGTCGGCCCATGGCGGCATCGACAAGGCCGTCTATTGCTATCCGATCGAGCATTACGACTTTTGGCGCCGCGAGATCGGCCGCGCAGCCCTGCCGATGGGACAATTCGGAGAGAACATCACGACCCAAGGGGTTCTCGAAAGCGAGCTTCGGATCGGTGATGTTCTCCGGATGGGCACCGCAATCGTGCAGGTCTCCGAGCCGCGCATACCCTGCTACAAGCTTGTGATGCATATGGATGCCGGCAGCGATTTCTCGGTCCGGTTTCTCGCGGCCAATCGAACAGGCTTCTATTGCCGGGTTCTCGAAGAGGGAACCGTCGGGCGGTCGGATACGATCGCTCTTGTCTCGCGCGACACGTCGTCTCCAACGGTGAGCGAGGTCTTCGCGGCGACCCAATTCGCCGATCGCGATCCGGCCGAGCTTCGGCGGATCGTTCGGGCGCGCGATATTTCGGTGAAGTGGCGGTCGCGCGTGCGGCGAATGATCGATTCGGAGCTTCGCCGCCGGATGGAAGCGATCTCGTCGCAGCCGAATTTGCTCTTCGTGGACGAGGTCGTGCCCGAGACAAGGGACGTGTTTTCGATTTGGCTGCGGCCGCTCGATGGGTCGCGGCTGCCGAGCGCGTTGCCGGGCCAATATGTCACGATCGTCTGGACCGACGGTCTCAAGCGCACCTACAGCCTGTCGGCCACGGATGCGGGTAAGCGCTACCGCATCACAGTAAAGCTGCAGCGCGATGCACGAGGCGTGCCCGGTCGCGCATCGGCAAGGATCGCGGCACTCAAAGCAGGAGATACTCTCGAGGTCGAACGGCCGCGCGGCAATTTCCATCCCGACGTGGACAGCGACACGCCGCTCGTTCTGGTGTCCGCCGGCATCGGCGTCACGCCGATGATGAACATGATCGAACAGGCGACACGGGACGGCCGGCGAGATGTGTTTGCCGCCTTCGGGATGCGACGGCCGCAAGAGCATCCGCTCGTGAATGAGCTCAAAGGGCTCGTGGCCGAGCGGCGGCGTCTTCAAGTAATGCTGGCTTATTCACAGTACGACGGTGAGCCCGTTCAAGCGCTGCCTGAACCAAAGCAGGGACGGCTGACCGCGGCTGATCTTCTCCCGCATGCCGCGGCGCCACTCGCCGAAGTGTATCTCTGCGGACCGGGGGAATTCATTCGACAGATGCACGACGGCCTGGCCGAGACCGGCGTCAATCCCTTGTGCATACGCTATGAGGCGTTCGGACCCGCGACGCTGTTGCCGGCGCGGAGCGCTGCGCCGGCCGATCCGGCTGCGACGTTTACGGTTTCGTTCACGCGAAGCGGCATGGAAGCTGTTTGGACGCCGTCGTCGGGAACGATCCTGAACCTCGCCGAAGCCGCGGGCGTCTCTCCCACATTCGGCTGCCGGGCAGGCAGTTGCGGACTGTGCCGCACTGCGATCGCCGAAGGGCGCGTGAGCTATGTCGAGCCTATCGATAAGCCCGAGGCCGGCTATGTTTTCCCATGCTGCGCCGTCCCGGAAAGTAACTGCCGGCTGGATCTCTAGACCGTGATTTTTTGGAAAACCAGTTTCCACCCTCGGATCAAGTCCGAGGGCAGGCTTTTTCCGGATCATGCTCCACGTCAAAACAGCGAACGACCTGCCCGCGAAAGAATTACCGCCGCCGCCTCGCTGCTTTGGGCAGTTTCTGCGGCCAACTCACGATGTGATCCTCAAGCTCCTCGTCCGGCACGGTCTCTTCGGTCGCGCTCATGCGGCCCCGTACCGAGACACCTGCGGTATGAACGGTTTCGGGGTCGCCCGAGACCAGCGGATGCCACCAGTAGAGGTCCCTGCCCTTGGCAACGAGCACATAAGCGCAGGATGGCGGCAGCCAATTGATGGTTTTCAGGCTCTCCGGCGTCAGCCGCACGCAATCGTCGACCTGTTCGAGCCGGTGCGCGTAGTCGCGGCAGCGGCAGGTCTCGCCGTCCAGGAGCCGGCAGCCGACATTGGTGTAATAGGTTTCCGCGTCGTTGCCCTCTTCCTCGAGCTTATTGAGGCAGCATTTGCCGCAGCCGTCGCAGAGGCTTTCCCATTCCGAATCAGTCATTTCTTCCAAAGGCTTGCGTCGCCAGAAGGGGATATCGTCCGCGCTGTTGTCCGCCGTTGCCATGCTGTTCTCCGGGCGAACCAACCTATGCCCAATTTACCCGCAATTGCCATTCATCCTGTGTGCACTGGTGCATCCTGTGATGACGGATGCGTTGGCCATAGGCTGATGGTTAACTAAACCAGGCTCGACCAGGTTCAACTAATTATGGCCGGCAAAACTCCGGTCGGCTAAAAGGACGGTTCTCGTGGTTCGAGCCGATTTCCGGAGCGCGCGGTAGTGACGGACATGTTCCCCGATCCGGGTGACGACTGGCAGCCCAAATTCAAGCGGCTGCTGCTCGATCTCGACGCCCGCATCGATTCCGCGATTTTTCAGGCCGGAAAATGGGCGCGCGAACTCTATGAGCGCTTCACCGCGACCATGGATAGCTGGCACGTTGCCGGCTGGCGGCGCTGGATTCTCGTAGAACCCTTGTCGGAAATGGCGACGCTCGGCACCGGCGGCCTGTTTCTCATGCTGGCGCTGGGCATCCCCGCCTTCCGCCAGACTTCGGACGAAGACTGGCTCAAAAAATCCGATCTCGCAGTCACCTTCCTCGACCGCTATGGCAACGAGGTCGGCAACCGCGGCATCAAGCATAACGAATCGGTGCCGCTCGACGAGTTCCCGGATCATCTGATCAAGGCGGTGCTGGCGACCGAAGACCGGCGCTTCTACGAGCATTTCGGCATCGACTTTCAAGGCACGTTCCGCGCGCTGATGACCAATGCGCAAGCCGGCGGCGTGGTGCAAGGCGGCTCGACGCTGACGCAACAGCTCGCCAAGAACCTGTTCCTGTCGAACGAGCGCACCTACCAACGCAAGATCAATGAAGCGTTCCTGGCGCTGTGGCTGGAAACGCATCTCACCAAGAACGAGATTCTCAAGCTTTATCTCGACCGCGCCTATCTCGGCGGCGGCGCGTTCGGCGTCGACGCTGCGGCCGAATATTATTTCGGCAAGTCGGTCCGCGACGTGACGCTCTCGGAAGCTGCGATGCTAGCCGGCATGTTCAAGGCGCCGACTAAATTCTCTCCCCTCGTCAACCTGCCGGCGGCGCGCGCGCGAGCCAATGTCGTGCTCGACAATCTGGTCGCGAATGGTTTCATGACCGAGGGTCAGGTCTATGGCGCGCGGCGCAATCCGGCGACGCCGATCGATCGCACCGCGGAAGACGCGCCGAACTACTATCTCGACTTCGCGTTCGACGAGATGCGCAAGCTCGTCGACACGTTCCCGAAATCGGTCAACGACCGTTATTTCGTGGTCCGCACTGCGCTCGACTCCAATCTTCAACGCTACGCCGAGCACGAAATCGAAAACGAATTGCGCCAATACGGTCACGATTACGGCGCGAGCCAATCGGCAGCGGTGTTCGCCGATCTCGACGGCGGCATCCGCGCCATGATCGGCGGCCGCGATTACGGCGCGAGCCAGTTCAACCGCGCAACCGAGGCGCTGCGCCAGCCTGGCTCGTCGTTCAAGCCCTATGTGTACGCGACCGCGTTGGCGAACGGATTTACCCCCAACTCGGTCATAAGCGATTCGCCGGTCTGCATCGGCAATTGGTGTCCGCACAATTATGCCGGCGGCTTTTCGGGCAATGTGACGCTGATGGAAGCGATCACGCATTCGATCAACGTCATTCCGGTCAAGCTCTCGATCTTGCTCGGCAACGGCAATCCCAAACTCGGCCGCGCCATGATCGTGCAGACCGCACGCAATTTCGGCATTCATGCGCCGCTGCCGGATACGCCGTCGCTGCCGATCGGCGCCGACGAAGTCTATGTCTACGAGCACGCCGTCGCCTACGCGACCTTCCCTAATCTCGGCCGCGCCGTAGCACCACACGCAGCGCTCGAAGTGCGCACCGGCACGGGACAATTGGTGTGGCGCTTCGACCGCGACGGGCCGAAGCCGAAGCAGGTGATTTCGCCGCAAGTCGCGCTCGACATGATCAAGATGATGAATTCGGTGGTCGAGAACGGCACCGGCAAGCGCGCGCAGCTCGACGGCATCAAGGTCGCCGGCAAGACCGGCACCACCAATAGCTGGCGCGACGCTTGGTTCGTCGGCTACACCGGCAACTTCGTCGGCGCGGTGTGGATGGGCAACGACGATTATTCGCCGACCAAACGCATGACGGGCGGCACGCTGCCGGCAATGACCTGGCACAACATTATGGCTTACGCCCACCAAGGCATCGAATTGCATCCCCTGCCCGGCTTCCCGGCCCCCGAACACGCCCCACCCATGACCGACACGTCGTTTGTGGCGAGCGACGAGCCGCATCCGGCGCTGCTGACGCGCAAGGGAACGGACGCACTGATCGCTGTGGAACACATGCTGGATGATGCCAATCACGCGCTGACGGCGCAGGATGCCCAGGGCGGTCCGCCTGCCACCCTCGATGGCGGCAAACAGGGCGCGCTTGGTTCTCCAAATGCTTTCGCGACGGCGGCCGATCGTGTGACCGCCGCGAGTTCGCGTGGCGACTAGTGTTGTGACTCTAACGCTTGTTTCGCCCGCGCGACCTTTTCGAGGATTTGGCCGGCCGACTTTGTCCAGATGAATGGCTTGGGGTCTGCATTGTGGTTTTCCAGGTATTCCATGATGG
>Ga0102924_1001574_pt1 | contig 26135 bp, 22 predicted proteins | sample PaiPotPPM11metaG_FD_80116 | JGI IMG/M metagenome (GOLD analysis project Ga0102924, IMG submission 80116) | Iron sulfur acid spring bacterial and archeal communities from Banff, Canada, to study Microbial Dark Matter (Phase II) - Paint Pots PPM... ... | reverse complement strand
TGCGAAATGTTCACGAAGACCTCGCGCTGCCCGAGGTCGCGGGCGAGGACAGCCGTGGTGACCGTGGCTCGAACGTACTTGGGAGAGACGCTGAGGCCGAAGTAGATGCGCCGCACTCCGTCGAGAGCGCGGCTCACGTCCTCGACCCGCGTGAGATCGCCGACCAGGACCTCGGCCCCCCGCCGCGCGGAGGGCGGCGGCGCGCTCGTCGTCGTGATGAACGAACGCGCGGACGGGGAGGGCGCGCTGAAGCAGGAGCTCGACCAGCGTGCGACCGACTCCACCGACACGGCCTGCGGCGCCCGTGACCAGGATGGGGGGCATCGAGGAATGTCTAAGAAGGAGGCTCCCCGCAGCAAGGGCGGGCATCGAGCGACGCGCCCCCCGCGCGCGCTGCGCTACCGCAGCTCGGCGAGCCGGACCTTGTAACGGTTTCCGAGCGTCAACGTCGGGTCCTGCCGAATGCGTGGCGGGCGGGCGCCCGGCTCCAGGGTGAACCGTGCGTAGTGCAGCAGAGCGGCCGCGATGACCTGCATCTGAACCTCGGCGAACCCCGACCCCAGGCAGGTGTGGGGCCCGAGCCCGAACGAGCAGATCGCCGCTCCCCTGCGCGCTGGCCGCTCGTAGCGGTCGATGTCGAACCGCAGAGGGTCCGGGAAATACTCCGGCATGTGGTGCACCATCGTGGTCGCGAAAAGGACCGGCTCGCCGGAGGGGACGTGGTAGCCGCCGAAGTCGAAAGGCGCTGCGACGTGCCGGAAGATGAGCGGGGCGATCGGGTACAGGCGCAGCGTCTCCTGGACGGCGCCGTTCACGGCGCGGGCTTCGGCGAGGCGTTCGCCGCTCAGCGAGCCGGGGTCTGCGAGCAGCGCGTGGGCGTCGGCCTCGACGCGACCGAGGACCGCGGGCTCTCGCAGCAGGGCGTACATGAGGAACGCGACGGTGTTGGCCACCGTGTCGAGCCCGGCGATGAAGGGGCCCATCGCGACCATCTGCTTGTCGGCTTCGCTGAGGGCCGAGGGATCGGCGTCCACGAACGCCTGCATGTCGTCGAGCAAGTCGGAGTTCGGCGCCCCCGGTTTGCCGCGGGCGGCGAGGATCGCGTCCGCGAACTCGAAGAACCGCCGCCGCGCGCGCTGGTACGCCGGGAGCCGCAACATCGCCGCAGGCCACTGGCGAGTCACGAGGCAATTCAGCGCGAAGCGGATGTTCCGGGAGAGATCGTCCAGGTACTCGCCCGGCCCGCGCCCGAGGACGAGCGTGCCGAGCTGCTCGGTGACGATCGCCCGACACAGGGGCACGAGCGCCACCGGGCCCGGCGCGAACCGGTCGAGCACGCGACGAGCGATGGCTACGGCCTCGGGCAAGCGCCGTAGGATCGCGCCACGCGAATAACCGCGCTGCAGCATCTTGCGGACGCGATGGTGGGGAGGCCCGTCGATCCCGGGCGCTACGCAGGTCGCGCCGAAGTTCGTGTTGAACGCGCGCCACGACGGCTCGGCGTGTAGGTGCTTGTCGGCGCTTCGAGAGAACAGCGCGTTCGCCTCGGGCCCGGCGAGGACGGTGAAGCGGTGGTGGACCGCGTGCAGCCGGAAGATCGGACCGAGCCTTCGGTACTGCTCGAGCAGAAACGGGTTCGGGTTCCCCAGGATCGAAAGTGCGCTGCCGAGGAGCGGCACTCCACGAGCCCGCGGAAGGTCACGCAGCGAACGTGACGGTGGCGCAGTTTGGATTTCGGCTGCGGTGCTCATGATTTTCCCATCGATCGCCGCCTTGAACGCTGAGCACGAATCTGTTCGAACCGTCCGGACGGTAGGCCGCTTATCAAGCCGTAACACGACGCTGTACAGCCCTGCAACCAGCAGCGGGTCAGTCCATACCGAGTGCTGCACGAACGCGCTGCAGCACAGGGCGTCGCCGTGGAGTACGGCAAGCGGCTCGTAGACGTCGATCAGAGCCGGCGCGGCGTCACCGCGCGCTTCGCCGACGGCAGCGTCGCCCACGCCGACGTGCTCGTCGGCGCGGACGGCATCCGGTCGACCGTGCGGGCGCTCATCGATGCGGCAGCCCCCCAGCCGCGATACGTGGGCCGCCTCGGGTTCGGCGGCTTCTCGAGCGCCTCGGTCGCGGGCGCGCGACCCGATGCGATGTACTTCGTATTCGGCAAGCGCGCCTTCATGGGGCACTGGTCTGCGCCGGGAGGTGGCACGGCGTGGTTCAGCAACCTTCCCCACCCGGAGCCGCTCACGATGGCCGAGGCCCGCCGGGTGCCGAACGCGGAGTGGATGCGCAGGCTGCGCGAGGTCTACGCCGAGGACACGCCGGGTCGCGAGCTCATCGAGCACACCGAGCTCGAGCAGCTCCTCGCGTTCGGCGCCGGCGAGATGCTGCCGAGCGTTCCGCACTGGAGCCGAGGCCGCGTCGTGCTGGTGGGAGACTCGGCGCACGCGCCGTCCTCGAGCTCCGGGCAGGGGGCCTCGCTCGCGGTCGAGAGCGCGATTCAGCTTGCGCGCTGCTTGCGCGACTTTCCCGATGCCCGTGCCGCGTTCGTCGCTTACGAGCGGCTGCGCCGACCGCGCGTGGAGAAGATCGCCGCCCAGGCGGCGAAGACGAACAACGACAAGACCGCCGGCCCCCTGGCGAGAGCCCTCATGAGCATCGTCATGCCCATCGCAATGCGCACCTTCATGAAGCCGAGAAGATGTTCGGCTGGGTGCACCGCCACCGTATCGATTGGGACCAGCCGGTCGCCGGCAGCCCCGGGGCGGAGCGGCGGTACGGCGGTTGCACCAACGATGGCGATGGCTACACGAGCGGAAGCCGCGCGCTACGAGAGCGAGCGTGCGAAGCCCAAGAAGAGGAAGCGCCCGCAAGAGCGGCCCGACCATGAGCGGGTACAGCAGCGCGTCCAGGCCGAAGTCGACAGGTACACGAGCGGCCATCCCGCTCGTGGTGCGACCGCGCGCCGCAACGTGAAGGTCGACCGAGGCGACCACGTGACGTTCGCGCTCGAAGACTCGGGTACCGGGCGGCCTTCGCGCAAGTCCACGCGCAAGACCGAACACGGAGCCAAGCCAGACAGCCCGCTGCGCCGGCGTGAGATGCGCCGAACTCGTTCGCCGCGCGCGCGCCACGCACGCGCCTGAGCAAAGCCCGTCTCGCACCCACCGCAGTGCGGCGTTTACGCGTTGCTCCTGAACTGCGCGCAGGTATGGCGCATGTACGGTGGCCGCGGCTTGCAACCATGGCCGGCGGCCCCGACCCGTCGACGTGGTCAGATTGCATACGTTACCCGTTACCCAGGCGAGCGCCTCTCCGCGCTGTCGCACCGCGGCAAGGTCGGGGGCCTTGCGACCGCACGAGTTGTGTCCGTACCCTGTGATTGCAAATGGGCTTCCGTGTGGTTGCCGCTGCGACGCGGCTCCTTGCGTCGCTCTGCGTCGCTTCGACGGCTGCGTGCGCGCTCGCAATCGGGTTGAACGACCTCAACGAGGTGCCGTGCGTGGACGGGTGCGATGGCGGGGGCGACGGTTCGAGCTACGGCGAAGCCGCTGCCGCAGACGATGGCGCAGCCTCGGACGTCGCGGCTCGGGACGTGGCCTTCGAAGGCGCGTCGGACGGGAGAGCCGACGCGGACGCCGCCGACTCGTCGATGGGGGTCACGGACGGCGCGAATGAATCCGCCGCACCGACCGACGCGGCGTTCGACGTCGGAGCCGATCGGATGGAGGCCGACGTCGTGGCCGACGCAGAGGCGGACGCAAAGGCAGACGTGGAGGCAGGAGATTCGGGCCCCTGTCCATGCCTCGTCGGGTACATGGCGCCCGGCGGTGCGTGCATCGGGTACACGCCGCCCAACGGAGCTTGCCTTCCACCCGGGCTGGTTAGCCTACCGCGGACCGGGTGGACGGCCAGCGCCTCCACGACCGGCGGCGATGGAAGCGCCGACGCAGCCAATGCGCTGGACGGCGTCGAGTGCTCGCATTTCTCGACGGGGGTCAACCAGGCGCCGGGGCAATGGTTCGAGCTCGACATGGGCGCCACGTTCTCGTTCAGCGTCGTCGTCCTCGACGGCGACGCCGATTCCGCCGACTTTCCGGGTAACTACGCGCTCTACGTTTCGACGGATGGAACGAATTGGGGTTCCGCGGTCGTGAACGGTCTCGGATCGAGCTCGGGAATCACCACGATCGTATTTCCGGAGCAGCAGGCGCGTTACATCAAGATCCAGCTCACGGCCAGCTCGAGTAGCCCCTGGGCCCTCGACGAAATCAAGGTGTTCTCCGCCCATCCCCCGTCCGGGACGCCGGTACCGCTGCCGCAGGTTTCGTGGACGGCGACTGCGTCGACCAACGTATCGACAGCCTCCCAGGGCATCGACGGCAACCTCGCGACGCGCTTCACGACGGGGACGAACGCAATGTCTGGCATGTGGTTCGAGGTGAACATGGGCGCGCCGGTCACGTTCGACAGCCTCACGATGGATACGTACGGCAATCCTCCGGGGTGCACCGACTACGCCCGAGCCTTCGGCGTCTACGTCTCGAACGACGGTACGAACTGGACGGCGGTCGACATGGCGACCGACTCGCAATCGATCGTCACCGTGACCTTCCAGAAAGCCCAAACTGCGCAATACATCCGGGTGCAACTCACCCAGTCGCTCGGGCCGTGGTGGTCCATCGGGGAATTCAACGTGTACACGGTCAGCCCATGAAGCCTGCCCTCGTCGCCCTGGGGCTGCTCTCCTGCGCCGTGCCGCGAGCGGCGTGGGGGGGAGACACGCCCACGGCCGCGGAGAAAGATACGGCCCGCGGGATGATGGATGCGGGGCGTGCGCAGCGCGATGCAGGACATCACGAGGCGGCGCTCTCCTACTTTCAGGGCGCGGACGCCATCATGCACGTCCCCACCACGGGGCTCGAGGTCGCGCGAGAACAGATGGCCCTTGGCCACCTGGTCGAGGCGCGCGACGCGGCAGAGGCTGTGCGGCGAGCCCCCGCCGCGGAGGGCGAGCCGGAGGTATTCCGCATGGCCCGCAAGGCCGCGGGAGCGCTCGACGATGAGCTCGTGAAGCGCATTCCCGCGCTGCGCGTCCGGGTCACGGGCAATCCCGCGCAGGTCAAGATCGACGGGACGCCCATTCCTTTGCCGGCCCTCATCGCGCCGTTCAAGGTCAATCCCGGTCACCACGTGATCGTTGCCACGGCGGCGGGTCACGACGCCCGCGTCGAGGTGGACGTGGCCGAAGGACAGACCACCCCGGTCGACGTGGCGTCGCCGGAGGCTGCCTCGACGCCACCGTCCGATGCGACAGCACCGATCGACGCGGCGGCGGACGGCACCGAAGAGAGGCATCCCCCGCCGATTGTGCCGTGGCTTCGCTGGGGCGGGCTCGGGCTCGCCGCGGTCGGCGTCGCGGTGGGAACGGTTACCGGGGTTATCGCGATCGGCGCGAAGAACTCGGCGCAGAGGGGCTGCGTCAACGGCATGTGCCCTCCCCCGACGTGGAACGATCTCGACACGGCCCGCACCACGTCGACCGTCTCGACCGTCGGCTTCTGCGCGGCAGGAGTCGGCGCGGGCCTCGCGGTGGTGAGCTTCCTGCTCGCGCCGGAAAAGGCCGCGGCGCCCCCGCCGAGCGCGGCGAACCTTCGAAGCACGCTCACGCCGTGGGTGGGACCGACCGGCGCGGGCCTCCTCGGCACGTTCTGAGTGCGCGTGCCCCAGCGAACTGGGTCGAAGGCGGCGCCTCCGCATCACCAGCCGGAATTGCCCCCTACCTTGTCGAAGAAGGTATCGGGCGCTCCGCCGGGGTCGATGGCGCCCTGGTTCGAGCCGGAGATCACGACCGTATCGAATTGAACGGTACCGCGCCCTCCGCCGTCGTTGACTTGAATCCCGAAAGTCCCCGCGCTGGTGACGGTAACGTTCTTCAGCGTGACGTTGCTCATTTGCGCATTGTCGGCCGCGGTGAGGAGCACGGGGTCCGTACCCTGGGCCTCTCCGTACTGATTCGCGATCGCCGTGCCGTAGCCGCGAAACTCGATCCCCTCGTAGTTCGGAGCGACGACGTCCACGTCCTGCACGAGGACACTGCTCACGCTCCCCTCGCGCATCGTGAAGCTGATGGCCCCGTGCAGCAGTGGGTTCGCGTCCTCGTGATACATCTGTCCGCCGGCGCGCGTGAGCGTGATGCTCTCGAAGGTCGTCAGATCGGGGCCGTAGTCGTAAGGAGAGAATTCGTGGTCTACGAAGATCCCTGGGTAGGTGAGGACGTCCTCGCAGGTATTGTCCTTCCAGTGGTTGGCCTCTCCGCCGTACGCCGCGAAGCAGGGACCGCGCCAGGGCATCTGCACCGAGACGTTCTGGAATACGTTGTCGCGAGCCACGCCCTGATCGGGTTGATTGCGTGACGTCGGAGCGATCGCGTTCGGGCTCGAATAGCTGATGTCACGCACCCAGTCCGTCCACTTGATGGCCCATACGACCGCGGCGTCGTCTCCCACGTTGCGAACATGGGAGTTCTGGACGAGGGTCTGAGACGTACCGTTCGACAGGTTGATCCCGTCGGCGAACATGTCGCGAATGCGCACGTTTCGTATGGTCAACCCCTGGGTAGGCACCGTCTGGTACGGCGGATCGTTGCCGATCCTCATCCCGCTCACCTCGTGCTCGATCCAGACATTTTCGATCAGCGAGCCGGCTCCCATGTCGCCGTCGAAGCCTTTCTGGGGAAGCCCGGTGACTTCTTCGCTCCGGTACGTCGCCTCGCCGTAGATGGAAAAGTCGCCGAAGACGCAGCTCACCTGCCCTTCGCAGTAGAAGAGCGCTTTGGGGCCGTGGAGCTCCGTGTACCACATGCCCGCCCCACGCACTTCCGTACCCGGGCTACCGATGCCGATGGATCCGTCGGAGAGGTTGTCGAGGACGTACTTGCCCCGGGGGAACCACAGCTTCGTGGTCGAGTGCATCGCTCGCTCGATGTCGTCCGCGTGGTCGATCCGGTCGTCCGGATTGACACCGAACTGGGTGATGGGAGTGAATCCCGCCGGCATTTCGAGAGGCGGAGGAACTTCCTCGAAGTCCACGAGGTCGATGACGTAAAAGTTTGCCGAGTCCTGCGGGTCGCGCTTCAGCGTGACCTGGGTGCCGGCGGGCATCTCGTCGAGGAGGAGGCGCGTTTCGTCCCAGAAGGTGTGCGGCTGCGGTCCGGGCGCTTCGACGTTGGGTCCACCGGGGCTCGGAAGCGTCGCCCCCAGGTAGTTCCACGAGTAGTGCGACGTCAGGTTCAGGTCCCGGCGCTGGCCGTTGACGTAGAGCCCCAACGTGGCGTCGATGCCGCCGCCGCTGGGCGAATCGGGGATGCAGAAGCGCACCACGATCGAGTTCGCGGCGGCGGTCGTCGTGAACGTGACGAAGTCGCCCGTCTGCCCGAGGCGCACGGCCTTGCGTCCGATCGCCTCCGCCTCGACGAAGTTCGAGTCCCACTTCGTCAGGCTCGGCCCCAGGACGGTCGCGTTCGTCTGCGCGTCTTCGGCCTGCAACTCGACCCATGGGACGTTCATGCCGCGGCCGGTGAAGGGGATACCGCCGTCCGCGCCCGAGGAGCCGTCGTCACCCGACGGAGGTGGATCGCCGCCGCCTCTGGCCGCGTCCTCCCCGCTGCCGGAGGTCCCGCCGTCGACCGGCGGTTCACCGGTGGCCGACGGGTCACCTCCGGACCCGGAGCCCGTAGGTTGGCCGCTTCCGGAGGCGGCGTCTTCGCCGAGCGCCCCGCCATCGACCGAAGGGGCTGCGAGCGACCAGCCGTCGCCGCCCCCGGTGCATCCGAGCGCGGCTGAAAAGGAGATCGCGACGAAGCAACCGGTTCGAGCCAATCGCATCGAGTTCCTTGCGTAGGCGGTCATTCAGAGGCGGCCCCCTTCGCATCGCCCGTGCCAGTGAGGCGCTTCGTGAATTCACCGGCGTTCTTGTGGGGCGTCGGCGCGCTCGCCGGGATCGCGGCGGATCCTCGGACCGCGACCCCCGTCGGCACCCGCCGCGACGCGTTCGGGCACTGGGCTGACCCTATTCGACCGACACCCCTCGCGCAGCGCGGCCGGCCCTGCGCGCACGCCAGAGCGCCAGGACAACCGCCACGGCCACGGCTGCAGCCGAAGACGCGAGCGATACGTGAATGCCCGTCTGGGTCGCCGCCAGACCCACGAAGATGCCGCTGAAGGCACGCAGACCGAGGGCGGTCATGTTGTAGAGCCCGAGCACGCGCCCGCGGACGGCGGCGGGCGCTTCGAGCTGCACGATCGTCTGAGCCATGCTGCTGAACGAGAGCTCGAAGAATCCGGCCGTGAAGAGCAGCATCAGCGCCATCGGATAGCTTCGCGCGCAAGCGAAGCCTGCGAGCGCGACGGCCCAGCCGAGCGCCAGCTTGAGCGCAGTCGCGGGCTCGGTGCGCAGCAGGCCCGCGCGGCTCTCGAGCAGAAAGCCACCGAGGAGCGCGCCCGACGCGTCGGCCGCCAGGAGAGCCGTATACGCGACACCGGGGTCCCCATGTCCCAGGTCGGCGGCGAAACCGGGCATTTGCGCCTGGTAGCTGTTGCCGACGAAGAACGAGGCGCACCCCGCGAGGAGCAGCATCAGGGACAAAGCGGGGCTCGTGCGGACGTCGCGAACGGTCTGCGCGATGTCGGCGAGGCCGCGGACGGCGCGGCGGCTTCCCTCCTTTCTCTGGCCGTAGGGGGCGCGTACGAGCCAGAGAAGGAGCGGCAGGTAGAAGACCGTGTTGAGAAAGATGCCGCGCGAAGGCCGGAGGGTGAGCATGACGAGGCCACCGACGGCGGGCCCCGCGATCACGGCCAGGTACCGCGCCGTCGCGTTGAGGCGTACCGCGCTCGGTAGGAGCGCCGGCCCGGCGATCTCGTGCAGGATCATCTGGCTCGAAGTCAGCCAGAACACCCCGGCCACACCGTGGATCACGAGCAACGCCATCGCGCCGACGCGCGTCAGCGTGTCGGTCGCGAAGAAGTACCCCCAGCCCACCGAGGCCGTGATGAAGAGCACCATGCCCACCTGGATGAGCCTGCGCGAGTCGAGGCGGTCGTTGAGCGCACCGACGGCGACCGAGAAGAGCAAGTACGGTAGCCAGTGCGATACGACCGCGAACCCACCGAGCGCGGGGTCGTGGAACTTCTGGAAGACGACCCAGTAGCTTATGACGTGCTCGATATTGTCCGCCATCATCGCGAAGACGAACGTGCCCAGGTACCAGCGGTACCCGGGCAGTGCGAGCGCGCCGAACGCGGCCGGTCTGGAAACGGGCAAGGAGGTCACCGGCCAACCATCGCTAGCAGGTCGTAAAGGCGGCGGCACGCGCATCAGGTGAGCGTTCGAACGCTGTCCGCAGTTTTTCTTCGGCACGACGGACGTTACCGGGCGCTTTGGCCGGCATCGTGCTGGCGCGAAGTCGCAGAAAGGGCCTTCTCCTTTCGACTTCGCGCCAGCGACCGGCGCCCGTCACTCAGAAGAAATAGGCGCCGGCGTATCCACTCGAATAGCCCTGGCTGAATCCATAGGTGCTACCGGCTTGATACGTCGAGCCGTACCCGGCCCCCCAGAGCGCCTCGGACGAGCTCCCCGTCGGCTCCGGCGGCGCGCCGGTCTCCCCGCTCCCCGATTCGTCCGTCTTGCCCTCCGCCTTCTCGCGCAACACTGTGGCCGCGATCTGGCGCTGCTCGGGGGTGAGGACTTCCGTCACGTCGCGCGCGACGTCGACGATGCGCCTCAGCATCTTCTCGGTGTGCTTCTGCGCCGAGGCAGCCGGCGCGACCTGGTCTATCGAGAACGAATCGGCGGCGAAGGCGTCGAGCACGCGATCCAGGTGCCCGTGCGCCCTCTCGCTCCTCTCCCGCTCCTCCGACAGGATGTAGGTGATCTTGGCTTTCTGGTCGTCGGTGAGGTTCAATTTCTTCGACCAGCGCTCGACCTGGGCCTTCGGGTCCATCTTCGCCTCGTGCTGCTTCAGCTCGTCCCGGAGGGCGGCGACGAACTCTTTTCTTTGCTCGGGGTCGAGGATGTCGTGCAACTTCTGAAAGGCGCTTCGCAGATCGGGAGACGCGGCGACCGCGGCGTCGATCACGCGCTGCATCTCGGGCCGGAGCGCGCACTCGTCGACATTGCCCGCCTCGACCTGGTTCGCGAGGGCGGCGATGAAATCTCGTTTCGCCTGGTCGACGTCTCCCACCTTGGCGTCGACGTCGGCCGCGATTTGCTGGAGAGCTTGGGACTGATCGGACCTGAGGTTGACGTGCGACAGCGCCTTGTCCACGAGCTCCACGATGCCGCCGGACGCGCTCCGGGGGCTTCGCTCTGCGGCGGCAGCCGGTGTGCCTGGAGCAGAGGGCGAGCATGCGCACGGGTTGGCGGGACTCGACGCCTGATCGGCCCGTGCGCTCGCGAGCGGAACCGCGGCGGCAGCCAAGGATCCGACGACTACGATCGACCGTAGAAAGGTTCTCATCGCACACCTCCTCCTCCGCGCGGTTGCAGCGTCTACGCCGCGGAGCCTCGTGCGGAGGGAGCGGCCCCGATGGCGACCGGCGCGACGCGGCGAGGCGGCGCACGTCCGCGACGCGACGACAAGCGTGCGTCAACACTGGCGAGCGGCGCTCCGCGAAACGTGCAAGAGAGAGGCGACTCGATGTTCGTCTTCGACAACACCTACGCACGGCTGCCCGAGCGCTTCTACGCCCGCGTCACCCCGACGCCGGTCCGGGAACCGCGCCTCTTCTTCGCCAACCGGCCGCTCGCCGGACGGCTCGGTTTGGACCCGGAGAAGCTCGACGCCACCGTGTTCGCCGGCAACAGCGTCCCGCCGGGCGCCGAGCCGATCGCCCTCGCCTATGCGGGCCATCAGTTCGGGGCCTTCGTTTCGCAGCTCGGCGACGGTCGTGCCATCCTGCTGGGCGAAGTCATCGGCTCGGACGAGCGACGCCGCGACGTGCAGTGGAAGGGCACCGGACGTACCCCCTTCTCGCGCGGGGGGGACGGACGCGCGGCGCTCGGCCCGGTGATGCGCGAGGCGCTCGTCAGCGAGGCGATGTCGGCGCTCGGGGTGCCTACGACGCGCGCGCTCGCTGCGGTTGCGACGGGGGAGCGCGTATTCCGGGACGAGCCTTTGCCGGGAGCGGTGCTCACGCGGATCGCAGCGAGCCACATCCGCGTAGGTACGTTCGAGTACTTCGCCGCCCGGGGCGACGTGGATGCGCTGGCTACACTCACGGCGTATTCGCTCGCGCGCCATTATCCGGAGGCCGGCCAGGGGCCGCTCGCCTTGCTCGATAGCGTCGCTCTGGCCCAGGCGGATCTCGTCGCGCGCTGGCTCGCGATCGGCTTCGTGCACGGCGTGATGAATACGGACAACACCGCCATCTCCGGCGAGACGATCGACTACGGGCCGTGCGCCTTCCTCGACGAATACGACCCGGACAAGAAGTTCAGCTCCATCGACCACGGCGGCCGCTACGCGTTCCGGAACCAGCCCCGGATCGCGCTGTGGAACCTCGCCCGCCTGGCCGAGGCGCTCGCTCCATTGGTCGCGACCGTGGAGGGCGACCCGGTGCGCGTCTTGACCGAGCACCTCCAGCGCTTCGGCCCGCGGTTCGAGGCAGCTTATACGCGTGCCTTGCGCGACAAGCTGGGCCTCATCCGCGAGGAAGACGGCGACCGCGAGCTGGCCGAAGAAGCGCTGGCGCTCCTCGCCTCCGACGCCGTCGATTACACCGTCTTCTTTCGTCGCCTGTGCGACGTCGCGGCCGGCGCCCCGGGTCCTGGGGCGGAACCCGAGCTCGTGTCGCTCTTCCGCGACCCGCACGAAATCCGGGAATGGCTCGGCCGCTGGCGGAAGCGCGTCGCGGCCGAGGACGTCCCGCCGGACGAGCGGGCCGGCGCCATGCGTCGCGCAAACCCCGCGTTCATCCCGCGCAACCATCGCGTCGAGGAGGCGATCGCGGCGGCCGTGCGGCGGAGCGACTTCGGCCCCTTCGAGGTGCTCATGCGCGTTCTGGCAAGGCCCTACGACGATCAGCCGGAGAGCGCGCACCTGGCCGATCCTCCGGCGGAGGAGCAGCGAGTTCGGCAGACGTTCTGCGGAACGTGACCGCCCCCCGACTCACGGGCAACTGTCGCGTGCCGCCTCGCGTCCTGGCGGGGTAATCTTACTGCCGTGCGCCCCATTGGCGGTGTCGGTGGCTTCGTCGCGTGTTTGCTTGCGGCCGCGTGCGGCGGGCCCGGGGGCTCGCCGCACGCCTCGCAGACGCAGCCGAGCGCCTTCTCCTGGCGCACGGGGGCACCATGCCCGGTGCCACGGTTCGAGGCAATGGGAGCTGTGCTCGACGGCAAGCTCGCGGTCATGGGCGGCTTCACGAGCAGCAGCTTCGCGGTGACCTCACGCGTCGACACGTACGATCCCGTCACGGATAGCTGGGGCAGACGCGCCGATCTGCCGGGTGCGCAGACTCATGTCGGTATCGCGGTGGACGGCGAGACCCTGTACGCGGTCGGCGGGCTGCTGAATTATCCGCTCACGCCGTGGGGCGAGACCTGGGTCCTCGACGTGGCCACCGACACGTACGCGGCCGGTCCGCCGCTGCCCGAATCGAGGTCGGCGATGGTGCTGGCGCTCGCTGGACACACGTTATTTGCCTTCGGGGGTCTCGGGCCCGACGGCCAAACCGACGCGACGGACGCCTTCGCCTGGGACGTGAGCACCTCGGCCTGGAGTCCGGCGCCAGCGATGCCCAATCCCCGCAACCATCTCGGCGGCGTCGCGGTGGGCGGGCGCGTCTACGCGATCGCCGGCCGACACGGATGGGACGAAGTGGCCGGCGATCAGGCGTCCGTCGACGCGTTCGATGCGCAGACGTCTTCGTGGGGCGCGCTCGCCGACATCCCCCTCGCTCGATCCGAAATTGCCGCCGCGACGTTCACCGACGGAACCAGCATCGTCGTCGTCGGCGGCAGCATCAGCGGTGTACATCCCACCGACAGCGTCGCCGTCTACGATATCCCCACCAACACGTGGCGTACGCTGCCGCCCTTGCCGCAGCCTCGCAAAGGCGCGGTGGCCGCCGTCATTGGCCACACGCTCGTCGTCACGACGGGCTCCCCCACGAGCGTCGATCCGGACGGCACGACCTTCGTCGGCTGCTGTCTCTAAGCCCTACGGTCCGCACCCCGACGCGACCGCCCGGGTCGAAGTCGACGCCGTGCTGTGGAGCGACACGACGAAGCTGCCGCGGAAGTTGGACAGCGTGACCATGTCGCCGGCGGCGTACGTGTTGGAGATGACCGTCCCCAAGCCCGTGTGTGTCAGGCCGTCAGCGTTCACGTAGGCGAAGCTTGCGCCGTCCGGGAAGAGAACGGCGACGCCCGCGCCGCCCGCTCCGCCCGTATCGTCGCTGATCGCGCGAGCGGTATTCGCGACGGCGTTGCCCGAGAACGTGAACCCCGCATACGAGCCGGCGTCGCCCCCGTCGCTATTCGGTGGGCTCAGCACCCCCGCGTCGGGCGACGTCGGCAGGAACAGCTCGGCGACCCCAGCGCGGTTGTCGTAGAAGGCGATAAAGCCCTGCGGCGTCCCCGTCGCCGCGACCCAGTACGCCGTGCTGGACGCGAGGGTCGTGGGCGCGCCGACGGCGTCCCCATGTTGTGGAGCACAGTGACGGACGGCCACAGGCCGCTATGCCGCATGAAAGTCGCGCCGAACAGGCTGCCGGAGGTGCCTACGCTTCCCTGCTCGACGCTGGGGTAAACGATGTTGTCGGAGCGATCGGTGGGGACGGCGTCCGTGATCCCGCCTGCGCTCTGGCGTGGGGCGGCCCGTAGATGCCTCCGCTCTCCAGCTTCACGATCTGCTGGAGCCCGGGTCGTCCGCGAGCCCGGCAACCACAAGAGGGGGCGCGGACCCCGAGCGTGTGGACGACAGCCGGCGGAGGCGGCGTCGCCGTTCGCCAGGCATTCTCAGACATGCTCCCACGCACGAGAGATGCGCGCTGGGTCGACAGATTTTGCTTACCGACGACGCCCAAAGACTGGCTGGTACACGGATGGCGCCGAGAACGTGGTGAGTCTCGCCGCAACGGCGCCGGTCAAGCGGGCAAGAGCAAGCAGGGCCCGGTTCTTGTAGGCGCGCCCGTGGGGGGATCGCGCGAAAAGGCCGGCCATGCGCAAAGTTGCACACCCGCTCGAAGCCAGCGCCGTTGCTGGTTTGCTCGCTCTCGCTGCCATCGCCCCGTTCGGCTGCGGCGACAGCGGTTCCGCCGCCGGTTCCTGGGGCCCGGACAGCGGCGTCGACGGACCTTCCGGATCCAGCGGCGGCACGAGCGGATCGGGTACCGGCACGAGCTCGAGCGGAGGTTCCGGGGGCGCGAGGCCGGACGCAAGTGCGAGCGGGTCGTCAGGGGGATCCAGCGGGTCGTCGGGATCCGGCGGATCCGCGAGTTCCAGCGGATCGTCGGGGTCGAGCGGCCAGGGATCCAGTGGATCGATCGACGCGAGCAGCTCGGGTACTCCCGACGATGGCGGGTTCGGGGACGACGGCGCACCGCTGGACGCGTCCACCGTATCCGATGGCGCAGCGGGCGCCTGCGCTGCCGGCGCCGATCCCCTCAAGACGGGAGACATGGGCAAAGACGCCTACGACTGCACGCTCATCGCTCTGGCTCAGATGTACGGCGACCCCGATCCCATGATGGCCAAAGCGCAGATCCAAATAGAGTCGGGCTTCAACGTCCTCGCGACGAGCCCCGACAGCCCGTGCGGCGATCCCAACGGGTGGTCCGACGGGGAATCCAAGTCGTTCGGTCTCATCCAGGTCACTCCGGCCTGTGGAGAGGAAAACGCTGCGCTCTTGCCGAACGGACACCCCAACCTCGACATGGACATGTCGTCGGCGCTCTGGGCAACCTCCGTCTACAATCCGGCCATCAATCTGGACGCGGGCATCCAGTCGATCGCGGGCAGCTTGAAGACCGCGGAGCGCAACTTTCCGGGATGCACCATGGCCCAGTACGTCGAGATGTCCGCGGGTGCCTTCAACTCCGGGGACAACGCAGTAACCGGTTGCGCCATGTTCAATTCTCGCGCGCAGGGCTACGTGAACGCGGCGATAACGAACTATCACCAGTTCGCGCAGGCCGCGGGATGGCCGGACCCCTATTGAACGTGCAGGCGTCTGCGTCGATCGCCGCCGCGTCGATTCGCGACCCTACTGCGACGAGAACGCCGACTGGTTCCCGTTCCCCACGCTGTTTCCCGTACCGTTCCAGATGCTCGTGATGGTTCCCGACCCGAGCGACGCCGTCACCATGTGGTGCATGGAGACCCCGGTCGCGGTCGGCGTTTCGAACGCGTTGTCGGCGGTGATGTTGTTCTGGAACACGCTGTAAACTCCGAGGCCTGCGGCCTGGTGCCTCATGACGCCGGCGGCCACCTTGTAGGACGGATATCCATTTTCCGTCGCGCTCGACATCCAGTCCGCCTGAGACGGAGGATCGTACGGCATCTCGGACTGGTAGAAATACACGGTGCCGTCCTCGCCGTTCCACAGCGTCTGGTAGTTCTGGAAGTGCTCCACGAAGAGGCCATATGCCGTGACACGATTCCCGTTCACCACGATGCCGTTCTGCGACTTGTTCGTGTTCCAGTCGGCGCCGGCACCGTGATCCGCGCGCCATAGCCAGGCGTTGTCGATGACGACGTCGTTGCTGTTGATGGTGAGGCAGCTCGCCGCCGTGCCCGCGATGTTGCCTCCGATCCGGCAGTTCACGTCGAAGAGCACAGTGGGATTGGTCGAGTGGTTCGCGGAGCTTCCGCTCGGGCCTGCCTCGAGGAGCGTCATCGAGCTCGAGGACCCCGCCTCGATCAGGAGCCCCGCGACCGACACACCGTCCACGTCGTCGATCGTGACGAGGGTATTTCCGTTGGACGGGGTCAAAGTCGGGAATCCCAGGCCCAATACGACCGTGTTCGGCTGCGTGATGTGAATGGGCGAATCGAGGGAATAGTCCCCGGGCGTGAGGAGCAGGTGCTTGCCCTGCGCGAGCGCCGCGTTGAGCGTGGAGGCGGTATCGGTGCCGGGCTTCGCAACGTAGAAGCGATCGATCGACAGCGGACTTCCCGGCGGCATGCCGCCGCCCCAGCTCGACCCCGTGCTGTTGGTCTTCAGGTACGGGACCATCACGAGGTAATTGCCCGCAGAGTCCACGTAGAGAAAGGGCTTCTCGCGAACGACCGGAGTCGCCGGCGCCACGGTATACGGCGGAGACGGCCAGGTCCCCTGTGGGCTCTGGTTGTCGCCGACGAACACCATGTTCCAGTTGGAACCCATCCAGCTCGTGAGGTCGTCGTTCCTCGTGAGAAATTGCTGCTGTACGCCCGCGTCGATCTGCGTGTCGATGACGGAGTCGGAGATGAATCCTCCGCTCGCCCAGTTCTGGCCCGGGAACTCGGTATCGACCAAGGCGATCGATCCTTTGATGTGCGCGCGACGCATCGACGTCCCCTGCGACACCGCCCAGACGTCGGTCCCATTGTCGATGGCCTGAGTCGGTGAGATGGCGAGGTTCTCCACCGTGCGCCAGAAGTTGCACGTGGCGTTGCCGTTCGGCAGCGCGGCCTTCGAACGAACGGCGCCGCTGATGACCACGTCGTCCGGAGACTGGCCCAGGCCGATGACGTGCACGTAATAGCCAACCCGGACGTCGAGCGAGTATTGGCCGGGCTTGAACAGGTACGCGTAGCCGTTGTTGTCGAATTGATCTTGCTCCATCATTCCGTCGACGCCGTTCAGCTGGTTCTGGATCGTGGCCATCGGCGTCGACGGGTCGAAGATCAGCACGTGAGAACCGAGATCGGGCGCGGGGCCGGGGGGACTCGATCCACCCCCGCAGGCGGCCGTCGTGGTCCAGCTCGGAGGACACGCGGGCCCCGGGGGCGCGGCCGAGTCTCCAGGCCCGGAAGGGCTGCCCGAGTCCTCGCGACCGTTGCCGTTACCGTCGCCCCCGGAGCTCGCGTCGCCGGCAGGCGGCGGACGTCCTGCATCCGAAACGGACCCCGCTTCGCCGCCGGAACTCGCATCCGGCTCGCCCTCTGGCCATGCCGGAGCAGGCGACGTCGAACACGCTCCTGCGCCGAGGAGCGCGGCGACACCCAGCGTCGCGGAGATCCTTGCCGAGCTCACGGACCCATTCAACCTGCGCCGAGTCTTGCCGCGATCCATCCGAACCGAGCCTCGCCGGGGCCCGGTCTGCAGCAATCGCGCCGTCATCGTCCCTCGGCGGTCTATGCGGCCGGACGCCGATCACACACTTGGGCAACTCGCGGCGCCCCGGCGTTGGGATGCCACTTTTCGTCCTCTCGCTCGTGACCGTCTCACCGTATTTTTTCCGCGTTTCGCGCAACCAATGTCGACGTCCCCTACTTCGACACGCACAAACTCGTCAGGGTGCCGGCAAAGCTCATGGTCCCGTCGGTGCCGGTGCAAACGTCGGTGCCCATGCGCAAAGGTGGGAGTTGGCCGAGTCTGGAGACGGACGGAGCCGAGCCCGACGCGGCCCCATCCACGTAGACGGTCAGTGCGCCGGCGGCGCGCTGGATGAGGACATCGTGCGGGCGGCCATCGTTGATCCTCGCGCCGGTGCTCGTGAGCGGCGTCCAGTTGGTGCCGTCGTCGGTCTCCGCGGCTAGCAGACCGCCGGGCGTCATGCGAATGTCCCAGTAGACGGCGTGAACGCAGACGGCTCGCTGGTTGACGAGCGCCGCAAACTGGCTCTGCGTGGTCGTGACTACGAACGACACTCGGAAGTCGCCGGTGCCGATGTTGGAGAGATCGTCTGTGCAAACCTGAGCGTCGGCGTCAACGCCGGCGTCGGCGTCGGCGGCGGAATCGGCGTCGGCGTCGACAGCGGCGTCGGCGTCCGCAGCGGCGTCGGCGTCGGCGTCAACGCCGGCGTCGACGTCTGCATCGGCCATGGAAGAGGGCTGCGGATTCGAGCTCGGCGGCAGCTCCGCTCCCACTTCGGTGACGACCTGGCCGCAGCCCTGCGCGGCCGACCCGATCACTGCGAACGCGAGCAGCGCAACCCGACTAGTCCCCGGTCTCCTGAGAAGGACCGTCGTCCCCACCTGAATCATCCCCTTGGGATGTCCCGGCGCCGTCTGCAGCGCCTCCGTCGGAACCGCCCGCACTGGAACTGACTGTCTGCGTGATCCAGGCTAGCACGCAGGCGACCGTTGCGTCATCGAGCATGCTGCCGAGCGGCATGCGCGCGCCGAAGGGAGGCATCGCCGTCAACTTCGTGTACACGACGCTGCTAGACGGCGAGGACGGGTCGATGAGCAGTCCCTGTCCCTCGGTGGCCATCACACCGACGAGGCGCTGCGCGACGCCGGGCGACTGCAAGTCGAGCCCTTGCACCTTCGTCGCGGAGGTATGACAGCCCGCGGTGGTGCAGTTTGTCTCGAACACGGCGGTCGGGACGTCCGGGCAGTTGTTGCTGGACGATCCGCTGGATCCACCCGAGCCCGCGCCGCTCGAGGACGGGCCGGTGTTGCCGCCGTCGAGGTCGATGAAGCGGGCGGGATCTTCGAGGGTACCCGGGCAACCTACCATGGAGGCAAGGGTGCCCAGGAGAGCGAGGGGCAGCGTCCAGCGTGCCAAAAAGGCGGCCGGCGTTCTCGGTGACAGCGAGGGCGCGATTCGCGAGGGGTGGTAACGCATCTTGTTTCGGAGCTTCCCTATGTCAGTGGGGAAACATGGCATCGTCGATCACGTGCCCTTCCCGGTTGCCCGGGTGGCCCTGACCGGCGGGCGCCGGCTACGCTGTTCCCGATAATGACTCGATGAGCCGTGCAAAGCCAGGGCCGACGTTCAAGTTCGTGGCCACGATCGGCCGTACGTGGCTTCTCTACACGGTCGACGTACCGGAACGCGTGAGCCGTGCGCTGGGGGCGGCAGGGAAGATCCCCGTCGTCTTCACCGTGGGCGCGTCGACGCCGCGCAAGACGACGATCACGCCGCGCGCGGGCGGGGGACACCGACTGCACGTCCACGGGGAGTCGCGACGCGAGGTGGATGCGAAGGAGGGCGACCGCGTGAGGATCGCGATCTGGCGCGACCTCGACCCCGCGGGGACGCAGCCGCCGCCGGACCTGGCCGATGCGCTGCGCGAGATGGACGCCCTCGACGCGTTCCGCGGGATGGGCCCGGCCATGCAGCGCGAGCTCGTCGCGTACGTCGAGAAGGCCAAGCGCGAGGAGACCCGCCGTAAGTACGTCGCGCGCGTCGTCGAGCGGGCGCTTGCGGAGCGCGAAAGGCGCCTCGACCGCGAGGCCCGCCAGAGGTGAACGCACCTGGAGGCCGCGGCGCGGATTGCGCTGCGACCGCCGGCGCCGCATGTTCGGTCGCATGCTCCCTCAATCGGTGCTCGTCCCGCGAACGTGGAACCTCGTGGCAAACGCCTACGCGGCCGAGATCGCCCCGACCTTTTCGTCGTTCGCCGGCGACGCGCTCGCTTTCGCGCGCGTTCGCTCGGGAGAACGCCTGCTCGACGTGGCGACGGGACCGGGCACCGTCGCGCTGGCTGCGGCACAGGCAGGAGCGCGCGTCTCTGCGATCGACTTCTCGCCGCAGATGATCGCCGAGCTGCGCGCTCGGTTCGAGCGGCAGGGGGTCGCGGAGATCGACGCACGAGTCGGCGACGCCACGGCTCTACCCTACGAAGAGGGCGCGTTCGACGTCGCGGTCTCGATGTTCGCGTTGAACCTCATCGCAGATCGGTCGGCCGCATTCCGCGAGATCCATCGCGTCCTGCGGCGAGGCGGGCGCGCCGTGGTCGGTACGCCCGGGTCGTGGAGGAACGAGCCGGCGTTCGCCGACATCCGGGCCATCGTTCAGCGCGCTCTGCCCGAGCTGGACCTGGACTTCGATTTTCCGCTCGCCGAGCCGGCGGAGCTCGTTCGCGAGATGGCCGCGGCGGGACTCGGAGAACTCGAGACCAAGACGGTCGTGCGTTCGTTGGCGTTCCCCTCGATCGCGGTCGCGTGGGGGACCGCGAGCCGCACGGGAGCGCCCATCGTCGCGTTGCGCGACGCGATGAACCAGGAGCGCTGGTCTCGCGCTTCCGAGGCGATCGTTCGCGATCTCGAGCGTCGATTCGGCTCGGGGCCCCAATCGATCGAGCTGTCCGTGAACATCGCGCGTGGACGGAAAGTTTGACGCAGCGGCGTCGCCGCACTCGCGGGGACGGTCACCGACAGGGCGTTCCACGCGTCGGTCTTCAGATTGGAGATCGATTGCCAATTTCCGGTCCACACCATCCGCCCGAGTAGCCTTGTTGAGCGTACGGCTGGATCCACGAAGGCCGCTGCCCGAGGGCACCCACACGTGGAACGTGACCGTGGCGCCCGCGGGCACCGCCGGCGCCTGGACGAATACCTGCTGCGTGCCCGATCCGCTCACGCCGACCGCCAAGGACTGGGCCCCGCTGAACGCTCGGGCGGCGGAAGCGGCGACTCCGTCGATCATTCGCACGGCTCTTCATGAAGAGCTGCCCGTCCGAGTACGTGTCGTTCTGATAGGAGCTCTGGCATCCCGCTCCGGGGCCAAAGAGCAGACCGACGACGCCGTCCCGAGCCTTACCGCCACTATTGCAAACGTCGAGGTGGTTCGAGTTGCCGAGCGGAATCTGCCAGAGCACCCATCGCTTTCCCGCTTTCTGGTTCCACAGCTGCAGCCACGCCGCGTAACAACGGGTTTCCCGTATTGCCTTGCCACTTGCATCATCACTTTGAAGTCGGCGAAGTAGTCGGCCATCGTGGCGGCCGTCTGCACTTTGGTAAGAAACTGGCTCTCGCCGCCCCCGGTTCGCCGTTCATCACGTAATAAGCGACGCGCGGCAGGTACCCCTCCGAGCCGCTCTCTTTGAGATAGTTCAGGCCCCAGCTCCCGCCGCACGTCTTGTCCCAGCCCCAGTTCTACACCCAGCCCTGGTGAAATACGTGTAGCGCACGTCCCAGGGCACGCCGCTCCGGGTCATCCACGTCTCCCCGGGGCTCTCGTCGAGTCCGACCAGGAGGCGCTGCGGAAGACCGCCGGGAATGGCTCCGCCGGCGGTCACGGCAAGGCGGAAGCTCCCTGCGTTTGCGTCCTTTCCGCGCCAGGGGCACTGCAAGCTGCGATCACGACGTACGCGGCGAGGATTGCCCATGCTGCCCACCTGTGCGGGTTCATCATACGACCTCCGGCGGTTGGAGTTTTCGGGCGCTCCGGCCATGGCCGCGCGCGCCCTCGCGACGCCGATTAGGGCGCCATTGAATTGGTCACCATACAAATGACCTGCGAGATCGCGATCTTCTGAGTCGCGGGGGGTTGTCCGGGCGATCAGGAAATTCGACCGACCAGCGTCGGTCGCATCGATCGCATCAGCCGACGGTCGAGCCAGCCCGGCACGGCCTTGGCCTTCTACTCGGAGTACGTCGCCGCCACGCCGCGCACGGCGTCGCGGCCCGACACATCCACGAAGGAGGACGCCATGAAGCTCGTCCAGGTCACCCGCCTTGCGGCCATCGGGATCGCGGTATCGACCACCGCCGCCTGCGCAGCGAATTCCAAGTACACCGCGGCCCAGCGCGCGGAAGCCCGTGCGGACGAGGAGCGTGAGGAGGCGCGCGAGGCTCGGGCCGAGGCATACAAGGCACGCCAGGAAGCGGCGCAAGCGCAAGCGGATGCACAGCGTGCGGCGGACGCACAGCGTGAGGCGGAGCGCCGCGCTCAAGTGGCCAACGAGCGAGCGGCAGAGGCGGAGAGGCAGGCGAGCCCTCGCTGGCAGCGGAGGGCGGGAGTGAGCGAACGACAACCGGAGAGGGCCGTGCTCTTCGCCGCCGGTAGCGCAGACCTTTCAGGCGACGCGCGGGCCAGGCTCGACGAGGTGAGCCGCGCCATCCGTGATCGCGGCCGGGGCGTGGTAATCGAGGGGTACTCGGACGATACGGGATCGGAGTCGGCGAACGTCAGCATCTCGCAGCGGCGCGCGGACGCCGTCGCCGACTACCTCGTGCACAGTGGCGTTCCGCGGGAGCGGATCTCGACGCGAGGCCTGGGGTCTCTCAATCCAGTGGCCGCCGAGGACACCGAGCGCGGGAGAGCACTCAATCGGCGCGTCGAGATCCTCATCCAGCCGTGAGGTCGAGATCTTCATCCCAGCCGTGAGCAAGCGGCTGGTCTAGCGTACGGCGAGATTCGCACGGATGACTCGCCGAACGAGGTCCGTCGTCACGCCGTAGGTGATGTGAGCGCCGAAAGCCTCCGCATGGGAGCTGAGCGGATAGTGCGCGGGGCTCTTGGAGAGCCGCAACAGCGGGACAGCCATTTCATCGGCGGCGAGCCATAGCGCCGACCCCAAGGCCAGGCCGCGGTCGCGGCGCAGCCGAGGGACGAGCTCCGCCAGGAGCCCGTAAAGGCCGCCGCTCAGCGCTCCCATCGCGAAGTGGACGGCCGGCCCTGCGACTTCCTTTTCGTCTTTGGTGAGGCCACGGCCGAGGATCTTCCGGGAGACGGCGGACGCGGCCCGGACGGTCGCATCGTCGTCGGACAGCGGCTCGGTCTGCGCGGAACTCCTCTCCTTCAGCCGTGCGATGGCGGACCAGTAAACGTCCATGGCCCACGCACCGACAACCCCGGCCAAGGCGCCGGCCAGGGTTCCCATGAGGGCCGAGGCCCTCCGCCGACGGACTCGCATCCGCCGTGGGGTCGCAAAGAGCGCGCCCCGGTCGAACCGGCTGAGTGGGGGAATTGGAACGAGGGCCGAGCGGTTGGAGACGCGCGATGCGGGCCCCAAACCTCCGCAGGTCGATGGTCGCGCTCAGCGCAACGCTCCTGCTCGTCGCCTTGGTCGCTTCGCTGGCGCTCATCGTTCTGACCTCGGTTCTGAGCCGCGAGATGACCGCCGTGGGCGTCGCCGACGCGCAGATGCGCGCGTCGCTCCGGACGAAAGTCGCGCTCCTGTGGTACGCGCGGCAGAGCGATGTGGCCGCTTCCGAGCGGTCACCGGCGGCGTTGGCGGAGCGTGCGAGGGCCGAGTCGGACCTCCGCTCGGCGCTCGCCGACACGGTTCGGCTCGGCACGGCGCAGCGGGCGGTATCGCTCGACAACCTCGTGCGGAAGGCGAGCGAATACATCGATCTGCGCACGCAGCTCGATGCGGAAGGGCTAGCGCTGGGGGCGGTTCTCGACCGATCGACGCCGCCGCTCGAGTCCGTGTTCGCCGATCTTCAACGGCTCGTGGACGCGGACGACGCGTGGGCCCGAGCGGCGAAGGAGTCTGCTCAGCGCTGGGCCGCCGCGGCCCGCGTGCTCGGCGTGTGCGCCGCGGCCTTGCTCATCTGGGGATTCGTCGCGGTCGTCGTAGGGACGGCAGTGCTGGTCGAGAGGCCCATCCTTTCGCTTACGGGCGCCATGGTCCGTTTCGCCGCTGGCGAGCCCACCGCGCGCACGGAGCCGCGCGGTGCGCTGGAGCTGCGCCAGATGGCGACCACGTTCAACGGCCTCGCCGACCGCCTGGTCGCGCACGACCAGGATCGGCTCGCGTTTCTCTCCGGCGTCGCCCACGATCTCCGAAACCCGCTGTCGGCGGTCCGCTTCGCGATCGATTCTCTCGGGCGCGGCACGCAGCCACCCGACCCCGAGAGAGTCGCACGCACGCTGCAGATGGTCTCGCGTCAGGCCGAACGGCTCGATCGCATGGTGGGGGACCTGCTCGACGCGACGAGGATCGAAGCCGGTCGCCTCGAGCTCATACTCGAGACATCGGACTTGCGGACGCTCGTCGATAACGCCGTGGAGTTGTTTCGGCCCTCGACGACGGCGCACGAGTTCACCGTGGACGTACCGGCGGAGCCCATGGTCGTCCGGTGCGACCCTGCACGAATCGAGCAGGTGCTCAACAATCTCGTCAGTAACGCGATCAAGTATTCGCCCAACGGGGGCCGCGTCACGGTCGCCGCCGCGGTGCAGGACGACGAAGCGATCGTCGAAGTGGCCGACGAGGGGATCGGCATCGCCACCGAAGACCGCGAACGCATCTTCGAGCCTTTTCGGCGCACGGGCCCGTCGCGCGAGCTCGTCCCGGGCGTCGGTCTCGGGCTCTCCGTCGCGCGCAAGATCGTACGCGCTCATGGCGGTCGTCTGGAGGTCGAAAGCGAGCCCGGCAAGGGTTCCACGTTCCGCATCCGTTTGCGCGGCCCCACCGGACCTATGGCGTCGGCATGACCCAGATGCCTTCGCTGCCCACGGCGCAGAACGTCAGCGAGTAGACGAGGCGGTTCCCCGCCGAGGTGAAGTAAAGGCCGGGGTCGGCCTGATTGACGAGGAGCGTAGGCGTGGGGGACGCGGCCGAGACGTCGATGACCCGGATATCGGCGATCCCCTGAGCGTCGAGCCCCACGTTGGGAACGAAGCCGTCCTCGTAGACCACGCGCGCGCCGGTCGTCGCGAAGCCTATCCACATGCGCGACGCGACTTTCACGCCGGGTCCGCCGGACGTCGGTACGACGTGCAGGTCGCCGGCGCCGTTCGCGGCGTTGTCGACGTAAAGGACGTGGCTCGAGTCTGCGGTGAACGAGCTCCCGTAGAATGTGCCCGTTGGAGTGCCGAGGATCGTGACCGCAGGAGCGGGCGACGCGGCCGACGCGACGTAGATGTCGGCGTTGCCGCTGTTCGGGTCCATCGTCTTGGAGGCGAGCACCCAGCGGTCGTCCGGCGACAGCGACGCCACGCTCTGGAAACCGCCCGACGCGACGACGCTCGGCTGGTTCGGCGACGCCATGGGATAGCGCTTGATGGCGCCGTCCGTCGTCACGTAAATGGCCCCCTGCCCGTCATGCGTGAATATCGAGGACGGGCCGCCGGTCGGGTCGACGAGCGACGTTGCGCCGGTCGTCGCGTCGGCCAGCATGAGCCCTCCGGACGTGTTGTAGAGGATCTTCGTGGCGTCCGTCTGGAACGACATCGACGCCGCGGCCGAGAGCGTCGTCCCGCTTCCGCTCGCGCCGACGTAGAGGGCGAGCGTCCCCACGGGGATCCCCGTCCCGCTCGGCGCCGCCGTGCAGTAACCGAGAATCACGCTGTTTCCGAGGAACGAGACCTGGGGAATGCACCCCGGCGTCCAGTAGATGCCGCTCGCGAGCCTGGTCTTGCCCGAGCCGTCGGTGCCTGCGACGTAGAGGTCGGCCGTAGAAGCGCTCGCGTCGTCGAAGTACACGACCTTGGTGCCGTCGGCGCTCGAATCGGCGGCGCCCGCGAGCGATGCTCCCGCGAGGGGATGGACCCCGCGTGCGGCGGTCCACACCTGCAATGCGCTGGCGACCGTCCCGTCCTGGTTCAGGCCCGTCCAGTTGAAGACCGCCTTGCTCGCGACGCCGGCCGCCCCCTCCGTGCGCCCGATCGACACGGGCGCGCCGCCCACGGCGGGGACAGCGGAGAGCGCCTGCGACGCCGTGTCGACATAGACCACTTCGTCGTCGTCGGTGATGCCGAGAATCGATGCGGTCGCCGACTTCACGAGCTGCGTCCCCTTCGGCCCGGCGCCCCCGTCAATGCAGCTCACGCCGCCGTCGCCGAAGGCGCCTGCGTCACCGCCGCCGTCTTCGCCGCCGATACCGGTGGCAGTCGCGTCTGACGCCGCGCCGCCGTCGCCGTTCGCCGAGGACGTCGGCGCCGATCCGTGCCCGCTGCCCCCGCCTCCGCACCCCACGAGCGCGGCGCTCGCCGCGGAGCCCACCCAAGTCCGCCACGTCATACGTCCAAAGATCGATCGCACCATGTGCGACTCGATGGTGACCGCGGGCCCGAACGTCCAGCCGATCCGCCACGCCACCGAGCACGCTCAGCGCGGCGTGTGTGCACGATCATTTCCGCCGCTACAGAGTCGTAGCTCGCGGGGAGCGTCACGGGCTCACGGATTGTTCCCAGACGACGACCTCGTTGTGTCGGCTCGCGACGAAGCTGACCCCGCCGTCGTGGGAGACGACGATCGCCAGACCCCGAGGATGTTCGTTGACGAAGCGGAAGGCCGCGCGGTGGC
>Ga0102924_1001573_pt1 | contig 26140 bp, 23 predicted proteins | sample PaiPotPPM11metaG_FD_80116 | JGI IMG/M metagenome (GOLD analysis project Ga0102924, IMG submission 80116) | Iron sulfur acid spring bacterial and archeal communities from Banff, Canada, to study Microbial Dark Matter (Phase II) - Paint Pots PPM... ... | reverse complement strand
CTAGCCGGCTGCGGGGCTGGGAGGTGCCTGCCAGGGCGTATCGAGGCCCGGTAGGAGGATCGCGTCGAAGTGAGCGTACTTCATGGCATCGGCAGGCGCAGGCCGGTCGAGCAGCGCTCGCATGACCACCTCATCCATCTGATCGACGGGAACGAGGTCCATCGCATCGCGCACGTCGGTCGGGATCTCCTCGAGATCCTTGCTGTTCTTCTTGGGATAGAGCACGGATCGAATGCCTGCCCGGTGCGCGGCGAGGACCTTCTGCTTCAGACCGCCGATGGGGAGGATTCGACCTCGAAGCGTGATCTCTCCGGTCATAGCGACATCGCGCCGCGTCTGCCGCCCGGAAAGGGCGCTAATCATGGCCGTCGCCATCGTGATGCCGGCAGACGGTCCATCCTTGGGGATCGCCCCAGCCGGAACGTGAATGTGGACCGAGTGTTCCTCGAAAGCAGACGGCTTGATGCCGAGCTCGCGAGCTCGCGAGTGCACGTATGACATGGCCGCGCGCGCCGACTCCTGCATGACGTCGCCCAGCTGACCGGTGAGGATGAAGTTCGGCTTCCCGTCCATGAGCGTCACCTCGACCGGAATGACGTCACCGCCCTCTTCGGTCACTACTAGGCCGGTTGCGACGCCGATCTCGTCATACTCTTCCGCTACACCCCAGGTGAATCGCGGGGCTTTGAGATACGTCGGCAGATCCTTGACGTCGACCTTGATTTGTGACGGTCCATCTTCTGCAAAGCGACGTGCGAGTTTTCGACAGATGGCAGCAATCTCGCGCTCGAGCTGGCGAACGCCCGCCTCGCGGGTGTACTCGCGCACGATCAAACGCAGAGCCTCGATCGTGATCTCGAGCTGGTCCTCGCCAATGCCATGAAATCGTCGTTGTTTCGGGACGAGGAAGTTGAGGCCGATCTGAACCTTTTCCTCCTCGGTGTAACCGGGCAGCTCGATGATTTCCATGCGGTCGCGAAGGGCCGGTGGAATGGTGTGCAGCACGTTGGCCGTCGTGATGAACAGTACGTTTGATAAGTCAAAAGGCACTTCGAGGTAGTGATCCGAGAAATCGGTATTTTGTTCGGGATCGAGCACCTCCAGCAGAGCCGCAGTGGGGTCTCCGCGAAAGTCGGCTCCGACCTTGTCAATCTCGTCCAGCATGATGACCGGATTGCTGGATCCTGCTTGCCGGATCGACTGAATGATCCGGCCGGGCAGAGAACCGATGTACGTTCTTCGATGCCCTCGAATCTCTGCTTCGTCGTGCACCCCTCCGAGGGACATGCGGGCAAATTTGCGTCCCATGGCGGCGGCCACCGACTTGCCCAGACTGGTCTTACCCACTCCGGGTGGACCAACCAGGCAGATGATCGGGCTGCGAAGCTCGGACGACAGCTTCCGCACCGCCAGGTGCTCCAACATGCGCTCCTTCACCATCTCCAGTCCGTAGTGGTCGCGGTCAAGCTGCTCGGCCGCAGCGTGCAAATCCAGCTGGTCGTCGGTGCTGACGGACCACGGCATGCCGACGAGCCAGTCGAGGTAGGTTCGGATCATTCCGACTTCAGGAGAGGCCGCCGGCATTCGCTCCAGGCGATCTACTTCCTTTTCGGCCTTGTCATGCGCCTTCTCGGGCATATTCGCAGCCTCGATCTTGTCTCGCCACTCCTGAGCCTCAGCCTGCTCCGGATCGAGCTCTCCAAGCTGGCGCTGGATCTCCTTCATCTGCTCACGAAGCAGATACTCGTGCTGGGTCTTGTCGATGTTTTTCTGAACTTCGCTACTTATTCGGTTCTTGAGCTCGAGCACCTCTACGTGCTCAGAGAGTAGTGCGTGCGCTCGTTTCAGACGCTCTGCCACGTCGAGAGTGGTGAGCAGCTCCTTCCGCTGGTCCGGTTCCAGCTCCGGCATATAGCCCACCAGATCGGCGAGCCACGCCGGGTCCTCGACATCGCGAACGGTGGAGAGAGCATCGGCCGGAACATTACCCCGGAGATTAACGTAATTGGTAATCAGCTCCTTGGTCGACTGCATCAGCGCCGCGATCTCACGGGTCTGCGGTGCAGCCTGTGGGATGATTTCGACCTCTACCTCGAGATACGGCTCGGTCTTAGAGAAACCGAGCACCCGCACGCGCTCCTCGCCCTGTGCTAACAGCTGGACACTTCCATCGGGCAAGCGGAACATGGGACCGAGGGTTGCCATGACCCCGATGTCCATCAGGTCGTCGGGTCCGACGTCCTGTTTGTCAGAATCCGTCTGAGTCAACATGACAATGCGGTGTGGCCGCTGTTTCACTGCCTCGTCGACCGCCAAAAGCGACGGCTTTCGCCCGACCTGGATGGGCTGCATCATGCGGGGAAAGACGACTGTTTCATACAGGGGAAGAACCGGAAGGCGCAGGGTACGCTCTTCTTTCTTCTTAGAACCCGTTTCTGAATCGGGCATTTTTCATCCTCTTCTGCGCCTTTGAAGCGCGCTCAATTAGCCTTGCATTGGGGGCCCGTGCCGACTGGCGGCCGGTCTTTCTCAGGCGCCATGCGGTGTAACTCCGCCGGTGCAATGACATTCCACCCCCATGAATCTTGACTACCTGAAGTATACACAACTTTAGTGCTTGACTGTTAAGGAATGACATGGACAGTGCCGGGTGGGCCTTGCACGATCTGGCCGATTTCCGCGTGCAGCGTGTCGGGCCCGCACAGGTCTCTGAACGCGTCTGCGGCTTCGGCGGAAAGCGACACGAGCAGGCCGCCGGAGGTTTGCGGGTCGGCCAATACGGCGCGCATCGGATCGTCCACATTCTCGTCAAAGCGCACGTCCTGCTCGAGATGCGCCATATTGGTGAACGTGCCTCCCGGAATGTACTCCCGCCGAGCATAGTCGAGAGCTCCCGGAAGCAGCGGCACGGCGTCCACATGGATCCGGGCCGACACGCCGGAGATTCGGCAGAGCTCGGCGAGATGCCCGAGCAATCCGTATCCGGTGATATCGGTGGCCGCGTGGGCACCGGCCTGCATCATCGCAATCGAAGCCTGCCTATTGAGCGTCGTCATCCATCGGACGGCCTGGCTCAGATGCGCATCAAGTACGGCCCCGACCTTGAGGGCAGTGGAGATGAGGCCGGTTCCGATCGGTTTGGTTAGCAGCAAGCGGTCTCCCGGCGCGGCGCCGCGCGCCGTGATGAAGCGATCCGGGTGCACGGTGCCGGTGACAGCGAGCCCGTATTTCGGTTCGGCATCGTCGACGGTGTGGCCGCCCACGATTGGCACGCCTGCTTCAGCCGCCTTCTCCGCGCCACCGCGCATGATTTCGGCGAGGATCTCAGCCGGCAGATCTTTGAACGGGAATGCGGCGATGTTGAGCGCCGTGAGCGGCGTGGCGCCCATAGCATAAACATCGCTCAGGGAGTTGGCAGCTGCGATCTGCCCATAGGTGCGGGGATCGTCCACGACCGGTGTGAAAAAGTCGACGGTTTGGACGAGAGCCACCTCGTCGCTGATCCGATACACGGCAGCGTCCGAAGCGATATTGCTTCCGACCAGAATATTTGGATCATCGGGCTCGGGAAGTTGGCGTAGCACGTACGCGAGGTCAGCCATGCTGACTTTGCTCGCTCAGCCGGCGCAGCGTGCAAGCGTCGTCAACCGGAAATCGGGCCGCATAGCTACCTCCTTTCGTGCAATTGAGCGGGGAGCGAAGGTGCTGCCTGTTCGAGGTTCTGCACGATCGGAGTTTGGCCGGCGAGGCCGAGCACAGCCCCGGTAGTTGCTCCTGCATGTTCGCTATCAATGACGGCTACGACAACCTGCGGCCGGTATCGCAGAAGGCTGATCGCCGTCTTGCCGTGATGAAACTCAAGTGTGCCTTCGGCCAGGATGGCGATCCGGCGCAAAGTTTGGGTCATAGCGTTGGACGAAGCCTCACGGTTTGACCCAGTCTACCGCGGGCCGCCGGAGGACTAAGTGATCCTGGTCTCGGTAGCCTTGGTCGAACGACGCGCCTTGTCTTTGGCTTTGGCACGGGTTTGCTGCCACACGTGATAGAGGCGCTGCATCGCGGTGACATGGGTCAGAACGGCAAGCACAGCCAGCGCTGCGATAGTCGTGCTACCGCTAAAGGGAAGCCCCAAGCCGGTGAAGAGTAACCCCAGGCCCAGGATCAACACCCGCTCGGGCCGTGGCGCGATCCCCACCTTGGCGTCGAGTCCAAGTCCCTCGGCGCGGGCACGTGCATAGCTACTCAGGATGGAGCCCACCGCAACCGCGTACACCAGTAAAACGCTCGCTGTGTTCTGCCGGACGGTGAAGACGAAGATGAGCGCCAGAAGGACAGCAGCCTCCGAGTACCGGTCGAGCAATGAGTCAAGAAATGCTCCGAAGTCGCTCTGCCGCGACGTGACCCGCGCCAGGGCACCATCGAGCATATCGAAGACCCCGGAGAGAAAGAGCATGGCACCGCCGGTACTTAGGTGGCCGGTTGCCAGAACGGCTGCGGTCATCACGTTGAAGGCAAAGCCGAGGACGGTGATCACGTTGGGGTTCACTCCCCGGCGCGCCAAAGGCGCGACGACTCCCTCGGCGAGCTGTCTGGCCCAGGTCTGCAGCGCTTTAGGAAACATATCTACATCAACACGTTCGGGGCTGCGACCACCGGTGTGGGATACGAGGGAAAGCTTTTCAGGCCCGTTTTGACGTAATAATCCAGGACCTGCTCCGCGATGCTTCCCCATGAGTACAGAGCGGATGTTTGGCGTCCGCAGGCACCCATCTGAGCGGCAAGCCGGCGATCCTGAAGCAATTGGCAGACCGCCCCGGCCACCGCAAGCTCATCGCGAGGCGGCACGAGCAATCCCTGTCGTTCGTCGGTCAGGACACGGCTGTAGCCCTCGATGTTGCTGGCGACCACCGGCAACCCGGCGGCCATCGCCTCGAGCAGCACCAGTCCGAAACTCTCCCCACGTACGGCGGGCGCACAGAACACGTCAGCGCTTCGGTGATAACGTGGGAGCTCCTCGTCCGAGACAGTGCCCCTGATGACGATGTCGCCCATGTTGTGGCGCTCGACGTACGCCCGATATCGCGAGTTTTCCCAATCGCCCGCGCCCACGATTATGAACCTGGCCTGCGGGAACGCAGCTTTGATGTGAGGATAGGCGCGCAGAAGATAGCCCACACCCTTTCGTTTCTCCGGACGCCCCACAAACAGAATATTCGGTCGTCCATCGTCGAATTCCGGTAGAGGTTGCACTACCGCAGGATTGAATCGCTCCAATTCCACGCCGTTTGGAATGATCTTGTATGGCGCCATGAAGTATTGACGCACGAATCTCTTCGCTGCCAGCGACACGGCAATGCGACCATCGAGGCTCCTGAAAGCGCGACGCAGTACGGGTCGGCCGTAAAAGTAGCCATAATATGAGCCCCGGTAGGCATGAAAGGTGCCGATATTGAGCGAGTCAGAGTACTTGAGCACGGTGGGCGGCAGGGAAGGCATGAGTGGCTCATGAACATGTATGACGTCGAACTGCTCGGCGGCCAGCACCTCGCGGACGCGACGCGCAAGTCGAAACGAGAGCGTAATGCGGGCAATCGATCCGTTCGCCGGGATCCGCCGCACACTGCCGATGCGGTACACGTCCCGCTCCTCCCGCTCCAAATTCCTATTTGAGGATGGAGCCATGATTCGCACTTCGTGACCGAGCGCTGCAAATTCCTGAGAGAGTTGGCGAACGTGATTCGTCACGCCGCCCGGATACGGGAAGTCATAGGGCGACACCAGCGCAATCTTCACGTGATCATACCGCCGCCTCTTTTTGTTGCTTTATGGTACCAGTCAGATTGGCGTCCGTGCGGTTATCCCAGAGTTGCGTGAACATCAACCACTGTTCCGGAAAGCGCCCAATGTATTCTTCCATGATCGTGGCCAACCGACGTAGGCTGTCCCGATCGTCACGAGCCGCGTTGCCCGACTGCACGATCGGCACCGGCGCTGAGACGAAGCCAAGGAATTTACCCCTCGCCACGCGCACGGCGCCGCCCACCAGAAGAGACGCTCCGGTATGGCGAGCCAACGACACCGGCGCTCTCGGCAAGATTGTCTCTGCGCCAAAAAACTCGACCTGGATGCCGTGACCGGCCAGGTTTCGGTCGGTCATGATGGCAACGATCTCCCCGGCCTTCAGCGCCTTTACCATGGCGCGAGGAGCCTGATCGATGGGCACCACGTTGATGCCCTTGCTGCCGCGGAGCTCCAGAAGAAATGTGAAGAGCTGCTCGGGTTGCATTCGTTCGACGGGGATGGTGAGCCGGCCGCCGCGAATCGCCATATATTGACCTACGAGATCGAAATTTCCCAGGTGCATTGCGACCATGATCACACCTCTGCCGCCGCGGATGGCGGCCTCCATGTGTTCCCAGCCCTCGACCTGAACCGAATTAATCATGTCTTCATCCGAGACTGCCGAGATGCGAAGCGTATCGATCCAGTTCTTGGCGTCATTCTGGAAGGCCTGTCGCGCTTTTGTTTTGACCTCTCTGCTTTCAGGGGACATGTGCAGGACGCGAGCCAGATTGGCACGAATGGCCGCTCGCGGTCCAGGCAGGACTAGATAGGCGCAATTACCAATGACAGTGGCCATCCGATAGCAGAGCTCGAGGGGAAGGTAAGGCACGACACCAGAAGCAAGCCGCAGCGCGAGATAGAGTGCGAGATTGCGAGACATCAGGCCGCCGGGCCGCCCGAGATCCTCTCCATCGCCGGGGCGCGCCGTGGGGTTGCGTTCGTCGGCCACATTGGCCGGAACATATACCACTGGTCGGGGCGATCACGTATCATTGCCTGATAGGTGTCTACGAGCTTTTGCATGACGATCTGAACGTCACGAGTGCGCTCGCCGGACGGCGTCCATCTGATCGGAGGGAAGATCACGCTTTCGATTGACCTGTCTGGCCGCCGAAACTGGTAGATCGGAAGAAGCGCCGCCCCTGTCTTCATCGCCAGAACGGCGGGACCGGCCGGAAGCGCCGTCTCGTAACCAAAAAATCGAACGGTCACGCCCTTACCAGCGTCTACCGGGCGATCGAAGAGAAGAGCGAGCGCTTCGCCCTGGTGCAGCACGCGGAGCATCTGCCGAACGTTGCCGACCGCTATGGGGTTGATGCCCATTTGCAGTCGCCTCCCCCGAATCAGGCGATCCAGGAAGTCGGGTTGAAACCGGTCGTGAACGGCGTGGAGCGGTGTGAGCGTCGCCAGGGCGGGTCCCCCTACTTCGATCGTTCCGAAGTGGGCTGTTGCGACGATGACTCCCTTCCCTTGCCGCACGGCACGCTGCAGGTGTTCCAATCCCCGCGCGTTTTGCAGCGAGCGAACGGCGGCTTGCGGAGTCGAGCCGCCGGCCAGCTCGAGGAATTCTATGAGGTACTTGCAGTAGTTGCGCATCGCCTTGAGCGATGTGCGGCCCACGTCGGGATGCTGCAGAGGAAGTCCGAGCACGGTTGCCATATTGCCCTTCAAAATGCGGCGCTTAGTAGGCCACACACGGTAAACGATGTCGCCCACCGCGGTACCAATCAGATACCGCCATGAGCGCGGCAAAATTCGAGAGAGCAGTGCTCCAACCTGAATGACCAGATAGAGCGCCATAGCTCCTTAGCTCGTAGCCGGCGCGCTCACCGGATCGTCGACGAGCGCGGTGGCCCGGATGAACGCCTCCGTCATCTCACGTGCCTTTTCGTCCTTGTGTTGGACGGGCGGTGACTTCATGAAGTAGGCGGATGGACCCTCGAGCGCGCCGGCGATGCCGTGATTCAGCGCGAGCTTGCAACAGCGAATCGCATCGATCACAACTCCGGCTGAGTTCGGAGAGTCCCAGACCTCGAGCTTAAGCTCGACGTTGAGAGGCACGTCGCCGAACGAGCGGCCCTCCACCCGGATATAGGCCCACTTTCGGTCGGTGAGCCAGGACACATAGTCGCTTGGCCCGATGTGAACATTGCCGGGCTCGATCTCGTAGTCGAGCTGCGACGTGACGGCGTTGGTCTTGGAAATCTTCTTCGACTCCAGCCGCTCTCGCTCAAGCATGTTCAAGAAGTCCGTATTGCCTCCCACGTTGAGCTGGCTGGTGCGCTCCATACGCACTCCACGGTCGCGGAAGAGATTGGTCAGGACGCGGTGGACGATGGTGGCACCAACCTGAGACTTGATGTCGTCGCCGACGATCGGCAGACCCGACTTTTCGAACCGACGGCGCCAGTACTCCTCGCGTGCAATGAACACCGGAATGCAATTGACGAAGGCGCATCTTGCATCGAGAATTTGCTCGACGTACCACTTCGTGGCCTCCTCGCTTCCAACCGGAAGATAACTGACGACCACGTCGGTCTCAGTCTCTTTCAAGATGCTGACGATGTCGGCCGTAGGGCCGGGGGCCTTGGTGATTACCTGGGAAAGATATTTCCCCAGCCCATCGTGGGTCATTCCGCGATCGACCCTCACCCCCAGGTGAGGCACGTCCGAAAACCTGTAGGTGTTGTTTTGCCCGGCAAAGATGGCCTCGGACAGATCTAAACCGACCTTGTCCTGGTCCACGTCGAAAGCACAGCTGAACTCTACGTCGCGGACGTGGTAGCCGCCCAAGTCGACGTGCATCAACCCGGGGACGAAGTCGCCGTCTTTGGCATCGCGATAATACTGAATGCCCTGCACCAGCGCCGAGGCGCAATTTCCTACCCCGATAATCCCTACCCGAACCTTGCCCAAGATCAAGCTCCTTTCGCTATCCGTGCCTTGCTGATTTTAGTGAGACTGGTTGCACATCGCTTTGATTAGCGTCTCCTGTCTTCTCGAGACCCAATATTTGATCGAGCCGCCGCTCATAGGTCTGCAGGGCGGCCCGATCCAGCGAACACCAGACCTGCCGACCTTCGCGCCGCGTTTGTACGATCCCGGCCCTGCGCAGGCGTCGCAGGTGCCAGGAGATCAGCGGCTGGCTGAGGTGTAATTCTCTGCACAGCTGCGTTACGGTGACCCGCTCATGGCAGGCCAAGTAGCGCACGATCGTAAGCCGTGTGTGGTCGGCGAGTGCGCGAAAATAGGCTGAAACGTCCTGCATGTCTTCCGTTCCCAATAAACATAAGTGTGACTTGAATAAAGCAGCACTTATATGTTACCCACAGCGCAGTCCCACACGTCAAGAGTGACGGCGCTTGTCTAACCCGCCGCTGCATCTGAGAGCGAGCCGTCGGCAGCGGGACGCGATGGGAATGCGGTATCTTCCTTGCCGTTGAGCTGATACCGCCGCACGAACAGGGGGTGAAGCTGCGTGGCATCGGTGACGCCTTCGTAGGAGGCGCGCGTGGCACGCGGGGAAACCATGAAGGGAAACTGCTGCACTCCTCCAAGTCCGCCATGCGCGCCGACATGGTCCTCGAAATTGACGACGCGCGAGCCATCAAAGGAGCCAAAGACAAGCAGATCGCCGGCCGAGGGCATTGCAGAGAGATGCAGGATATGGTCGCGGACCAAGACGGGGTCGTCGTAGATCCTCAGGAACTCAAGCGCCTGCTCGTCGGCAGATTCCAGAATCGTGCGGCCCTCGCGATGCAGTGCCACGGTCCGTCCTGCCTGGCGGATCAGAAGCAGGCCGATGCCGGGATGAGCGACGAGCGAGTCGAGCAATCCTGGCGCGCGAGCTTCCACCTCCTCCACATCCATGCGGTGCGAGACGTCCGTGAAATAGACATTGGCGAGGGCGCTGGAATAGATCGCCATGACCGGTGCGTCCGAACGATCGGCCAAGCCTGCCTGGAGCGGACCGGTACCGATTCGCATGGCCAGGCGCATGGCGCGATCTACCAAGAACTGCGTTGCGCCGCTGGTCTTCGGACCAATCTCGGCCGACAGCTCCTCGACCTGTTGCAGGGTGGCGAGGTCTCGATAAGGTCGCGACTCTAGCTCGGTCGCCGATGGGGGATTCACTCCATGAGAGGCAATGAACTGCGCGAGCGTCTGCCCGTAGAGGTAATGAAACGGCAGCGACTCTGTCATGCCGTGATCGCTCATGATATAGAGGTCGTACGGACGCAGCGCAATGGTGTCGACGGCGCGTTCGACGTCCCGTATCTGGCGGTCGAGCGCCTTGAGCGTGCGATAGGCGGGAGCGCTTCGCGGGCCAAAATGATGGGCTACTTCGTCGTAGCCAATGTAGTTGGCATAGATAGCGGGGACGCCTCGGAAGATGTCCAGGCGGATGCCCAGCGTGGTAAGCTCGCGAAACAGCACATGAGTGAAGGCCCGCGTGAGCGGGAAGATGCCTTCCGGGGGAACATAGCGACGCTTCAGGCGTGCAATGGCCTGCTGATAGAGCTCGATCAGGACTTCAGCGACGGTGAGGCCGGCCGCTCGTGCCAGGCGCCAGGGGTGCAGAACCAGCAACAAGAACACATCGATTCCGGTGAGGCGCGGTGGAAAGCGGGTCTGACCGAGGGCGCTGGTCGTAAAGACCGCGCGTTGAGCTCCGCCCGCCGCCATGCCCATATACACGCTGCCATGCCGAAACAGACCGGCTCGTCCCTGGGCATTCTCTATCTCCACGGCTGCCATATCGAGCGGCCAGCTGCAGATGACCGGTCGCTGCTTTCGCTTGTCAAACCAGTAAAAGCCGGGGACATTCGATTTGTTGCCATACATCAATGCGCACTGAATCGCCGCCGTATCGCTCGGCGCTCCGCTGCGCCAGCGCGAGACGGTGTGCGTGCAGTCGAGAAGATGCTTGAGATGTGGCATGTAGCCGCGGGCCAACACCCGCTGCAAATCGTCGTGAGAGAGTGCGTCAATCTGCAAGATCACGAAACCGCGGCGCCGCCGCTCTATTTCGCTGTAGGGTAGCTTCAGGCGACGCAGGGTTGCAGCCGCTTTGAGAGCACCAATGATGCCTCGGGGCGTCAAGCGCACAGGCAGACTCCGTCTAACGTCAAAAATCGGCAAAGGCCGCACGATTCTAACGATAAGCTCAATTAGCGGGCTATACGAGTATGATCGAAGTCTGGGAGGAGCCATGTCCGAGGACACATCGACTGAGCATCTCACACACATCGACGCCAGGGGAGCGGCTCATATGGTCGACGTTGGCGACAAGCAGGTCGCCGTGCGGCAGTCAGAGGCGCGAGGCAGCGTGGCCATGCGTCGGGAAACCCTGGAACTCATTCGCAGCAACGCTGCGGCGAAGGGTGATGTGCTTGGATTGGCGCGGGTTGCGGGCATCATGGCGGCCAAGCGCACCGCAGAGCTGATTCCGTTGTGTCATACGTTGTTGCTTAGCAGCGTCGAGGTAGAATTTTCCTTTGACGAAGAGGATTCGCGCCTGGATATCGTGGCGCGAGTGAAGACGGCCGGAAAGACCGGCGTAGAAATGGAAGCACTGACCGCGGTCACTGTGGCGGCGCTGACGATCTACGACATGTGCAAGGCCGTCGACCGTGGAATGGTCATCTCTGATGTCCGGCTAACCCTGAAGTCAGGGGGAAAGAGCGGGACCTGGACGCGGGAATAGTGATACCCGGAGGGATGAGGGGTCCCTGTCGGAGCTTATTAGCCCGAAATATTTCGGGTTAGGCGATCTGGTACTCGCTGATCTTGGCGTAGAGCAGGCGTCGATAAATACCGAGCTGCTTCGCGGCCTGGCTACGATTTCCGCTCGCCTGCTGAAGCGCGGCTTCGATCGCCTGTTTCTCGGTCTGGGCCACGATATCCCTCAAGGGGACGCCCATAGCCACTTTCTCGGCTATCTGCTCGTCGATATCCGAGTCACGCTTTCCAGGTGCGCCGGTGAAGACGATGTGCTGCGGCGTGATGACCGAGCCTCGCGCCAGGATAATCGCGCGGTGAACGATGTTTTCTAGCTCCCTGACATTACCCGGATAATCGTAGTCCATTAGCTTTTCGAGGGCCTCCTCAGAAATGCGTGGACTGCCGGTGGGACAATCGCTTCGATACTTCTGCAAAAAATGTTCGACGAGCAGCGGGACATCGTCCATGCGATCGCGCAGGGCGGGCAGCTCGACGGCGATGACGTTGAGGCGGTAGTACAGATCTTCGCGGAAGCGCCCCTCCGCAACGTCCTCGCCGAGACTGCGGTTGGTGGCGGCGATGACGCGGGTATCGACCTTGATGGGCGTATTGCTGCCCACACGTTCGAACTCGCGCTCCTGGAGGACACGCAGAAGCTTCTTCTGCGTATTGAGCGACATCTCGCCGATCTCGTCGAGAAGGATGGTCCCCTTATCAGCCATTTCAAAGCGCCCCTTGCGTGTCTTGACGGCGCTGGTAAAGCTGCCGGCCTCATGACCGAATAGCTCGCTCTCCAGGAGCGTCTCGGTGAGCGAGGCGCACGGGACCTTGACGTAGGGACCATTGCGGCGATGCGAGTTGAAGTGTATAGCCCCCGCCACCAGCTCCTTGCCGGTGCCACTGTCACCGCAAATCAAGATGGTCGCGTCCGTCCTCGCTATGCGTCCGATCGTCTTGTAGACATGCTGCATCGATGACGTATTCCCAATAATGTTGTCCAGCGGATCGCGTATCGTCTCGTCGACCGCTCGGACACGCCGGGCCAGCTCGCGATGATCGATCGTCCGCCGGACGGTCATGAGAAGGTCGTCGAGCTCAAATGGCTTGGTCACATAATCGTAGGCGCCGCGTTGGATGGCCTCGATGGCAATATTCGAGGTTCCGTACGCAGTCATCATGAGAACAGGCAAGTCCTCGATGTGGGCGCGCTTCATTTGATCCAGCACTTCAAGCCCAGTCATGCCAGGCATTCGGACGTCCATGATTACAACGTCAGGACGATGCTTCGTGAGAGCGGGAAGGACATCCCGACCCGACTTCGCTTCCAGCGTCTTGAAGCCTTCACTTTGAAGGAAGCTCTGGAGCAAGCTTCGAATTGACTGGTCATCGTCGGCCACGAGGATTAACTTTCCGGCCGTCGACTTCGCAGAGTCCGGCTCGCGACCACGCGACTGAATTTCGTCGGTCATGGTTCCCTTTCCCCTTGATTAGACTGTGCTTAGCAGCTGGGCAACAGGAGTCGTGGACCGCGGCCCTGGCGAGTTTGGCAACAACCGGCGACGGGCTGAAGAGCTACGCGGCATCTCTTGTCCACGGGCGATGGACTGAAGCCCTGAGCTACGTCGCGGCTACGAGGCGACTTGACTGTTCCCCTAGAATATTGTACACATTGCGGACGGTTTGTGTCTGCTCCGACGACCGAGCGGCGCCAAAGTGTGCGAAAATCGCACAGTCAGAACCTCAGGCCGTGGTACCATTTTCGAGCGTACAGCCATGAAAGTTATTGGGACGGCAGGGCACATAGACCACGGAAAGTCGGCGCTGGTTCACCGGCTGACCGGCATGGATCCGGATCGGCTCTTGGAGGAGAAGCGCCGGGGGATGACGATCGACCTGGGTTTTGCCTGGCTCACACTACCCTCAGGGAGTGATGTCAGCATCGTAGATGTGCCCGGCCACGAACGATTTGTAAAGAATATGCTGGCGGGCGCGGGGGGCATTGACATTGCACTGCTCGTGGTGGCTGCCGATGAAGGCGTCATGCCGCAAACGCGTGAGCACCTGGATATCCTCAACCTACTCGACGTCGAGCATGGCGTGGCTGCGCTCACCAAAGCCGATCTGGTCGACGACGAGTGGCTGGAGCTCGTGCGGGAGGAGGTAGCCGAGCTGCTAGCCACCACGAGCCTGCGGCGAGCGCCTATCGTCCCGGTAAGCGTCGTTACCGACCGGGGCCTGCCGGAATTGCTAGAGGCGCTCGACGCAGCCGTCGCCACAGCTCCCGATCCACAAGATCGCGGCGTACCGTACATGCCGATTGACCGGGTGTTTACGATTTCGGGGTTCGGTACGGTGGCCACGGGGACGCTGCACTCGGGCCGACTCCAGGTAGGGCAGGAAGTCGAAGTGGTCCCGCGCGGAAAGCGAGCGCGCATCCGTACCCTGCAGACACACCGCCGCCAGGTAGACGAAGCCGAGCCGGGCGCCCGCGTCGCGGCGAATCTGGCCGGTGTGGCCCGGGACGAATTGGCTCGGGGAGACATGCTGGTCAGGCCCGGCTCAGTGCGGACGGTGACCCGCGTGGACGCTCGTCTCCGTGTGCTGCCCGATGCCCCGTTCGCGCTGCGGGACGGCCTTGCCGTCGCGATTCACGTCGGGTCGGCCGAGCGCGCTGCCACGCTTGCAATCTTGAACGAGGACAAAATCGGTCCGGGAGAGAGCGGCTGGATTCAGATTCGATTCGCAGAGCCGGTTGGCGCGCTACGAGGACAGTACTTCATCGCTCGCCTGCCTTCGCCTCTTCGGACCGTGGCCGGAGGTCAAATCGTGGACGTCGCGCCGCGCCATCGTCGCTCAGACAAGCAGGCGCTCGATCGGCTGGCGGGCTTGAGCTCCGAATCGCTCAGCGAGGCGACAGCGGCGGCGCTGTCCGAGCGTCAAGTCCGCAGCGAGGCCCAGCTCGCCGCACTTCTGGCAACGGACCGCGAAAGCATTGCGGTGGCGCTGCATGAACTGGCACGGGAAGGGCGAGTCAGGAAACTGGGAAATGCGTTTATCGGCGGTGCGAACTGGAGCGATATCATCGGCCGCGCAGAGCGGCTGGTGAAGTCATACCAGGTGGCTCACCCATTGCAGCGGGGGATGCCGAAGGAGGAGTTGAGAAGCAAGATTTTCTGGCCTCGATCCACCTGGGCGGCGGCCCTGCGAGCCCTGGTCGAGACAGGAGTGATCCGCGAGCACGGCACGCTGGTGGCCTTGCCAGGGTACACAGGGGGCACGGCCACCCGTCGGGATGAGGCGGATCGTGTGTTGGAGGTACTCGGGCGCAATCCGTTTTCGCCGCCCAGTGGCAATGAATTGCTTACCGCGGCTCAGACCGACCCGACGCTGTTGTCTGCAATGGCGCTCGATGGTGAGGTGGTGCGGGTTGGGGACGACATCTACTTTGCGCGCAGCGCGTATGAAAGCATGGTGTCCAAAACCATGGATCTGCTGCGGCAGCATGGCGAGGTCACTGTTGGGGCTCTGCGCGACGCTTGTGGTACCTCGCGAAAGTATGCGCTGAGCTTCCTCGAGCACCTAGATGGCGAGCGCATCACCAGGCGCATGGGCGACGTAAGAGTGCCGGGGAGCAAAGCCGCCGCATGGTCATAGGCTTGAGCGCCTATCTGCTGCATCGGGGGAGTGACTATCGGGCGGCAGGAGTTAGCACCTACGTCCGACAGCTCTTGACGCACCTGCCCCGGGTACGGCCCGACTGCTCGTACACAGCATTTCACGGCGCCGATGCCGACGCGACACCGGGGGTGAGGTCGGTAGTGAGCCCGCTGCCAACCTACAAGCCATTGGTTCGCATCGCATGGGAGCAGCTCGGGCTGCCGATTCAGGTGCTTCGGAGCGGGGTAGACGTGGTCCACGGAACGGTTAACGTCTTGCCGCTGCTCACCTCGAAGCCGACCGTGCTCACGGTCCACGACCTGTCCTTCATGCGGCATCCCGAGCGGTTTCCCATGGGAAGGTCAAGGTACTTGCGAATGGCTGTCGCGCGATCGGTTCGATGCGCCGACAGGGTAATCGCGGTGTCAGCCCACACCCGGAATGATGTCGTCGAGCTGCTCGGCCTTCCCACAGGCAGAGTTTCGGTGGTGTACTCTGGGGTCGATGCTTCGTTTCGTCCCCTGCCGGCGTCGGAGCTCGCCGCCGTCCGGAAGGACCTGGTACAAGGACGGGCCTATATTCTTCATGTCGGCACGCTCGAACCGCGCAAAAATCTCGACGTCCTGATACGCGCATTCGCCGCGGTGCGGGAGAGACTGAAACTCGAGCACGTACTGGCATTAGTGGGAGCGCGTGGTTGGATGTACGAAGAGCTCTTTCAGTTGGTGTCCGAGCTGGGCCTCGGCGACGAGGTGCGCTTCGTGGACTACGTGGACCCCCAGCGGCTACCCCTCTGGTATAATTGCGCCGATTTGTTCGTCTACCCGTCCGCGTACGAGGGCTTCGGCCTTCCGGTACTGGAGGCAATGGCGTGCGGTGTGCCCACCGTGACGTCTGCTTCGAGCGGACTACAGGAATTGGCGGGCAGCGCGTGCTTGACGGTAGATCCCGGTTCGCAGGAGTCGCTCGAGGTGGCAATCGCTCGCGGTCTGCAGGACAGTCAGCTCCATGAAACGTTGCGGAAAGCGGGCATAGAGCGGGCAAGGCACTTCAGCTGGGACGAAACCGCGCGCGCGACGGTCTCCGTCTACGAACAAGCTCTGCTGGAGAGCGGCAATTGATTGGCGTTGGCGAGACACTTGCAGCACGGCCCGTCACAAAGGCGGCGAGGCTCCAGAGGGCTCTTCCTCTCGTGATGGCCGGTCTCGACGTGGTCCTAATATACACCGCATTTGTGCTCGCCTACTGGATCCGGTATTCGCTCAAAGTTGGCCCGCAAATTCACCAGCAGCTTTCCTTTGCCGCCTACCAACCTGTAGCCGTTCTACTTCTTGTCATCATGATGCCGGTGCTCCTCTTTAAGGGAGCATACCGATTACGGTTGAGTACGGATATCGTCGACGAGGTCGTGGTGATCTTTAGCGCCGCCACGATAACGGTAGCCGCCGTGGTGGTCGTTGAGGAGATGCTCCAGAGCTACCTCTATTCCCGCGGCGTTATCGTATACGTCTGGGTGCTCCTGATCGCCACACTGACGGTCGGGCGAGGACTGTATCGGAGCATCCGCACTCTGTGCTATCGGGCCGGATGGGGAGTACGGCGCCTGCTGGTGGTCGGCGCAACCGACGTAGGAATGATGATCATGCAGCGCGTGGCAAGCCGGTCGGATCTTGGGTATCGCCTCGTCGGTTTCGTCGATCACCGCGACACGTCCAAGCTGCGCGACTTCGGAAGATTCCGAGCGCTGGGGACGCTGGCAGACATTCCTGAGCTCGTCGAGAGCCGGTTGGCCGACGAGCTCATTGTCGCGCTACCTGCGGCAGCCCACGAAGAGGTGTGGCCGGTGCTGTCGCTGTGCGAGAGACACGGTGTCGGACTGAAACTCGTGCCGGACCTTTATGAAATGAGCTTGAGCCGAGTGCAGGTCGACGATATTGCCGGAATCCCGTTGCTCGACGTGCGCGAAAAGCCGTTGCGGCGGGTTGCCCGGATCTGCAAGCGGCTCACCGACCTCATGATCGCGCTCATAGTTGGCCTCATCAGCTTGCCGCTGCTGGCGGTACTGTCGCTACTTATCCGGCTTGAATCGCCCGGCACTCCGGTGCTTGGTCAGGATCGCATCGGGTTGAACGGCCGTGTCTTCAAGTGCTTCAAGCTGCGAACGATGCGGGACGGCTCCGAGGATGATCAGATTACGCTTCGTGCGCAGAACGAGACCCAAGGACCTATCTTCAAGATGCGCGACGATCCCCGGTGTACCCGGCTTGGACGCTGGATCCGTCGTTGGAGCCTCGACGAGCTTCCCCAGATCTGGAATGTCCTGCTGGGTGACATGAGTCTGGTGGGTCCCCGCCCACCCCTCCCTCGGGAGGTGGCGGAGTATGATGCCGACCATCTGAGGCGGCTCGAGGTGAAACCGGGCATGACGGGAATCTGGCAGGTCAGCGGACGCAGCGAATTGCCTTTTGACGAGATGTTCATGATGGACATCTACTACGTCGACAACTGGTCTCTGGCGCTGGATCTGCGAATCCTCATCCGGACGGTCGTGGCGGTACTCGGACGGCACGGGGCATATTAGGGCGTGGACTGGCGATCATATTGGTCGATACTGCGGCGTCGCTGGGTGCTGATCGCCGCCGTTGTCGCGCTAGACGTGCTGCTGAGCGGATATCTTTTTGCAAAGTCGTATCGCCAGCGCACGTATCAGGGATGCGTAACGATGTATGTCGCCGACGTCTCTTCACCTTCCCTGATTGCGGCCGCCCCCACGACGCTCCAGCAGGCCGGACAGCTCCTCGCCGGGGAGACTGCCGCGAACTTCTTTGGTGACGATATTCTGGATGTTGCTCAGAGTCGAAACGTGACCGCGTACGTGAGCCGCCAGCTCGGTCTTCCTTCCGGCTCACTTGACGGAGCGGTGAGCGGTGCGAGACGCGATCGGACAGTGGACCTATGCATATCGAACGCAAACAGCGCGACCGCTCTGAGTGGTGCAACCACACTGGGTCGGGCCATGTCAACCGGTCGGGCCAGGTTCGTGGGCGCCCAGATGGCGAAAAGAACGTACGTAGCGGTAGTGTCGCCGGCGAGCGTCAGTCGCGCTTCTGCCAGAAGTCTCCTCTTCGATTTCGCGCTGAGATTTGTTCTCGGGCTTCTCGTTGCTCTTGGTCTCGGCCTGCTCTGGGATGCCCTCGATCCAAACGTTCGAGACGAGCGAGACCTCGAGGAGGCCACCGGCGTGCCCGTGCTGGCCACGCTAAGCTGAGCGCTCCTCTATGCCGGCAGGCACTTCCACCGCGATGCTCTTCGCTCGCCTGCGACTGAACCTGCCCGACGTAAGAAGCCTTTTGGTTGCCTCGGCGCGGTCGTCGGTGAGTGCCTCGACTCTGGCCACGGAGCTGGCCGAGAGCGCTGCTGACTGGGGCCTCAACGTCACGCTCATCGAGGTGCAGGAACCTCCAGCTGGCAATCAGAAGGCGGGAACCCGCTCGACGCCAACGTCACTGGAGGGGGAAGAGCGCGGAGATGCTGCTCAGTCACAGCGAGGCGTGGTGGAGAGGATTACCTCTCGACCGTCCTCTGAGGGTGGGGAAGACTCGCTGGCCCAGGCGCTGGCTCGCCCGGATAGGTTCTTCGTGGTTCTGGGTTCCGGGCTGCTGGATAGCCCGGCGACGCTCTTGGCAGTCCCAGAGGTAGACGCCGTGCTGATCGCGGCGCGGCGCGGAAAAACCGCGCGGTCTGATCTGCAGGATTGTCGCGTGGAAGTCGAACGGGCAGGCGGGAAGCTGGCGGGCGCCATCCTCCTCACCTAATCCGGCTCATACAATACAGTAGCGCGTCCAAGCATTGAGCCGGGGCGGGCACGGCAGGAGCCGGCCGCTACTGCTCCCGTTGGCTCAAGGACCTCGCGTGTTGCTCTAGGGGATCAAGAGCTCGGCGCTCAATCTCCAGGGGAACGCGGCGCTGCTGGCGCTGGTGCAAGCTGTGCTCATCGAGGAGCAGCTGCGTGTCGAGTTCCTGGGCCTCATGATCGGCGGACCATTCACCGGCCGGACCGCGCCACCCTTCCCAGGGTTCTTCCTTAGCCTGGACGGCCAGTGGATGTGACCGACTCTGGATCGTTAGCTTGATGCGCGAAGGCGCAGTATCTCATCCCACAGCTTTCGTGCCACTTCGCGCTTGGACATCTGGGGTAGCTCGAGCGTGTCTGCTGCAGATACGAAGGTTACGCGATTGGTGTCGCTGCCAAACGGAGTATGCTCGTCAGACACGAGATTAGCGACGACCAGCTGCTGGCCCTTTCTTCGGAGCTTCTCGCGCGCTCCTTCCACCAGATTCGCCGACTCTAGCGCGAATCCAACATGAAACGCCGCAGGGGCGAGCTGTGCCATCTCTTCGGCCAAATCAGAGGTGGGTACGAGCTCGAGGCTCAAGGCTTGCTCACGCCGAATCTTTTGTGGCACCGGGCTGGCAGGGCGGAAATCGGCAATTGCCGCTGCCATGACGATGACGTCCGGTTGCTTCATAGAATCGCCGGGACCGCGGTCGGCGTTCCGGGAGCCGGCTGAAGTGTCCGTTCCGGGCAGGGTCATGGCATCCAGGAGAGCTTCTCGCATGTCGGCAGCGCTCTCAACGTGGATCACGTCGATGTTTGCGGGATCGGGAAGGGCAGTCGGACCTGTGATGAGCAGGACGCCGGCGCCACGGTCGCGCGCTTCCTCAGCAATCGCGAAGCCCATTTTGCCGGAGCTGCGATTGCCAATGAACCGCACCGGGTCGATCGCCTCTACCGTAGGGCCCGCCGTTACCACGACTCGCAGTCCCGCCAGGTCAGAAGCTCGCCGCAACACCTGCCGAACGTGCTCGAGAATGGTGGTGGGTTCCGCCATGCGTCCTTCACCCTCGGTACCCGAGGCGAGTCTGCCTCGAGCCGGACCCACGAGCGTCGCGCCGCGCTCGGTGAGGGTGGCCAGGTGCTGTTGGGTAGCCGGATGAAGCCACATTTCCGTTTCCATGGCCGGTGCGATGATCAGAGGCGCGCGACTTGCAAGGGCGACCGAGGTGAGCATGTCGCCGGCCAGGCCAAGCGACAGGCGCGCAATAACATCTGCGCTCGCGGGCGCCACCACCAGCACATCTCCCCACCGTGCCAGCTCGAGGTGGCCCATGCGAGACGCTCCCGGCTGCTCATCCCAGACATCAATCGTCGCCCTGTTGCCGGTTATGGCTTCAAAGGTCAGAGGCGTGACAAAGCGAGCCCCTCCCGGGGTGAGCACCACGCGAACCTCCAAGGCAGCCTTGACCATTTCACTCGCCAAGGCCGCGGCTTTAAATGCTGCGATGCTGCCACTCACGCCGAGCAGCGCTTTGCCCCTTCCGTTGATGGCTGCACTCCTTGACTAGATCAACGAACTACGGCTACAATATGGGGAATCTCCGCGGATGAATGGCGACGCAGACCGGGGCCAGGGGTTCCCGGCTTTGTCGTCTTGAGGGGTCGAAAACTCGTGAAAGACGTAAAGATTCCGGGCGAGCCTGTACCGACCGGATCGGGGCTCATTCGGACACTCACGCTCGTAGCGAGCGCCTTGACCGCGGCAAGCATTGCCGTCAATCTCATACTACAGGTCGCACATTTTCTCAAGAAGCGGCCGGTGCAACCCGATCAGCGCGACAGGCTGGACGCAGCGGGCCTCACGCTCGCTGTCCTCAGAAGTATGCCAGGGCTGATCAAGCAGGTGCGCCTCCTTGCCAAACAGATTCGCGGAACGACCTAAAGAAAGGCTCATAGAGTGAAACAGGGCATCCATCCCGAGTATGTCGAAGCCACGGCGCACTGCTCCTGTGGCAATACATTTCAGACCAAGTCCACCAGATCGACCTTGCGCGTCGACGTGTGTTCGAATTGCCATCCGTTTTACACGGGAACGCAGCGCATTGTCGACGCGGCCGGACAGGTAGAACGGTTCCGGCGCCGGTTCAAGATCGAACAGTAAGGGGCGTAAATCGGTCCAAGTGGCTCACGCTGCATATCGGATTGTTCGGCACGTGAAACGAGGGGCTCGCATCAATCGGGCTCCTCGTTTGCTCGTATCCCCAAATTCTTCAACACCCAAGCAGACCCAGGGGATGCCCCGGGGTCACCGAACCAGGCCCAGAGGGCACTCCCGGGGTCACCCGGGCGACGGAGCAGCCGGCCTACGAAGAATTCGGGTTTCCAGATAGAGTAGGTCCATGGCAGAGTTTTATTACGGCGGTCAGGCAGTCATCGAGGGCGTCATGATGCGAGGCCGCCACCAAGCCACCGTGGCAGTGAGGACCCTCAAGGGGAACATCCTGACATATACGGAGCTATTGCCTGCCAGTTTGTATCAGCGGCCGGTGGCGCGGCTGCCCTTGCTGCGCGGTTTCATAGCGCTGTGGGAGATGCTGATTCTGGGAACGCGCATGATGTTATTCTCCGCGACGGTTCATACGCGTGGAGAGCAGGAGCGAGACATTCCGAAGAAGGTGGTGACCGTGATGCTCGTGGTGTCGCTCACCTTTGTGATCGGGGTGTTCTTTGTATTGCCGCTACTCGTGGTGCGCGCCGGAAGCCACGTATTTCAAGGTTCGATAGCCGCCAACGCTCTGGAGGGCGTGCTCCGACTGCTGCTCTTTGTCGGCTACCTCGCGTTGATCGGACGGATGGGACAAATGAAGCGTGTCTTTCAGTACCATGGCGCCGAGCACAAGACCGTAAATGCATACGAGCATGGCGCCGAGCTCAGTCCGAAGTCCGTGCAGCGATTCAGCACTATACACGTGCGATGCGGAACCGCCTTCCTGCTGTGGGTCGTGGTCATTTCGATCTTTGTCTTCGCCCTGATAGGGCATCCGCCGCTGCTCATGGGCATCGCGGCCCGGATTATCCTGGTGCCCCTCATCGCGACGACGAGCTACGAGATCTTACGTCTCGGAGCACGCTACTACCATGTCCTGCCGGTGCGCTTGGTGCTTCAGCCGGGATTGTGGTTGCAGCGACTTACTACGCGAGAACCGAGCGAAGAGCAGCTAGAAGTGGCCATTGCCGCGCTCAAGCCGGTGCTGGAGGCCGACGGCGTACCGGTGCCGGCATCTGCCTACATTCCGCGCGGCTCACTGACGCGCCCATCTGAAGCCACCTCCTGAGGTACCCCGTGATTGAACGATTAAAGGCTCTGGAGGAGCGCTACGAGGAACTTGGCGAGCTCATGAGCCGGGCGGAGGTCCTGGCCGACTTGCCGCTGTTGCAGCGATACGCGCGCGAGCATTCTGAGCTCGCTTCGGTCGTCGGGCTTTATCGAGAGCTGAAGAGAATAGATGCCGCGATCGCCGATGCTGAAGCGCTCGCGGAGGACGGGGACGACGAAGAGTTCCGTGAGCTGGCGCGCGAGGAGCTGCGGGACCTGCAGGCCAGGCGCGAGGCGCAGGTTGCTGCCCTCAAGGAGAAGCTCATTCCGGGCGATCCGAACGACACAAAGAACGCCATCGTGGAAATCCGTGCTGCGGCCGGCGGGGAAGAGGCGGCGCTCTTTGCCCGGGAGCTGTTTCGCATGTATTCGCTCTATTCCGAACAGCAGGGGTGGCAGGTAGATATCGTGAACATGAACGAGACAGGAATCGGCGGCTTGAAAGAAGTCATTCTGCGCGTAGAAGGACGTGGTGCGTATGGAAAGCTCAAGTACGAGAGCGGAGTCCACCGCGTACAGCGCGTCCCGGTGACCGAGTCGGGAGGCCGCATCCACACTTCCACCGCATCGGTCATCGTGCTTCCCGAGACTGAAGACGTCGACGTCGAGTTACAGCCGGACGATCTTCGGATCGATGTGTACCGCTCGAGTGGACACGGAGGCCAGGGCGTGAACACGACGGATAGCGCGGTGCGCATTACCCATCTGCCGACCGGGATGGTCGTCACGTGCCAGAACGAGCGGTCACAGCTGAAAAACAAGGCGAGCGCAATGTCGGTGCTGCGAGCGCGTCTCTACGATCTGGAGCAGGAACGGCGCGCCAGGGAGCTTGGCCGGGCACGGAGGTCGCAGGTACAGACGGGCGATCGGAGCGAGAAGATCCGGACTTACAACTACCCTCAGGATCGTGTGACAGACCATCGCATCGGTCTGACGCTGCACAACTTGCCCTCGATATTGAACGGGCAGATCGGGCACCTCATCGATCAGCTGGCACTGGTCGACCGGACAGAAGATCTCGACCCGAACGGCCTCTAAGGTTATGCCGAGCGATCTGCGCACCGGGCGGAGCATCGCCGTCCGGGCGGCGCTGGATTGGGGCAGGCAGGAGCTCTCGTCCTCGCCGACTCCGGCTCTGGACGCCCAGGTGCTTCTGGCGCACGCGCTCGGCAAGCCTCGCGCCTGGGTTCTGGCACACGACGCCGACCTTATCGGCCAGCGGGAACACCACATATATGCTTCGCTAATCGCTAGGCGCGTACGGGGTGAGCCGGTGGCGTATTTACGCGGCTACGTCGAGTGGTTTGGCATGGAGCTCGAGATCACCCCCGACGTGCTCATTCCCAGACCTGAGACCGAGCTCGTGGCGGAGCGAGCGATTAAGCTGGCGCGGAAAGAGCAAGTCCTTCTGGTCGCGGATATCGGAACGGGGAGCGGGGCTCTGGCCATCGCCATGGCGCGCCATCTGGTGACGGCTCGGGTCTTTGCCGTTGACTCCAGTCACGCAGCCCTGGGCGTTGCCGCGAAGAATGTGCACAAGCATGGAGTAGCCGATCGCGTCACGCTGGTCAAGGGTTCGCTGTTGACTCCACTGGGGGAGAAGCCGGATCTGATCGTCGCCAACCTGCCATATGTAGCGGCCGGGCTGATGCCTTCGCTCGAGCGCAGCGTCCGGTTTGAGCCGCCCGATGCCTTGTGCGGAGGTGCAGACGGTCTGGAGCTGTATGCAGACATGTTCGATCAGATGGCCGATCGAGGATGGGCACCACATGTCGTTTGCGAGATCGATCCGCGTCAAGCTGCCGGCATTCGAGCGCTGGCTCACCGAGTGTTCCCGGATGCGCGTGTCGAGGTGTACCCGGATTATGCCGTTCGGGATCGGATCGCCCAGATGAGGCAGCCGACGAGCGGAGTGAGGAGTGACTGAACCACTGATCGTGAGCGGCGAGCGGCCAGAGAACATACTCGCAGTAGCGAGGTTGTTGCGCGAAGGCGGGATCGCGGTCATACCGACGGACACGGTATATGGGCTTGCCGGCGTTGTATTTGAACCGGCGGCGGTAGACCGGATCTACGCGGCCAAGCGTCGGCAACCTGAGGCACGCGTTCCGGTTCTAATCGCGACCGCCGCAGACCTCTCGATGCTGGTGAAGGAAGTGCCGGCGATCGCCTGGGCGCTCATCGATGCGTTCTGGCCGGGGCCGCTTACCCTGGTTCTACCCGCAAAGAAGACAGCGCCTTATGCCATTACCCGAGGAGGAGGAACGGTGGCAGTCCGGGTGCCGGCCAACAGAGCGTGCCTGCAGCTGCTTCAGGTTCTGGGACAGCCGGTAGTAGGCACCAGCGCCAATCTCAGCGGAGAGCCACCGGCAACCACTGCAGCAGGTGCAGTTGAGCAGCTCGGAGCAGCAGTGGATGCGGTGCTGGTCGACGACACGCCGCCTGCCGGACTTGCCTCGACAGTGGTCGAGGTTTCCGAGGGCGCGCCCATAATTCATCGGATCGGAGCCCTGAGCGTGGAACACATCCGGCAGGTGCTCGGCGTGGCTATAGCCGTACGCGAACACTTGACCACGGCTTCGAAAGAACGTTAAGATAGACCAAATTAGAGAGCCGGCAGTGACGGAGAAGAGTAAGAGCTGAAGGACCAATCCCCATGATTGTCCAGGAGTGAAAGAGAAGGGGATCCCCGGCTGAGAGTCCCCGCGCTTCAAGCTCCGAAGGTCGCTTCCGAGCCGGCAAATGGCGTTCGCACGGCGAGGCTACATGCCTTCTGGGCAGCGCTGCGATGAGCGCTTTGTGGCGGCGATCTCATGTGGTCGCCCAGAGCGGAAACAAGGTGGTACCACGGTGGCCTCCGTCGTCCTTGTAACGACGGAGGTCTTCTCATTTTGGAGGACAACATGACACGATCGCGAGCGCGCAGCCGCTCCCCAGCAACTTCCCGGGAAGGCGCCCCGGCCAGCGGTAGCCGGCTTGGGGACGAACGCGCGGAAATGCCATCGAAATACAATCCGATCGCAGTGGAGCGACGTTGGTATGACGCCTGGGAGCAAGCCGGGCTCTTTCAACCGGATCTCGAGTCCGGCGCTTCCCCATTTGCGCTCACGATCCCGCCACCCAACGTCACCGGCGATCTGCACCTCGGACACGCGCTCACCTACGGTATTGAAGACATACTGGGCCGATTCAAGCGCATGCAGGGATTCAATACTTTGATCCTGCCCGGGACTGACCATGCGGGCATCGCTACGCAGAACGTGGTCGAGAGGCAGCTGGCGGCCGAGGGTCTCACCCGGCATGATCTGGGACGTGAGAAATTTGTCGAACGGGTGTGGGAGTGGAAGGACCATTACGCAACAGCCATTCGAGACCAGTTCCGTGCGATGGGCTGTGGCTTCGATTGGAGCAAAGAGCGCTTCACCATGGACCCACGCTACGTCGATGCCGTTCTGGAGTTCTTCATTCAGCTGTTCGAGGAAGGGAAGATCTATCGTGGGTGGAGGGTAATCAACTGGTGTGTGCGCTGCCATTCCGCCATCTCAGACATCGAGGTGGAGAGCGAGCAGCGTGAGGAATCGCTGTACTATTTGCGCTACCCGCTGCAGGACGGCACGGGCGATATCGTGGTCGCGACGGTGCGGCCGGAGACCATTCTGGGCGACGTTGCCGTGGCGGTCAACCCGAATGACTCCCGTTAT
>Ga0102924_1001570_pt1 | contig 26188 bp, 28 predicted proteins | sample PaiPotPPM11metaG_FD_80116 | JGI IMG/M metagenome (GOLD analysis project Ga0102924, IMG submission 80116) | Iron sulfur acid spring bacterial and archeal communities from Banff, Canada, to study Microbial Dark Matter (Phase II) - Paint Pots PPM... ... | reverse complement strand
GGGCCCGGGCACCCAGTAGACAACGGAGGACGAGCCCGTTGCCGACGGGACGAACTCCGGTCCGAAGGGCTGCCCGGGCCTCGCCTTTCTTGCCCGCCCCCCAAACCCGTGCCGCAGGTGGCGGCGGCGGCGCCGCGTGAGGCGCCGGGAGGGGCCGTGCCGATGCCTTCTGAGGCATCGGCATGGAATATCCTTTTTCGACCTGCGGAGCCCGCCCGCTCCGTATCGCAGCAGCCCACAAGGCAGGAACCTTGACCGAGACCGACCCACCCCGGGGCCCGCTGGGCCGCGTGATCGTGATCATCCCCACGTACAACGAGCGCGAGAACCTGGACCCGATCGTGGCCCGGGTGCGCACCGCGGTTGCCGAATCCGACGTCCTGGTCGTGGACGACAACAGCCCCGACGGGACCGGGGAGCTGGCGGACAAGCTCGCCGCGGGCGACCAGCAGGTCCACGTCCTGCACCGGCCGGGCAAGGGCGGCCTCGGCGCCGCTTACATCGCCGGCTTCGGGTGGGCGCTCGAGCGTGGCTACGACGCGATGGTCGAGATGGACGCCGACGGGTCGCACCAGCCCGAGGACCTGCCCCGGCTGCTGACCGCCCTGCTGGACGCCGACCTGGTCATCGGCTCGCGCTGGGTCACGGGCGGCACCGTGCGCAACTGGCCCAAGTCCCGGGAGGCGCTGTCCCGCGGGGCCAACACCTACGCCCGGATCATGCTCCGCGTGCCGGTCCGCGACACCACGGCGGGCTTCCGCGCCTACCGGGCGCAGACGCTGCGCGCGATCGGGCTGGACACCGTGAAGTCACAGGGCTACTGCTTCCAGATCGACCTCACGCTGCGCACGGTCAACGCGGGCCTGCGGGTGACCGAGGTACCGATCACGTTCTTCGACCGGACCCGGGGCGCGTCGAAGATGAGCCGGGCGGTGATGGCCGAGGCGTTCTGGCGGGTCGCCCAGTGGGGCGTAGCGGGCTGGCTGCACGGCCGCGGCCCGCGCCGGTAGCTGTGCTTGCCTCGGGGGGACAACTCCCCCCAGACCCCCGCGCGACGGCCGGAGGCGACCCCCGGCCGCCGGCTAGGCGCTCTTGCGGTGCCGGGAGGCGTGCGCGCCGGGCTGCTCGTCGCCGGCCGACCCGCGCTGCCCGCGGATCACGGCGAGGCGCTCGGCCAGCACCTCCTCGAGGTCGGCGACGCTGCGCCGCTCCATCAGCATGTCCCAGTGGCTGCGCGGCGGCTTGACCTTCTTGGGCGCGGGCATGTCGCCGGTCGCCGTGACCGCAGTCGCCCCGCAGACCCGGCACTCCCAGTTGACCGGGATCTCCGCCTCGGCAGCGAACGGCACGGTGAAGCGGTGGCCCTTCGGGCAATCGAAGGCCACTTCCTGACGCGGGGCCAGATCGGTGTTACGGTCGTTCTCATAGCTCGTGGCTCCGAGCCGGGTGCCGCGTAGTGCGCGTTCCGCCATGGTCTGCTGCCTCCCAGGCGCTCAGCCGTCCCTGAGTTCAACGGTGAGTACCCGGTCAAGATTCCCGCCCGCCAGGATTCCAACCCCGCCTGGACCCTGCTGATTGCAGAAATCCCTATTCGTCGGGCTCTGCGCGCCACTGGCCGCGGGCGGCCAGTACGTCCCGGAGGGCCACGGTGTCGTCCGTGATGATGCCGTCGGCCCCTAGGTCTAGCAGGCTATTCATGACCGCCGGGTCGTTGACGGTCCACACGTGGACCTGCAGGCCGGCCGCGTGGGCCCGGCGCACGAACGCCGGAGTGGCCATGTTGACCGGGATCTGCGCGCAGCGGACCGACAGCCGGCGCAGCCGCGCCGACAGGACCGGGCGCGGGGTGCCCAGCCGGACCGCGGCCACCCCGACCGGGGAGGTGGCCATGCAGACCGGCCGGGGGAGCCGGCGCCGGACGGCCCGCAGCCGCCACGCGGAGAACGAGGTGACGCAGACCCGGTCCCAGGCCGCGGCCCGCCGCAGCACCTCGATGAGCGGCCCCACCGCGGGCTGGTCCTTGACGTCGATGTTGAACCGCATCTCGGGCCACGCGCCGAGCAGGTCCTCGAGCAGCGGGATCGGCTCGGTCCCGGCGATCCGCGCCGCCGCGACGTCGCGGTGCGGCAGCTCGCTGATCCGGCCCGCCCGGTCGGTGACCCGGTCGAGGGTCCGGTCGTGGAACGCCACCAGCACCCCGTCCGCGGTCGCGTGCACGTCGGTCTCCAGGTAGCGGTAGCCGAGCGAGACCGCGTGCTCGAACGCGCGAAAGGAGTTCTCCGGATGGTGCGCGGCCCCCCCGCGGTGCGCGAACGCGAGCGGGCGGGGCTGATCGAGGAAGTCACGCACGCCCTCAGTATGCAGAACGCTGCCACTCCCGGCGGCGCGTCTCGGCCAGCGCGATCGCGGCCGCGGCGGCGACGTTCAGCGAGCCGACCCGGCCGAGCTGCGGGATGTAGGCGACCGCGTCGGCGGCGGCCAGCAGCGCGGCCGAGCAGCCGCGGTCCTCGTGGCCCAGGGCCAGGCATACGTCGCCTTCCAGCGGCGCTTCGTGCAGCGGCACCGCGTCCTGCGCCAGCTCGATGGCGATGATCCGCAGCCCGGCGGACCGGGCCGCGGACGCGGCCGGGCCGGCGCCGGTCTCACGCTCGAACGTGACGAGCCGGGCGGTGCCCAGGGCCGTCTTGCGCGCCTGGGGGTGCTCCGGCGCGGCGGTGTCGCCGCAGAGCCAGATCCGCTCGACCCCGAACGCGGCGGCGGTCCGGACGATCGAGCCGACGTTGAACGGCTGGCTGACCGAGTCGAGCAGCAGCCCGACCCGCGCCTCCGCGCGCTGGCGCCAGGCCCGGTTCAGCCGCTTGACGTCGGTGGCCCCGAGCGGCCGGGATCCGGCGGTCACCGGGCCGCCCCGCCGGCGCCGGGGTCCGGGCCCGCCGCGGTCACCCGCAGCACGCGGTACCCGGCGCGGGCCGCGGCCCGGTCGGCGGCCCAGCCCGAATCCTGCAGCCAGCGCTGCAGCGAGTCGGAGCCCAGGTAGCGCTGGACCACCAGGTAGGCGGCCCCGCCCGGGGCGAGCCGGGCCAGCCAGCCGGCCAGCAGCTCGTGCAGCGCGGGCTTGCCGATCCGGATCGGCGGGTTGGACCAGATCAGCGCGAGCTGGCCGGGGACGTCCGGGTCGTCGGGCGCGGCGCACCGCACGTTGGGCAGGCCCGCGCGCCGGGCGTTCCGGGCGCAGAGCTCCAGGGCCCGGCGGTTGACGTCGACGCCCCAGACCCGGGCGCCGGGGGAGCGGGCGGCGAGGGTCAGCGCCAGCGGTCCGTAACCGCAGCCGAGATCGAGCAGGTCGCCGGTGGCGGGCGGCGGCGGCGCGGTCTCCAGCAGCAGGCGGGTGCCGGGGTCGAGCCGGGCCGGGGAGAACGTCCCGGAGTCCGTCTCCAGCTCCAGGTGCAGGCCGGGCAGCAGGACGTGGACCACGCCCGGGCGCCGGGCCGCAGCCGGGTGCTCCGCGAAGTACTGCTGGCCCACGCGCGGCTAGCTCGGCCGCTGCGGCGCCGGGCGGGCGGTCCCCGGGCCGGGCGCGGCGGCCGCCGCGGCCAGGGCCGGGTCGATGTACCGCCGGGTGACCCAGCGCTCCACCACGAACGTCAGCACCGGGATCGTCCCGGCCAGCAGGACGAGCACGGTCTGCGGGCTGCCCAGCTTCATGCCCACCGCGCGCGTCATCAGGTACGCCGTGCCCAGGTAGATCAGGTAGAGGATCCCGTGCGTCGTGCCCACGTCGTTCACCACGATCGTGTTGTGCGCGAACACCTGGAGCGGGATCCCGGCGAAGCACAAGACGATCAGCACCACGCCGGTCACGTAGGCCATGATCCGGTAGCGGCGCACCGCCGCGGCGAGCGCATCCGCGCGCATCGTCCTGCCTCCTCGATATCGTTACGCACCGCCGGCCCGCGCGCCCGCCAGGGCTAGCGCAGGCCGTGCCACTTGCCGTGCCCCTTGACTTGGCTGTTCAGGCGGGCTAGGTAGGCGTTGTAGGCCGCGAGCTCGGGGTCGTCTTCCTCCGCGGCCGGGCGGGCGGGGCCGCCGCGGGTCCGCGGCCCGGCGCCGGCCGCCGCGGCCGCCGGGAGATCGACGTCTTCCGCATCGCCCGGGTCGGCGGGCGGCTTGAACTCGTCCCGGATGGTCTTCGCCCAGAACACCACGCCGAATATCGCGAAGACCGGCCACTCGAACGTGTAGGCCCAGCTGAGCGCGTTACCCGACTCGGCCCGGTGAAACTGCCAGTCGCCGAGCCACAGCATCCCGAGCACAGCCACAACCGTGAACGCATGCCAGCCAAGCCACCTCGGGGTGAACAGGAACCGCCACCGCGGCCCGGCCGGAACACTGGACATGTCAAGAGCGTAGCGCTGCCCGGGGAATGCGCCTCAGCCAGTGCGGCGGCGAAGCCGGCGCCATCCGCGACGGCCGGCCGGAGGCTGGCCCGAGCGGATGGCGCGCGGGGGGGTCTGGGGGGGTCGTCCCCCCGAGGCCAGCACAGCACAGCACCCCGTAACCAAAGTATGCCCGCGAGTCACTGCGGGGCCGGCCGCGTCGGTCAGCCATAATCGAGCCATGTCTCTTGCAGAACTTCTCTCCGGGCGTAGCGGGCACGCTGGGCGGCTACCCCAGCGGCTAGAGGATCTGCGTGGCCCGGCCAAGGGAGTGATCGTGCTGCCCAGGCACTTGTCGTGGCCGGGCATGCGGGAGTTCGACGTGTCCGACGACAGCACCCGCCGCAGCATGTACGGCATCGTGCTGAGCCAGGGCCGCCGCAACGACGTGGCGCGGTTCCTCAACCCGCGGCTGCTGCGCGAGGACTGGCCGCTGATCCGGGCCTCGCTCGACCCGAAGCTGCGCCGGTGGTGCGAGCGCAGGTTCTCGCTCTGCCCGCCGGAAAACGTCGGCCAGACGCTCGGATAACGGCCGGCCGCCCGCTATGCCAGGCTGACGGCATGCGCAAATACGTCATCATGGGCGTGCAGGGCAGCGGCAAGAGCACGCAGAGCACCATGCTCGCCGCCGACCTGGACCTGGTGCATATCAGTGTCGGCGACATCCTGCGCTGGAACGTGCAACAGCACACCAAGCTCGGCGCCCAGGTCCGGCGCACCATGGCCGGCGGCGAGCTGGTCGGCGACGACCTGGCCGAGGGCATCGTCCGCGACCGGCTGGCCCAGCACGACTGGAACTACGGCTTCATCATCGACGGCTTCCCGCGCAACGTGCGGCAGGCCGAGTTCTTCCTGGAGAGTTACGACATCGACGGGGTGATCCACCTCGACCTGCCCGACAGCGAGGTCCGGCGGCGGGTGCTGGCCCGCCGGCTGTGCTCGGACTGCGGCGTGGACTACAACCTGCTGGCCAGCAGCCCGCAGGTGCCAGGGAAGTGCGACGTGTGCGGCGGCGAGCTGGCGACCCGGGAGGACGACACCGAGGAGGCGCTCGCCGTCCGGCTCCGCGACTACCACCAGAAGACCAACCCGGTGCTCGACATCTTCCGCCGCAAGGAGTACGTGATCACCGTCGACGCCCGGCCCGCGGCCGAGCAGGTTCAGCAGGCCATCCGGGCCCGGCTGGCCCTGCCGCCCTACCATCCGGCCCAGCAGGCGGCCGGCTGACCGCGATGCGCGTCCTCGTCGCGCCGGACTCGTTCAAGGGCAGCATCGGCGCGGCCGACGCGGCGGCCGCGCTGGCCGCGGGCTGGCGCGACGCGCGCCCCGGGGACGAGCTGGCCTGCGTGCCGCTCGCGGACGGCGGCGAGGGCACGCTGGACGTGCTGGCCGCCGCGGCGGGCCCCGGGCAGGCGCCCCGCTGGCACCGGCTCCCGGTCACCGGGCCCGGCGGGGCGACCGTGACCGGCTGCTGGCTCGAGCTCCCCGGCGCGGCGTACGTCGAGCTGGCCCGGGCCAGCGGGCTGCCGCTGCTGGACCAGCCGGACCCGCTCGGCGCGCAGACCTCCGGCACCGGGGAACTGATCGCCAGCGCGCTGGACGCCGGGGCCGCGCGGATCGTGATCGCGCTCGGCGGGTCGGCGTCCACCGACGGCGGTACCGGCGCGCTGGCCGCCCTCGGCGCCCGGTTCCTGGATGCCGCCGGGCGGGAGCTGCCGGCGGGCGGGGGAGCGCTCGGCCGCCTCGCCGCCGCCGACCTGGCCGGCCTGCGGCCTCCGCCGCCCGGCGGGGTGGCCTGCCTGACCGACGTGCGGGCCCCGCTGCTCGGGCCGCGCGGCGCGGCCGCGGTGTTCGGCCCGCAGAAGGGCGCCGACGCGAGCCAGGTCGCGGCCCTGGAGGCGGGCCTGGCCCGCCTCGCCGACGTGCTGGGCGGCGACCCGGCCGCCCCGGGCGCCGGGGCCGCGGGCGGGACCGGCTACGGCTTCGCGGCGGCGTGGGGCGCGCAGATCGTGCCCGGCGCGGCGGAGCTGGGCCGGATCGTCGGGCTCGACCGGCGGCTGGCCGGCGCCGACCTGGTCGTCACCGGCGAGGGACGCTACGACGCGACGTCCGGCGACGGCAAGGTGACCGGGGCCGTGCTGGCCGCGGCGGACCGGGCGGCCGTGCCCGCGGCGCTGGTCGCGGGCGTGATCGCGGCCGACCCGCCGCCCGGCGTCGCGGCCGCGGTGGCGCTGGCCGGGCTGGCCGGCGGCCCGGCCGCGGCGCTGGCCGAGCCGCGGCGGTGGCTGCGGCGCGCCGGGCAGGTGCTGGCCAGCGGCCTGGCGCCGGATCGGACGGTGGCCGGCCGGCGCGGCGGCTGAGGCCTTAGCCTGGCCCTGTGCGGGAAATAGCGGTCTTCAGCGGCAGTGCCCACCCGGACCTGGCGGAGGAGATATGCGCGCAGCTCGGGGTGGTATTGCAGCCGGTGCGGCTGCGCCGGTTCGCCAACGACTGCCTTGAGGTGCAGCTCCAGTCCAACTGCCGGGAGCGGGACGTCTTCCTGATCCAGCCGCTGAGCGCGCCGGTCCAGGAGCACCTGGTCGAGCTGCTGCTCATGCTCGACGCGGCGCGGGGAGCCTCCGCCGCGCGGGTCACCGCGGTGATCCCGCACTACGCGTACGCCCGGTCGGACAAGAAGTCCATGCCCCGGGTGTCGATCGGCGGCCGGCTGGTGGCCGACCTGCTGGTCGCGGCCGGCGCCAGCCGCATCCTGACCATGACCCTGCACGCCCCGCAGGTCCACGGGTTCTTCTCGGTTCCCGTCGACCACCTGCACGCGCTGCGCGAGATCGCGGGCCACTTCAGCGGCCAGGACCTCACCGGCGCGGTGGTGGTCTCCCCGGACCTGGGCAACGCCAAGCAGGCCGCCATGCTGGCCCGGATGCTGGGGCTGCCGGTCGCGGCGGGCGCCAAGGAGCGGCACAGCGACACGAGCGTGACGATCAGCTCGATCATCGGTGACGTGGCCGGCCGCGACGTGATCGTCCTCGACGACGAGATCGCCCGCGGCACGACGATCGTGGAGTTGCTGGCCAAGCTGCGCGAGCACGGGGCGCGCTCGGTGCGGATCGCGTGCACCCACGGGCTGTTCTCCGACGGGGCGCTGAAGCGGATCGCCAGCCAGCCCGAGGTGATCGAGATCGTCTGCACCAACACCGTCCCGATCTCCGAGAGCGAGCGCGACCCGAGATTGCAGGTGATCTCACTCGCTCCCGCGCTCGCGGAGGCCATCCGGCGTATCCACGAGGGCGAGTCGGTCAGCGCGCTGTTCGGCGCGAGTCCCTAGTCGCCGGCCCGCACGGCCCAGGCGGCGATCTGCGCGCGCGAGCTGAAGCCGAGCTTGAGCAGGATGTTGGCCACGTGCCGGGCGGCCGTGGCCGGGCTGATCACGAGTTCCTCGGCGATGGCGCGGTTGCTGCGGCCCTCGGCGATCAGGGCGACGATCTGGCGTTCGCGCGGCGTCAGCCCGCCGTCGGCGAGCGTCTTGGCCGCGGGCCGGGCCGCGGGGGCGGCGGCGCCCGCGTCGGCTTCCGGCCCCGGGGCCAGGGCCAGCTCGACCGCGGAGTTCGCGTCCAGGGCCGAGCCCTCGGCCCAGAGCTCCGCCGTCGTCTGCTGGCCCAGGCCCTGGGCGGCGGCGAGCAGTCGCTCGGTGCGCGCGGCCGGGCGCGCGGGCAGGTGCGCCGCCTCGCGCAGCGCGGCGGCCGCGGCCGCCAGCCGCACGACCCGGTCGGGCCGCTGCCCCGTGCCGGCGAGCCCCGTGCCGGCGAGCCCCGTGCCGGCGAGCCCCGTGCCGGCTACCTCCATCCCGGCCAGCGCGGCGAACGCCTCCAGCCCGCGGATCATGCCGATGCGGCTGCCCATGGCGCGGCTCAGCGTGATGGCCTCGGCCAGGTGCCGGCGGGCGAGCGTGAGGTCGCCGCGGTCCATCGCGATCCGGCCCAGGCCGGCCAGGCAACGCGCGATCTCCGGCCGCGCGCTGACCTGGCGCAAGATGACCAGGGCCTCGGCGTAGCGCTGCTGCGCGCGGCCCTGGTCGCCGGTCAGCCGGGCCAGGTCGGCCAGGCCGAGCAGGGTCCGGGCGGCGCCCCACTGGTGGTCGATGTCGCGCATGACCGCCAGCGCGGCCTCGCCGAGCCGCTGCGCCTCGGGCAGGTCCCCGCGCTGCCCCGCGACCGCGGCCAGGGTGCCGAGGGCGTATCCCTCGTTCCACCGGTCGGCGGCCTCCCGGGCGGTCGCGAGCGCCTCCTCGACGCGGGCCGCGGCCTCGCCGGGCCGCCCGGCGTGCAGCGAGACCTCGGCCAGCAGGTTCAGGGCCGCTGACGTCCAGGACCGGTCCCCGGCCGCCCGGCAGAGCTCCAGGCCCTGGGTGGCGCGGTACTCCGCGCCGGCCGGGTCGCTGGCCATGGCCAGCTGCGCCCGCCCGACCAGGGCGGCGCCGCGCACCGCGCCCGGCACCGCCGCCTTGACGGCGAGGAACGCGTCGAGCCACTCGCCGCCCTCGGCGAACGAGCCCCGCACGATCCAGACCGGGCGTGCCGCCGTGCAGATCCGCAGGCCCGTCTCGGCGTCTTGCTCGGCCAGGCAGCGGCCGAGCACCTGCCGCAGGTTCCCGGCGTCGGCGTCGAACCGCCCGAACACCGCCACCCGGGCCGACCACGGGGCGGCGATCTCGGCCATCCCCACCTGGTGCAGGTACTCCACCTCGCGCAGCGCGTAGTCCCGCAGCCGCCGGTGCGTCGCCGCGTCCTCGCCCGCGTCGGCCAGCCGCGACGCCGCGTAGTCGCGGATGGTGTCGAGCATCCGGTACCGGGTCTCGGCGCGGGTCTCGGTGTCGACCACGACCAGCGACTTGTCGGCCAGCGAGGCCAGCAGGTCCAGCACGTCGCCCGCGGGCAGGTCATCGCCGGAGCAGACCTGCTCGGCCATCTCCAGCGACCAGCCGGCGAACACCGACAGCCGGCGCAGCAGCACCTGCTCCCGGTCGGCCAGCAGGTCGTGGCTCCAGTCGATGGCCGCGCGCAGCGTGCGCTGGCGCGGCGGGGCGGTCCGGTCCCCGCTGGTCAGCAGGCGGAAGCGGTCATCGAGGCGGGACACGATCTGATCCACCGACAGCACCCGGACCCAGGCGGCCGCGAGCTCGATGGCCAGCGGGACGCCGTCCAGCGCCCGGCAGAGCGCGGCGACGGCGGGCAGGTTCTCCGGCCCGAGGGTGAACCCGGGCAGCGACGCCGCGGCGCGGTCGCAGAACAGCCGGATCGCCTCGTACCGGCGCAGCTCCTCGGGGGCCTCGGCCGCGCCCGGCTGCGGCAGGGACAGCGGCGGCACCTGCCAGACCGTCTCGGCCGCGACCCGCAGCGGCTCGCGGCTGGTGGCCAGCACCCGCAGCCCGCGCGAGCTGGCCAGCAGCCGGTGGCACAGGCGCGCGCACGACTCGATCAGGTGCTCGCAGTTGTCCAGGGCCAGCAGCAGACGGCGCGGCCGCAGCGCGTCGGCGAGCGTGTCGAGCAGCGGCCGGCCCGGTTCCTCCTCGACGCCGATGACCGCCGCCACCCGCGCCGCGACCAGCTCCGGCTGGCGCAGGTCGCCGAGCTCGATGAACCAGACGCCGTCCGGGAAGTCGTCGGCCAGCCCGGCCAGGACCCGCCGGGCCAGCCGGGTCTTGCCGATGCCGCCGGAACCGCACAGGGTCACGGCGCGCATCGACCGGGCGAACCGGCGCAGCTCGTCGAGTTCGCGCTCGCGGCCGACGAAGCTGTTCGGCTCCTCGAAGCTCTCGCGAACCTGATCTATGACCATTCTCGAATTCGGGAAGTGACCGGTCTCGGCTTGAGTACTCCTTTGCTTGACGCCCGACGGCCTCCCGTCGTTCACGCCGGGCGGCCGCCGATCCGGCCAAGCGCGTCCCGCCGGGCCGGAACTATGCCAGTCTGGCACGGATGAGCGACTGGGTCATGATCGGCGTCCCGAGCAGCGCCGGGGCGCACCACGCGGGCCAGGAGCGGGCCCCGGGCGCGCTGCGCGCCGCCGGGCTGGCCGGCCGGCTGACGGCCGCGGGGGAGCAGGTCCGCGACGACGGCGACCTGCCGGAAGCTCCGTTCGCCGTGGACCACGAACACCCGGGGGCGCGCAACCTGGCCGCGGTGGCCCGGGTGGCGCGCGACGTGGCCGACGCCGTGGCGGGCGCCGCGGGCCCGGGCCTGCTCCCGCTGGTCGTGGGCGGCGACTGCACCATCACCCTGGGCGTGGTGGCCGGGCTGCGGCGCGGCCACCCGGACGTCGGCCTCGTCTACGTGGACGGCGACACCGACGTCGAGGTGCCCGACTCCGGCGGCTCGGGCATCTTCGACTCGATGGGGGTCTCGCACCTGCTCGGGCGGGGCGCGCCCGAGCTGACCGGGCTGGGCGGGGCCACGCCGCTGCTGCCGGCGGCCCGGCTGGCCATCGTGGGCGCCGACCCGCGCGAGACCGACGACGCCGGCCGGCGTTTCCTGGCCGGCGCGGGCGTCAGCCTGCAGGAGGCGCCGGCGTTCGCCGCCGACCCGGCCGGGGCCGCGGCGCGGGCCGTCTCGGCGGTCGCGGCGGCCAGCGGTCCGGTCGTGGTCCACTTCGACGTCGACGTGATCGACTCCGGCGACCTGCCGCTCGGCAACTACCCGCACTACGGCTCGGGCGTGCGGTTCGAGGACGTGCTCGCGGGCCTGCGCGTGCTGCGCCGGCATCCGTCGTTCGCGGGCCTGATCCTGACCGAGGTCAATCCCACGCACGACGCCGACGGGAGCCTGCTGCGCCGGTACGCCGACGGCCTGGCCGGCGCGCTCGCCGGCTGATCCGGCGGCCGGGGCCGACGTCAGACCAGCGTCTGCCCGCTGACCTGCTGCTCGTGCGCGAGCAGGAAGCGCTTGCGGCCGAGTCCGCCGCCGTAGCCGGTCAGGCTGCCGTCGGCGCCGACCACGCGGTGGCAGGGGACGATGATGCCGACCGGGTTCCTGCCGTTGGCCAGGCCGACCGCCCGCGACGCGGCCGGCTGCCCGATCCGGTCGGCGAGCTGGCCGTAGGAGAGCGTGTCGCCGTACGGGATGGCCTGCAGCTCCGCCCAGACACGGCGCTGGAACGCGGTGCCGTCCAGGGCGAGCCGCAGGTCGAACGCGGTCCGCTCGCCGTCGAAATACTCGTCGAGCTGGCGGGCCGCCGCCGCGAGCAGCTCCCCGTCCCGGCCGTCGTCCGGGTCGCCGAGCAGCTCCGCCGTGGGCGGGTACCGCTGCTCGACCATGTGCAGCGCGACCAGCGCGCCGTCCGCCGCGACCAGGGTCAGCGGGCCGACCGGGCTGTCCACCACGGTGTGCGTACGCGCGGCGGGTGGCGAATCGGAGGTCATGCCGGGTCCTTTCGTCGCTGCGGCGGCCCGGCCGGGTCCTGGCCGGGCAGCCGGTTGATGGCGTGGTCGCCGGTGGCCCACAGGTACTGCACCGCGTAGGCGCGCCAGGGCCGCCAGGCCGCGGCGCGCCGGGTCAGCGCGGCGGGCGTGGCCGGCAGCCCGAGGTGGCGGGCCGCGGCCCGGATGCCGAGGTCACCGGGGACGAACGCGTCGGGGTCGCCGAGGCCGCGCATGGCGATGGTCTCGATGCTCCACGGCCCGAGCCCCGGCAGCGCGGCGAGCTGGGCCCGGGCCTGCGGCCAGTCGCTGCCGACGCCCAGGTCGATCGCGCCGCCGGCCAGCGCCCGGGCCAGGGCGGCGAACGTCGCGCGGCGCGCCCGCGGCAGGGCCAGCGCGCCCGGGTCCAGGGCGGCCAGCGCGGCCGCGTCGGGAAACAGGTGCGTGAGCCCGCCCGCCGGGTCGTCCACCGGCTGACCCAGGGCGCTCACCAGCCGGGCGGCGTGCGTCCGGGCCGCCGCGGTCGAGACCTGCTGGCCCAGCACCACGCGCACCGCGAACTCCGCGGCGTCGACCGTGCGCGGCACCCTCCGCCCGGGGGCCTTGGCCACCAGCGGCGCGAGCCGGAGGTCCCCGCTCAGCAGATCGCCCACAGCCACCGGGTCGGCGTCCAGGTCGAGCAGCCGCCGGCACCGGCTGATCGCGATCGCGAGGTCCCGCAGGTCGCCCAGGGACAGCTGGCACCAGATGTGCTCGGGTCCCGGCCGCAGCGCCACCACGCCCCGCCCGTGCGGCAGCCGCAGGGTGCGCCGGTAGGCCCCGTCGCGCCACTCCTCCACCCCGGGCACGGCCGTGGCGGCCAGGTGGCCGAACAGGTTGTCCGGGACCAGCGGCTGGCGGAACGGCAGCCGCAGGGCCAGCGCCCCGGGCGCGGGCCGCGCGGGCCCGCGGCTCGCGCGCCGCCGCAGCTCGGTCGGGGTCAGGGCGTAGACCGCGCGCACCGTGTCGTTGAAGGCCCGGATGCTGGCGAAGCCCGCCGCGAACGCGACGTCGCCCATCGGCAGCACGCTGGTCTCGATCAGCAGCCGGGCGGTCTGCGCGCGCTGCGCCCGGGCCAGCGCCAGCGGGCCGGCGCCCAGCTCGGCGAGCAGCTGGCGCTCGACCTGGCGGACGCCGTAGCCGAGCCGGGCGGCCAGGCCGGGCACGCCGTCGCGGTCGACGACCCCGTCGGCGATCAGCCGCATGGCCCGGGCCACCAGGTCGGCGCGCTCGTTCCACTCCGGCGACCCCGGGGTGGCGTCCGGCCGGCATCGCTTGCAGGCCCGGAACCCGGCCTGCTGGGCCGCGGCCGCGCTGGGGAAGAACCGCATGTTCCGCGGCTTGGGCGGCACGACCGGGCAGCTCGGCCGGCAGTAGACGCCGGTGGTGACCACCGCGCAGAAGAACCAGCCGTCGAACCGGGCGTCCTTCGCCTGGACGGCCCGCACGCAGCGTTCCCGGTCCTCGTGCACCTGTCCAGCATCGGCGCAGCGGAACCCCGGGTCTAGCGAAAATGCGACATCATGACACCGGTGTAAGTAGGTCGCGGACCGGCAGATCCCGGCGGGCCAGGATGGCCGGGCTGAACAGGAGCGTCCCGGACAGGGCGTAGCCGGCCAGGATGATCCACAGCGCGTCGCGGGTGCCGAGCGCGGTGGCCAGGCTCCCGGCCAGCAGGGCGCCGAGCGGGATCGCGCCGAAGGACAGGAAGCGCATGCCGGCGGTGACGCGGCCGAGCATGCCCGGCGGGCAGTAGGACTGCCGGAAGCTGCCGGCGATCACGTTCACGATCGCGATCGCGCCGGAGGGCACGGCCGCGCCGGCCAGGTAGCAGAGCACCCGGGGTCCCGGTCCGGCCAGCGGGATGAGCAGGCTGAACGTGCCGCCCGGGACGCTGAGCAGCAGCGCGCGGGCGGTGCCGAGCCGGCCGGCCAGCCGCCGGACCGCCGCGGCGCCGAGGACCCCGCCGACGCTGGACGCGCCGAGCAGCAGGCCGGCCGCGGCCGGCCCGAATCCGGCGACCCGGATGAGGAAGACCACCAGCAGCGCGGTGCTGCCGGTGTATCCGAGGTTGGCGGCGGCCCCGAAGAGGGTCAGCGGGCGCAGGTAGGGGTCGGCCGCGATGAACCGCGCGCCCGCGGTGATCTCTTCGCGCACGGTCGTCCGCCCGGGCGCGGGGTCACCGGGGTCCGGGGCCGGGGTCACCCGGGCCCGGATACACAGCAGGCACGCGGCCGAGACGGCGAAGCTCGCCGCGTTGACCAGCAGCGCGGTGGCGGCGCCCAGGGCCTCGGCGGCCAGCCCGGCCGTGCTGCGGCCGGCGACGCTGGCCACCTGCGCGCTGCCCTGCAGCTTCGCGTTGCCCTCGACCAGACCCGAGGCGCCGACCAGGCCGGGCAGCAGGACCTGGTAGGCGGTGGCGAACAGGACGTTGACCGCCCCGGCCAGCACCGCGACCGCGACCACCTGGAACACGGTGAGCACCCCGAGCCAGGCGGCGACGGGCAGGCTCGCGTACAGCAGCGCGGACAACACGTCACAGGTGATCATCAGCGGCCGGACGGGGAGCCGGTCCGCCCAGGCCCCGGCGGGCAGGCCGATGACCAGCCAGGGCAGGTAGGCGGCCGCGGTGAGCGCGGCCACGGCCATCGTGCTCGCGTGCAGCACCGTCACGGCCAGCAGCGGCACCCCGACCGCGGCCATGGCCGTGCCCGTCCCGCTGACCGTCTCGCCGATCCACAGCAGCCGGAAGTCGCGGTGCCGCAACAGGCCGTGCCGGAGCAGGCCGCCGCCCCGCCGCGCCGGGCCCGGTCTCAAGCGCCCGGCTGGCCCCGGCGCCGGGTGCCGTTCGCCGGCCGGGCGGCCGTCCCCGGCCGGGCCCGCCCGGCGCCGCCCGCCGGGCCGACGGCGAGCATCTCCCCGGCCACGGCCGACCACAGCACCTCGCGGGCGGCCTCGAGCGCGCCCGGGCCGGGCGGCTCGGCCGGCCCGAGCGCGCGGAGCAGTTCGTCCAGTTCGGGATCGGCCATGTCCTCGGTCACCGGGTCCTTTCCGCGCGTTCGGGGTCACGGGCCAGCAGCGGGCGCAAGGCGGCCCGGGCCCGGTGCAGGCGGCTGCGCACCGTGCCCGCCGGGACGCCGAGCGCCACCGCCGCCTCGGCCGGGGTGAGCTGCTCCCAGGCCACCAGCAACAGCGCGTCGCGCTCGGCGGCGGGGAGCGCGCGCAGCCCGGCGGCCAGTGCCCGCATCAGGGCGGCCGAGTCCAGCCGGTTCACGACCTCGTCCCACGGGTCGGCCGTCTCCTCGGCCGCCGCCGGCCCGGGCTCCGGCCTGGCCCGCCAGTGCGCCCGCAGCACGTTCCGGGCGATCCCGTACAGCCACGGGCGGGCGTCGGCGCGCCCGGGGTCGTAACCGCCGCGGGCCGCGAACGCCCGCAGCCAGACCTCGCCGAGCAGGTCGTCAGCGGCCTGGCGGCCCGCCCGGCGGGCCAGGAACCCGTGCACCGCGGCCTCGTGGCGCCGGACAACCTCGACAAACGCGTCGGGGCGGCCGCGAGCGGACCGCTCGATCAGCGTCGCGTCGTCGGTATCCACGTCACTCCTCACGTTCCCGCTAACCTGCTATTGCGCGAACGGCCGCGAGCGTTCGGGCGTTTCGCTGACCGGTCAGGAATCGAGAAGCACGGGTCGCCGGGCCGGAACTAGCCTGACTGCTGACCAGCTACACCGGGTAGCTGTGACCACGACTTCAGGAGTGACCATGACTGGTTCTGCCACCGAGGGAATCAAGACCGTGCTGCACCCCGTGACCGACCTGGCCAAGGCCAAGCCCGTGTACGAGGCCCTGCTGGGCGTGGCGCCGAGCGCCGACTCGTCGTACTACGTCGGCTTCGATGCGGCGGGCCAGCACATCGGGCTGGTGCCGGCCAGCGCGCAGCAGGGCATGACCTCGCCAGTGGACTACTGGCACGTGGCGGACATCGAGGCCAAGCTGGCCGAGGTGACCGCCGCGGGCGGCGCCGTGAAGGACGCCCCGCGTGACGTCGGCGGCGGCCGCCTGGTGGCGACGTTCACCGACCCCGACGGCAACGTCCTCGGGCTGCTCCAGGACCCCGCGTGACCGAGAAGACCGACCGGCGGCCGCCCGCGCCGCCCGAGGCCGAGAGCCACGACGTGATCCGCGTGCACGGCGCGCGGGAGAACAACCTCAAGGACGTCAGCGTCGAGATCCCGAAGCGCCGGCTCTCGGTGTTCACCGGCGTCTCCGGCTCGGGCAAGAGCTCCCTGGTGTTCGACACGATCGCGGCGGAGTCGCAGCGGCTGATCAATGAGACGTACAGCACGTTCGTGCAGGGCTTCATGCCGACGCTGGCCCGGCCCGACGTCGACGTGCTCGACGGGCTGACGACCGCGATCATCGTCGACCAGCAGCGGATGGGCTCTGACCCCCGTTCCACGGTCGGCACGGCCACCGACGCCCACGCGATGCTGCGCATCCTGTTCAGCCGGCTCGGGAAGCCGCACATCGGCTCGCCGAAAGCGTTCTCCTTCAATATCGCGTCGATCAGCGGAGCGGGCGCGGTCGAGTTCGAACGGGGCGGTAAAACGGTGAAGGAACGCCGCAGCTTCACCGTCACCGGCGGCATGTGCCCGCGCTGCGAGGGCCGGGGCATCGTCTCCGACATCGACCTGACCCAGCTTTTCGACGATTCCAAGTCGCTCGCCGAGGGCGCGATCACCGTCCCCGGCTACAAGGGGGGCGGCTGGAACTCCCGGCTGTACATCGAGTCGGGTTTCGTCGACCCGGACAAGCCGATCCGCCGGTACACCAAGCAGGAACTGCACGACTTCCTGCGCCACGAGCCGGTCCGGATGAAGATCGCGGGCATCAACATGACCTACGAGGGACTGATCCCGCGGATCCAGAGGTCGATGCTGTCCAAGGACCCCGACGCGATGCAGCCGCACATCCGGGAGTTCGTGGACCGCGCGGTCACCTTCACCGCCTGCCCGGAGTGCGACGGCACCCGGCTCACCGAGGCGGCCCGCTCGTCGCGGATCAAGGGCATCAACATCGCCGAGGCGTGCGCGATGCAGATCAGCGACCTGGCCGGCTGGGTCGGCGGCCTGGCCGAGCCGTCGGTGGCCCCGCTGCTCGGCTCGCTCAAGCACACCCTGGACTCGTTCGCGGAGATCGGCCTGGGCTACCTGAGCCTCGACCGCCCGTCGGGCACGCTGTCGGGCGGCGAGGCGCAGCGCACCAAGATGATCCGCCAGCTCGGGTCGTCGCTGACCGACGTCACCTACGTCTTCGACGAGCCGACCATCGGGCTGCACCCGCACGACGTCCAGCGGATGAACGACGTGCTGCTGCGGCTGCGCGACAAGGGCAACACGGTGCTGGTCGTGGAGCACAAGCCGGAGGTGATCGCGATCGCCGATCACGCCGTCGACCTCGGCCCGCGGGCCGGCCTCGAGGGCGGCCAGGTGGTGTTCGAGGGCACCGTGGCCGGGCTGCGGTCCAGCGGCACCCTCACCGGCCGCCATCTGGAGTACCGCGCCGCGCTCAAGGAAAAGGCCCGGACCGCGGGCGGCGCGCTCGAGGTCCGCGGCGCGGCCACGCACAACCTGCGTGACGTCGACGTCGACATCCCGCTCGGCGTGCTGGTCGTCGTCACCGGCGTGGCGGGCTCAGGCAAGAGCTCGCTCATCCAGGGCTCGGTCTCCGGCCGGCCGGGCGTGGTGTCGATCGACCAGGCCTCGATCCGCGGCTCACGGCGCAGCAACCCGGCCACCTACACCGGGCTGCTCGACCCGATCCGCAACGCGTTCGCGAAGGCCAACGGCGTGAAGCCCGCGCTGTTCAGCGCCAACTCCGAAGGGGCCTGCCCGAACTGCAACGGCGCCGGCGTCGTCTACACCGACCTGGCCATCATGGCGGGCGTGGCCACCACCTGCGAGGAGTGCGAGGGCAAGCGGTTCGACGCCTCGGTGCTGGACTACCACCTGGGCGGCCAGGACATCAGCGAGGTGCTGGCGATGCCGGTGACCGAGGCCCGGGAGTTCTTCGGCGCGGGCGAGGCGCGCACCCCGGCCGCGCACGCCATCCTCGGCCGCCTCGCCGACGTCGGGCTCGGCTACCTCAGCCTCGGCCAGCCGCTCACCACGCTGTCCGGCGGCGAGCGGCAGCGGCTCAAGCTGGCCACCCACATGGCCGAGAAGGGCGGCGTCTACGTCCTCGACGAGCCGACCGCGGGCCTGCACCTGGCCGACGTCGAGCAGCTGCTCGGCCTGCTCGACCGGCTGGTCGACTCCGGCAAGTCGGTCATCGTCATCGAGCACCATCAGGCGGTCATGGCGCACGCCGACTGGATCATCGACCTCGGGCCCGGCGCCGGCCACGACGGCGGCCGGATCGTGTTCGAGGGCACGCCCGCCGACCTGGTCGCCGCGCGTTCCACCCTCACCGGCGAGCACCTCGCCGCCTACGTCGGCGCGGCCTGACCGGACCGGCGGGTCAGCGGGGGAGCAGGTCCGCGGGCCCGTCGGCCAGGAAGCCGTAGGCGTCGATGACGATCCCGTCGCTCGCCCGGGCCAGGGCCAGCGCCGCCTCGGCGACCTTCCGGCCGATATCACCGGGCGCATCCGCCAGTGAGAACTTGGTGCCGAGCAGCCAGCGGCAGGGCTCCGGCCCGAGCCGGCCGCCCAGCGCCGGGGGCGGCAGGCCCAGCCTGGACCGGGAAACCGGCGGCGGCCAGTACACGACGAAGAACTCCGGCTCTTCCTCGGTGGCGAGCGCGTAGCTGCCCGGCACGTGGGCGTTCTCGTCGATGACCAGCTCGCCGGTGTCCACGTAGGGCTGTAGCACGCTGATGACCTGCGCGGTTTCCAGCGGGGCCGCGCTGTAGACCATGGCCTCCAGGTTCAGCTTCACCGGCGGGCGCCCGGTGCTCTCAGGCACGGTGCCGCCGAGCCGGGCGGCCAGGCCGCGGACCAGCCGCTCGCCGTCCGCCCAGATCGCGTCCTCGGGGCGGCGGTCCGTGGCCCCCGCGCCGATGCCGGTGTAGTACCCGGTGGTGAGGCCCGGCGGCAGCTTCGCCTTCCGCGCGATGTCCGGGGTGACCTGCACCGGCCCGTGCAGCAGCACGCCGTTGCCGAAGACCAGCCGGTCGCGGGCCGCCCGGGGTGCGGGGTCGTACCGCCGCAGCAGGCCGGCCAGCGCCTCGCCCGGGTCGCCGGGGAACAGTACGGCCGGGCGCTCGGCCAGCCGCCGGGCGGTCTGCCCCGATAGCGCCATTGCTTTCCTCCGGGTCAGCCAGGCGGGTTCCAGGGCAGCAGGTAGGCGCGGTAGGTGCTGACCCCGGCCGGGAGCCTCGCGTTGAACAGCAGCTTCCCGGCCGGGCTGAACTCGGAGACGTAGGGCAGTGCGCCCCAGCCCACGAACAGGTCACCGCCCGCCGTGGTCTGCGCGTTGCCCATGACTTGCGCGACCTGGCCTTCGGGCTGGTTATCCGACTTGACCAGGGTGGCCGCCCGGTTGGCGAGGTCGAGCCGCACCGTGACCACGCGGCTGGAGCCGAGCAGGCCGCTGCCCGACTCGTCGTCGAAGAACGTGTACTCGCCGCCGCCGATGGCCTCCGGGTCGTGCTGCCAGGCGAAGATCTTCCCGTCGTGGTCGAGGACCTGGCCCGGTGCCGCGCGCAGGGTGAACGAGCTGCGCTTGCCGCCGAGCTGCCACATGACCTGGCCGGTGTGCCGGTTCACCTTGAAGATGGTCCAGGTGTTCCGGGAGCCGACCAGCAGGTTGCCGGCGGTGTCGAGGTGGACGGCGTTGATGTGGAACCAGTCCCAGGGCGTGGCGGGGGAGGACGGCAGCGGCACGTAGCTGTCGGCGTAGGGGACGTGGCCGGCGCTGTCCCACTGGAACAGCACCTGGCCGGTCCTGATGTCGATCTCCTGGACCAGCCCGTCGATGACCCGCTGGTCGGCGGGGCCGCCGATGGAGGTCAGGTTCGCGGTCGTCACCGTATCGGCCAGGATCAGCGCGGTGTTCCAGGGCGTGATCAGAAACTCGTGGAAGTTGGTCGCGTCGCCGTGGCCCGCCCGGACCGTGGCGATCTGCTGGTAGCGGTCGTTGTAGATGTAGTCCGTCCCGCTGGCCCCGCTCGGGCCGGGCTGACCTCCCGGGCCCCCTAGGGGCCCTTGCCCCCCGGACTGGAACCAGGTGAGCACCGGGTGGCCCTGGTAGGTCTGCGTGCGGAAGTCAGTGGCGATATCCCCGGCCGGCAGCCGGTGGAACCAGACCACCTTCCCCGTGGTGGTGGCGATCTCCGGGCCCGCCGGGTAAGCGCCTCCGGCCGGGGCGAAGAAGATGTCGCCGCTGCCACTGCCGGTGCCCCGGGTCAGCACGGTGAGCGGCGGCGGCTTGGTCCCGGTGACCGTCCTGCCGCCGATCGGACTGCCCTCGACGTTCACGACCGGGCTCGGGGAGCACGCCGAGACGCACGCGACCGCCAGGGCGCAGGCGGCCGCGACGGCCGCCAGCCGCGGCCGGGATGTCATCATGAACCTCCGCCAGAGGTAGGCACCGGTGGAGCGCTCGCGCTCCGGTGTTTCTAACGACCGGCTACCGGACTGGTTCCCTCGTTGCCTACCGGACTGCGGTCGCAGCCCGTCAGGATGAGCTGGGCTAGCGCCTCGTCGCATCGGTCATCTCACATGATTGACAAGTAACTTGGCAAAGTTACTTGTCAATCGCTACGGTGGGCTCCATGACAGCCGTGACCGAGCCGAGCGGGCGCAACGGCACGCGGCCGTCGGAGGCGGCGGGGGAGCGGCTTCAGCATGCGATGAAGCGCCTGCGCGCCCGACTGCGCCTGGAGTCGGGCCAGCACGCGACCGGGCTAACGCCGACCCAGCGCGCCGTACTGGCGACCGTGGCCCGGCAGGGCCCAGTGACCGCGTCCCGCATCGCGGAGCTGGAGCATGTCAGCCCGCAGTCGATCGCGCAGAGCCTGGCCGGGCTGAAGACCTCGGGACTGGTGCGCTCGGAACCAGATCCGCAGGACGGCCGCAAGAAGCTGATCAGCGCCGAGACGTCCGCGAGCGAGCTGATCGATTCACTGATGGCGGGCCGCTCATCCTTCCTGGCGCGGGCCATCGACCAGGTGATCGCCCCCGAGGAGCGCCTGGACCTGGAGAAAGCCATCGACCTGCTGGAACGCCTCGCCACCGCGGACCTGAATGAGCCAGCCCGCAAATCAACTCAGCCAAGGGAGCGCCACGCATGACTCCGACCTTGCCCGCCATCGACCCGAAGCGCACCGCCTTGCTGGCGATGGACTTCCAGAACGGCGTCGTCGGCATGGCTCCCGAGCCCGACGCGCTCCTCGAGCGGGTCAGGGGCGCGATCGCCGCCGTCCGCGCGGCCGGCGGCACGATCGGCTACGTCCGGGTGGCCTTCACCGAGGACGACTGGGCGGCCGTCCCGGAGACCAACAAGGGCTTCAGCCGCCTCGCCGAGGCGCGGGGGATGCACGACGAGGACGCCGCCACCCAGATCGACGAACGGATCGCTCCCGAGGACGGTGACATCGTGGTGCGCAAGACCCGGGTCGGCGGCATGTCCACCACCGACCTCCACGAACAGCTGACCGGCCGGGGTGTCGACACGCTGGTGCTCACCGGCATCAGCACCAGCGGCGTGGTGCTGTCCACGCTGGTCGACGCGGTCGACCGTGACTACCGCGTCATCGTCCTCTCCGACGGCGTCGCCGACCGGCGGGCCGACGTCCACGAGGTCCTGCTGAACTCGTACTTCCCGGCCCGCGGCTACGTCATCGACAGCACCGCGCTCCGCAGCCTGCTCCAGCCCGCCTGACCCGGGCTTCGCCCGCCTCCGCCGCAGCGGCGGCCGCGGGCCGCCGCCCTCGTGCCCCCACCGCCGCCATCCACCAGATCCTACGCCGTGTAGTACATCCGGCCCGCCATGAATGTCGCCTGGTGACACCTACGGTTGCTCGGAAAAAATCCCCGAACCGGCGTACTCCGGGCAAACGACCACCCGGCCGGTCAACGGACACCGGCCGTTGCATGATCGTGGTTGATTCGGTGCAAATAGTGCAACCGACCAACCACGATCATGCAGCCGAGGGGTTTCGGACTGTCCGGAACAGACGGTCCGGCAGAGTGAAACCGGTTAGGTACAGACGCTCGCTGATGGCTGGCCTCGGGGCTCGGCCGGGCCCGGGCCGTCGGCGATTGCCCAACAGCCCGCCTGCCTTCACCAGACGCGCAGGGAGGCCCGCCAGCCCGGGCTGGCGGGCCGGTAAGTAGCCGGGGCGCAAGGTTCGCGGAGCTTGCGGCGCCTCTGGGTCGGGACTCGGCTCATGGAACCAGGCCGCTCAAACCAGGTCACGGGACAGGGAGGTACTTCATCCCGCTGTCGCGGCGATCATAACAGCGCCGATAATGTACATTATGTCAAGTAGAAGCGGCGAGTACCCCTACTGGCGTTTCACGCCCGGCGGGCCAGCAGATGCAGGAACGGCATGGTCACGCTGTCGCCGTCCGTCTTGACCGGCTCGCGGATCGCCTCGATCACCAGTCCCGAGGCGGCCATCGCTGAGGTGTACGCCGTCAGCGGCCGGTGAAGCCCCTCGTAGGTCATGGCCAGCCCGGTCTTTTCCGCGGTGTCCAGCGTGTAGCGGCGCTCGGCCGCGTACGTCCCGGCCAGCCTCGCGGTCACGACCGGGTGCAGCAGGGCGATGGCCACCCGGCCGTCCGCGGCCAGCACCCCGGCGGCCTCCGCAACCGCGGCCCGCATGCGGTCGAAGTCGTGCAGGCCCATGAACGCGATCACAAGGTCGGCCGCACGATCCCGCAGCGGCAGCATCGCCGCATCAGCAACCACAGAACCACAGGCCTCGGGAGCATCAACCGTCGCTGCCTGCACCATGCCGAACGCCGCGTCGCAGCCAACGACACGGTGCCCGGCGGCGGCCAGGACCCGCCCTAGCCGGCCTTCGCCGCAGCCGATGTCGACGGTGAGCTGGCCGGGAGGCGGCAGCAGGTCAAGAAAGTGCGCCAGGTGAAACCGCCAGAAGTCAGCATCAAGGTCCGGTGACCTGGCCCAGCGGATCCAGGCGTTCGCGCGCGCCTGCCAGACCTCACGCAAGTCCACCAGGACAGTCTCGCTCACCCGGCAGACGGCAACTCGGCCGCCGCGGGATGGGCGGCGATGAGCAGGAGCGCGTCCAGGATGCGCCACCAGTCCGCCTCGGCGAGGTCCAGGCCCATGGCGTGCGCGAGCGTCGCCAGCGCCGCCACCAGCTGGGCGGAGAACTCGTCTGCATCCCGGCCGAGTGCCGCGGCGATGGCCGGGACCGCGTGCCGGAATCTGGGGGTGCGCCCGAGCCGGACCAGCGAGGGCGGCACCGCAGGTGATGCGGCTCCCCCGGGCTCGCTGCCGTCCTCATCCGGTACGAGGGCAATGACCAATCGCATGCCGAGAGCGGCGGCGAGCCGCGTCAGCGCCGTGGCCGTCGGGTTGCCCCGGCCGTTCTCCAGGTTGGCGATATAGGGAACCGACAGGCCGGCGTCCGCGGCCACGGATGCCACGGTCCGGCCGGCTGCGGTACGCCGGGCCCGCAGCTGGCGGCCGACCGCTGAGATCTCCACGCCTCCCCCGGCTGTGTCCGGATCGAGTATCTATCTTGACAGAGCACCAATCCTAGAAACTATTCTAACAGAATACTGCCTGCGGTGAGGCGGCGCGATGCTCCAAGTCCTGCGGATACCGGATTTCCGGCTGCTGTGGGCCAGCGGCCTCATCAGCTCATTCGGCTCGTGGCTGCTGGTCCTGGCCATCCCGGCCCACGTGTTCGCGGCTACCGGCTCACTGCGCGACACCGGGCTCACCCTCGCCGCCGAGTACCTGCCGCTGCTGCTGTTCGGGCCGGTCGCGGGCGTCTTCGCCGACCGGTGGGACAGGCGTCGCCTGATGATCGCGACGAACTTGTCCTGCGCGGGCGCGGTCGCCGTGATGCTGGCCGGGACGTCGGCGCGGCAATACTGGGTCCTGTATGCGGCACTGGTCGCCGAGAACACCGGCAACGTGCTCTACCGGCCCGCCTGGCGAGCCCGCACGCCAGCCATCGTCGGCACCGGCCCGTTGCTGAACAGCGCCAATGCGCTGACCTCTCTCAGCAGCGGCATCGTCCGGCTGATCGGCGGCCCGCTCGGCGGGGTCTTCCTGACCATCTTCGGCCTCAAGTGGCTGATCTGCGCGGACGTCCTCAGCTACCTGCTGTCGGCCGTCTTCATGTTCCTGACTTCGCCGTCCCGCGGCGAGCACCCGAACCGCAAGACCGCGATAAGCAACGTGGCCGGTGACCTCATCGAGGGGGCCCGCGCGCTGCGCCGTCAGCCCGTGGCCCGGGCGCTGCTCCCCGTCACGGTCATCTTCCTGGCGGCGAACGCATCACTCGGCGCGGTGCTCATCCCCCTCGGGATCCAGCGGCTCGGCGGCAGCGAGCACACCGGGTTCCTGATGTCCTGCCTGGGCGCGGGCTTCCTGCTCGGCGCTCCGGTCATCCGGGCGCTAATGGACCGGGCCCGGCCCCGGAACCTGCTGACCGCCAGCCTGGCCGCGACCGCCGGCGCGTACTTCCTGCTGTTCACCTCATCGTCGCTGGCCACCGCGCTGCCCGCCGCCGCAGCCGTCGGCATGTGCGGGTCGATGGCACTGGTCATCCCGCAGACCACCCTGCAGCGGGTCATCCCCGACGCGACGCTCGGCCGCGTCAGCGCCGTCTTCCTCACCGGCGAGGCCGCAGCCACGCTGACCGGTGCCGTCGCCGGGCCCTTCCTCGCCCAAGCCGCGCACCTCACGGCCGTAGCTGTCACCGCGAGCCTGGTCACGCTCGGCGCGGCCGCACTCGCGTGGGCCCTGCTCCCGCCTAGCGCTCGCGGCCGGGAGCAACCAGCCCGGACTCGGACGCGGTGACCACCGCCCGGATGCGGTCGCTTAATGCCCGGATCGCCGGATGACGTCCTGGGTAGCATTGCCCGGTGCCTGAGCTCCAGCGCCTGCGCGCTGATCACGCCGATGCCGTCCTGGCGTTCGAGCAGGAGAACCGGGCGTACTTCGCGGCGGCCATCCCCGACCGCGGCGACGAGTTCTTCGAGCACTTCGCGGAGCAACACCGCGAAGTGCTCGCCGAACAGGACAGCGGCCAGCACGCCTACCACGTGCTCGTCGGCGACGGCGGCGAGGTCCTCGGCCGGTTCAACCTGAGGGATCTCGGCGACGGCACGGCGGAGCTGGGCTATCGCGTCGCGCAGAAGGTCGCGGGCCGCGGCGTGGCCACCGCGGCCGTGCGGGAAATCTGCCGGCTCGCGTCGGCCGAGTACGGGCTGCGCTCGCTGTCGGCCAGGACGACGCTCGCCAACATCGGGTCGCAGAAGGTGCTGGCCCGGGCCGGGTTCGTGCCGGTCGGCGAGACCGAGCTGAACGGCAAGCCCGCCCTCAGGTACCTGCGCGACCTGCTGGCCTGACCGGCGCCAGGTCAGGCCAGGCGGGCGGCCCGTGATTCGAGGTAGCGCTGCTCGGTGAGGCTCGCGGTGGCGCGAGCGGCGAGCCGGTACTGACGCTGGGCGGCCGTGCGTTCGCCGGCCCGTTCCAGCAGGTGGGCGCGGACCGCGTGCAGGCGGTGGTGCCCGGCCATCCGGGTGTCGTCGTCCAGGCCCGACAACAGGTCGAGCCCGGCCTGCGGCCCGGCGACCTCGGCCAGCGCGACCGCCCGGTTGAGCGTGACCACCGGGTTGGGCGCGATGCGCTCGAGGATCTTGTACAGCGCGTGGACCTGCCGCCAGTCGGTGTCCTGCGCGCGGGCGGCCTCGGCGTGCAGCGCCGCGATCGCCGCCTGCAACTGGTAGGGGCCGAGCGGCGAGCGGGCCATGGCCGCGGTGACCAATGCGGTGCCCTCGGCGATGAACGCGCGGTCCCAGCGGGAACGGTCCTGCTCGGCCAGCGGGATCAGGTCGCCGCCCGGGCCGGTCCGCGCGTCCCGCCGGGAGTCCATCAGCAGCATGAGCGCGAGCAGCCCGGCCACCTCGCCGTCGCCGGGCAGCTGCCGGCGGACCATGCGGGTCAGCCGGATGGCCTCGCGCGACAGGTCGGCGCGGTTCAGGTCGCGGCCCGACGAGGCGGTGTAGCCCTCGTTGAACATCAGGTACAGCACGTGCAGCACCACGCGCAGCCGCTCCTCACGCTCCTCCCCCGCGGGCAGCCAGTTCACCCTG
>Ga0102924_1001569_pt1 | contig 26218 bp, 22 predicted proteins | sample PaiPotPPM11metaG_FD_80116 | JGI IMG/M metagenome (GOLD analysis project Ga0102924, IMG submission 80116) | Iron sulfur acid spring bacterial and archeal communities from Banff, Canada, to study Microbial Dark Matter (Phase II) - Paint Pots PPM... ... | reverse complement strand
GGTGCTTGGTATTGCCCCGGCCGATGCGGCCGCGGTCGCGCGGTTCGCCGTTGACGGCGCGGTAGCGACGAAGGTGCGCACCGACAACGGCCTGGTCGACGTGCGCGTGCAGTTTCCGGCCAATTACCGCTCGACGGTCGACGATCTGATGAACGTGCGCGTCCGCGCGCAAGACGGAACGATCGTACCGCTCTCCGACGTCGCGAATTTCGTGTGGACGAAGGCGCCGGTGCAAATTCAGCGGCTCAATCGCCAGCGCGTCGTCAACGTGTACGGCGGCGTGCTGCCGGGCTACTCGCTCGGCCAAGTTACGGGTCCGCTGGAAAAGAAGCTGAAAACTCCCGGATTCCTTCCGGGAGGCGTCGGTCTGAGCGCGCAAGGCGACACCCAATATCTCAACGAGACGATGACGAACATGTTCTTCGCGCTGGTCACGTCATTCATGCTCGTCTACATGCTGATGGTAATTCTCTACGGTTCTTTCGTCGAGCCGCTCATCGTCATGTTCTCGGTGCCGCTGGCGATTATCGGTGCGCTCGTGGGTCTATCCCTCATGCATCGCATCGAGCCCAACGCAGGCCAGTCGCTCAATATCATCTCGATGATCGGCATCGTGATGCTCTTCGGATTGGTGTCGAAAAACGGCATCCTGCTGGTGGATTATTCCAACACGCTGTGCCGGCGCGGCATGCGCGTGCGCGATGCCGTACTCCAGGCGGCTGCGACGCGGTTCCGTCCGATTCTAATGACGACGTGCGCGATGATCTTCGGCATGCTGCCGCTGTCGCTGGGCTTCGCTGAAGGCGGCGAATGGCGGCAAGCAATGGGCACGGTAATTATCGGCGGTCTCGCCTCGTCGCTGATTCTCACTCTCTTCCTCGTGCCGATGATTTACAACACGTGGATCGGCTTTGCCGAGCGCAACGCCGACCGCCACGCGATCGAAGCAGAGATGTCGCAACCCGCGCCCACTACCGTATAGGGCGACACGGCGTTGGCTCGCTTGGTTGATTAGGGGCGAGCAAGCGCGGGTACAACGCGCGAATGCGTGTGTTTCAGATAGCCGCCCTCCTTGCACTGGTCGCAGTGGCGGCGCCCGTTGCAGGCAGCACCCAAAGCATTACCGTGATCGTTGACGGACAGACGATGAGTTTCGATCAGCCGCCGATCGTTCAAGGCGGTCGTGTTTTCGTTCCGATGCGCAGTATTTTCGAGCGGCTCGGCGCGACCGTCGTTTACGCAAACGGTCAAATCAACGCGACCGGCCGCGGCCGCTCGATCTCGCTGACGATCGGCTCGACGCAGGCAACAGTCAACGGTCAGCCGACGACGCTGGATGAAGCGCCGTTCGTCGTCGGCTCGCGCACGCTCGTCCCGTTGCGATTCATCGCTGAATCGCTTGGCGCGATCGTTAATTGGAACGACTCGACCAGCACGGTCACGATCAACAGCGGAGGTGGCCGATCGGGTCCGCCGCCGGCGCGCGGAGTCGATCTCACGACGCAGTGGCCGACGGGAACGATCTACAATCACTATCCGCAGATCCGGTTCCAAATCAATCGGCCGGTGAACGCCGGCAGCGTCCGAATTCTGCTCGACGGGCGTGACATCACGGGCGGAATGCAGAGTAACGCGCAGTTCTACTACGTCGGAACGCCGTTCGGTTTGGGAGCCGGAAGCCATCGCGTGCGCGTGACCGGCAACACGGCCGGCGGCATCCCGTTCGATTTCGCGTGGTCCTTCTACCAAGGCTCGAACTAAGCGCATAACGTTGGGGCGCGGAGTCCGCGCGCTCCGCGCTGAAAGCGCGCCGGATGGGACGTCGTGCGCTGGTGACGGGGGCAGCCCGCGGTTTAGCCGCCGGGCTCGCCGCCGCATTGCCGGCCGACGGGTTCGAGCGTGTCGCAATCACGTACCGCACCACGCTGCCCGACCAAACGCTGGCCGCCATCGAAAAGGCCGGCGCGCGCGCCGTCGCTGCGCGCGTTGATTTTCTCGATGCAAACGAGGCGGTGACCGATGCCCTCGCGCAGTTCGTGCGCGAGCACGGACCCTTCGACACGCTGGTGCACGCCGTCGGCCCGCTGATCCTCAAACGCTTCGAGCGTTTCACTCCCGAAGACTATCGCGAAACCTTCGACGGCAACGTTCGCAGCGCCGTACTGGCAACGCAAGCGGTGATCGCCGGGATGCGCGCGCAACGGTTCGGACGCATCGTTTTCTTCGGCATGCCTGGCTCGAACGCGACACAACCGTTTCGCGGCTTTGCCTTCTATCAGGCGGCAAAAAGTGCGGTCGTAGCGTTCGCACGCTGCTTGGCGCTGGAGGAAGCGCGCCACGGGATTACGGTGAACGTCGTCGTTCCGGGCGATATTCGTGAAAAATCGCTGGCGCGCGACGAAGCGCGCGAATGTCCGGCGCGTAATCCGCGCGGTCGCGCCGGAAGTTTCCAAGACGTTGCCGATGCCGTGCGATTCTTAATCGTTCCTGAGCGCGATTTCGTTACCGGTGCGGTGCTCGACGTTACCGGGGGGTTGACGCAGGCCGACGAGCGAAACGAACCGGCGCCATGAGCCTGTTCGACGGGGCGAACGACCATCGCCGCTTTGCATTACCGGGGTCCAGCCCGCATTACGGACCCGATAAAGTCGTCACCGTCGAGCACATCGATCTCGATCTCACGCCCGACCTCGAGCGCGAGCGCCTCGACGGCGTATGCACGACCAGCGTGCGCGCGCTGGACGAACGCGTCGAACGCTTGGCGCTCGACGCCGTCGATCTCGAGATTCGAAGCGTCGAACGCGACGGCCGTGCGCAACGCTTCGTCCGGCGAAACGGCAAAGTCGATGTGACGTTCGACCCGCCGCTCGAGGCCGGCGAAAGCACGACGTTTACCATTGCATACCGCTGTGCGAAACCGCGCCACGGCCTGTTTTTCGTCAAGCCGACCTCCAAACATCCGGAGAAGATCGCGCACGCGTGGACGCAGAGCCAAGACGAGAATGCACGCTACTGGTTTCCGTGTTTGGATTATCCGCACGAAAAACAGCCGACGTCGGCGACGATTCGCGTGCCCAAGGGAACGTTCGCGCTATCGAACGGTGCGCTCGTCGGGCGCAGTGACGATGGCGACGTCGCCGTGTTCCGCTACCGCCAGGATATTCCGCATTCCACGTATCTGGTCACGATGGTGGCGGGTCCGTTCACCGAGGTTGCGCAAGGCGCCGCCGGCCGCAACAACGTGCCGGTATTCTATTACGTTTTGCCGGGTCGCGAGGGCGACGGCGAGCGCGCCTTCGGCAACACGCCGCGCATGGTCGCGCTCTTCGAGGAACGTACCGGAGCGGCATATCCATACGCACGCTACTCGCAAATTGCCGTCACCGATTTCATCTTCGGCGGAATGGAGAACACCTCGGCGACGACGCAAACCGATCGCACGCTGCACGACGACCTCGCCCATCTGGATTTCTCGAGCGATCCGCTGGTTTCGCACGAGCTCGCGCATCAGTGGTTCGGCAACTTGCTCACCTGTCGCGATTGGGCGCACGCCTGGCTCAACGAAGGCTTCGCAACGTTCTTCGAGGCGGTGTGGAAAGAGGCGGATCTCGGATACGACGAGTATCTTTACGACGTCTTCGAGTGCGTGCGCGCGTACCTCGAGGAAGATGCCGATCGCTATCGCCGTCCGATCGTTTGCAACACCTTCCGCGACCCGATCGAGATCTTTGACCGCCACCTTTATCAAAAAGGCGCCGCGGTACTGCACATGTTGCGCGGAGAACTCGGCGACGCACGCTTTTGGCGTTCGATCCGCTACTACGTGGAGCGTAATGCAACGCGAAACGTCGAAACGATCGATTTCATTCGCGCCATCGAAGACGCAACCGGGCGCAACATGCGCGGATTTTTCGATCAGTGGGTATTTACCGGCGGACATCCGGATCTGGAAATCGCGATGGCGTGGGACGAAAAACGCAAGGTCGCGACGCTGACGGTCGATCAAAAGCAGGCGATCGATGCCGAACATCCGCCGTATCGTTTCGACGTGACGATCGGATTCGTTCGCGACGCGCCCACACACGTAACGTCCGACTGCGGCGGCGGACCGCTACGCGGCGAACGCCGTATTCGCGCATCCATCGCGCACCGTCACGAAACGATCGCGGTGCCGCTCGACGCCGAGCCGAAGTTGGTTCGCTTCGATCCAGGCGCCTTCGTTTTGGGACGGGTCACGTACCGGATCGGCGTCGACACCGCCGCGGCCGTATTGCGCGGCGACCCCGACGTCGTCGCACGCGTGCGCGCCGCGCGCGAACTGGCGCGCGATGGGACGCATGCCGCCGTAGCGGCGTTGCGCAATGCATTCGACGCGGAGCCGTTTTGGGGCGTGCTGGCCGAGGCGGCGGGCGCGGCGGGAGCCACGCGGGCCCCGTGGGCACGAGATTTGGTGACGTCGGCGCTCAAACACGCGCATCCGAAAGTGCGGCGCGCGGCGGCGACCGCGCTCGGAAATTTCCGCAACGCTGCGGTGGCACAGGCGCTGACCGCACTCGCGCAGGGCGAGCCGTCGTATTTCGTCCGTGCCGCCGCGTTCGAATCGCTTGGAAAAACGCGCGACGAGCGCGCTTTCGGCGTACTGGCCGATGCCGTGAAAACGCAGAGTTGGAACGGCGTCGTCGAGTCCGGCGCGATGCGCGGCTTGGCGGAACTCGCCGACGCGCGCGCGCTGACAATCGCGATCGACGCCGCGCGACCGCGCAGCGACGAAGGATTACGCCGGAGCGCAACCGCGGCGATCGGCCGGATCGGTCAGTTGGTCGAAGCCGAACGCACGCGCGCGGTGAGTGCGCTGGAAGATTTGCTCGACGACGCCGACTACCACGTGCAGAACGTGGCCGTGCGGGCGGCCGAATCACTCGGCGACGTGCGACTCTTAGCCGCTCTGGAACGACTGGCGGAGTCGGCGTTCGACGGTCGCACGCGCCGCATCGCGCTGGAGGCGGCGATTCGCATTCGCGAGGCCGCCAAAGTTCCCGCGCAGGTCGTCGGCATGCGCAGTGACATCGATGAGCTACGTGAAGATCAGCGGAAGCTACAGGAAAAGATCGAGGCGCTCGCGCGGGCTTAGACGCCGCATCGCCGCACTCGGGTTACTCTGCATTGCGCTGGCATGTGCGATGTGGGGGCTGAGCCGCGCGCACTCGTCGCGAGCCGCGAATGCTACGGTTGCGCGCACGGTTGCGGCATTCGATCTCAAGCCCGCGCCGCTTCCGTCGGCCCAGCCGTGGAGTACCGCACAGAGTTCGGCATTGCAGCGTGCGTTACGCGACGCATTTACGCCGGCGCTGGCCGGCGCCGAGCGTTGGAGCCTGGTCGTCCTCGGCGCCGACGGTCAACCGCTGTACGACGATCGCGCCGCGCACGCGGTCGCACCGGCCAGTACCGCCAAACTGGTCGTCGCGGCCGCCGCACTGGGCGTCCTTGGAGGAGATTTTCGCTATCACACCGTTTTCGCAGCGCAGCAGCCGATCGATTCCAACGGCCTCCTAGACGGAAATCTCTGGCTCGCAGGGTCCGGCGATCCGTCGTTGCGCGCGGACGACTTGCGTAACGGCGTCGGCGTGCTCGCTCGGACGGGATTGCGTCGCGTTTCGGGCAGCGCGGCGGTCGATCCGAGTGCCATGCATGGGCCGGAATTCAATCCACATTGGGATCCCGACGATGCGGGCGAGGATTACGCCGCGCCGACCAACGCGCTTTCGATCGACGGCGACACGATCGAATCGCACAAAACCGTCGACGGAATCGACGAACGTTTTTGGACGCCCGTGCACGACGTGCCGCGCTATGCCGCGGGCATGCTCGATCGAATCCTCGTGCAACGCGGCATCGCAACCGGCGTGCGTCCCTTGGTCGGAACGTCGCCGCTCGACTCCATCGTCCTCTGGGATCACCGGTCGGCGCCGCTGCGCACGCTCGAAGGTCACATGTTGTTTTTTTCCGACAATCATTATGCCGAACAACTCCTGCGAACGCTCGGCGGCGAAAGCGACGGTGCTGCCGACGATGCAGCGGGGCTCGCCGTGGAGCGCCGCTTCTTGAGCGAACGCGGAATTCCCGAAACGGGCTTGCGGCTCAACGACGGGAGCGGTCTCTCGGACGACGACCGCATTGCTGCAATCACGCTGGCGCGTCTGCTCTCAGACGCGCAGTTGCGCGGCGGCGATGCATCGCTGTATCTGCTGCTTCCACAAGGCGGCGAACAGGGTACGTTGCGCCACTACGATTTCACCACCGCGCGCGGGCGCATTCGCGCCAAGAGCGGACACATCAGCGGGGTTTCGGCGCTGGCCGGATACGCCAACACACTGCATCATGGCCGGGTCGTCTTTGCGTTCGCCGTAAACGGTTCGCCGGGCGATTCCGACGCTGCCATGGTGCGCGCAATCGATCGGCTCGTCGAGTTTTAGTCGCACATGATTGACGAATCGACGCTCGCGCGCGTCATTGCGCGAGCGCTGCGGCGCGGCGGTGAGTTCGCGGACGTTTTTTGCGAGCGTCGCACGTCGCAATCGTTGCGACTGCAGGATGGCAACGTGCACGAAGCGGCGTGCGGTTTGGTCTTGGGCGTCGGTATCCGCGTCATTTCCGGCGAGTCGGCCGGTTACGCCTATTCCGATGACCTGAGTTTGGAGGCATTGCTGCAGGCCGCCGACGCCGCTTCGCACATCGCGCGCGGCGGAAATAACGGCATCGCCGAGCCGACGCTGCGTCACGAAGCCGTCGCTTCGTGGTATGACGGCCTGCGCGACCCGGCCGACTCGGCGCGCTATGCGGATCTGCTCGCGCGTGCCGACGTTGCCGCCCGCGCTTACGATCCGCGCGTCGTTGCGGTCAACGCGCACGTTGGCGACGAACTGCAGGAAGTCTGGATCGCCAACAGCGAGGGGCGCGTGGTGCACGACCGGCGCCCGATGGTCACGCTCGGCGTGCAAGTCGTCGCCGGCGACGCGCAGGAACGCAGCTCCGGCTACGTCGGCGACGGCGGCCGAACCTCGCTTGCGTACTTCGACGACCACTCCCCCGAAGCGCTTGCGCGCGAAGCGGCGCGTATCGCGATCGTCAACGTTTCCGCCGTCGCAGCGCCGGCCGGAGAAATGGCGATGGTCGTCGGTGCCGGCGGCGGCGGGGTTTTGCTGCACGAGGCCGTCGGCCACGGTCTGGAGAGCGATTTCAACCGGCGCGGCACGTCGTTGTATTCCGGTCGCGTCGGCGAACGCGTGGCGAGCGAGTTGGTAACGATCTACGATGACGGCAATTTGCCGGAAGAGCGCGGCACGATTAACGTCGACGATGAGGGCGTTCCCGGTCAACACAAGGTGTTGGTAGAGAAGGGCGTCTTGCGCGGATACATGCAAGATCTGCTCAACGCGCGCTTGATGGACGCGCACTCGACGGGCAGCGGGCGCCGGCAATCGATTCGCTATCTTCCGCAGCCGCGTATGTGTAACACGTACATGCCCGGCGGTGAGTCGTCCGTCGAAGAGATTTTGGCGTCCACCGAGCGCGGCATCTATGCGAAGTCGTTTGCGGGCGGCCAAGTCGAGATTAGCAAAGGCGACTTCGTCTTCATGATCGGTGAGGGGTATCTCATCGAGCGCGGCAAGGTTACGGCACCGGTAAAAAACGCAACCATCGTCGGCAATGGACCGGATGCGATGACGAAGGTGACGGCCGTTGCGGGGGATAGCCGATTGGCGCGCCGGCATTATACGTGCGGCAAGGGCGGCCAATACGTGCCGGTCGGCGTGGGCATGCCGACGGTAAAAATTTCTTCGATAACCGTGGGTGGAACGCGCCACGATGGATGAGACGGGGGCGCTGGAACTCGCCGCGCAGGCGGTCGGCTATGCCACGGCGTGCGGCGCCGACGCAGCTGAGGCGAGCGTAACGATCGCGCGTCGCTTCCACGCCGAAGCGCGGGACAACGTCGTTGCGAAACTGGAGCAGGCGACGGCCAAATCCCTACACGTTCGTGTGTTTTCGGGCGGACGCCGGGCGTCGCTCACGACGACCGACCTCACGGCCGACGGTTTGCGTGCAGCGGTCGCGCGCACGGTAGCGAGCGCGGCGCACGTCGCACGCGATCCGCTCGGCGGGCTACCCGACGAGTTCGCTTCGGATTCACCCGCTCTGCATTTGTTCGACGCGTCCGTGGAGGCCCGCGATGCCGGCGAGAAGATCGAAGAAGCGTTAGCGTTGGAGCGAATGACACGCGCCTACGATCCACGCATCGTCAACTCGAGCGGCTCGCATTACAACGATGCAACCTCGATTACGGCGCTGGCAAATTCGGCCGGCTTCGCGGCGGCTTACTCTTCCACGCGCGCCGGACGTTCGACGTCACCGGTCGCAACCGAAGCGGACGTCAAACGCACCGCGTCCTACGGCACGGCGGGGCGTCATCTGGGCGATCTCGAGAGCGCGCACCACGTCGCTGAAATGGCCGGACGACGGACGGTCGAACTCTTCGGCGCGCGCAAACCAACAACGATGCGCGTGCCGGTAATTTTCGAGCGCGACGTTGCGGCCGGAATTCTCGAGGATCTCTTGGCCGCAGTCTCTGCGGCTAACGTCGCCGTTGGAAACTCGTGGCTGGCCGGCCGGCTGGGCGAGCGCATCGGCAGCGCGCACTGCAACGTCGTGGACGATGGCCGGCTCGATGGAAAGTTGGGCAGCGCGCCCTTTGACGGCGAGGGCGTTGCGACGCGACGCACGTCGGTTTTCGAGGCGGGCCGGCTGCACGCGTTTCTCGCCGACACGTACTACGCGCGCAAGCTGGGCGTGGCCGGCACGGGAAACTCAAACGGCAACGGCGTCGGCGCGAATTCGTTCTATCTCGAGCCTGGGAAGGCGACCCTGCAGGATCTCATCGCCTCGACCCCGTGCGGCGTGCTGGTGCTCGACACGATCGGTTTCGCGCACGAGTACGCTTCGGGCACTTACTCGCGTGGCGCGCGCGGCTTTTTCATTCGCGACGGCGAACTCGCCTATCCGATCGATGAATTCACCGTCGCCGGCATGTATCCCGAGATGCTCGCCGGCATCGACGGCGTCGCCGGCGACCTGCGCTTCGACGGCGCGGTCGTCTCGCCGTCGTTTCGGGTGGCGGAGATGACGATCAGCGGAAGTTAGGTTCCCTAGGAGACTGGCATGACACTACCGGCAATCAGTTACACCGTCATCATGCGCATCGACATGCCGAACGAGCCGGGCGCCTTCGGCGTGCTGACCAATGCGATCGGCGATGCCGGCGGGATGATTGCCGCGGTCGACATGCATTCGGTGAGCCGCGCACGCATGATTCGCGACGTGTCGATCAACGTCGCATCCGACGGCGTCGCGAACGAGGTGCGCGCCGCCGTTGAAGGGATCGACGGCGCGCGGATCATCTTCACGTCGGATTCGACGTTCCTCGCGCACATCGGCGGGAAGATTCGCGTCGAGTCGAAGATGCCGATGAAAAACCGGCAAGATCTGTCGACCGTCTACACGCCCGGCGTCGCGCGCGTTTCGATGGCGATTGCGGCCGATCCGAATAAAGCGTTCCAACTGACGATCAAGCGCAACTCGGTCGCCGTCGTCACGGACGGAACGGCGGTGTTGGGTTTGGGCGACATCGGGCCGCTCGGCGCGCTGCCGGTGATGGAAGGCAAGGCGATGCTCTTCCGGCAGTTCGCCGACATCGACGCGTTCCCGATTTGTTTGGATACCAAAGACGTCGACGAGATCGTCGAGACGGTCGTCCGCATCGCGCCGGCGTTCGGCGGAATCAATCTCGAGGACATCAGCGCGCCGCGCTGTTTCGAAGTTGAGGAACGCCTCATCGAGGCGCTCGACATTCCGGTGATGCACGACGATCAACACGGCACCGCCGTCGTTATCCTCGCGGCGCTAATCAACGCGGCGCGCGTGGTCGGCAAGCGGCTGGAAGATCTGCGCATCGTCGTCTCCGGCAGCGGCGCGGCCGGCACGGCTACCATCAAGATGCTGCTCGGCGCAGGCGTGCGCGACGTGATTCCGGTCGATCGCAGTGGAGCGCTCAATCGCGACGATCGCTATGAGAATCCGCAGTGGCGCTGGCTGGCCGAGCACTGCAATCGCGAGAACCGGCGCGGCTCGCTGGCCGAGGTGCTCGTCGGAACGGACGTCTTCATCGGCGTTTCGGCGCCGGGAATTCTGCAGCCAGAACATATCGCGCGGATGGCGCGCGATCCGATCGTTTTTGCGATGGCCAACCCAACGCCGGAGATCATGCCTGACGTAGCCGCGCCGGTGGCCGCAGTGGTTGCGACGGGACGCTCGGACTTTCCGAATCAGGTGAATAACCTGCTGTCTTTTCCCGGTATTTTCCGCGGCGCACTCGACGTCCGCGCGCGGCGCATCACCGAACGGATGAAGTTGGCGGCGGCGTTTGCGATCGCCGGGCTCGTCGGCGAACACGAGCTCAATCCGGAATACATCATACCGAGCGTCTTCGACGTGCGGGTGGTGGACGCGGTAGCGAAGGCGGTTGGCGCTGCGGCGGCTGAAGACGGTGTTGCGCGCCGAACCCTCGTCAAGAACGAGGGCGAGGATATTACCGCAAGCGTATAATCTGCGCTGAAGTCATGTCACAGGCGCGCGTCCTCGTCATCGAAAGCAACTCCGCCGCCGCCCGGCTCGAGCGCAAAGTGCTCGAAGCGGCCGGCTATGCGGTGTTGACCGCGCGCAGCGGCAGCGAAGGCCTCGATTTGGCCGGCCGCTACCAGCCCGACGTTGTCGTGCTCGACGGCGGATTGAGCGACGTCTCAGGACTCGACGCGTGCGCGGCGCTGACCGATGCGACGTCGGCGTTCGTGTTGCTGGTCAGTGCGCGATCACGGCGCAAGGATGTGTTGCGCGCACTCGAAAGCGGCGCCGACGACTGCATCACGCGCCCGTTCTCCGCAAGCGAACTGGTTGCGCGCATCGGCTCGTTCATGCGCCAGCGCGCGAAAATATCGCGGCGCTACGAAGCCGGTAATCGCCTCAATCTCGGCGGTTCGCAGCTCGATCGCGATTTTCTCACCCTCTCCAGCAACGGCAGTCGCGTGACGCTCACGACGCTCGAGTTTCGCCTCATGTGGTTTCTTGGCGAAGCCGAGGGCCGGCTCGTCACGCGCGCGCAAATTCTCGAATCGGTTTGGAACGACACGTCGGGGGTTCCGACGCGCGTGGTCGACGTCCATATCGCAGCGCTACGTAAAAAACTTGCGAAGATCCACGCGCCGCTGCAGATTGCGAGTGTACGCGGCATCGGCTATCGGCTCGACAAGAACGCGTAGCGGTCGTCCTTCGACTGCGCTACGCACTGCCTGCTCCGCTCTGCTCGGGATGACATAGTGTTAGCGGCCGAGAGCGCGGTCCTCGACGCGAATGCGCAGCGCCAACAAGGTAGCGTTGAGCGCCGTGAAAACGATCGCGATGGTGTCCGCACCAAACGCCAACGGCAGCACGGCGATTTCGGCAGCGACGATGACGTAGTTCGGGTGGCGCACGAAGCGATACGGACCGCGCGTGGCCAGTGGCGCGCCGGGAACGGTGACGACGCGCGTCGTCCAGTGCGGTCCAAGCGATGCGATGACCCAAACGCGCCCCACTTGAAGTGCGGCGAACAGCCCCAGCAGCCACCAATTCGGAGGCGTCGACGGCGGAATGAACAGTGCCATGCCGGCGAGCCAGGCGACGTGCAGTGCGACGATGAGTGGATAATGCGACGCGCCAACTTCGATGCCGCCTCGTTTCCGTAAGCGCCGTTCGTTGCGCCGCGCGTACACGAGTTCGACGCCGCGCTGGAGCGCGACGAGAACGAGCACGATCCAGAGAACGCTCACATCATTCGTCCTTCGACTGCGCTCGCTCAGGGTGACACATTGGTACGTTCGAGCAGGGTGAAGCCGGCGGTGAATCCGGGACCGAGCGCGCTCACGAGCGCGCGATTCCACGGCACACTTCCGTTATAGAAGGCGCGTTCGAGTACGAACATCACCGTCGCGGCCGACATGTTTCCGTAGTCGAAGAGCACCTCGCGCGATTCGGCGAGCGTGCCCGGCTCGAGTTCGAAAGCCACTTCGAGCGCGTCGATGACTCTTGCACCGCCGGGATGGCAAATGAACCGATCGACGTCGTTCAATGCCAGTCCGTGGTGTTCGAGAAAAGCGACCGCAATGTCGTGCAGATGCGTCGTCACTAGATTCGGAATGTCGCGTGAGAAGATCGCCTTGAGCCCTTCGCCGGTCACGTCCCAACCCATCACGTCGAGACTGCTCGGCCACGTGTATTCGCCGCCGCCGGCGACCGTGACGCCGACGCCGTCGTGGGTAAGCAGCGCCGCGGCAGCGCCGTCACCGAAGAGCGCGGTAGCAACGATGTTGCTTTTCGTAAAATCATCGCGCCGAAACGAGAGCGCGCACAATTCTACGACGAGGAATAACACCAGTTCATCGGGTGCCGCGCTGCTCATCGTCGCAGCGCGTGCTAAGCCGATCGTTCCGCCCGCGCAGCCAAGCCCGAAGATCGGCAAGCGTCGCACGGTGCGTCGCAAGCCCATGCGCTCCATTAGCAAGGCGTCGAGACTCGGCGTGGCGATGCCGGTCGTGGAGACCACGACGATCGCGCTAATCTCCTCGGCGCTGCGATTGGCACGCGCGAGCGCGGCGCGCGTCGCCTGCTCGAGCAAATCGAGCGCGCTCTCCAAGTAGATGCGATTGCGTTCGGGCCAGTCGTGCAATCGTTCGTACCACTCGATCGGTACGCACGAATAACGGCGACCGATGCCGGCATTACCGAAGGTGGGCAATAGCCGCAAAACTTCGGGCGATCGCGGACCGAGCGCCAGGCTGATCCGCCGGGCAACGTCGTCTTGATCGAGCCGGTACGGCGGTACGGCCGTTGCGACCGAGAGGATGCGGGGAGTGCGGGTCACGGCGCAACGTTTCGTCTCGCGCGGGCAGCGTCTTTCAGCAGGGTCCCCCGGCCCGGCGTCCGTATGCCACGCCAAGCCTGTGAAGTTCCGATCGTTTGCCGCGGTGGCGCTGGTCGCCGCGCTGCTCGGCGCCGTGCCGCGCCCGGTTCCGCTCATCGTGTACTCTGCTCCCGCTGGAAATCGTCCGGCCGGTTCCGATCCGATTGCGCCGGCTACCGCCATTCTTCCCAACGGGCGCATCGCGTCGCCCGCCGGACGCAGCACGCTCGTCGGCACGAACCCGGTGGCCGTCGCGTTGACTCCTGACGACCGCTTCGCCGTCGTCAGCAATAGCGACGATCGGACGATCGGACCGTCTGCTCCCGATCAGCCGCTCGCGCCGGCTGCCGGCTATTCGTTGGCCGTGGTCAACACGCAGACAATGGCGTTAGCGTCAGTTTACCGCGAACCGTCGACGGCGTTTTTCACCGGGGTTGCGGTCGCGCGCGATCCCGCCGATCCGCAGCGTACGATCGTCTTCGCTTCCGACGTCGCGCGCGGCGCGGTGCGCGTCTTCGATCTCGACGCGAGCGGTCGTCTCGTTCCCGAAGCGCACGACATTTCGCTGGCGGCACCGTCCGGACGGCGCCCGTTTCCAGCCGGAATCGCATTTGCCGCCGACGGGCGCAGTGCGTACGTCGTTGACAACTTTGCGAATTCGATTGCGGTAATCGACGTCGCCACGCGAACCGTACGACGAACGATTGCGGTCGGCGATTTTCCGCTCGCGGTAGCGGTCGGGGGTAATCGCGTCGTCGTGAGTTCGGGCGGTCTTTCGTCGTACGAGCCGGTTGTGAGCGCAGCCGCGCAGCCGCGCTTTGCGCTCCCCGCCTTCGACGCGGCGCATTCGTCAACGCTGGCGGTCATCGACGCGGCGGCTGGTGCCGAGGATCCAGCGACCTTGCCGATGGATCCGGCGCCGGATGGAAGCAAGAACGTTGGCGGCGCCGCTCCGGGATCGCTCGCCGTTCGTCGCGACGGAACGCTGGCATACGTCGCGCTCGCAAACGTCGATCGTATCGCGGTCGTTGCGCTGCAAGGCACGCCGCACGTCGTGCGCGGTCTCGACCTGCGGCTGTTTCCCAATGCGCCGTACGGCGCTCAGCCGAGCGCTACGGTGCTGAGCGGCGATCAGAAGCGGCTGTACGTCGCGCTGGCGGGCCTCAATGCGGTCGCCGTCTTGGACGCGCGCGCGACGTCACGCTATCGCTTCGGTCTCATTCCCACCGGCTGGTATCCGACGGCGCTCGCCGTGTCGCGTAACGGCCGTTTTCTCTACGTCACCGGAGCGAAAGGCGTTGACGGTTGGGGGCTGCTGACGCGCGTCGATCTCAAGCACACGCCGCTGGTCAAAGCCACGATGAACACGTTGCGCTACAACCGTACCGCAACCGCTGCAAAGTTCAACGCGGTGATTCCACCGCTGCGTTCGGGTAAACGGAGCACGGCGATCGAGCACGTCGTCTACGTCGCGGTCGGCACGCAGACGTACGACGCGATGCTGGGCGATCTCAAAGACGCGAGCGGCAACGCGCTGGGCAACGGCAATACGGCCTACGTTCAATATCCCGAAAGTGCGACGCCAAATTTGCACGCGCTTGCGCGCGAATACGCGTTCGCAGACAACTTTTACGCTTCGGATGCCGACGTCAGGATCGCGCGATTGTTTGCGGCTGGCGGCGACGCGTCGCTCTACGCGCAGCTCACGCTTCCGGCGCGGGCGCAGCGAGCGCCCTTTGACGGCGAAGGCAGCGATCCCGAGGATTACGCGCGTGACGGATATCTGTTCAACGCGTTCGCGCGGGCGGGACTGCCGTTTCGCGACTACGGGGGCCTGTTGCAGATTTCGGGTTACGGCGACGGGGTCTACCATCTGGACGTTCCGGCGCTGGCGGCGCTGAGCGGCAACGTCGATACGAACTACACCGGCGACCCCGCACGTCGCGCCCAAGAGTTCGTCGGCGACATGAAGCGCCTCAACGACGCGGGTTCGATGCCGAACTATGCGTACGTGTCTCTGCCGACGGCGCAAGGCGGCGTTTCCGCAGCGGACCGAGCGCTGGGCGCGATCGTCGAGTATCTTTCGAGCACGCCGGCGTGGAGTTCGACCGCCGTCTTCATCGCGCCAGAAGGCGCAAGCGGCGTCGATCACGTCAACGCGCTGCGCACGTACTGCCTCGTCGTCTCACCGATGGCGCGGCGGGGTTACGTCGGCCACGCGCACCTTTCCGTTCCCAGCATCGTCAAAACCGAAGAAGAGATCTTCGGGCTTCCACCGCTCGGTCTCAACGATCTACTGGCAACCGATATGGCGGATTTCTTTACCGACGCGCCCGATCCGCAGCCATACCGTGCCTTGCGCTAAGTCCGCGTATAAGCCGGAAGGGCCGGTGCCGGGTTTGCTCGCATTGGTGCACCCGTGACGGCGCACGCAACCAAAGGCAGCGTTCATTTCGGTCCCCGGCTCATCGGATCGCCGACGGGACGGTTGCGCGGCGCGCTGATGGTTGCGCCGAGCGCGAATATCGAACGCGCAACGCCGCTGCCGGGAGAACCGGGAGTCGTCTATAGCCGCGCGCTCGAGCAGCACGCCGTATTGCGCAAGACGCTGCAGTTTTACGGCGTCGAAACGGTCGTTCTCGATTTCCGCGGTGAGGACGCGTACGAGTCGTCGGTGGCCGACGCCGCATTTGCGTTCGAAGACGGCGCGATGATCATGCGATCGACGGCGATGGCGCGGCGCGCCGAGGCCGATCGGGCCGAAGTCGAGTTTGCGCGCTTGGACATTCCGCTTGCGGGACACATCGTCGCTCCCGGACTCCTCGACGGCAGCGACGTCATGGCCGCCGGTAAAACGGTTTTCGTTGGTGTCGGCAACCGCGGAAACGATCTCGGGCGCGGCGGGTTCGCGCAGGTCGCGCGTGCGCACGGGTACGACGTCGCCGAGGTTCGGTTAGCGCCCGGCGTGCCGGCGCTGCGCGCGGTCGCCGGCGCGGTTTCGAAAGATACGATCCTGCTCGCCGCCGACAAAGTCGATCCCGCTCCGTTCGCGCGCTTTCGCACGATCGTGCTCGAGCGCGGCGAAGAGTTTGCCGCCGGGTTGCTCTGTCTCGACGCGGACACGTTATCGCCGATATTCGTTTTCGCACGGCGTTAAAAACGCTGCGCCGTGCCGGCATCGCCGTCGACGCACTCGATCTCTACGATTTCTACAAAGCCGGAATCACGCCGTCGATGTTGGTCTTGCCGCTCAAGCGCGACTAGTGGTGCCGAGCACGGCACGAGCATGAGGCTTTGCGTCCTTTCCGATATCCACGGAAACCTCGTCGCTTTGGATGCGTGCTTAGCCGACTTGGAAGCGCAAGGCGGTGCCGACGCCATCGTGGCGGCAGGCGATCTCTGTCTGGACGGACCGAAGCCGAAAAAAGTTCTTCAACGGCTCGAACAACTCGGCGTCACCTGCGTTCGCGGTAACACCGACCGCTATCTCGCGGATCCGAAAGGAGCAACGTTCGAAGCACTCGAGGAGGCGCAACTCGCGTGGACGCGACGCGATCTCGGTGAGAAGTGGGTCGATTGGCTGCGCGAACTGCCGTTTGCGCTGCGCGTCGGCGACGACGCCAACCAACTGCTGGTCGTGCACGCCAATCCCACCAGCGACGACGAGCACCTATGGCCGGATGCCGACGACGCGACGCTCGTACGGCTCATCGGCGAGGAACCGGCGACCGCGATCGCCTTCGGACATCTGCACTTACCGTACGTTCGCATGTGGCGCGGCAAGATGCTGGTGAACGTTGCTTCGGCCGGCTTACCCAAAGACGGCGATCCACGCGCCGGGTACGCAATTTTTACCGAACGCGACGGCGGCTGGCAAGTCAAGCACCGCCGCGTCGTCTTCGACGTCAAGAAGGTTGCAACCCAACTCTACGATTGCGGGATTCCGGGGAATGAGAGTCTGATCGCTACGCTTCGCCATCACAGGTACAAACGGTTAAAATCGCACATTCCCTAACCGCTCCGGATGCCGCGCCGCTGCCGCTCGCATCGGCGCCCGCCATCGAAATCCGCGGACTCGTTAAACGGTACGGAGATTTCACCGCCGTGGACGGCATCTCGCTGCGCGTCGAAGCGGGCGAATTTTTTGGCTTTTTAGGGCCTAACGGGGCCGGCAAGACCACGACGATCAATGCCGTCGTCGGATTGGCCCAGCGCAGCGCCGGAACGATTTCGATTCTCGGCTACGACAACGAAACGCAGTGGCGCCAAGCGCGGCGGTTGGTCGGCGTCTCGCCGCAAGAGTTCAACTTCGATCGCTACCTCTCGATTCGCGACGTACTGATTTACGCCGCCGGATATTTCGGGTTACGCGGGCGCGAGGTTGCGGAGCGCGCCGACATGCTGCTCGAACGATTCGGGCTGACGTCTAAGGCGAAGGTCGAGTACACGCGGCTGTCGGGCGGTCAGAAGCGGCGTTTGACGCTGGCGCGCGCCCTGATACATCAACCCAAAGTGCTCATCCTGGACGAGCCGACTGCCGGCGTTGACGTCGAGCTACGTCTGGAACTGTGGGCTTGGCTGCGCCTGCTCAACGCTGAGGGGCTGACGATCTTTCTGACGACGCACTATCTGGAAGAAGCCGAAGAACTCTGCCGGCGGATCGCGATCATTCGCGGCGGCCGGATCGTCGCCGAGAAGCCGACGCGCGAACTCATCGCCGAGGGTGCGTCGCTGCAAGACGTGTTTCTGGAGTTAACGCGCAGTTGAACTCGATTGCACTCTGGACGCTGACGCGGCGCGAAATCGTGCGGAGCCTGAAGATCATCAATCAAGTGATCTGGCCACCGGTCATCACGACGTTGCTCTACGTTTTCGTGTTCGGACTTGCGCTGGGGAGCCGAATCCCGTCGGTACAAGGCGTGACGTACGCGCAGTTTCTGATTCCCGGTTTAATCATGCTGCAGGTGATCGATTCGTCCTACGGCGAGTGCTCGAGTTCGATTTTCCAAGGGCGTTTCATGAACTCGATTCAGGAGATGCTCGTCGCGCCGATGTCGGCATTAGAGATCGTGTCGGGCTACATCCTCGGCAGTCTCGTGCGCTCGCTACTCATTGCCGGGTTGATCACGCTGCTCGGCGTGATCCTCGTGCACGCCGTTCCGCAAGACTGGGCGCTCTATCTCGGCGTCATCTGCCTGGTTTCCATTCTCTTCTCGGCGCTCGGATTGATCTTCGGCCTGTTTGCCGAGAAGTTCGACCACATCGCGATCCTGACGACGTTCATCATCACGCCGCTAACCTTCGTCGGCGGCGTCTTCACGTCCGCAACGATGCTTCCGGAGCAACTGCGTGCATTCGAGCTGGTCAACCCGATTTTCTACACGATCGACGCGTTTCGCCGCAGTTATACGGGCGACAGCTACTTGTCGCCGGCGCTCTCCGCGGGAGTCATCATCTTGTTGGCCGCGATCGCGCTGGGTGTCGTGTTGCGCATGGTCGCGTCGGGATATAAGTTGCGAACGTGAGGCGCTGCGGCCGTGGTTTTTAATACGATACTGCTGGCCGTGGCGGTGGCAAGCTCGGTCACGCATCTCAGGGTAAATCCGTGGAGCGGCGCTAGCCTCGCGACTGCGACCAGCGCGGCGGTAAAGTACCGATTGCGCGTCGCGGGAACGCCGAACGCGACGATCTCGCTACATGCCGACGGCGTGGCGAAGGGTTGGCTTGCGGCGTTTTGCACGCCGAAGGTTTGCTCACCGATGCGCGTCGACGTCACGCTGCCCGCGTCGGGCCAGGCGGTCTATCAGTTTGAGTTGATCCGCGAGGAACCCGGCGCGCCCGCACACAGCGGTGCGCGCATCCTCAGCAGCGACGGTGCCTCGATAATCGTCAAATAAAGAACGGGTTGTGCGCCTTTTCGAGCGCGATCGTCGTCGGCGGCCCGTGACCGGGCATGACGACCGTGTCGTCGGGTAGGGTGAAGAGTTTGCTGCGAACGCTGTTGAGGATGTCGGCGTAGGTACTGACGTCGCCGTACGCGCCCCCGACGCTGGCAGCGAACAGCGTATCGCCCGTAAAAACCGTGGATTTGAAGATGAACGACGACGACCCGTCGGTGTGACCGGGCGTGTGCAGCATGCGGATTTGCACGCCGTCGCCGAAGGGTAAGCTATCGCCGTCTTTCACAGGTAGGGCTTTCGCGGCCAACGCACCGATGGCGTGCGAGTCGAGCGCGTGCATCACGATTTTCGCTTGTGGGAAAGCCGCCGCAACGTCGGCCGTTGCGTCGCAATGATCGGCATGCTTGTGCGTGATGAGAACGTACTCCAGATGGTAATCGCCGTCGCGCAACACGCGCAGCAGATTGGCGGGAATTCCCGCGGGGTCGATGAGTGCGGCGCGGCGCCCTCCATCGAGAAAGAAGACGTAGCCGTTGCTCGGATGCGGCGCCTGCGGATGATGGCGCACGTCAGGCAGCGCGATCGGCGGCGGCGCCCAGCGCGCGAGCGCGGCGTCGGCCAGTTTTCCGGGATCGAGCCGCAGCACGCGCGCGATCGCGCGAGCCTGTGCCTCGTCCGCAGTGCCGACGTCTTTGGTCCATCCTTGGATCGTTTTCGCATCGAGACCGGCGGCATCGGCCACGCTCGTTGCGGTCAGGCCGTTTCCGAGCATCGCCTTGCGAATAACGTCGCCGAACGTGTCTTCCAAGGCCATCGGTTGCGTTTCCATAGGTGCGGGCGTTCGACGCGGCGTCGCCGCGTGCTCTTGCAACCGGAACGCCGCACCGATCGGTCGAAGCGAACGGAATGGAACGCGTCGTCATCATCGGCTCTGGGCCCGCCGGCCTGACCGCCGCGGTCTACGCCGCGCGCGCAAATCTCGCGCCCGTCGTGCTTGCCGGCGGACTCTATGGCGGCCAACTGATGCTGACGACCGACGTCGAAAACTATCCCGGCTTTCCCGAAGGCATCATGGGGCCCGATTTGATGGCGCGCTTTCGGGAGCAGGCCGAGCGCTTCGGCGCGCGCATCCTCAACGTCGATGCCACCTCGGTAGATTTTTCAACGTCGCCGCTTACCGTGCGTACCGCCGACGAGGAGTATTTGGCCGAAACCATTATCGCCGCTACGGGCGCAAGCGCGCGCTGGCTCGATGTGCCCGGCGAAACGCGGCTGCGCGGTCGCGGCGTTTCGACCTGTGCGACGTGTGACGGCGCATTTTTTCGCGACAAGCACATCGTCGTCGTCGGCGGCGGGGATTCCGCGATGGAAGAGGCACTTTTCCTCACGCGCTTCGGGCGCCGCGTGACGGTGATGCACCGGCGCGGCACGCTGCGTGCAAGCAAAATCATGGCCGACCGGGCCCGTTCGCACGAGAAGATCGATTTCATGTGGCACAGCGTGGTGGAAGAAGTGTTGGGCGATACCCACGTCGAGGGATTGCGCGTGCGCAACGCGATGGACGACAGCGTCTTCGATTTCGATGCCGACGCGCTTTTCATTGCCATCGGTCACACGCCGAACACCGCGATTTTCGAAGGCCAACTCGATCTCGACGATGCGGGTTACATCGCATCGCCCGACGGCGTTTCGACCAACGTCGAGGGCGTCTTTGTCGCGGGCGACGTCAACGACGTGCGCTACAAACAGGCGGTTACAGCGGCCGGAGCCGGTTGCCGCGCCGCGATGGATGCCGAGAAATATCTCGAGGCGCTCGAGTTCCGGATGGTCGAACCGGCCTTTTAGACCAAGAGATTCGTTAACGCGCTCTCGAGATCGGAAAATGCGAACGAATATCCGCATTCTTCGGTGATGCGTTTGGGAATCACGCGCTGCCCGGTCGTGACGACCGATGCGCCTTCGCCGAGCATTAACTTCAGCGCAAACTGGGGCGCTGGAAACGACGTTGGACGATGCAAAACTTCACCCAGCGCATGGGTGAATTCGGCGTTGGTTACCGGATTGGGCGCGGTTGCGTTAAACGGGCCTTCGCCGCCGTCGAGAACGCTCGAGTAAATTCCGACGAGATCGGCGACGTGCACCCACGAGTACCATTGCCGGCCGGTGCCGACGACGCCGCCGAGGCCGAGCCGAAACGGCGGCAGCAATTTCGCAAGCGCGCCACCGTCGTTTCCGAGCGCGAGACCGGTGCGAACGATGCCGACGCGTAGGCCGAGTTCGCGCGCCGTTTGCGCCGTATGCTCCCACGCTTCGCACACTTGCGCGAGAAAATCAGAACCGGGGGGATTCTCCTCGACGAATGTCGCGGTTTCGCTCATCCCGTAGTACCCGATCGCCGATGCCGAAACGTACGTTTTCGTTTTGCGCGACTCGACTCGACCGAGCGCCTCGATAAACCGCCGCGGCACATCGGTGCGGCTTTCGAGTATCGCCTGTTTAACGCCGTCGTTCCAGCGTTGAGCGATCGGCTCGCCGACGAGATTGACGATTGCGTCGCAGGTTGCCGCCGTCGTTGCGGCCGCGGACGGATCGCGCAGTGAAACGCCGGTGACCTCGTCGCCGCGCGCTTGGAGTGCCTGCGTAAGGTGGCGTCCGACGAATCCGGACGCCCCCAGGACGCAGACTCTCACGACACGGCCGCTCGTTCCCGCACGTCGCTGCCGACGATCGCCTCGAGTTCCTCAACACTTTTCGGAATAGCCTGCGTCAGGTTTTCGTTCCCGTCGGCGGTGACGAGAATGTCGTCTTCGATGCGCACCCCGATGCCTTTGAAGCGCTCGCTGCAGTCAAGATCGCGATGGACGTAAATGCCGGGCTCGACGGTTGTGACCATGCCGGGGCGCAGGACGACCGGCTTGTCGTCCGCGTCGCGATAGGCACCGGCATCGTGCACGTCGAGACCGAGCCAGTGGCCCGTGCCGTGCATGTAATAATCGCGATACCGCTCTTGCTCGACGTTCTCGTCGAGCGAACCTTTCAGTAAACCGATGTCGATCAACCCCTCGGTAATCGTCCGCACGGCCGCGTCGTGAAACTCGTTTCGCGCTACGCCGGGGCGCACCCGATCGATTCCGGCCTCCTGGGCGGCGAGCACGACGTCGTAAACGGCGCGCTGCTCGGGCGTAAAGCGGCCGTCGACGGGCCACGTGCGCGTCACGTCGGTCGCATAGCAGTCGAGCTCGCAACCGGAATCGATCAGCAGCAGCGAGCCCGGCGCGAGGCGATCGCGATTGGCGACGTAGTGCAACACGGTGGCGTTGTCACCACCGGCGACGATGGACTCGTAAGCGGTGCTCTCCGCGCCGCCGCGTCGGTATTCGCTCTCAACGACCGCCTGAATTTCGTACTCGAATGCCCCGGGTTGGGTGTGACGCATGGCAGCGACGTGCCCATTGCGCGTGATAGCGGCGGCGCGGCGCAATATTGCGATTTCGGCATCGCTCTTAATGAGACGCAGTTCGGCCAAGACCAAGGACGGTTCGGCAAATACCTGGGGCGCACGTCCGTGGCGCCGCGTTTTTGCGCACGCGGTCTCGAGTGCATCGCGCATCACGCGATCGGCTTCCGGATCCAATCCGAACGCATAGTGCAGCGTCGCCGCGTCCGCGAGATACTCGGGTAAGCGTTGCGCGAGTTCGTCGATCGGGTACGCCGCGTCGACCGCAAGCGTGTCGCCCGCGCGCTCGACGCCGAGACGTTCCCCGTTCCAAATCTCTTGGCTGCGGTCGCGCTTACGCAAGAACAGGACGCACCGCTCGCTTTCGCGTTCGGGCGCGAGCACCAGCACCGCGTCGGGTTCGCCGAATCCAGTCAAATAATAAAAGTCCGAATTCTGGCGGAACGGATACGACGAGTCGCCGTTGCGATAGACGGTCTTTGCCGAAGGAATAACGGCGACGCCGCCGGTAAATGCGGCGAGCGCTCGTGCACGACGTTGCGGGTATGCGTTCATTTAGGAACCTCTGAAGAAGTCGCTGCACCGATCGCAACGCCGTTGCCCGAAGGGTTTGGTCGCAAAGGCGGCACCTGCGTCGTCGCCGGCTCGGTCACAGACCACTGCGGGTATGCTCCCTCGCCGCCTCCTAGCACCTGCCGGCTTTGCGACCCAAACGATCGGTACATGGACTTCTTCAGAGGTTCCTCAAGCCACTATATCACGGAGAGCAAGGATTCGGCTTGGCGCTGAAGGCCCTGCGCGTAGACTTTCGGGTGCGTGAGGTAAAAGAGCGCCATGACGCGTAGCACGAAGCGGTGGCGCCTCGGATCGGGCAGTCTCGCGAAGCGGTGGATCGCGTCGGCTGCCATCTCGCCGACGCGCCGGCGCAAATGGTCTGCGTTCGCGTAGAGCGCGGCAAAGTTGAGTTCGCGATGGTGGCGATCTTCGGCTTGGTCGATGAACGAGTCGAGCAACACGTGGAGCGCGGCAACCGACGGAAAGTACGCGGCGTACGTGTCGGCGATGCTGCTCTCGCGCCCGCAAAAATGTGCGAACAGCGGCGCGTACACTTGAAACTGCGATCCGGCCGCGCATGCAAACTCGTACCACTGCATGCCGTCGAACCGGGCGTCGCGCCGTCGCTCGAACCAGGCAATACAGGCCGCTTCGCGTTGCGATGCGGGATAATGCTTGAACGTTTGCATCTCACCATATAGTATTGCCGCCTCGGAAAACGTGGCGCGCAGCGCGCCGTTCGCGCCGGCGCGACGCAGCGAGCGTTGGGTTCGCGTCACTAGGCGCGCCAAATAGCCGTTGTCGTCGCCGTCCGGTCCGAGCGCGTAGTAGTCGCGCGTGCCGGCATCCGGATTCAACGCATCGGCGATCGCTTGGTGCAACACGGGATACGCCTCGACGGGCACGTCCGGATGGCGGTCGCATAAATTGTCGAGATAATCGTAAATGGATTCGAGCGGCGCAACGATTTCGACGTAACGGCGTGCCTCGCTTGGCGGCAGGAACGTTGCCAGAATGCACCCTCCGGCTACGTGATAGGCTTTTCCGTTGATGCTGCTCAGCGCTTCGTCGCGCAAGCGTTGGTCGGGAATGGAACGCGCGAGGGCGGCGATGCCGCTGAGTTCCACCGAGGCGTGCGGCACGACGTGACGGAGAAAGCGCGCTAAAGGAATCGGAATCGACGCGCCGTCACCGAATAAAAAGCGCAAGCGCTCCGGGCTCGCGAGCACGTGACGCACGGCCCAGACGATGTCGTCGTAGAGATGATTCGGCAGCGCTAAATTCCGCCGACGAAGCGTCCGGGGTTGAGCGTGCGATTCGGGTCGAATCGCTCTTTCAGCGCGCGCATTCGCTCGATTGACGCCGGTACGGAGCCCCAAACCCGCAGATATTCGCGGTGCGGATGCTCGCTGGCGATGACCTGCGCGCCAGGGTACGTTTCGTGCAGAGCGTCGTCGAAGCGCTCGATCTTCGCGCCGAGAGCGCGCATATCGAGATCGCTGATGCGCGAAATGACGTCGCCGTTCATGACGTCCACGATCGTTTCGCAACGTAAATCGGAATCGTGCGCCAGTTGGGCGATCCCCTGCGACGTACTTTCGGAGTCTTGGGGAAATACGTGTGCCCGGTAGGTGACGGAGCGCTCGCCGAGATTGGCGACGTACGCGTCGACGGTGCGCTGGAAGGCTTCGCGCGCGCCCGCATCGATGACGCGCGTTTCCGGCACGCCGGCGCCGCCCAACGACGAGCGCAAATCGCGCGTGGCCCGTTCGAGCAACGCGTCGCTGCCCTCGAGTAAGAGGAGCATCCGGCCGTCGTCGCCGTCGTCGCCATCGATCGCATGATGAAACCCGTCGATCCAAAATGCGGCGGCGGGACGAATACGCAGCGCGCCGACGTGCGCAAACGCGCGCGCACGCGTGCGTTCGGGCAGGCGCGCGAGAAAGACTCGCGATCGCGCCGGTGCGGCGAGCGTCTTGAGATTCGCCTGCACGATGACGGCCAGCGTACCGAACGATCCGACGTAGAGCCGGCTCATGTCGTAGCCGGCAACGTTTTTGACGACCATCCCACCGGCGCGCGCGACGGTGCCGTCGGCGAGTACGACGGTGGTGCCGATGACGTAGTCGCGTGGCCGCCCGTACAGGTGCCGGCGCGGTCCCAACCAGCCGGCGGCGAGCGTTCCACCCAGCGTTGCGTGCGTCGGGCGCGGGGCATCGAACGGTACGAACTGACCGTGCGTCGCGAGCAGCGCGCTGAGGCTTTGTAGCGCGGTTCCGCAGCGAGCCGCCAACGTCAAATCGGAGGGTTCGTAGGCGACCGTTCCGGCCAGCTGCGTGCTTTCGAGCGTCACGTCGGCGCGCTCTGGCGGAAACCCCATGCCTGCGAGTGTGCCGCCGCCGACGACGAGCACTTTGCGACCCTCCGCGTCGCAGGCGGCTATGATCTCGCTTACTTGCTCGAGAGTACTCGGCGTTACTCGTTCGACCGTATTCACGGCGGCGAGATTTCCGCGCAACGCGTTCCGCTCGGAAAGATTTTCTCAGGATTGAGCGCGCGCTGCGGATCGAAAACGTCACGCACGCGTCCCATCGCCGCCAAGTCTGCGGTTGTATAGACGCGCGTCATTGCGTCGCGTTTTTCGAAGCCGACGCCGTGTTCGCCGCTGATCGTGCCGCCCAAATCGATGGCGGCCTGAAGAATCGCGTTGCCGCTCTCGACGACCGCGGCGACTTGTTTTCGGTCGCGTTTGTCGTACATCAAAAGCGGATGCAAGTTGCCGTCGCCGGCGTGAAAGACGTTGCCGACGGTGATGCCGTTAGCGGTGGCGGCTTCATCTACGGCGCGTAACGCGTTCGGAAGTTTGCTGCGTGGAACGCACACGTCTTGCGTATAGTAGTTCGGCGCAATGCGGCCGGTTGCGCCCGCCGCACCTTTGCGCCCTGCCCAGAGCGCATCGCGTTCGGCAACGCCGGCGGCGCCGTGCCACGAGATGGCGCCATGCGCTTTGACGATGCGCGCGATGGCCGCTTCGCACGCATCCATGTCGTCGGCGAATCCGGCATTCTCGATCAGCAACACGGCACCGGCATCGGTCGGATAGCCGGCGTGAAATGCCGCCTCGACCGCACGCACGATGACGGCGTCCATCATTTCGAGTGCGGTCGGGACGATGCCGGCGGCAACGATTGCCGAAACGGCCGCCGAGGCCGAGTCGATGTCGCCGAACGCCGCGACCCACACGCGAATCGCTTCGGG
>Ga0102924_1001568_pt1 | contig 26221 bp, 24 predicted proteins | sample PaiPotPPM11metaG_FD_80116 | JGI IMG/M metagenome (GOLD analysis project Ga0102924, IMG submission 80116) | Iron sulfur acid spring bacterial and archeal communities from Banff, Canada, to study Microbial Dark Matter (Phase II) - Paint Pots PPM... ... | reverse complement strand
CTCTTCTGCGATACGCAGTCGCTGCGCGCGAGCGATCTGCCGCCGGAGATCCGCGGCATCCCGGCGATGGCCAACGTCCCCCTCCCCGAGGCAGATTTGCAGGCGGCCCTCGCCGGCGAGGGCGGTCTCAAGGAGCACGTGAAGGTGGCGATGAGCCGCCTCGAGAAGGAGCTCGTCAGCCGAGCGCTCCAGCAGACCGGCGGCAACGTGACCCACGCCGCACGGCTGCTGAAGATCTCGCGCAAGGGGCTGCAGCTGAAGATGAAGGAGCTCGGCCTGCGCGAAGGTTCGGTGGAGCGCAACGACTGACGCAGGCGCCGGGGCGAAGCCGACGCTACCCACCGCCGGAGGCGACCTCGCGGAGTCGCCGGATGTGCGCCGGTCCCGTACCGCAACACCCACCGACGATCGTCGCCCCCGCGGCGATCCATGTCGCCGCAAGCCGCGCGTACGCCTCCGCAGCGCCCGGGTCGCCCGCCGCATCCCAGCCGAGGCCCTCGTCCTTCGCTCCGGCGTTGGCGTAGGCGCCGAACGGCACGCCCAGCTTCGCCAGCTCCTCGACGTAGCCAAGCGTCCGGCGCGCCGCCAAGCAATTGACGAGCACCGCGCCCGCGCCGGCGTCGACGCACGCGCGCGCCGCGGCGGCGAGCGCCCCCGGCGTCATCAGCGCCCCGTCGGGACCGGCGGTGAGAGCCACCCACGTCTCCAAACCCGTCGTGACCGCCGCACGCACGGCGGCCCGCGCCTCGGCGGGGTGCGGAAACGTCTCGCAGAGGAGCAAGTCGACACCCTCCGCGGCGAGCGCGCTCGCGAACTCCAGGTGCTCGCCGTACGCGGCCTCTCCGGGGCTGAGATCCTGCCGGTAGCAATCTTCTATCGGGGCGATGCTGCCGGCGACACGGTGCCCCTCGGGAACGTTCGCCCGCGCGAGCTGCACGGCCCGGCGCGTCATCGGCCGCCATCGCTCCCCCACCGCGCGGCGACGGGTGCGAAACGTGTTCGCCGTGTGCACGGCGGCGCCCGCGGCGGCGTAGTCGCGGTGGATGGCGGCGACCGTCTCCGGCGCCGCGTCGATGGCCGTCGCGCTCCACGCCGGAAGAGGCAGCGCGACGCCCCGCCGAGCCAGCTCGGTGCCCATGGGTCCGTCGAGGAGCACGAGGTCCCGGCCGCTCATCGGGCTCTCTCTAGCCGGTGCGGCGGCTTGCACCAGCGCGCCTCAGGAGCGAAGTTGCTCGTCGGGCGCGCGAAGCCGCCCTGGAGGTGAACGGCGATGCTGGGTGGACGCGGCAACGAGACTGTCGAGTTGGAGTGCCCCGAGTGCGGGGCCGTGGTGAAAACGACTGCGAAGGAGGCGGAGAAGGGGAAGGTGCGCTGTCCCAAAGGGCACGAGTTCGCCGTGATGGGAATGCTGGGGACGTTCGACGGCGGTCCTCCAAAGGGAGGCGGAGGAGGGCGGTAGCGCGCTGCCGGGATCGACTTGGCGCGGCGACTGTAGCGACGGGACTGGCGGCACGCCGTTCGCTTGTCACGATTGTAGTAAGAAGTGCTTCGCCGAAGTCTCGTCGCCGCTTGTCTGATGGGTTCCGTGGGAGCGGGAGCGAGCGACGCCGTCCACGACCCCAGCGCGTGCCCGGGCGAGTGCGAGCGCCCCATCGCGTACTCGTTGGACCCGCAGTTCAACGCCGACGAACAGCTCCTCATCGAACAAGCGATGGGCGTCTGGGAGCAGGGCACCGGCGGCCGCGTGTGCTTTGCACCCGGCGGGCGCGACCTGGTCATCGAAAAGCTCGATCGCTCCGATGAGCTCCAGCCGTGGGACCCCGAATGGCCGCGCCACGTCGCCCTGACCAAGGGCGGTCGGATCTGGATCGTCGCCACGCGCGTCGACGATCCAGGCGAGTACCGCGCGCTCGTCGTCCACGAGCTCGGGCATCGACTGGGCATCGGGCACATCGAAGACACGGCGACGACGTACATGCACAGCACGATCAACGACACGCCGCAGGAGCTGTGGAAGCACGCGCTCTTGCCGGAGCGGGATGCGCGCGCGTTCTGCGATGTGCACCGCTGCACGTGCGCTTACTGAGCGCGCGCCCTCGACAGACGAAGTGTCCAATCGTCGTTCGCTCTCACGGGAGCGGTCAGGCGTCGACGAGCAGGCCGCGCACCTGACGGTCGACGAGCGACGCGTAGTACCCCCGCTCGAGCACGAGCTCTTCGTGCGTTCCGCTCTCGACGATCTCTCCGTGGCGGAACACGAGAATCCGGTCGGCGCTGGTCACGGTCGTAAGGCGGTGCGCCACGACGAACATCGTCCGCCCGTCTTCGAGCCGCGCGATGGCGTCCTGTACGAGGGCCTCGCTCTCGGCGTCGAGCGCGCTCGTCGCCTCGTCCAGGATGAGGACCGCGGGATCTTTCAGCAGGGCGCGCGCGATGGCGATCCGCTGTCGTTGCCCGGCGCTGAGCAGCGACCCGCGGTCGCCGATTCGCGTGTCGTAACCATCGGGCAGCTGCGTGATGAACTCGTGGGCGTGCGCGTCCCGCGCCGCGCGCAAGATGGACTCGAAGCTCGCGCCCGGGCGCCCGAACTCGATGTTGTCGCGGATCGAGTCGCTGAACAGAATGTTCTCCTGCGAGACGACGCCGATGTGCGCCCGCAGACTCCGCTGCGAGGCGCGACGGATGTCGACGCCGTCGATGAGGATCTGCCCCAGCGTCGGATCGTAAAGCCGCTGGAGGAGCGCCATCAGCGTCGTCTTGCCCGATCCGCTCGGACCGACGAGCGCCACCGTCTCGCCGTGCGCGACGCGGAGGTCCACGTTGCGGATGATGCAGCGGTCGGCGCGATATCCGAAGCTGACGCCGCGAAACTCGACCGTGCTGCGCAGGCGCGGCAGCTCGACGGCGTCCGGAGCGTCCGCGATCGTGTTCGGTTCATCGAGGATCGAGAACACCGTCTCGAGAGCGACCGTCCCCCGCCGCGCCGTCTGCAACATACCCGAGAGTCCCTGCACGGGCCCGAAGAGGGCGCCGAGGTAGCCGAGGAAAGCGACGAGCGTCCCGAGGGAGAGCTCGCCCTTCGCTACGAGGAAGCCGCCGAGAGCGATGGCCGACAGGCGCGCGAGCGCCACGGACAGGTTCTTCATCGCGGACACGCGGGAGTCCGTGGCGACGCCACGCAAGACGACATCGTTGGCTGCCCGGACGCCCGACAAGAATCGGCGCTTCTCGATCTCCTCCATCGAGAAGCTCTTCACGACGGCGATGGCGGCGAGCACCTCGTTGAAGCGCCCAAAGAGCTTCGTCCAGCTGTCCATCAGCGTGCGTTCGCGGCGCACCTGCTCCGGAGAAACCCACGCGCTGAGGAGCGGCGGAACGGGGACGAACGCGCACACGAGCAGCATGACCCTCCAGTCGAGCCGGGCCATCACGGCGACGCTCATCACCAGGTACGCGAGGGTCGGCACCATGTGGAAGGCGAGATCGCTGAACGCCGCGACCGCGCCGTTGATGCCGCGGTCCATCTTGGTCATGATCGCGCCCACGCTCTCGCTTTGGTGGTACGCGAGGGGCAGCGCGTGGAGCCGCTCGACGGTCGCCCGCGTCACCGACTCGTGCAAGGCGATCCGCACGCGCCAGAGCGCACGGTCCAGCCGGACGCCCAGGGCCTCTTTGCTCGAGAGCATGCCCGCCAGCAGCCCCCCCGCCTGCAACAGCGGGCGCGACGCGCGAGCACCTCCGAGCTCGTCGAAGATCCACTTCAACGCGAGGGGTTCGGCGGCCCCGATCGCGGCGCTCGCGAGCGCCAAAACGAAGACGCCGCCGAGATGCCGCCAATGCGGCGCGACGAACGGCAGCGACTTGCGCAGTAGTTCTCGCGTCGGCGCGCGCGCGCGAACGAAAGCGGCGTCGACCATGAAGGGCTGTGCGCCTCGTAGCAGCGCCAGCCATCGAGATCACGGGGCGGAGCGTACGTGCTCGCGAGAAAGGCCGCACTCGCGCGCAGGCGCACTCACCCGCGCAGGCTTCGTCAGTCGTAGTACTCGTGGCCGAGGTGCGTGATGAGCTCCTCACCCATGAGCCAGCGGAGCGTGTTCTTGAGCTTCATGAGCTGGATGAAGAGGTCGTGCTCGGGGCGCAGTCCGGGCGCCGTCATCGGGCTCTTGAAATAGAACGAGAGCCACTCCTGCGTCCCGCGCAGCGCGGCGCGATTGGCGAAATCGAGGAACAGGGCCAGGTCGAGGACGACCGGCGCGGCGAGGATCGAGTCGCGGCAGAGGAAGTCGATCTTCATCTGCATCGGGTACCCGAGCCAGCCGAACAGGTCGATGTTGTCCCAACCCTCCTTGGCGTCGCCGCGCGGCGGGTAGTACTCGATGCGCACCTTGTGAAACAGATCTCCGTAGAGCTCGGGATACGCGCGCGGCTGCAGGATGAGGTCGAGGACGCCGAGCTTGCTGGTCTCCTTGGTCTTGAAGCAGCCGGGGTCGTCGAGCACCTCGCCGTCGCGGTTCCCGAGAATGTTCGTCGAAAACCATCCGCGCACACCCAGCATTCGCGCCTTCAAGCCCGGGGCGACGACCGTCTTCATCAGCGTCTGGCCGGTCTTGAAGTCCTTTCCCGCGATGGGCACCTGGCGCTCGCGCGCGAGCTCCCAGGCTGCGGGGAAGTCGACGCTCAGGTTGGGCGCGCCGTTGGCGAAGGGAATCCGCTCTTTCAGACACGCCCATGCGTAGAGCTGCGAGCTGGTGATCGCCGGATCGCTCTCGAGCAGCCCGCGCTCGAACGAGGCGATCGACTCGTGCGGACGTCCGGGAGACGTGAACGTCTCCGTCGACCCGCACCAGATGCACACCGCGCGGTCGCAGGAGTTCTCGCGCACGAAGCGGCGCAGATCCTCGCGCAGCTGCCCGACCATGTCGGCCTTGGTTCGGCCGCTCTTCGTATGGCTACCCATCAAACGCCGCACGTATTCGGGGTAGAACGCGCCCGCCATCGGGCGGATCCCCTCGAGCTCGTCGCGCACGGAGTCGAGGTGCTCGCGCCGGAGGACGTCGGCGTCGATCGCCCGCGAGTACGCGTCTTCGGGGAAGATGTCCCACCCGCCGAAGACGAGGTCGTCGAGCCGAGCGAGCGGAACGAACTCGGCGATCTTCGGGGCACGCGGGCTGGTGCGACGGCCGAGGCGGATCGTCGAGAGCTGCGTTAGCGAGCCGATCGGCTGGCCAAGACCTTTTCGCGCGAGGAGCACCCCCGCGATAGTCGTGGTCGCGACCGCTCCCATTCCCGGCAAGAGCACGGCCAGTCGTCCAGTAGCGGGCTGAATGCTGTTCGGTCGATTCACGAGAGCCTCCGTCAATGGCTCGTGCGTTGCACGCCGCACGCCGTCGGGGCGCACGGGACGCCGTGCGAGCTAGGAGACACCGCGGTGACCATCACGAAAGTCCGCATCTTCGTGTGCCATAGCGCCACGGTGCGCGCGTGCGGCACGCGCGACGTGGACTCGGCCCTCCGCACGTTGCGTCGAGAGTTCCCTGGTGTAGCCCTGGATGTCGATTGGCACGCCGATTCGATCGCGACGCCGCTGCCCACCATCGATCTGGCGAGCTGGAACGACACGAGCCGCGACTTCCCGCCGTTCGACGCGCACGTGGAGGACCTCGCGCGACACGGTCCGGCCACGATCGTACTGCGCGGTGAGGCGGTTGAGTGCCTGCGCGCTTCGCACGAGATGTTGACGCGATGGCAGCGCCTGCTCGATCGGCGCAGCGGAGAGTCGCGCACGCGCGCCTTCGATGAGCTGCTGGGGCGATTCCGCTCGATGCACGATATGGAGAAGCCTCTAGCCGTAGCGGATCATCGGCACGCGATCGACACCTGGCAGTGGGTGCTGCGCCTGGCGCCGGACGCGCCGGGCTCGCTTCAAATCGCGGCGCTCCTCCACGACGTCGAGCGCCTCGAGTCCGAGAGCGACGCGCGCGTCGAGCATCTGCGTCCCGACTACGCCGCCTTCAAGCGGTCCCACGCGCACCGCGGCGCGCAGATCGCGTCAGCCCTCGCGCGCGAGTGCGGCTTCGACGAGGGCACGTGCGAGAGAGTGGGCGACCTGGTGAGGCACCACGAGACGTCGGGCGAAGACGCGGACCTGGCGCTCCTGAACGACGCCGACGCCCTGTCGTTCTTCTCGCAGAACAGCTCCGGGTACCTCGACTACTTCGGCCCCGACCAGACTCGTCGCAAGATCGCGTACACGCTCGGTCGCATGCGCGGCCCGGCTCGCTCGCGGCTGGGACGGCGCGTCTCCGGCGCTGCCGGGGTGTGGTCGGAACCTGAAGGCATACGCCTGCGGGCGGACGTCGCGGCGCTCCTACGCGAGCATCGCGCGAAGGGTCTGCCGGCCGGCGAGGCGCGACAGGGGATGAACGCATGAAAATCGTGGTCTTCGGCCTTACGGTGAGCTCGTCGTGGGGCAACGGGCACGCGACGACGTGGCGAGCGCTCTCGCGCGCCCTCGCCGCCGCAGGGCACCGGCTGGTCTTCTTCGAGCGAGACACGCCCTACTACGCCGCTCACCGCGACACGACGCGCGTCGTCGGGTGCGACCTGCGTCTTTACCGGGGGTGGGAAGCGGCGATCGACGACGCGCGCCGCGAGCTCGCGAGCGCCGACGCCGCGATGGTGACGTCGTACTGCCCGGACGGCGCAGCCGCTTGCGATCTCACGTTGTCGGAGTGCCGAGGCGCTCGCGTCTTCTACGACATGGACACGCCCGTCACGCTCGGTCGCCTGGAGGCCGGCGAGGCCGTCGACTACCTGCCGAAGCAAGGTCTGAGCGACTTCGACCTCGTGCTCAGCTTCACCGGCGGCCGCGCGCTGGACGCGCTGCGCACGACGCTGGGCGCGCGAAGAACGGCACCGCTCTACGGGACCGTCGATCCCGCGGTCCACCATCCGGCGCCAGGCGACGAGCGCTTCCGCGCCGATCTCTCGTACCTCGGGACTTTCGCCGCCGATCGACGCGTCGCCATCGAGGACCTGTTCGTCGATCCGGCGCGCAGGCTTCCCGCGCGACGGTTCGTCCTGGCCGGAGCGCTGTATCCGAACGACTTTCCCTGGCAGCCGAACATCTGGCTCTTGCCTCACGTGGAACCGGGACAGCACGCGGCTTTCTTCTCGTCAGCCTGGCTATCTCTCAACGTCACGCGCGGCGCGATGGCGAGGTGGGGCTGGTGCCCGTCCGGTCGCCTCTTCGAGGCGGCGGCTTGCGCAGCTCCCCAGATCACCGACTGGTGGGAGGGCCTCGAGGCCTTCTTCGAGCCTGGCGAGGAGATCCTCGTCGCGCGTTCGGCGGACGACGTCGTGGACGCCATGGCGCTCTCCCGGGGCGAGCTCGTACGCATCGCGCTCGCGGCTCGCGAGCGTGTCCTGACGCAGCACGCGGCGGACGTGCGGGCGCGCGAGCTCGTCCAGATGTTGCTGCACGGAGACGTCTCGCCGGTTCGATCCCCTGCTCGAGAAGCGGCCCACTTCGAGGGAGCCTGACGCATGTGGGGCGTCGTGCCGGCCGCGGGGAGCGGCAGTCGCATTCAACCGCTGGCGTTCTCGAAAGAGCTGTTACCGGTCGGCAGTCGGTACGAGGGTGCGGCCGAGCGTCCGCGCGCGGTCAGCGAGTATCTGGTCGAACGAATGGTCGCGGCGGGAGCCACGCGAATCTGCTTCGTGGTCGGCCGGGGGAAGTGCGACATCGTCGAGTACTTCGGAGCGACGTACGGCGGCGCCCGCATCGTCTACGTCGTGCAGGACACGCCCGCGGGCCTCTGCGACGCCGTATTCCGATCGCTCGCCGTCGTGCGCGACGACGAGCCCGTCCTCGTCGGCCTGCCGGACACCGTCTGGTTTCCGAGCGACGGCCTGGCCAGGCTTGGCGCAGGCCCGCTGGAGTTCTTGCTCTTCCCCGTGGAGCACCCGGAGCTCTTCGACGCCGTCGTCGCGGAGGAGGACGGCCGCGTCGTCGAGATCCAGGTCAAGAGCGAACGGGCGCGGACGCACTGGATCTGGGGCGCATTCCGGGTCCAGGGGAGCACGCTTCGAGAGCTATCGGCGCTCTGGCGCGACCGCGGATGCGCCGATGCCTACGTGGGGACGCTGGTGAATGCGTGGATCGCCCGCGGTGGAGAAGCGCGCGCAGTCCGCGCCGGCCAGGCGTACGTCGACGTCGGAACGGTGAATGGGTACCGCGAAGCGATCCGCTTGCTCGGCGCGAGACGGCCGTCGCCCGCACGGATCGAGGAGGGGAACGATGCGCAGTCCTGAGTTGACCCGGGACGAGATCGCCGCGCGGGTGCGGGACCTCGGCGATTGGTTTCACAACTTCGATCTGAAGGGGGTGAAGACGGCTCCGGACCACTTTCTCGGCGACTATCCGCGGATCAAGTGGGAGCGCTTCTCGCATGTCGTCCCTGCGAGCCTGCACGGCAAGAGCGTGCTCGACATTGGCTGCAACGCCGGGTTCTACGCGATAGAGATGAAGAAGCGCGGAGCCGAGCGCGTGCTCGGGGTGGACACCGACGAGGCGTACCTCGCCCAGGCGCGCTTCGCGGCGGAGATGCACGGTGTCGACGTCGAGCTGCGCCGGATGAGCGTGTACGAGGTCGGCCTGCTCCGCGAGAAGTTCGACCTCGTCATCTTCATGGGGGTCCTCTACCACCTGCGACATCCGCTACTCGCCCTCGATCTGCTCCACCGCCACGTGGTGGGCGAGACGCTCCTCTTCCAAAGCATGCTCCGGGGCAGCCCGGAGGTGCCCGACGTGGCCGAGGACTACCCGTTCGGCGAGGCGGACGTCTTCGACATACCGGGCTTTCCGAAGATCCATTTCGTGGAGCGCCGCTACGCCGGGGACTCCACGAACTGGTGGATCCCCAATCGCGCCTGCGTCGAAGCCATGCTGCGCAGCGCCGGGTTCGCCATCGTCGGTCATCCGGAGGACGAGGTCTACGTGTGCCGGCCGCGGGCGCGCGCGCTCGAGGAGGTCGCTCCGTGATCGAGGCGGTGATGTTCTGGAACGAACCGAACAACCTTTCGCACTGGGCGTTCGACATCGACCCGGACTGGCGCACCTACGCCGCGATGACGCGCCTCGCGGCGCAGGCGGTGCGGAGCGAGGCGCCCGGCGTCAAACGGGTGCTCGGGGGCATCTCGCCAGTCGATCCCGCCTTCATCGAGAACATGAAGAGCAAGGGGGTGCTCGAGGAGCTCGACGTCGTCGCGGTCCACGGATTTCCGCTCGACTGGAACCACTGGCAGCTAGACGAGTGGCCTGCCAAGCTCGCGGAGATCCAGCGAGTCACCTCGCTCCCCGTCTGGGTGAGCGAGGTGGGCATATCCACGTTCGGCGCGGACGAAGTTCAGGAGTTCGGCTTGCGGCGCACCGCGGAGCTCCTCATCGGGCGAACACCCCGCATCCACTGGTACAGCCTGTACGATTTGCCCCGCGCCTGGCCCGCGACGACACGTCACCGCGAGGCGGAGGGGAGCTCGTACTACCGGCACTTTTACATGGGCCTATTGCGCGAAGACGGCACCCCCAAGCCGGCGCTTCGTCACTTCCGCGATTACACACCGTCGCTCGGTATCTGCCAGTGGTTCCACTTCGACGATCCGCGGCTCGCGGACGGCGTCGCGTGGCTTCGCAAGCTGGGAGTCAAACGCATACGAACCGGCCTTTCGTGGGCCGACAGCGAGCGCCCGAACGCGATCGCGTGGATGGATCGCCTGGTCCGCGCCTTCGACGACTTCGAGGTGACGGCAACCTTTTGTTTTACGCCGGCCTCTCGCGGCGTAAGGGCAGACCACACGAGCCCCCCGCAGCGGATCGACGAGTTCGCCGATTTCTGCGCCCGGATGACGAGGAGGTATGCGCGTTGATGCCACGCTACAGCGGCTCCGGGTACCCCGAGCGGGGGACCCAGGGCCGGTCACCCTCGTCGTCGCGGCCCACCCCGACGACGAGGTTATCGGAGCCGGGTGCCTCATCGCCTCTCTCGCGAGTACTTGCCGCGTGCTCCACCTGACCGACGGCGCCCCGGCCGACCGGCGCTACTTCCCGGCTTTCGCCCGCGACATGTCGCGACCCGCGTACGCGCGCGTACGCCGCGACGAGGCGTGCCGTGCCCTGGCGCTGGCCGGCGTCGCCGAGGCGCAGGTCGCGTGCCTCGGCCTGCGCGACCAGGAGGCCGCGTTCGCCCTCGTCGCCGCCACCGAATACGTCTTCTCGACGGTCGCTCGCCTTGGCGCGGAGATCGTGATCACGCACGCGTACGAAGGCGGACACCCCGACCACGACGCCGCAGCGTTCGCCGTGCAGAACGCCCGCGCGATCGCCGAAGCGCGCGGGTGCGGCGGCTTCGCCGTCGTCGAGATGACCGGGTACCACGACCGGGGCGGCGTCACCGTCCGCGGCGAATTTCTTCCGCGCGAACCCGCGTGCGGAGAGATCGCCTTGGATCTCGACGAGGACCAGCGCCGGCGCAAGCGCTCGATGTTCGCGGCGTATGCCTCCCAGCACGCGGTCCTCGAACCGTTTCGTCTGGAAGTCGAGCGCTTCCGCGTCGCGCCGGTTTACGACTTCCGCGCGCCCCCGCACGACGGGCGACTCCACTACGAGCGATTCGGCATCGGCATGTCGGGGGCGATGTGGCGGGGGCTCGCGCGAGCGGCCAAGAGGAAGCTCCCAGCGGTCGAGGAGTAACGATGAACCGGCAGTTGACGGTCCTGAATGTGGCATACCCGTTCGCTCCCGTAGGCCCGGACGCGGTGGGCGGAGCCGAACAAGTCTTGACGATGATCGACGACGCCCTCGTCGCAGCCGGCCACAGGTCGATCGTCGTCGCTCGCGAGGGGTCGACGTGCGCGGGTGAGCTCGTGCCCGTGCCCGCTGTCCATGGGGTGATCGACGGCGCCGCGCGAGCGACCACGCACGGAGTCGTTCGCGACGCGCTCCGTCGATTGCTGCGCGATGCGCGTGTGGACATCGTGCACGCCCACGGGGTGGACTTCGCCGAGTACTGGCCGGAGACGAACGTCCCCTTCCTCGCGACTCTCCATTTGCCCCTCTCGGCGTATCCGCCTCGAGCTCTGTGTACGAACCGGGCCTGGACCTGGATGAACGGAGTCTCGGCGGCGCAGATGCGCTCCGCGCCGCAGGCGATGCGACGAGTCCCCGAAATACCGAACGGGGTTCGACTCGACCGCTACGAGCCGGTGGCACAGCCCAAGCGCCGCTACGCCATCGCCGTCGGACGAATCTGTCCGGAGAAGGGCTTCGACCTCGCCCTCCGGGCCGCGCAGCTCGCCGACATGCCGCTGCTCATCGCCGGAAGGACATTTCCGTTCGAGGATCACCGGCGCCATTTCGAGGAATCGATCGTCCCCCTCCTGCGTATGAGCTGCCGGTTCGTCGGGCCGGTCGGTCCCGCGCGGAAGCGATCGCTCCTCGCCCGCGCCCGCTGCCTCGTCGTCCCCAGCCGCGTCGCCGAAACGAGCTCGCTCGTCGCGATGGAGGCGATGGCGTGCGGCACGCCCGTCGTCGCGTTTCCCGTGGGGGCGCTGCCAGACATCGTGGAGCACGGTCGGACCGGATTTCTGGTCGACACAGTCGAGGAGATGGCTCGGGCGCTGCGCGAGGTCGGCGAGCTCGACCCGCGGGCCTGTCGCGAAGCCGCCGAACGCCGCTTCTCTTCGGCGACGATGACCTCGCGCTACCTGCGGCTGTACGACGCATTGGCCGACGCCGCCGGCACGGGAGCGCCGCGTTGGTACAGCTAGAAGTCGCGACGACGATCGCCGGAGTCGAAGCCCTCCGCGACGACTGGGAGGCTCTCTGCGACGTGGCGGCCAACAGCACCCCGTTTCAGCGACACGCATGGGTCACCGCCTGGATGCGGCATACCGGAGCAAGGGAGCCGAGGGTGCTCGCGGTCCGCTGCGGGAGCGACCTCGTGGGGGTGCTGCCCGCGTTCCTCTGGGGCTCGCCGCCGCACCGAACGGTGTCGCTCCTGGGGGCGGGGCCTTCGGATCACCTCGACGCGCCGGCAGCCCCCGGTTTCGAACGCGCGTTGCTCGACGGGGCGTTCGAGTGGCTGGAGCGCGCGCGGTCCGAATGGGACGGCTGCGCGTTCGACGAAGTCGGCGAGCGCGCCCTTCTCCAGGGCCTGCGCGCGCCGCCGGGTTTCCGGGTCTTCGGGGAGCTCCAGAGCGTTTGCCCGGTGCTCGGCATTCCGGAAGCCGCGTCCCGGATCGAGCACGCGGTTCCGCCTCGCCAGGCGGCGCGACTTCGCAAGGCACGACGGCGGGCCCGTGCCGCGGCCTCGCTGACGCTCCACCGAGCCGACGACGGTGCGAATCTCGGTGTCGCGATGGACGCGCTCTTCGAGCTCCACGGCAGGCGCTGGACGTCCCGGCGGGGGACCGGTCTGCTGCGCGGTCCTGGCGTCCGAGCGCTGCACGAGGATGCCGCTCGCGCGTTCGCCGCGCGAGGGGCCCTGAGGATCTACGCGCTGCGGGTCAGCGACCGTGTGGGAGCCGTCGTGTACGGCTTTCGAGAAGGACGTCGACTGCACCTCTACATGCAGGGGATGGACCCAGCGCTCGAGCATCTGAGCCCGGGTACACTCCTCGTCGGCTTCGTCCTCGAGGACGCGCTGGCCGAGGGCGTCCGCGAGGTCGACTTTTTGCGCGGAGACGAGCCCTACAAGTACCAGTGGGGCGCAGGCGACGAGCGCAACGTGCGCTTGTGCGTGACCAGGTGACCCGTCGTCGCTTCACGTCAGGTCCGACGATGCGCCTCGCCATCCCGCGGCCCGCTGGGATGCATCGAGCTCGAAGGCCTCCCGAATCCAGCCCTCGAGAGCCTCCGCCCGGCGCTCCGCCGTATGCTCCCGGAGGACGCGCGCCCGCGCGCGCGTGGCAATGGCTCGCCGCTCGGACTCGGGCATCCCGTGCACGATGGCGAGAGCGTCGCGCGCGGTTCGGGCGACGAGGATCTCGCGGCCCGGTACGAGGAACGACGCCATCCCCGGCCATTCGTCGCTGACGATCGGGACGCCGCAGGCCGCCGCTTCGAAGATCCGTACGCTCGGCGACCATCCGGCCCGGGCCATGTCCGCCCGCGTGACGTTCAGCGTGAAGCGCTGCGCGCCATAGAACGATCGGTGCTCGCGAGGGGACACGTGTTCGACGCGCGCAACGTTCTCCGGCCAGGCGAGGGTGCTCGGGTACTGCGCCCCGGCGACGACGAAGCGACCCTCTGGCCATGCGCGCGCCGTCTCCACGAGCAGCGCGTCGAGCGTCGGCTGCCGGTCGGCGCTGTACGTCCCGAGGTATCCGAGGTCCCAGCGAGGCGGTTCGCTCTCGACGGGGGAATACGCCTCGGGGTCGACCGAGCAGTAGAGAGGGCGCGCCCGCGCGGCACCGAAGCGCTTCTCGAGCGTCTCGAGCGTCGTGCCGCCCGTGAACGAGAGATACAGGTCGTAACGCGGGATCAGGTCGGCTGTCAGGTACTCGCAACACCCGCGGCCCACGTCGCGGAGCGTGACCGGCGTGTCGATGTCGTAGAACGCGGTCTTGCCGCGCGCGTGCGAGTTGACCCAGGCACCGACTCGAGCACCCTCGGGTACGTAGGAGCCGACCACGACGACGTCGGCATCGCGGACGATCCCGCCGAAGCGATCGACGAGCTCCTCGAAGCTGCCGTAGAGCTCCGTGCGCCCGTAAGGAGGATGGTAGAGGTCGCGGTTCTGCGCGTACCAGGGAACGTCGCGTTCGAGGAACAGCACCCGATGGTGGCGCCGCGCGAGCTCGCGCACGAGAGCGCGGTAAGTCGTCGCGTGGCCGTTCCCCCAGGACGAGGTAATCGACAGGCCGAGGATCACGAAGTCGTACGTGGTGGTCACGGCGCCGCCGTTCTCATCGAGTGTTCGCTTCCGGTGAGGAGTCCTTCGACCTGGCGCGCGCGCGCCGAATACGTGTGCCCGGCGAGCACGCGCTTGCGCGACGCCTCGCCGATGGATCGTGCGCGCGACGCCGTGAGCTCGCGCACGATACGAGCCACGCCCTCTCCGTCTTCGGCCACCAGAATTTCCCGCCCGGGCGCGAGGAAGTCCTCGATGCCGCGCCACGCGTCCGTGACGATGCACGCGGCGGCGCCGGCCGCCTCGAAGACGCGCGTCGCTGGAGACCAACCGACGGCCGCCATGCTCTGGCGCGCCACGTTGAGGACCGCGATAGCCGTGGAGTTCAGCGCGTTGTGGTCGGCCGTATAGACGTGTCCGACGTGACGAACGTTCGGTGGGGAGCGGCGGTCGGCCCACCCGTTGCCCCCGAGCAAGAACCGCCGGTCCGGCAACCGCTCCGCCGTCGCGAAGAAGTATTCGACGACGCGCTCTTCGCGATCGGGCAGACGATTCGCCAGGAGGGCCAGATCGCACTCGAACCGCGGATCCGGGGCGACGCGAAAGTGCGTGTCCGGATCGACCGCGTTGTATACGGGCGCGCACGCGCGCGCGCCGAACTGGACGTATTCGCGAACGACCGGCTCGCCGCCGCCGTACGTGAGGACGATGTCGTAGCGCGGGATCGCCGCGCGGAGCGGGTCCTCGGGTTGGGAGCGCATGCGCGCCAGCGTCGCGGGCGCGTCGACGTCCCAGTAGACGGCGAGCGCGCCGGGGCGCCTCGTGCGGGGCACGGCGTCCTCGAGCAGTCGATCCCACACGCCGACGCCGCTCGCCTTGACGATCACGTCTGCGACGCGTGCGGCGTCGAGCGCTCGCCAGACTTCCCGCTCGTCGGTGCCCGAATAGACCGAGACGTCGCACCACGGCGGGTCGGGCATGTCCCGGTGTCGTTGCCGCTCGAAGGCGTCGGGCTCGTAGAACGTCGCCCGGTGGCCGCGTGCGTGCAGATGCTTCAGGATGCCGCGGTAGTACGTGGCCGCGCCGTTCCAGTAGGCGCTGACGAGGCTCGAGCCGAAGAACGCGATGCGGAACCCACCCATCGACTACGACCCTTTCTCCAGCGGAGCGGTCAGCCCCCGATAGATCCGCAGCAGCTCGTCCACACGATGGGCGCAGGTGTGGCGCGCCAGCACCGTCCTGCGACCGTGCTCTCCGAGCTCGCGGCGCAGCGCCGGCTCCTCCACTACGGCGCGCATGTGGCGACGCATCTCGAGCTCGTCGTTCGCCACGAGGTAGTCCCGGCCCGGCGCGAACAGACCCTCCACGTCCTCCCAGGGCGCGGAGACGAGCGCCGCGCCGCAGGCGAGCACTTCGAACGGCCGGATCGTCGGAATGCCAGGGAGGCGCGTCCGATACGCGTTCCGCGGCACGTGAACGGTCAACCGGTGCGCAGCGAGCGCCTCCGGCACGCGAAAGTTCGGCAGCCATCCTCCGTAACGAAGGTTCGCGGCGGCGAGCTCGCGTCGCGCCTCCGAGGGATACCGCACTCCGTAGACCGTCCCGTTCAGCCCGAGCGCCTTCACCGGCTCGAGCAAGAACGTCGAGAGCTCGCGCGTGCGCTCACCGTCCCCCCAGTTGCCGACCCAGACGACGTCTCCCTCGACCTCGTCGGCGGGCCGCGATAGCGGCCGGAAGGCACGAGCATCCGCCGCCTCGTGCCACGTCCAGGCGCGCGTCGCCCAGCCCCTGGAGAGGTACTCCTGCCGCACGGCCTCGCCGAAAGCCAGGACTCCGTCGTACCCAGAAAGGTCGAACGCCCCCATCTGTTCGGGGGCCGTCACCGACCTGTGGTGGGTGTCGTGAAAGAGGAGCCGGTAGCCACCCCCCCGAACCCGGTGGGACCCGATGCGCTTCACGAGCTCCGGTTCGTTCCACTCGTGCACGATGACGAGGGCGCAGCCGTCGAGAGCCTCGTCGAGATTGAGCTCCTGCGGCTCGTACCGCGTGGGAGCGACGCTCGGGAAAGCCTGACGAGCCCATTCGAGCGCCTCTTCGCCGTGGTCGGCGATCAGGTTGCGGACGCTCCACGCGGAGCGAGGCTCGAAGACCCGCACCTCGTGACCACGAGCGACCAGCTCCGTGACGACGCCGCGCAGGAAATGTGCATTCCCATGGTTCCAGTCGCTGAGGAGAGTGTGACAGAACAGCGCTATGCGCATGGCTGCACCGCCATACCTCCTTCGTCTTCCCACGACCGCGTAGCCAATGGCGGCGCGGACGCCCCGGCGGACCGTCGGGCGACGAGCTCCCGATAGAGCTCGAGGTAGCTGCGGGCCATGCGCTCGGCGGTGAACGCCCGCGCGCGAGCACGAGCCGCCTCGGCTAGCGACGACCGCAGCGAGTCGTCGCGGACGAGCTGCTCGATGCCGCGCCGCAGGGCGTGCTCGTCGTCGGGCGAGACGAAAAACGCGCTGCTCTGCCAGATCTCTCGCAGCGACGGGATGTCCCCGAGGACCAGCGCGCACCCACTCAGAGCGGCCTCGAGGACGCTCAGCCCGAAGGGCTCGTAGCGCGCCGGAAGAGCGTAGATGCTCGCGCGCGCCATCCAGCCGCGCAGCGCCTGGGCGTCGAGCCACCCGAGCATCCGCACGCCTTCGTGGCGTCGCCGTACGCCGTCGGGGTGCTCCGAGTTGCCCGCGAGGTACACGGGCCACTCAAGGCGCGGTGCGATAGCGGCGAGCGCCGCCAGGTTCTTCGCCTCGTCCCAGAGCCGACCCGCGGCGAGGACGAAGGGCTCCTTGCGTACGCTGCCGTAGCGATCGACGGACACGCCGTTCGGGATGACCCTCCCTCGGACGGGCGCACGGTAGTGCTCGCGCAGCGAACGCATCATCGCGCGCGTCGGCGCGACGACCGCATCCGCGGCGCGAAGCCCGGACTCGACGGCCTGGCGATAGCGCTCGTATTTGGCGGGAGCGCTCTCGCGGAGAACGGCCTTCCACCAGGAGAGGACGCAGGAGTGAGCAACGACGAGGCCCGGCGCGCGCCAGCCGAGGGCAGCGAGCGCGTAGCCGTTCAGGTGCACGAGGTCGGGACACTCGCGCTCTTCCAGCCCGAGCAGCCAGTCGCCCGCGGTGGACACCTCCGCCCACGGCTGCTCCATCCACTCGAGCTTGAACGCGCTCTCGACGAGCTTCAGGCCGGGTATCCCCGCTGCGAGCTCCCTCTGAGCCGGTCTCAGGGGCTCGCCCATCGTCGCGAGGGTCGTGCGCACGCCGAGCCCGGCCAGGTTCGACGCGAGCTCGAGCGCGTAAGTCCACACGCCGCCGACCGCGTCCGCGGTCATCATCACGTGCCGCACGCTGGTCTCGTCATCGAGCATGGGGCAGCTCCAGTTGCGCGAGACTGGCCGGTCGCGCGTCCTGCACGTCGCTGAACGCGCCGTGCTCGGCGAGATAGTGCGCGTGCGCGCGCTCCCACGCGTGGTCGTCGGGCAGTCCCCAGCGCATCACGTAGGCCGGTGAGCCGGGGTAAGGGAACATCGGGACAGGTTCGTTCGCCCAGACGCCGCGCTCGCGCAGCCCGTCCCGCCATCGGGCGACGTCCTCCGGATCGTCGGTCCCGGCCTCGATGAGGTTCGCCTGCACGAACGGGACGCTCTTCTTCGCGTGGAGGAGAAGCTCGGTCAGCCGCTCGGTCGTCACGCGACACTTCTTCGCGAGGAGAGATCGCCCTTCGGACGTGATGCTCTCGATGCCGGCTTCGATCGACACGCAGCCCGCGCGCCCGAGCAGGTCGAGCTGCTGCTCGGTCCAGTTGTCTACGCGCATCTGGACCCCGAACTCGACGTGCCGCTCGCAGAGCGCCTCGAGGAGCTCGCGATGCGGCAAGAAGATCTCGTCGATGAAGTAGACGTAGGTGACCCCTTGCGCGACGAGCGCGTCGATCTCGGCGAGCACCGTCGGGAGCGACCGTCGCCGGAACGCGTTGCGGAACTCGTCCTTCGCGCAGAACGCGCAGTGGTAAGGACAGCCGCGAGACGCCTCGACCTCGGCCCCTGGACCCGCCGGCGGGCGGTCGAACCGATGATGGTGATGTGCGTGGCGACCGACCGTCGCGTCGGCCCACCGTAGCGCCGGGAGCCGCGACACGTCGCATGCCGCGGGGCCGCCGCGGACGCGAACGGCGCACCCGTCGGTGTAGGCGATCGAATCGAGCTCCTCCCAGAGGTCCCGCGGCGTCGACGCGAGCGTCGTGAGGACCTCCTCGCACTCGCCCATGACGGCCACGTCGGCGCCGAGCTTGCGCAGCGTGGCGCTCGGCGTCGTGGAAGCGTGGGGTCCAACGACGACGAGCGTTCCGGCGACCTCGCGCACCGCCGCCACCAGGTGCTGGGGGACGCGCAGCTCCGGCGGGGCGCAGCGCCAGAAGAGGTAGCTGGGTGCGGTCGTGACCACGGTCATGGCGGGCGCGAAGCGCTCGAGCCGCGCGCGCACCCCGCAGTCGTCGAGCCCCTCGGCGTGGGCGTCGACGACGATCGCCTCGTGCCCGGCCGTCTCGAGCAGCGCGCGTGCGTAGCCATACTCGAGGGGCAGATGGGGCTCTCGGCATCCGAAGTAGATGCTCCCTTCGAAGCTCCACGCCGGATTGACGAGCGCCACCCTCATTGCGCGGCCTCCGAGGACAGTGTCCGGGCGCGCTCGAACCCGGCGCCCATCAGACCCACCCACGCGAGCAGACGGCGCAGCCCGTCGTCGACGGTGACCCGCGGTCGCCAGCCCAGGGTCCGCTCGATCTTTCGAACGTCGCTCGTGTACCAGCGCTGGTCCGCCGTGCGCCAGGGCTCGAACGAGACGTGTGGCCTGCGCCGGAGCATCGCCTCGATGCGGTCTACGAGCTCGAGCAGCGACAACGCGCAGCCCGGACCGCCGCCGACGTTGAACGCCTGTCCGGCGATCGTGGGCATGGCTCCTCGCGCGAGCACCATGGCGTCGACGAGATCGTCGACGTAGAGGACGTCGCGTACCTGGAGCCCGTCGCCGTAGATGGTGAGCGGTTCGCCGCGCGACGCGTTAATCAGGAAATGCGCTACCCACCCCTGGTCCTCGTTTCCGAACTGCCGCGGACCGTAGATGCACGACATGCGGAACACGCACGTCGACAGCCCGAAGGTGCGCGCCCAGTCGAGCGCGTACTGATCGGCGGCGCCCTTCGCGCAGCCGTAAGGGCTGTGAAACTCGAGCGGCCGGTCCTCGTCGATCCCCGCTTCGCGGAGGCCCTTCTCTTCGGGGACGTAGCGCTTGCCCTCGCGCGCGAGCGTGACGTCGGTGCACCCCCCGTACACCTTGTTCGTCGACGTGAGCAGCACCGACGGCGGTCGACTCATCGCCCGCGCCGCCTCGAGCACGTTGAGCGTGCCGCGGGCGTTCACGTCGAAATCGTGCGTCGGATCCACGAGACTCGTCGTCACCGCGACCTGCGCCGCGAAGTGGAAGACGTGCGTCACGCCGCGCATGGCGTCGCGCAGCGCCGCTTCGTCGCGGACGTCGGCCACGACCACGTCGACGTCGCCGTGATTCGCCCGCAGCCAGTCCAGGTTGCGCTCTACGTGCGGGCGCGAGAGGTTGTCGAGCACGCGCACGCGCTCCCCGGCGGACAAGAGCCGGTGCGCCAGGTTCGCACCGATGAACCCGGCTCCCCCTGTGAGGAGCGTGGTCATAGCGTCAACCCGCGGGTCTCGAGCTCGACGCGCGCCTCGACGACGCGGTCCCGTGGTAGCTGCCCATCGAGCCACGAAGCGAGATCTCGCAGCCCCCGGTCGAAGCCGATGCGCGGTTCGTATCCGAGCAACCGCCGCGCGCGCGTGATGTCCGCGAAGCAGTGACGCACGTCTCCTGCTCGGCAGGACGCGGTGACCTCGGGGACGAGGTCCTCCCGCCCTACCGCATGAGCCACACGCTCCGCCACCTCTCGCACGGTGCGAGCCTGCCCGCTCCCGACGTTGATAGCGTGCCCCACCGCGGTCCGCGAGCCGAGGGCGAGCGTGCATGCCCGCACGACGTCGCGCACGTTCACGAAGTCGCGTTGCTGAAGTCCGTCCTCGAAGACGAGCGGCCGGTTGCCGTTGAGCAATCGGGACGCGAAAATCGCGAGCACGCCGGTGTACGGGTTCGAGAGCGCCTGGCGCTCGCCGTACGTGTTGAAGAAGCGCAGCGCGACGACGTCGATACCGTACGCACGTCCCGCGATAAGGCAGGCGCGTTCCTGGTCGTACTTCGTCAACGCATATATGCTCTCGAGGGCCGGCGTTTTGTCCTCCGGCGTTGCGACCGGAACCACCCTCTCGCCCCCTGGACCGCGCGGTTCCCAGTCGCCGTGGCGGAGCTGCTCGACGTTCCGGGGGGCCGCCTCGACGCGTCGTCCAGCGGCGTCGACGTACAGACCCTCGCCGTAGATGCTCATGCTGGAGGCGACCACCAGCCGGCGGATTCGCTTCTCGACCATCGCCTCGAGGAGCACGGCGGTGCCGAGCGAGTTGACCGACGTGTACTCGGCCATCGCGTACATGCTCTGGCCGACTCCGACGCGAGCGGCGAAGTGATAGACGGCGTCCACGGACTCGAGAGCGCGCGCGACCGCGTCGCGATCGCGCACGTCGCCGACGACCAGCTCTACCTCCTTGGACAGATAAGCCGGCTTCTGGCGATCGGCGCCGTGAACCTGCGGGTTGAGATCGTCGAGCACGCGGACGCGGTGTCCCGCGGCGACGAGCGCGTCGGCGAGGTGCGAACCGATGAAACCGGCGCCCCCGGTGATGAGGATTCGACTTGCCATGGGTGTCGTCCTGGCTGCGGAACAAAGACGTGTCGCTCGTCGCCCCCTCCGACGACGTCGACGATGGCCCCCCGCGCCAGCCAGCGCGCTCGCGTGGACGCGTTGACTGGCGTCGCCTTCAAGTGCGAGTCATGTGCCACGGTGCATCAACGGTGGCCTTGCCGCGGGATCGCGCGGAGCGCACGGTCCATCCGGTGTCGCTCCGGCCTGCGCACCGGCTCGACTGTGTCACATTGATGCGTTTCGCTACGGACCCGGCGGCCGTAACACTCGCAGAAACAGCCGAACTCGTTCGAGTTACGGACTTTGCGAGGGAGGCGCCGACAATCCGACGTAAGTCGCTGGAATACCATCCCTCGTCCTGGGTGTCTGTCGTGGCACGAAGCTCGCTGTGAGCGCGGACCCCGGTGAGTCGATCACCGGAAAAGCGGAAGACGCGGGCGGCGGGCGATGGTCGCGGCCGACGGTCGGGCACGGTGGGCTCGATGCGGCCGGACGAAACGGCGAGGGACGATGGGTCGAGGGCGGTAAGGCCCACGGTGGCGATCGGTCGTTCCGTAGCTGGATCGCCTGCCGCCCGCGTCTGCGGGCGGCCCCGTGGGAGTAGGCTGGCCGTATGGGCAAATCAGAGGCCACGCCCGCCGACGTAGCGTACGCGCGCGTGCGCGAAGTCTGCCTTGCGTTCCCCGGCGCCGACGAGAAGCTCCCGCACGGCGCTCCTGCGTTCCACGTGCGCGGCAAGCTGTTCCTCACGTTCCAGGACAATCACCATGGCGACGGACGGGTGGCCGTCTGGTGCAAGGCAACCCCCGCCGAGCAACGCCCGGCCACCGCGCAGCGAGCGCTCGAGCGCTTGACCGCGATCTGCCTGCGTCTGCCCGAAGCCGTCTGCGAAAGGGAGTCGCGTCACGCGACGTTCCGCGTTCGAAAGAAGGTCTTCGCCTACTTTCTCTACAACCACCACGGGGACGGCGTCATCTCCGCGTGCTTCAAGGGGGACCCGCGGGAGAACGCGGCCCTGGTGCGCGATGACCCTGCCCGCTTCTTCTTGCCGGCGTACATCGGCCCGCGCGGGTGGCTGGGGATGCGCGTCGACCGAGCGCGCGTCGACTGGAAGGAAGTGCGCGAGCGCGTCCACGAGAGCTACCGCGCGGTGGCGCCGCAGGGCCTGGCGGGGCTCGGCACGCCGGCGAGAGCGAGGAGGCCGGGGAGGCTGGCCACCGCTGCCGGCAAGCGAACATGACGTCGGCGACGTGGAGCCGGCTCCAGTTCGGGTTCACGATCACGTATCACTACCTCTTCCCGCAGCTCACGATGGGCCTGGCGCTGCTCATCGTCGTGCTCAAGGTGCTCGCGCTGCGTGCACCGGCCGAGGCGCGGACCACGTACCAGGAGCTGGCGCGGTTCTGGGGCCGAATCTTCGGGATCAATTTCGCCATGGGGGTCGTCACCGGCATCCCCATGGAATTCCAGATCGGGACGAACTGGGCGCGATTCTCGGCGTACTCGGGCGGCGTCGTCGGGATCACGCTGGCCATGGAATCGATGTTCGCGTTCTTCGCCGAGTCCGCGTTCCTGGGCCTCTTCCTCTTCGGCGAGAAGAAGCTCGGGCCGCGGTTGCATCTCGCGTCCGGCGTCATGCTGATGCTCGGTTCCTGGCTGTCCGGCTTCTTCATCATCGTCACGAACGCGTTCATGCAGCACCCCGTCGGGTACGCGGTCGGCGCGAACGGAGCGCTCGAGATCGCCGATCTCACGGCCTACCTCACCAACCCATGGGCCCTCTGGCAGTACGCGCACACGATGAGCGCCGCCGTCGTGACCGGCGCATTCGTGGTAAGCGCCGTCGGCTCCTACTGGGCGCTCATGGGCGTTCGCGAACGCCATGCGCGCGCCTGCCTCAAGATCGGCGTCGTCATCGGCCTCATCGCATGCGGCTGCCAGCTCTTCCCCACCGGGGATCGCGCAGGGAAGCTCGTGGCCGAGCACCAGCGCCCGACCCTGGCCGCGATGGAGGGCAAATTCGCGAGCGGCTCGCGCGCAGAGCTGGCGATCATCGGGCAGCCGAACGTCGACGCGCGCGAGCTCGAGAACCCCGTGGTCGTTCCGTATGCGCTCAGCTTTCTCGCGTACGGCTCCTTCGGCGCGACGGTCTACGGGTTGAACGACATCCCGCGCGACGAGTGGCCCGACAACGTGGAGCTCCTTTATTTCGCGTACCACATCATGGTGGGACTCGGCACGCTGCTGACTCTCGCGATGCTCGTCGCCGCCGTGCTCCTCTGGCGGGGGCGCCTCCACACCTGCCGACCGATGCTGTGGGTCCTGATGCTCGCCTTTCCTTTCCCGTACGTGGCGACGACGGCCGGATGGATGACCGCGGAGCTCGGTCGGCAGCCCTGGATCGTGTACGGACTGATGCGCACCGCGCACGGCACTTCGCCACGGCTCGGCGGCGGCGACGTCGCGTTCACGACCCTCGGATACATGGGGCTGTATCTCGTCCTCGGCGTCGTCTTCCTGCTCCTCGTCGCGAGACTCGTCGCGAAAGGTCCAGAGGCGTAGATGGTCGCCACCTGGTTCTTCCTCCTCGCGTTCATGCTCACGGCGTACGTCGTCCTCGACGGCTTCGATCTCGGCGCGGGCACGCTGCACCTGCTCGTGGCGAAGACCGACGCGGAGCGGCGAACGGTTCTTGCGGCGATCGGACCGGTGTGGGACGGCAACGAGGTCTGGCTGGTGGCGTCGGGGGGCATCCTAGCCTTCGCCTTCCCGCGCACGTTCGCCGCCGCGTTCAGCGGCTTTTACCTGCCCGTCACGATCCTCCTGTGGCTCATCGTCCTTCGTGGAATGGCCATCGAGCTGCGCTCCCACGTTCGGCATCCGCTCTGGAGCGCCTTCTGGGACACGGTGTTCGCCGGTTCCTCGACGGCCATCGCGTTCGTCCTGGGCGTCGCGCTCGGCAACGTCGTCCGCGGAGTGCCGGTCGACGGATCGGGATACTTCGCGGCGCCGCTCTTCACCGACTTCCGCCCTGGTCCTCGCCCCGGGGCGCTCGACTGGTATACATTCTTGTTCGGAGCGCTCGGCGTCGCCTGCCTCACGGCGCACGCGGCGAACTACCTCGTCTGGAAGACGCAGGGACCGGTGCACGATCGGGCGCGCGCCCGGCTGCCGATCGCCTGGACGCTCGCGGGCACCCTCCTCGCGATGGTCACCGGCGCGACGGCGTTCGTCGCTCCGGGACTCTTCGCGCGCTTCGCCGCGCGAGCGTGGGTATGGCCGATGCCCGCTCTGGCCCTCGCGAGCGGCGCGGCGTCCGTGCTCGCCCGGGCGCGCCACCGCGAGCGGGCGGCGTTCCTCGGGAGCACCCTCTTCGTCGCGTTTTCGCTGCTCGGCGCAGCGCTCGTCTTCTTTCCGACGATGCTCCCGTCGACGCTCGAACGCACCTTCGACCTCGACGCGTACAACGCCTCGTCCGCGCCGCACGGGCTCTTTCTCGGGCTGGTATGGTGGACGCCGGCCCTCGCGATCGCCGTCCTGTATTTCGGCATCCTGTTCCGGTCCATCCGCGGCAAAGTGAACCCCAGCGCAGAGGACGGCCACTGAGGCGACCGCGACGCAAACCTGCGCGTCCGACCCGTTGCGAGATACGTGACCGATGCTTGACTACGCAATAATATGAATTAACTTGCTGGCATCATGAACGGAGTCACCGAGTTTCTGGGAATCTGCAGAACCATCGCCCTCTGGCAGAGCCGTGCCGACGCCGAGCTCGGCGCCCTGCACGGCATCGGTCTGTCGGACTTCGCCGCGATGCACCACCTCGCCGAGGCACCCGGGGGGCGTCTGCGACGCGTCGACGTCGCGCAGCGCCTGGCGCTCACGCCCTCCGGCGTCACGCGATTGCTCGCCCCGCTCGAGCGCCGCGGAATCGTCACGCGGGAAGAGTCCGGCCACGACGCCCGCGCGACCTACGCCGTTCTCACGCGGAGCGGCAAGGCCCTCACGAAGGACGCGAGCGCGACGGTGAACGCAATCGCCGAGTCCATCCTAGGCTCACTCAGCGAGCGCGATCGAGCCGCCTTCGCGAAGCTCGCTTCGCTCTGATCGCAGACGAGCTTACCCACCCGGAACGCCGGCTATGGCTGGGGAGCTCGGGGGGAGCGGCCGCGCTCCCCTCGAAGAGGACTATGCTCCTCGCGAGAGGCCCAGCGACGGCGCGAGTCGCGCGCATGCAATCGTCGGGCGCGAGCGGCTGCACTTCCTTGAGGGCCGCGGCTCGACCTTCCGGTCGCCCGAAAGCTTGGCGAGGCCTGGAGCGGCTGGTCGGCATTTCCTTTCGTGCCGGCGAGAAGTGATGGCAATATCGATGCGGGGAGGTTTGCTTTGCCTACACGGTGGGGCTCTCGGTCGATCGGAACGATTGTCGTAGTAGCTCTTGCAGACGTGGTCGTCGCGTGCGGCTCCTCGGGGTCGAATCTCACGTGCGGCAGCGGGACCGTTCAGCAGGGCGGCCAGTGTGTGCCGCAATCGGCGATGCCGGACGCCACGCCGCCCGAGGCGGAGGCTGGCCCGCAGCCAGACGCAGGACAGGACGGTGATGCGCCCGCGGGGCTCGTCTTCGGGGGAGTGACGGCGGTCGCGCCGGCCTCGGCGACCGGGCTGCTGGTGGTCTGGAACGCCGCCACCGGTCCGAGCGATCCGAGCTCCGTCCGCTACCGCGTCTACGTCGGCGCGGGCAGCCAGCCGCTCACGTACGACATGCCCGCAGCCATCACCCGCGGCGGCGCCCTGTCCGCGGTCGTCGACAATCTCCTCCCGAACACGACCTACGAGGTCGGCGTACGCGCGGTGGATGCGACCGGCACCGACGACGGCAACATGGTCACCCTCAAGGGGACGACCGGCGGCGACACGAAACCCCCGATGTTCGCCGGACTGAAATCCGCAGCGGCGGGCGGCAGCGGGGCCGTCACGCTCTCGTGGGATCCCGCGCAAGACGATTTCACCCCGGCCGCAGCGATCACGTACCTCGTCTATCAAGGCGACATCGCGGGCAGCGAAGACTTCGCCGCGCCGGTCCTCGTCACCGATCCGGGCGCCTCGTCCGCGACGGTGACGAGGCTGCCCAACGCCAAGCAAACGCGCTACTTCGTCGTCCGCGCCCGAGACGCCGCGGGCAACACCGACGCGAACATGGCCGAGCGCAGCGCGGCACCGGGGCCCGACACGGTCGCTCCCCGCTTCGGCGGGTGCGCGGCCGCGACTAGGGTGGCCGCCGTGACCATCGCCGTCTCGTGGTCGCCGGCGAGCGACGACGTATCGGCGAGCGACAACCTCACGTACGACATCTACGCGTCGACCACGCCCGGCACGTACGACTTCACGCAGCCGTTCGCGGTCGTGAAGGGTCAGGACGTGGCCGTGATCGG
>Ga0102924_1001564_pt1 | contig 26235 bp, 21 predicted proteins | sample PaiPotPPM11metaG_FD_80116 | JGI IMG/M metagenome (GOLD analysis project Ga0102924, IMG submission 80116) | Iron sulfur acid spring bacterial and archeal communities from Banff, Canada, to study Microbial Dark Matter (Phase II) - Paint Pots PPM... ... | reverse complement strand
GGCGAAGGCGCTGCGCCTCGGCGGCGCGCTCGGGATTTCATGGAACACGCACGTCGCCCGCCGCGAGGATGCCGCGGAAGCCCTCGCCGCCGCAGGCCTCGAGGTCCTCGATGATGGCCCGTACCGCGCCTTCAGGCACCGGGTCGACCAGGCCATCACCCGCGACATCCTGATCGCCAGAAAACCGTAACCGGGCAACCGGCGGCGGGGCGCCGGCGTCCTAGGGGTGACATTCAGTTCTCTAAGGCGGGGGGCCCTAATGAAATCGCTGAAGCGCTCTGTGCTGACCCTGGCGGCGTTCGCCGCCGCCGTGATTGTGCTGGTGACCGGCTGCGGCGGGTCAGGCTCGACCGTAGTCGAGAATGCCGCGGCGACAAGCAGTCCGGCCCAGGCCCGCGTGGTCTACCTCTCCGAAAGCGGGGTGGTCAGCGGGACGGCGTGGGACGCCCCGGCCTGCAAAGCGGGGTGCGTGCTGTCCGGCGACAGCACGATCGCGCTGTACAACATGAGTTGGTCGGCGTGGAACTCCACGGTCGCGGACGGCACGGGAACAGAGAAGCTGGACGACTGCACCCCGAACTGCGCGGCGGGCACGCAGCACGCCGTCCGCGTGGCGGTGACGCTCAGCAGGCCGGTCATGGTCTGCGTAGCGGGCGCCGGCCGGTGGTTCTGGACCCGCGTGACCTTCACCTGGCCCAACGGCCTGCCTGCGGCCCTCTCCGGCGCCAACGCCCCGCTCAACCCGTTCGACTACCCCGACATCACGGCGCAGTCGGCGAAATCGTGCGCCTAGCCGCGCAAGACGGCCGGTCCCGCCGCTCGCCAGCCGGTGTGGCTACGTGCTTCCGGTCAAGCGGCCGGTCCGCGTCGCTGAGTGAGCTGGCACATAGCCATTGCAGCGGCGTAGTGCCCGGTCGTCTCGCGGAATCGCCTGGCGTAGGTGCGGGGGCTCATCATTGCCCAGCGGGCGAGGTCTTGGACCGTCAAGGGCAGCTGAAGGTGCTCCCTGGCCCAGTCCAGTGATGAGCCAAGGCCCTGAGAGCCGGCGGAGGGCGATGTACTGGGCCTGCCCGCCTTCTCGGTGCGGAGGGATGACGAGCCGCCGGGCGAGGGTGTTGGCGATCCTGGTCCCGTGGTCGTTAGAGACGATGTGCAGGCACAGGTCCAGCCCAGCTGCTGATCCGGCGGAGGTAAGGATCTGGCCGTCGTCGGTGTAGAGCACGTTGGGCTCGACCCGGACAGCTGGCCATCGCCGGATGAGCTCGTCGGCGTGCATCCAGTGGGTGGTGACGTGCGGCCGTCGAGCAGCCCGGCGGCGGCGAGGATGAAGGCGCCGGTGCAGATGGAGGCAATCCGCGCGCCGCGGTCGCAAGCGGTGCGCAGGGCTGCATCAGCGCTTCAGGCGGATCGTCCTGCCTGTCGGCGCAGCCCGGAATGATCACCGTGTCCGCGTTGCTCAGCTCGTCCAGCCCGAGTGGACTGTCGAAGAGCAGTCCCTCGGTGGTGCGGACCGGACCGTCCTGGAGAGCGAACCAGACTCTGGTAAGACCTGTCCTGCGCGACACCGGGCATAAGAAAACCCGGCCCACGAGGAGCCGGGTGGTATACACAGTGACTATAACGCTGTTTCCGAGTGAAGTCTTCCAGTGGAGCCAATATCGCTACCAGCCAACTGGACGACTGTACTGACCGACTGGGTCTGGCAGCTGATGTGCCTTCAAGTCACCGGATGTCAGCCTCGCCCACCAGTGTCGGCCCGCGCCGCCGCCGGCAGTCCCGCGCAAGTCGCCGGCGAGGTAGTTACGCGAGGGGTTGACGACACCGATGGGCACATGCCGGCGCGCCTGTTCTACGGGAAAGCGAAGGTCGCTGTCGTTTGAGACGACCAGCGCTCCGTCAACCGCACCGCCCAGCACATCCAGGAGCAGATGGGAGGCCACGTTGACGTCAGAGCCCTTCTCCTCCCGGTTGGCGTAAGACACCATGAACACGGCTCCGCCGACTGGGGCTCCGCCTTCGTCCTGGATCATTACGGGCCACGCCGGGCTCACGAGCTGCGGCCGGCCGTGTGGATCCTTGATCGCAAGCGGAGCCGTCTTGACGCGGGCGACGTAGGTGCCGTACTCGATGTGATCCACACTGCCCGCGGCCATCAACGCCTTCAGGTAGACATCCTGGTCGGCCTGGCCCGAGGGGTTGGAGGCGCCGTCGATCCGCGCGGTGCAGTACACGACGCGATGGATCTGAGCGCCCGGCCAGTTAGAACGCCGTCCGGTCAGATCTGCAGCCAAGCCGCGCAAATCAAGCCAGCGCCAGCCCGGAGTCCCGCGACCGCACAGACCTCGCGCGCCGTAGTACAGATTGAAACCGTCTATATACACTCCGATACGCATCATAGAAAGATAGCACTCATGTAGCACATCTAGCGCCCGACTGCGGGCTGCTCGCCGTCGGACCGGTCCCGCATGCCGACGCCAGCAAGGTCTGCGCCCGTACCCGGCCACGCGATTTCCTGAACGCGGACGCCGTCATCGACGGTCGCGGACATGCGCCATCATTTCTCGCGGTGACGACATGAGCTGCTCGGCGCTGGCTCTGGCTAGGCTCACGGTTTCCAGATCGCGGCATCTTGCCGCGAAACTTCACGACGCAAAAGTGGAGCAACCCCTGCGTCTGCTGCTGCGGGCGAGCCGGTCCCGGACCGGGCCGGGGCCGACACCAGGTCATCGCGCACATCCCGCTGTCCCAGCTGCGCGCCCTGCCCGGCGCCCCGGATATGGAAGACGCCTGGCTCCGCGCCCGGCTCGGCGAGGACGGCGTCCTGGCCGGCCAGGACGCCGAGGCCGCCGCCTGCGACGCCCCGGTCGTCCCGGTGGTGACCGGGAGCATCGACCCGGTGGTCATCGACGAGATGATCGGTCGGGCCAGGACCGCCGCCGACGCGCAAGCGGAAGCCGAAGCGGGCGCGCCCGGACCTGGCCGCGCCCGGTCCCGCGGCCTGTCACCCGGGGCGTGAGCGGGCCCTGCGGCACGCGATGGCCCGGCTGGCCATGGACCTGGTCTCCGGTCCAGCCGGCATCGCCGCGATCCTCCGCCATGGCCTCTTGGAAGCCCCGTACAACACCCCGAGACTCCCGCTCGACACCGGCTAGCCCTACTTGGTGTTTTGTACCGACTCTGAGATGCACGGACGGTTCATCCCAGCAAAGCACTCAGGTGCCGCTGCGGGCGGCGCTTTACGCCCGGCTGAGCGAACTTACGACGCTGCGGAGTCGGTTCCGACCCAGCTGGCGAACGCCGAGCGGGACGCGGCCCGGCGCGGCTGGCAGGTGGTGGCGCGGTTCAAGGACGACGGGTACTCGGCGTTCAAGGAGATCCGGCGCGATGACTTCGTGAACCTGATCGGGGCGATCGAGCGCGACGAGATCGACGTGGTGATCATCCGTGACGTGGACCGGCTGACCCGGAACCTGCCGGACTGGTCGCGGTTCGAGAAGGCGGCGATCGAGCACCGGTGGTTCTCAGCGCGTACGCGGGCGGCGACCTGGACCTGTCGACCCCGGCCGGACACAGTTCGACTGGCGGTTCTAGCGCTGCACGCGAAAGAGCGCTGTCGGCCCGGAGGCAGGCAGCCTGGTCACGGATGGGCGCTTGACACAGGTCCATGAATTGGACTTGGTATGTCCCGTCTCATTAATAGGTCAATACGGGAATAACTCTCAGATGCCTTTTAGGTGCACTAATGGTACGCATGGCGGCTGGTGGGCCTCGCCTTTTCGCGGGCTTTGCCGATAGATTCGCATGTCGGACGCAACTAACCCGGGCGTGGGCTAGTCTGTACACTCGTGCGAATACTTTACGCTGTTCCCGTAGTGGCGATGGGAATCCTACTTACAGGTTGTGGCGGAAGTGGGACCATTACCTCACATGGAACCGTGCAGGTACAAGAAGACTGCAACGATGCCGCCAATGATTACCCAGATGTGGATCAAGGGGCACAAGTGGTGGTCACCAACTCATCAGGGACCGTGGTTGGCACTGGCCAGCTTGGCAACGGGACACAGCAGGATATTCCAGGATTTGGAAGCTTTGGTGCCACCTGCAACTATCCATTCACAGTTCAGGTCCCCGGCGGCCTTGATCGGTACGGGATTACAATTTCTCGCCGAGGAACAATTTGGTTCTCCGCAAAGCAGATGCAGAGCGGTCCGGGTCTGACGCTTGCCGGCAGTTCATAGAAATCTTTCTCTCAGATTCACGCGCACTTGCGATTCTCTAATCCATCATATCGATAACCGTCCGACTGGACATCCACTTATGGGCCGCATCACACCCAAACAGGTAGTTTCCGCCCTCGCCAGGCACAAAATCTTGACAGGAATTGGCGGGGTTATCATCCTCAGCTTGATTGTCCACGCGATTGCTCCGCAATCGTCGTCTGGCACCCGTGCGAATCCGCCGCCGTCGCATGCCAGCGCCGCGGCCACACCCCGCACGCCTTCCTCGTCAACGCCTGTTATTCCCTCCGTGCCTGAGAGTGCGACACACTCGTCATCCTCGCGGCCCACGCCATCAGTCTCCCGGCAGGTTACTGCCGCTTCGCAGAAGTTTCCGCCGACGACCCTGGCAGGCTTCCGGGCCCTGGCGGCAACAGGGGATGCTAGCGAAGTCCACGTGATCAACAGCCCCGCCGAAGGACTGCCGTCGTGTCCGACGCCGACTTTTGACGTAGCCGTAAGCCAGAGCCTGACTCGACGGGCGTTTGAAGCCGACCTGGCCGCATTTTTTCAGCAGCACGGACTAACTTCTAGTCATTGCCAAGCCTTTGTCTACGCATTTCACAGCCGTAGCGACTATGAGGCAAACGAGAATGATGGTTACACCGCGGGACGTGTCGCCCTAACAGACGACTCTGGTTCGCAGCGCAACCTCGAACTCGATACAGGTAGTGTCTATGATTTGCAGACTGAATTCGACTTCGATTTTAACCCTGAATAAGAGCCGAACTCGAACACTGCATGAGATGGCTGCGACGCCAGCCCCGGTGGATGCGACGGGTCAGCTTTTGCGTGCGTGGCCTATGCCACAGGTTTCCTTCCATCGCTGGCGTTTTCTTCTTCATGGGTGCTGTGCGATGTGCGCAGGAATGCGGCGAGGACTGCTATCGCTGCGGGGTTTCGATCCGCCAACCGCGAGCCGGGATCGTCGTATTCGTCGTGCCAGGTCCGCCAGTCCATGGTCCCAGAGGCTAGGCGGCGCCGGCGTCGGGCATCAGCAGCTCGGTGTTGTGGTAGACGGCCCTGATGGCTAGATCCGGGCTGTAGCGGGTGATGATCTGCCGCACGCGCCGGGTCGCGATCGGGCCGAGCAGGTTGTAGCAGGCGATGAACAGCTCCCTGGCCGCGCCGCGCGGCCAGGCCTCCGGCAGCAGTTCGTCGGGCAGGTCGGGATCGAGCGCGGGGAAGGCCCGCCACTCGTCCATCACCCGGGTGCGCGCGACCAGGGCATCGGCGATGCTGATCTTGCCCGCCTCGGTCTGGTCGCGCAGCATGCCCGCGAACGTGTTGAACTCGTCGTACCGTTCCCGTAGCCCGCTCAGGTCCCAGGCCCGCGCCGGGATGTCGGGCCCCGCGGTGGCCCCGATCGGCCCGCCGCCGGGCAGCGGCAGCGCGGTGGCGCGGAACGCGGTGGCGGTGGTGATGCCGAGCTCGTTGAGCCGGCCGATCACCTCGCCCGCGTGGTCGCGCGGCGAGACCCACAGCCCGTCGTAGAGCGGGGCGAAGCCCAGCCAGCGCAGTGCCTTGCGCAGTTCGTCACGCGCCGAGCGGTGCTCCTCGGGAATCGAGAACGCGACGAGTGACCACATGCCATCCCACGTCGTGGGGCGCGCGCCGAACGAGAAGATGCGGCGGGCGCCGTCGTTGAGGACGTCGGCGGCGCGCGCGGACAGCTGCACGTAGGTCCGCCGCCCGTTCCGCGAGGTTACCAGCAGCCCGTTGCGGGTCAGCCGGGACAGCGCGGCGCGGGCGGCCGAATCGCTGACGCCGAACTCGGCGAGCAGCGCCACGATAGCGGCCGATGGCAGCGGCTCGGTCCGCTGCCACCAGTAGTCGCCGAGCAGCGTGAGCAGCAGCCGGGGCGGCCGCTGCGCGACCGCTCCGGGTGAGGTCCACGGCTGGGAGACGCCGTCGTCGTCTTCTAGCGGATCGAAAAAAGTAGTCAGGCTGCTCACAATGGTGCCCACAAGAGATGAGGATAACTTCGGCGGGTCAATACCCAGGAATCGGAAGCAGTTATTCCACAGGACATCATCCAGGTCTGCTTCCGAAAAGTCCATCGAACGCAGCGTGCGCGCGATGGGCTGCTCGCGGGTCATGGCGGGGTAGTCCGAGCCGACGAGCAGCCGGTCCGGGCCGAGCATATCGGCCAGGTACCTGATCGCGCGCCGGTCGAACACCAGGGAATCGTAGTAGAACCGGCGGGCGAGGTCGATCGGACTGTGCTCGGCGAACCAGGGCGCCGCTTCCGGGCGCTCGGACTCGGGCAGCGGCGGCTCCTCGTTCCACGTCCTGCCCCAGAACCACTGCGCGCGGGTCAGGATCAGCGGGAAACCGCCGCCCGCGTGGCTGAAGGAGATCTTCAGGCTCGGGTGCTTCTCCGCGACACCGCCGGCGATGATCGACGCCGCCCCGAGCGACGCCTCGGCGCCGACGCCGAACGTCGCCACGGCGGGCCCCGGCACCCGGTCGGACGGCACCGGCATGCCGTGGATGAACACCGCGGTGCCCAGCCGCTCGGCCTCCGTCCAGAAACTGTCGAGCTGCGGGTCGTGCAGCGACACCCCGCCGATGTTCGAGGCGATCTCGACGCCGGCCAGGCCGAGTTTGGCGATCTCGGTCAGCTCGGCGGTGCCCAGGTCCGGGTCTTGCAGCGGGATCGTGCCGAGGCCGTAGAACTTACCCGGGTGGGCCGCGACCAGGCCGGCGATGTACTCGTTGGTGACGCGGCACAGGTCACGCCCGAGCGGGCCGGGGACACGGTAGTTGAGGAGCGCGGGGAACGGGGAGAGCAGTTCCGCGTCGAGGCCGGAGGCGGCCGATGCCTCGAGGCGGCGCTCCGCGTCGAACCAGATCCGCTTGGCGGGGAACCGCATCGCCCCGTTGACGAGGAGCCTGGTGTCCGCGTCCGGGCCGTCCTCGACGGACGGCCACGCCGCGGGGTCGCACCCGGCCGGCGCGGGCCCGAAGTCGCCGGGGAAGATATGGGCGTGGGTGTCGATGACAGGCATTAAGTTCCTTTCGCCGTGCGGCTCACAGGCCCGGCATGACCGCGACGTGGATCCCGTTCTCGCCGGGGACCTCGCCCGCGAGAAGCTGGATCGCGTGCTCGACGTCGTCAAGGCCGTACTTGTGAGTCTGCATCTTCTCGAGCGGGAACTTGCCTGACTCGATCAGCTTGATGGCGTCGCTGTAGGCGGCGGCGTCCACAGAGAACGCGCCCTTCACCGTCAGCGCCTTGTTGATCAGCATGTCGGTGGTGATCGGGATCTCCTTCTGGCCCTTCAGCCCGGCGAGCACGATCGTGCCGCCCCAGCGGACCGCGTTGATCGCGTCGCGGACCGGCTGCTGCGCCATCGGGGTTAGGTCGAGCACCACGTCGACACCGTCGCCGCCGGTCAGCTCCTTGACCCGCTCGACCGTATCCTCCTCGTCGACGTTGATCGTGACGTCGGCGCCGAACTCCCGCGCGAGCTCGAGCTTCTTCGCGTCGCGGGCGAGCCCGGTGGCGATGATCAGCCCGGCGCCCACGTACTTGGAGGCGAGGATGGCCGCGAGGCCGCGCTGGCCCGCGCCGAGCACGAGCACCGAAGAGCCAAGGTGCACGCCGCCGTACTGCAGCGCCCAGCGCACGCCCGCGCCGAGCGGGTTGAACATGACCGCGATCTCGGCCGGGATGTCGGCGCGCATCGGGTGCACGATCGAGTTGGGGTGCAGGTGCATGTACTCGGAGTAGCCGCCCCACAGGCCGAGGCCGCGCTCGGGCGGGTTGTAGCCGCCGTGGCTGCCCGCCCGGTTCTTGCACTGCATGTAGCGCCCGGCCAGGCACAGGTCGCAGGACCGGCAGGGGATGAGGATCTCTACGGCGACCCGGTCGCCGACGCTGACCCCCCAGCGCGCGGCGGTGGCGGGAGCGATCTCCTCGACGAGCCCCAGCGGCTCGTGACCCGGGACCATCGGCAGCCCGCGGGTGCCCATCGCCCCCTTGTACTGCTCGACGTCTGACCCGCAGATGCCGCAAGCCTCGACTCGCAGCAGCGCGCCGTCGTCCGGGCCGATCACCGGCCGGGGGAACTCCCGTATCTCCATCTGCCGGGGTCCCGTCTGGACCACGGCCCGCACCATGTCAGCCATACACGTCCTATCTGCGTCGTTGGGCGCGGCGACAGCACCTAACCGGGCGATTTGTAGCTGGTCATAACCGCTTCTCCCGGCCCACGCAAGACGATATATGACACTTGGCGCGACGGGAAGCGCGTGATATGAAATCTAATATTCGGACAGCCGTGCGCGCCCTTGTCATGAGTGTGCCCGCAATCGTCGCCGGACGAGTAACAACGAGTAACGAGGCAGAACCCAACGTCGGAGGCACCTTATGAAGACCCGTGCGGCAGTGCTGCGCAAGGCGGGCACTCCCTGGGAGATCACGGAGCTCGAGCTCGACCCGCCGAAGGCGAACGAGGTGCTCATCCAGATGGAGGCGGCCGGGCTGTGCCACTCCGACGAGCACATCAGGGCGCGGGGCACGGCCCGGCTCCCCCTGGTCGGCGGGCACGAGGGATCCGGTGTCGTGATCGAGGCCGGGCCTGGCGTCACCCGGGTCAGGGTCGGCGACCGGGTCTCCTGCTCCTACATCCCGGTGTGCGGCAAGTGCCGCTACTGCTCCACCGGCAAGCAGAACCTCTGCGACGCCGGCCTGTACGCGGGGGTCGGCTGCCTGCCTGACAAGACGTTCCGGTTCCACCAGGACGGCGAGGACTTCGGCGGCATGTGCGTGGTCGGCTCCTTCTCCGAGTACGCGGTCCTGTCCGAGTGGTCGTGCGTCAAGATCGAGGACTACGTGCCGATGGAGCTGGCGGCCCTGGTCAGCTGCGGCGTCACCACCGGCTTCTGCTCGGCCGTCTACGCCGGCGACGTGCGGGTCGGTGACGTCGCGGTGGTCTTCGGCACCGGCGGCGTCGGCATGAACGCCGTCCAGGGCGCCAGGTACGCCGGCGCGAAGTACGTGTTCGCGATCGACCCGAACCCGTGGAAACAGGAGCAGGCGCTCGACTTCGGCGCCACCCACGCGTTCGGCGATCCGGTGAAGGCCAAGGAGGTGCTCATCGACCTCACCCGCGGCCAGCTCGCGGACAAGGTGATCTGCACCGTCGGCGAGATGAACAACGACGTGATCAAGGCCGCCGTCGACATGACCGGCAAGGCGGGCACGGTCGTCATCACCGGCGTCGGATACTACGACATGGTGCTGCCCGGCGGCATTCTTATCGGTTACCACAGAAAAATGCAGGGCTCTTTGTTTGGCGGCGCCAATCCCCTGTATGACATCCCGATGATCCTGAGCTTGTGGCACGAGGGTCGCATCAAGCTGTCGGAACTCATTACCAAGAAATACAGCCTGGATGAAATTAACCAGGGATACCAAGACCTTATGGATGGTAAGAACATTCGCGGCGTCCTCGTGCACAGTCACCAGAAGCACGGCACTAGAAGCACGGGCACTGAATAACCGCGGACGTTGACTCAAGGCAAGGAGTACTCATGCCGAACGCGATCCTGGACCCCACCGGAACCGTGACGACCAGCACTGGCACGGCCAAGCCGGCGGCGCCCCGGGCACCCCGCCCCGCCAGCCTTGACGGCAAGAGGGTAGGCCTGCTCATCAACACCAAGCAGAACGCCCGCCCGTTCCTCGACGAGGTCGGCCGCCTGCTCGAGGACCGGTACGGGGTCACCCTCACCAAGCGGACCAAGGTCAACTTCGCGGTGCCCGAGCCGGAAGACGTCATCAAGGAACTGGCGACGGACAGCGACGTGGTCATCACCGGCGTCGGCGACTGCGGCTCGTGCTCGGCCGCGGCCACCGCCGACGGCGTGGTGCTCGAGGCGGCGGGCGTGCCGGTCGCGGCGATCATCACCGACTCGTTCATCCCCACCGCCGACGCGATGGCCGCGCTGCGCGGCGCGCCCGGGTACAAGTACGCCACCACCGCCCACCCCGTGGCGGTGCTCACCGAGGACAAGGTCAGGGAGCGGGCGGCGCAGGTCCTCGACGACGTCGTCGCGCTGCTCGTGGAGCCGGGGAAAGTCGCGGAGCCGGGGAAAGCCGAGGCATGACCGCGGTCAACACGGAAGGGGCCGCCGCCGCGGCGCCCGACTCCAGCACTGGCCCGAACCCGGGCCCCGACCCCGACGAGGCCCAGCGCGCCATCGAGTACTGCTACGAGCGGGGTTGGTCCGACGGGCTCCCGCTCGTCCCGGTCTCGCAGCCGCTGCTCGACGCGTTCCTCGCCACCACCGACAAGGATCCCGACGAGATCATCGGCGCGCTGGAGCAGGTCGGCCGGGACGTGAACGTGCGCACCGCGGCGATCAACGCGGCCATGGCCGGCTGCCGGCCCGGGTACTTCCCCGTGGTGCTCGCCGCGTTCGAGGCGCTCATGCGCGAGCGCGCGGCCCGCGGCGGCGGCTTCCAGTCCACCAGCGGCCCGTCGCCGCTGATCGTGGTCAACGGCCCGGTCAGGAAGGAACTCGGCTTCAACACCGCCGGCGGGGCGTTCGGACCGGGATTCCGCCCGAACGCCACGATCCCGCGCGCGGTCGGCCTCATCGTCCGCAACGCGTTCGGCATCCACCCGCACGTCCTCGAGCAGGCCACCCAGGGCCTGCCCGGCCGCTGGCAGGTCTGCGTCGCCGAGAACGAGGAAGAGTCACCCTGGGAGCCGTTTGCCGAGAACGGCGGGGTGGCCGACGGCGTCTCCGCGGTCTCCGTGACGCTGACCCGCACTATGGAGTTCGTCGACAACCGGCACACGCCCAACCACGAGGACGTGCTGCGCGACATCCAGGACACCGTCAACCGGATGGGGTCGCTGATCTTCCCGCAGACCTCCGTCGCGCTCGTGCTCTGCCCGGAGCACGCGCAGATGTTCGCCGCCGCCGGCCTGTCCAAGGCCGACGTCCAGAACTGGATGATCGAGAAGTGCGGCCACACCGGGCGCGAGTTCCAGGCGGCAGGCAAGGGAAACGTGCCCCGCAAGCCGGACGGCACCTTCGCCGCCGACGATGAATTCCACCGCATCCTGTCCACCCCGCAGCAGGTCCCGGTCATCGTCGCGGGCGCGAAGAACGCGGCCATCTCCATGGTCGTCAGGATCTTCGGCGAATGGTCGGGCACCTCGGTCCCCGTAGTGGAGAAGACCGTAGTGGAGAAGAAGTGAATTACACCGAGCGCATGGCGGACGTCGCGACCATGCTCGCGGCCGACGGCTACAACCTGGCGGTCGAGGAGCGCGGGCCCCGCGTCGCGCTGACGGTTTCCCCCGGCCCGGACGCCTGCGAGGACTGCCTGGTGCCCAAGGACGTGTTCCGCGGCATCGCCGCCAGCACGCTGGGCATCGAGGGCGAGCTGATCGACATCACCTACCCCGTCGACCTCCCCGGTTACGCGGGCGGGTCCCATTGACCACCCGGGTCGCGCTCATCACCGGCTGCGGCAAGCGCGACGGCATGGGCAGGGCCATCGCCCTGAACCTCGCCGCCGCGGGGACCGCCGTGGTCGTCACCGACAAGCAGGCCACCGGCGTGCTCAACCGCCGCCAGGAGGTCGTCGGGCGACGCGACGACGACTGGGGCGGCGTCGACTCGCTCGTCGACGAGATCACCGCCGCGGGCGGCACCGCGCTGGCGCAGCTCGGCGACATCTCGGTCGCCGGGGACGCGCAGCGGATGGTCGAGACCGCGGCCGCCTGGCGCGGCAGGCTCGACATCCTGGTGAACGGCGCGGGCGCGCCGCAGGGCCTCGACCGGCAGGACATCGAGGACGTCCCGATCGAGGTCTTCGACTTCGTGATCGCCGTCAACCTGCGCGGCACCTACCTGATGTCCAGGTTCGCGGTGCCGCACATGCGGGCGCAGCGGTGGGGCAGGATCATCAACATCTCCTCCCAGGCCGGCCAAGTCTCCGCGGCGATGTCCACGGCCTACTCGGCGTCCAAGGCGGGCGTGCTCGGCCTCACCCGCGCGCTGGCCGCCGACGTCGCCCCCTGGGGCATCACCTGCAACGCGATCTCGCCCGGCATGGTCGCGACCTCGCGGGTGCTGCTGTCGCTCGACCCCCACATCGACGTGGACGCCGAGGTCAAGCGGCGCGGCTCGATGCTGGCCGTCGGCCGCTCCGGCTACCCGGACGACATCGCGGCCGCGGTCGCCTACCTGGCCTCGGACGGCGCCGGCTACATGACCGGCCAGACCCTGGTCCTCGACGGCGGCGGCTCCAGCTCGATGAGGGCCAAGAAGCCACCCGAGACGGCGAACCCCTAAACCCGCAACCACGAGGATTCCGAACGAATTCGGCTTCCTCCGGTCACGCCCATGTCACCCAGGGGTTCCCAGGCGCGCCGCCGGCTTGACCACGGACAGCCACCGCGCCGCTTCCGCCTCCGGGAGGATCTCGTCGACGGTGACGCCGGGGCGCATGAGCGGGTAGGCGCGCCCCGCGTTCCACGTCCGCACGTAGGCCGGCGGGTCGAGGACGACGACCCGGGAGCCGTCCAGGCGGGGGATGTCCGCCGGCCGGCCCTCGTTCCATATCCACGCGCCGTAGGCGTCCGCGAGGTTGAAGTTTCCCTTGATCCCGCCCGGCGGAGTGAGATCGCCGTCGGACGCGGCGGCGATCTCGGCGGGCGTCGGCGGCTTGCCGGGGATCATTCCGCGCGATTCCTCGCCGATCAGGTGCGCGGCGAGCAGGGTGTGCAGCTGAAAGTTATCACCGAGACCGCTGATGGTGACCCGGTAGCCGCGCCCGGTCGGCCGGTGCAGGACGACCAGCGGCTCGTCGTCGAGTACCAGGAGCAGCCCGTGCAACCAGTGCGCGGCGTTGAGTTGCCGTGCCACGGCCTCGGTCGCGGCGAGCAGCCGGTCGCGCCCCGGCAGGCCGGCCCTGACGTCCTTGCGCTGCGACAGGAAAAGGACCGGCTGCACCCAGGCGTTACCGGTGAACCACGCTTCGGCCAAAGCGAGGGCGGCGGCATCGGGGTCGGCGGGCAGGTCCGGCGCGCCCGGGGGCAGAGTGGCGCCCGGCGGGCCGGCGAGGATACCGCGGAGCCTGCTCATGGCGGGCTGGACGAGTTCGGGGTCCTCCGGGCTCGGGAGGCTTTCCCCGTCGGTCCCGATAGTCGCGGCGAACCGGTCCGCGATCTCCATCACCTCGGTCGCGCGGCGCACGAGGACCGGCAGCAGTTCCCCGGGCATCGGGCCGTGGTTGGTCATGGCGCCCGCCAGTCGCGCCAGCTCGGCGCCCCGGCTGAACCGGATCGTCGCCAGGATCCCGGCCAGCCGCGCCATCGCGTCCCGGACGTCATCCGGCGCCGCTTCCAGCGTCGCCGCCCCAAGCGACCGTGTCGCGGCCTCGAAGCGCTGCTGGCTTCCGGCGGCGAGCGCATCCTCGATGTCGGCGCAAATGCCGAGAAGAGCGTTACCCGACGTCATTGCGACATACTAGAAGACCCGGTCCCGGTGGCGCGGCAATGTCAGCGCGGCCCCTCATAATTCCCCGCAAAGCGTTTCTGTCGCCTGATCCGCGGGTCCGGGGTCCTATGGCCCGGGCCAGATGCGGGGGCCGTGGTCTGTGGCCGCCGGCGGATGACAGGCCGGACGCGGCGTGGCACGCTGCCCCGGAAGCACCCAGTCAGCGCACCCGAGGGATTCCACCATGTCGCCGAGGACATCGCCGCCGTTCCGCGCCGATCACGTCGGGAGCTTTCTGCGGCCCGCCGCGCTGCACGAGGCCAGGCGGCGGCACGCCGACGGCGCGATCTCCGCCGGGCAACTGCGGGCGGTCGAGGACCAGGCCGTGCGGGAGGTTGTCGCCCTGCAGCGGGAGGCGGGGCTGCGGTCGGTGACCGACGGCGAGTTCCGGCGGGCGACCTGGCATATGGACTTCGTCTACCAGATCGGCGGGATCTCGAAGGTGCCGGGCACCCTGCTGTCGACCTTCCACAACCCCGGCGGCGACATCGCCTACACGCCCGACGCGATCCACGTGACGCGGCGGCTGTCGATGGACAAGACGATCTTCGGCCAGGCGTTCGCCTTCCTGCAGTCGGTCGCGGGAGAGGCCGTGCCGAAGCTGACGATCCCCGCGCCGTCGATGGTCCACTACCGCTCCGGCATCAGGGCGGTGGCCGACGAGTCCGTCTACCCGGACGCCGAAGAGTTCTGGACGGACCTGGGCGCCGCGTACCACGACGAGGTCCAGCGGCTCGCCGCCCAGGGCTGCCGGTACCTGCAACTCGACGACACGTCCCTGGCGTATGTGAACGACCCCGCCCAGCGGGAGTACATCGCCGGGCGCGGCGAGGATGCCGAGCACATCCACGAGCGCTACATCGCGCTGACGAACGCCGCGGTGGCGGGCCGGCCGGCGGACATGGCGGTCACGACCCACCTGTGCCGCGGCAACTTCAGGTCGTCCTGGGTGGCGTCCGGCGGCTACGACTTCGTGGCCGAGCCGCTGTTCAACCAGCTCGACGTCGACGGCTTCTTCCTCGAGTACGACGACGAGCGGTCTGGCGGCTTCGAGCCACTGCGGTTCGTGCCCAGGGGCAAGCAGGTCGTCCTCGGCCTGGTCACCACCAAGCGCCCCGAACTCGAGTCGAAAGACCAGCTCAAACGCCGCATCGACGAAGCGGCCAAGTACGTGCCGCTCGACCAGCTGTGCCTGTCGGGCCAGTGCGGCTTCGCGTCCACCGAGCAGGGCAACGCGCTCACCCAGGACGACCAGAGGGCGAAGCTCGAGCTGATCGTGTCGGTAGCCGACGAGGTATGGGGATAACGGCTTGCCGGAAGGCAGCGAGCGCCAGGCGGCCGGGCGGCGCGTGGCCGTGGTGATCCACACCGTCACCAGCGCCAGCAGGGCCGCGGCCAGGGCGATGCCGGAGAGCGGGCTCACCCGCAGGGCGAGGAAGCCCGCGAGCGCGAACAGCGACGCGGACAGCGAGAAGCCGGGCGCCCCGACGACGGCGAACGCCGCGAACACCACGTTGCCCGTCATGTTCGCGACGAAGACCCGGCCGAGGGCCAGGATCGAGACCGCGTCCACGACGCCGGTGACGACTGTCAGCGTGAGCAGCAACGCGCGGATTGGCCCGAACGCGGGGTCCGCCACCAGCGACCGGCTAAAGCCGACGTGGTGTCTCGCGGTCCCGTCGTCCCTCTCTTTCGACACATTCCTCCTGATAGCCGGCTTTGTGGGAGGACACAAGCCCAGGAGGCGCCCTGCGGGGGGCGGATACAAGCGGCTTCGCCGGGCGCTAGACCTCGTTTATTACTTCTTGCAGCCTCACCGGACGGGTGAGAGTATCCAAGACAAATCTCAAGACGATCGACTCTATATTTGTCACCAACCAGCGTACGATTAATCACGAGTAGGTGAATGCCGGTGAGATTTCGGCTTATGTCAATGCGGGCCGCCTGCGTCGCTGGGGCGGCCGCACTAGTGCTGACAGCCGCCGCCGCGTGCAGCAGCGGGAGCGGGTCGTCCAACGGCTCCTCCTCGGTGCAGACCTCGAACTCCAGCATCCCCGTGGCGGCCCCCAAGAAGGGCGGCTCGCTGACCGTTCTTGAGGGCAAGGGCTTTTCCGGCGACTGGCCGCTCGGGTTCGACCCGGCGACCAACACGACGGGTTCCGCCGACCAGGACTACTACAACGCCGTGTACGGCCAGCTTTTCGAGCTCGGTGCCAACGGCAAGCTGATCTACGACCTTGCGACCGGATACACGATCAGCAACGACAGCAAGACGATCACCGTCACCCTGCGCCCGAACGTCAAGTTCTCCGACGGATCCCCGCTCACCGCGGCCGTGGTCGCCTGGAACTGGACGCGTGACCTGCAGTCGACGTGTACCTGTTCACCCGCCTCGTCGTGGCAGATCGCCCACGTCAACCCCAAGGTTCCGACGTCGGCGCCCGCGCCGGGCGTTATCAAGGTGATCGACCCTCTCACGATTCAGGTCAACCTGATCGCCCCGGACGGCGCGTTCATCAACCAGATGTTCGACTCGATCCCGAACTGGGTCATCTCGGAGACCTCGTTCAACAAGATGGGCGAGAAGGCGTTCGCTCAGCTTCCCGTCGGTGCCGGGCCCTTCATCATGGTCAGCGACTCCTACAGCAACCAGATAGTGATGAAGAAGAACCCCGGTTACTGGCAGGCGTCGCAGGGGCTGCCCTACCTCGACAACCTGACGTTCAAGTCGGTCAGCGGCGACGAGGCGGCCTACGAGGCCATGCTCGCGGGCGAGGGCCAGGTCTACACCGACATGTCCACCCCGCAGCTGCTCAGCGAGTCGCAGCAGCATTTCGACGTGCTGAACCAGCTCGGCACCTCGCCGTACGACCTGCAGCTCAACACCGCGGTCGCGCCGTTCAACAACCCCAAAGCGCGCGAGGCCATCTACGCGATGACCAACTTCCAGCCGATCCTGCAGAACATCTTCAAGAACGCCTACCCGGTCGTCGAAGGCGTCACCGGCCCGGGCGGCATCTGCTACCAGCCGACGGTTCCCGGCTACCAGGGGTACAACGCCACGCTGGCCAAGCAGCTAGTGCAGGAGTCCGGCCTTGACAAGGTGACGATCGACCTCGGCACGATCTCCTCGAGCCCGGTCGCGAGCGAGACCACCCAGGCGCTGTCGCAGGAGTGGGCGGCGTTCGGCGTGAAGACCACGCTGCACACCTACGCGCTCAACGCGCTCATCCAGGCCTTCACCGTCAACGCCGGCAAGAGCTGGCAGGCGATGATCCAGACGGCAGGGTCCTATGACCCGGCGGGCGGCGTCGGCGTGGGCTTCCGCTTCATGTCCACCGCACCGTTCAGCGGCGTGCACGACCCGCAGCTGGACAAGCTGCTGGCGCAGGCGGTGGCGACCAGCACCCTGAGCAGCCGCTGCTCGCTGTACAACCAGGCGGCCGAGTACATCGCCAAAAACTACTACGGACCGTTCTACTTCGCCTTCGCCCCGGCCAACGTCTCGGTGAAGGGCGTGGGCGGCCCGGGTCTCTCCACGCCCCTGCCTCCGGTCGTGGTGACGCCGTCGATCTTGTGGGAGGACGTCTACTACAACCCCTCCGGCTCCTGACCGGCCACCGGTAACGACAGTCCACCGGTAACGACAGTAAGGACATCAAGACAACAATGGCGCTGGCACAGCAAGTCCAGCTCCAGCGGGATCCCGGCGCACGATCTGACATCGCGCGCCGGGCCGCTGGCTCACCAGCCTTGCAGCTGGTGGGCCGGCGGCTTCTCACGGCCATCCCCGTGCTGCTGGGCGTCACATTCCTGACCTTCGTCGTCATGAACCTCATCCCCGGTAACCCCGCCCAGCTGATCCTCGGCATCAACGCCAGCCCGGCCGCGATCGCCAAGCTTGACGTGCAGCTCGGCCTCAACCACCCGTTCTGGGACCGTTACTGGCTCTGGCTCGACGGTCTGCTGCACGGAAACCTCGGCACCGCCTACAGCAACCAGCAGAGCGTCAACAGTGACATCGCCCAGTACCTGCCCACGACGTGCTGGCTGCTGCTCTACGCCCTCGTGGGGGCGCTCGTGCTCGGCGTCATCGTCGCGGTGCTCTCCGCGCGCAAGCCCAACGGGATCTTCGACCGGATCAGCCTCGCGGTCTCCATGATCGGGCTGTCGTTCGCGCCCTACGCTCTCGCGGAGGTGCTCGCCTGGGTCTTCGCGGTGAGGGTGCACTGGTTCAACGTCATCGACAACAACCTGGGCGGCAACCCGTTCAGCGCCATCAAGGCGCTGACCTTGCCCGCCGCCTCCATCGGCTTCGGGCTGTTCGCGGTCTACACCCGGCTGCTGCGGGCCGACATCGTCGAGCAGATGCAGCGCGAGGACTACATCGTCACCGCGAAGGCCAAGGGCGTGGCGCCCTGGCGGGTGCTCGTGGTCCACGCGACCAAGAACTCGCTGTTCACCCTGATCACGCTGGTCGCGCTCAACCTGGGCACGCTCATCGGGGCGGTGGCCATCATCGAGCCGATCTTTTCCGTGCCGGGCCTCGGCGCGGAGCTGATCAACGCCATCCAGATCAACGACCTGCCGCTCATCGAGGGCATCGTCGTCGTGTTCGCGCTGGTGACCGTGGCGGGCAACCTGATCGCCGACCTGCTGTACGCGGTGCTCGACCCAAGGATCCGGTATGGCAGCTCAGGTTCCTGACATGGCGACGCTGACGGCCGGCGCCCAGCAGCCGCTCCCGTCCCTGGTCAGCGCCGGGCGGCTCCGGTCGCAGAGGATCGCCCGCGCGCTGCGCCTGTGGGTGCCCGCCGGCCTGCTGATCCTCATGGCCTTCTTCTGCTTCGTCTGGCCGTACGTCTACTCGATCCCGCCGGGCGACTCGGGCTCGATCCTGGCCGCCGGCCTTCCGCCGTTCTCGCCCGGGCACTGGCTCGGCACCGACCCGAACGGCGTGGACATCTCCTCCATGCTCATCTACGGCGGCCAGGTGTCGCTTGAGATCAGCCTGGCCGTCACCGCGATCGGCATGCTCATCGGCGGGGTACTCGGCATCGCCGCCGGCTACTTCAGCGGCTGGGCCGACGCGGTGCTCTCCCGCGTCTTCGACGTGCTGATCGCCTTCCCCGCGCTGGTGCTCGTCCTCGCGGTCGCCGAGGTGCTGCACCCAAGCGAACTGCACCTGATCTGGGCGCTGTCGGCGTTCAGCATCCCGGCGTTCGCGCGGGTGACCCGCGGCACGACCCTGACCGTCCGCACGCTGCCGTTCATCACGGCGGCCAGGCTGACCGGCACGAGCAACTGGAAGATCATCTTCAAGCACGTGCTGCCGAACATCATCCCCGGCATCGTCACGTTCAGCCTGCTCGGCATCGGCATCATCGTGATCCTCGAGGGCGCGGTCGACTTCCTCGGCCTCGGCATCCAGATCCCGCAGCCGAGCCTCGGCGAGATGATCGCCAAGGGACAGACCGTCCTCACCGCGCAGCCGGAGTACATCCTGATCCCGTCCATCGTCCTGCTGATATTCGTCATGGCGCTGAACCTGCTCGGCGACGCGCTGCGTGAGCGCTGGGGGGTCCGGTGAACCCGGTGATCTCGAACGGCAGTGCACTCCTCGAAGTCGAGGACCTCAGGGTCGCCTTCGCGTCCGGCGGGCGGGAGATCCGCGCCGTCGACGGGGTCAGCTACACGGTCGAGGCGGGGAGCACGCTCGCCATCATCGGCGAGTCGGGCTCGGGCAAGACCGTCGGCTGCCGCGCCATCATGGGCCTGCTCCCCGAGGGCGCCGCGATCAGCGGCTCCGCGCGGCTGCGCGGCACCGAGCTGATCGGCCTGTCGGACACCCAGCTGCGCAAGCACCGCGGCAGCGACATGGCCATGGTGTTCCAGGACCCGGCCCGCTCGCTCAACCCGACGATGCGGGCCGGCAAGCAGATCACGGAGGCGATCAGGACGCACCGCAAGGTCAGCCGGGGCGACGCGCGCGACCAGGCGATCGAACTGCTGCGCCTGGTCCGCATCCCCGCCCCCGAGCGGCGGTTCCACGAGTACCCGCACCAGCTGTCCGGCGGCATGCGGCAGCGCGTCGTGATCGCCATGGCCCTCGCCTGCCGGCCCAAGCTGCTCATCGCGGACGAGGCCACGACGGCGCTCGACGTGACCACCCAGGCCCAGATCATGGAGCTGCTGCTCGAACTGCAGCGCGACCTGGACATGGCGCTGATCTTCATCAGCCACGACCTGGGCCTCGCCGCGTCCTACGCCGACGAGGTCGTCGTCATGTACGCCGGCAAGATCGTGGAGCAGGCGCCGGCCAAGCGCCTGTTCGGCACCGGCGGGACCGTGAAGATGCGCTACACCCGGGCGCTGCTCGACGCGATCCCGCACCTCGAGCGCCCCGCGCACACCGACCTGCCCGTGGTCGCCGGCCGGCCGCCGGACCCGAGCATGCTGCCGGTCGGCTGCTCGTTCGCGCCGCGCTGCCGCAGCGCCGCCGACGACTGCACGGCCAAGGCGCCGGCCCTGACCGAGCACGCACCGGGTCACCGGTGGGCCTGCTGGCACCCATGCGAGAACGGAGGGCCAGTGTGAGCCCAGAAGCCAGCGTGCCCCCGGAGAAAGCCGTGCCCCCGGAGAAAGCCGTGCCCACGGAAAAAACACGGGACGAGAAGAAGCCGCTGCTGTCCGCCCGCGACCTGGTCCAGGAATTCGTCGCGCGCGAGGCGGGCGGCGCCCGGGGCGGCGTCGTCCAGGCCGTGTCCGGCGTGTCGTTCGACATCATGCCCGGCGAGACCCTGGGCATCGTGGGCGAGACGGGTTCTGGCAAGTCCACTCTCGCCCGCGCCGTGCTCCAGGCCCCGCGGCCCAAGTCGGGCTCCGTCGTCTTCCGCGGCCAGGAGCTCACCAGGCTGCACGGCCACGCCCTGCTGGCGGCGCGGCGGGACATGCAGTTCGTCTGGCAGGACCCGTTCGGCTCGCTCGACCCCAAGTGGCGGGTGCGCTCGATCATCGAGGAACCGCTCACCGCCCATTCGGTCGGCACGAGGGACTCGCGCCGCAAGCGCGCGGAGGAACTTCTCGACCTGGTCGGCCTGGACCCGGCCAGGTACGCCAAGCGGCACCCGCGCGAGCTGTCGGGCGGGCAGGCGCAGCGCGTCGCCATCGCCCGCGCCGTCGCGCTCGAGCCCTCCCTGCTCATCTGCGACGAGGCGGTCTCCTCCCTGGACGTGCTGATCCAGGCGCAGGTGCTCAACCTCTTCGAGCGGCTGCGCCGCGAGCTGAGCCTGTCCTACCTGTTCATCGCCCACGACCTGGCCCTGGTCAAGCAGGTCAGCGACCGGGTCGCGGTGATGTACCTCGGCAAGTTCTGCGAAGTCGGCCCGGGTGAGTCGGTGTACAAGCGGCCGCTGCACCCGTACACCAGGGCGCTGCTCGACTCGATCCCATCGACCGAGCCCGGCGCGGTCCGGGCCACCGCGACCCTGCGCGGCGAGCCGCCGTCCCCGGTCAACCCGCCCTCCGGCTGCCGGTTCCGCACCCGCTGCCCGCGCGCCGCGGACCGCTGTGCGCAGGAGGTGCCGCAGCCCCGGGAACTCGCGTCCGGGCATGTCGTGGCCTGCCACTTCCCGCTGACCGAGCCGGACTCGGCCGAATCCGGCAGCGAGAAAGTCAAGACCAAGACTTCCTAGCCGCAGCGGGTGCGGGCTTCGCGTTCACGGTCACCCCGCACCCGTTCGGGCTAAGGACTTGAAGGATTGAGCCAAGGAGGAGTTACCTGATGAGGCTGAGGGTTCTACTCGAACCTCACCACGGGGCAACGTACGCGCAGATCCTGGCGCTGGCGCAGGCGGCGGAGGCGGGCGGCTTCGACGCGTTTTTCCGTTCCGACCACTACCTGGGCATCGACGCCGGCGACGTGACCTACCAGCCCACCGACTCGTGGACCACGCTGGCCGGGCTCGGCGTGCAGACCGACCGAGTGCGGCTCGGCACCCTGGTCAACGCCTCGACGTTCCGGCTGCCGGGGCAGCTCGCCGTCGAGGTCGCTACCGTTGATCAGATGAGCGGCGGCCGCGCCGAACTCGGCATCGGCGCCGCCTGGTACGAGCGTGAGCACGACTACTTCGGCATCCCGTTCCCGCCCCTCGGGGAGCGCTTCGACAAGCTCGAGGAACAGCTCGCCATCCTCACCGGCATCTGGGACACCAAGCCGGGGGAGCGGTTCAGCTTCGAAGGCAAGCACTACCAGCTGAAGGACTGCGCGTCGATACCGCGCTGGGCGTCGCGGCCGAAGATCATCGTCGGCGGGGCGGGCGCCAAGCGGACCCCCACCCTGGCGGCGAAGTACGCGGACGAGTTCAACGGCGCGCTCGGCCTCGACCTGCGCGAGCGGTACGCGAACTTCAAGCGGATCTGCGAGGACGTGGTGGGCCGCGACCCCGCGTCGGTGCGAATGTCCGCCACCGTGCCAACGTGCATCGGTCGTGACGCCGAAGACCTCAAGCGACGCAAGGAGTCCCTGGGCGAGCCCGGCGCGCGGCTGCTGGCCGCCGGGATCACGGGTTACGCCGGCGACCTGATCCGCGTGATCGAGGACCTGGCCGGCCAGGGTGCGGACACCGTGTACTTCCACGTCTACGGCCCGTCCGACGTCGCCCACATCGAGCTGCTCGGCGAGCAGGTGGTCAGCCGCTTCTAGCGACGGGCGCGGCCCTGCCGCCCGAATTCAGTGCCGCCGAAATTCAGTGGGGTCAGACCGGCCCGGCGTTTTACGATCGGACGCATGCCGAGCTATGAGCCAGTGGACCTGTCCGCTGTCTGCAACGCGGGTCTGGACGTTCTCGGGGACGACGCGGGCGGTGTTCCGCTCGGGCGGGTGGACCTGCGCGGCCTGCCGTTCCTGATCGGGGCGGAGCCGCCGTCCGCGGGGCGGTGCTTCCTGCTGCCCGCCGCCCCGGTGTCGGTCGGCATCGGCCGGGCGGCGCGGCGGGTGATCGTCGCCCACCGGCTGCTGGAGCCCGGTGCGCCGGCCGGCCACGCCGTCGGGCAGGCCGTCGCGGAGTACGTCTTCCACCTGGCCGGCGGCGAGGCGGTCACCGCGCCGGTCAGGGAGAGGTTCGAGATCCAGGTGGTGCCGCCCGGCTTCGGCCACCTGCCGTTCCTTGCCGTCACCGACACCAACGACCACAACCTGCCGCGCTTCGCAGGCCGCTGGGGCGACGCCGGGGCTCGCCTGGTGGAGCACGCCATGGGCTGGCCCGCCGGGTACTTCCTGTGGTGCTGGGAAAATCCGCATCAGGAACTTGCGGTCGAACGGATCGAGATCCTCCCGCGCGGCCCGCGGTTCATCGTGGCCGGCATCACGACCAGCGACGTCGACGAGCACCCGTTCGTCCGCGAGCCGGCCCGCCCGGTGCGGCTGGTGGCGAAGGACGGGCGCCGCGGCGTCCTCGATATCGACGTGGACCGGGGCGTCGCGACCTATCCGCAGCCGCTGCCAGGCGAGGACGACCGGGCCGGCTGGGGAGCGACAGAAGGGACGTCCGCGTATACCTCGATCGCCGCGCTCCCTTCGGCCACCGTCGCGGTCCGGCGGGGCGGCGACGAACTCGGCCGGGTGCGCTGGGGCGACATCGAGCGTGACGGGCGGGCGGATGCCGGCCAGGTCTCGCTTGAGCTGGTGGAGGGCGGCCGCAACTGGGTCCACGTCAGCGTCGTCGACGACGCGACCGGGCGGCCGGTGCCGTGCCGGGTCCATTTCCGTTCCCCCGCGGGGATTCCCTACCAGCCGCACGGCCACCACAATCACGTCACGCAGAATCTCGACAGCTGGCATTACGACGTGGGCGGTGACGTCCGTCTCGGCCAGACCACCTACGCGTACATCGACGGCACCTGCCAGGGATGGCTGCCACGCGGCGAGGTCGTCGTGGACATCGCGCGCGGGTTCGAGTACGAACCGCTCAGGCAGGCCGTGCGGATCGAGCCGGGTCAGCGGGACCTGACGCTGCGGATCAGCCGCGTCGCCGACATGGCCGCGGAAGGATGGTGGTCGGGCGACTCACACGTGCACTTCCTGTCGACCCCGGGCGCTCAGCTCGAGCAACGGGGCGAAGACCTGCGCGTCGTCAACTTGCTGCAGACGCAGTGGGGCGCGCTGTTCACCAACACCGAGGATTTTTCCGGGCGGCCCAGTGTCAGCCAGCACCGTGTCGTCGACGGCGGCGGCTACGTGACGTATGTCGGCCAGGAGAACCGGCAGCACATGCTCGGCCACATGGTCCTGTGGGGTCTGAAAGAACCGGTGATGCCGTGGTGCAGCGACGGTCCCGACGAGGCCGAGCTCGGCGGCGCGCTTGACGCGACGATGAGCGACTGGGCCGACCGGACGCACGCCCAGGGTGGCACCGTCGTCGCCGCGCATTTCCCGGATCCGAACGGCGAGCCGGCCGTTCTCGTCGCCACCGGCCGGGCCGACGCGGTCGAGATGCTGACCCAGCCGGACGACGGGATGCTCGAGTACTACCGGTACCTGAACAGCGGCTACCGGCTGCCGCTCGTCGGCGGCACCGACAAGATGTCAAGCGCCGTGCCGGTCGGCCTGTGCCGCACGTACGCGAAGCTGGACGAGGAGTTCAGCTATGAGGCCTGGTGCCGGGCGGTGCGTTCGGGTCGCACGTTCCTTTCCATGGGGCCGCTCGTGACGCTCTCAGTCGACGGGCACGAGCCGGGCGACACGGTCGAGCTTTCCGGGCCGGGAACGGTCAGCGTCCACGCCACGGTGCGCAGCATTTTCCCGCTCCGCTCGCTGGAGGTCGTGCGTAACGGCGAGGTCGTGGCGACGGCGGCGGCCAACGGCGGACGGCACGCCGAAATCAGCGAGGAACTGCGGATCGACGGCAACTCGTGGATCGCCTGCCGGGCGTTCGGCGTCGATCACCACCTCGATGAATGGGGGCGCCGGGTCGCCGCGCACACCTCGCCGGTCTACGTCGCCTGCGGCGGCGAATGGACGATGACCGACCCAGAGGGCATCCGCTACATCCGGACCCTCGTCGAGGGCGCCCGCGACTACGTCCGGCACACCGCGGTCCGCAGACCCGACCAGTTCACGACCCACCATCACGGCGAGGACGACCACCTCGCCTGGCTGGAACGGCCGTTCACCGAGGCCCTGCGCGCACTGGAAGAGCGCGGTTAGCCGCGAGTCGCGTATCGGCTCGGTGGACGATGCGGGTAGCCCGGCCGACCCCATGCGTGCACCAGTGAGCGAAAAGGAGGCTCAGTGCCGATGCAAGCCCTGACGGACCTGACCGCCCCCGACCTCGCCGCCGTCGGTTCGCCGGAGGGAAGGGCATGGATGGCCGCTATGCCGTCCCTGCTGGACGACCTGGCTCGCCAGTGGAACCTGGCCACCGCCGGCGACCGGTTCTGGCACGGGTGCAACGCGGTCGTCTTTTCCGTCCGCCAGGGCAGTCGGCCGCTCGCACTCAAGCTGACCTGGCCAGAAGACCAGGCCAGGGGCGAGGCGGACGCACTGACCGAATGGCGGGGGCGGGGGATCGTGGAACTAGTCGCCGCCGACGTGCGGCGCGGGGCCCTGCTCCTGGAGCGCCTGGATGCCTCGCGGTCGCTGGCCGGCATCCCCCTTGCCGAGGCCGCTGCCATCGCGGGAGCCGTTGCCCGGGCCCTTGCCGTCGAGGCATCCGGGTCCTTCCCGCCGGTGCGGGCCGAGGCCCGCCAGCTCACCGCGACGATCCCGGCACGCCAGCGTTCGCTTCACGGTCCCGTTCCCGGCCAGTGGATCGCGCTGGCCGCCGGGCTCGCAGCGGACCTGGCCGGCGATCCCGCCCGCCTGCTGGTCCACACCGACTTGCACTACGGCAACATCCTCGCCAGCAAGCGGCCAGGCCGGCCCTGGGTGGCGATCGACCCCCGCGCGGCCGTGGGCGCCCCCGAGCGCTCGGTGGCGGACCTGCTCTGGACCCGGGCTGACGAGCTTCCCGACGCGCAGGCCATCACCGGCCTGCTCGGCATCATCGCCGAGAGCGGGAACCTGGACCTGGCCAAGGCAACCGCCTGGGGCTTCGTCCGGACCATCGACTACTGGCTCTGGGGACTGGAGAACGGGTTCACGGTCGATCCTGCCCGATGCCAGCGAATCGCCGGCGCCCTGGCGCCCCTGGCCGGGCACGGCAGCCAGCCCTGAACACGCCCTCCCGCATCGAGTAGCCGAAAGCAAATGCGCACTAACCTGATAAAGTCAGGGCCCCGTGCGTGGGCACCGTGGCGCTGTTGTGACTACTAGGAGCGGTACGAATTGACCACTGCCGCATAGTGAGACCTACGAGCTCGACGTTACTATTCGCGATTCATACCCCTATAGGGTATCCGCCGATGATCACGGGTCAAAAGCGTCTAATAG
>Ga0102924_1001561_pt1 | contig 26294 bp, 24 predicted proteins | sample PaiPotPPM11metaG_FD_80116 | JGI IMG/M metagenome (GOLD analysis project Ga0102924, IMG submission 80116) | Iron sulfur acid spring bacterial and archeal communities from Banff, Canada, to study Microbial Dark Matter (Phase II) - Paint Pots PPM... ... | reverse complement strand
GTCACCGGCAGGGGCACAGTCTTTCGTCAGGGCTCAAAGCCCGGGAGGCAACAGTGCTCACCTGCCGGCGGCCACCTCACCCCGAGTCTGCCGTACGGCGGACCCGCTAACTCTTATTAGGAGAAACATGCGCATCAAACGGACGATGGCCCGGCTGGGGATGCTCGTGGCCGCGGCGGTAGCCACGGGCGCCTTCGCGGCCGTCATCCCGGCTGGCGCGGCTGTCGCCGGTCACTCCGGCTCCGCCACGACCGGCGCAGGGCCCGCCGGCCTGAGCACCCTGAGCCCGTCGGCGGTTCCCCAGTACCACGTGGGCATTGTGGATACCGATCCGTGCTTCTGTCTTGACGCCGGGGGGCATAACGCGGTGGCTACGATTTCGCAGGTCAACCCCAGGGCAGCGGTGAGCTTCCGGGGCCCGTACCATATCTCCGCTGACAGGACCAACTGGTGGGAAATTTCCACAGCTCCCAATCTGTGCCTGGCCTGGGACCAAAACGACCCCTTCAAGTTCGTCTATGCCGAGAGCTGCCAGCCCGGCGACTTGTCGGAGTACTGGGCGAACTATCCCGGCCTGCAATTCGAAAACGCAGCGGGAAATGATTATTTCAAGGAGGACGCCTGGCTCTCGCTGATATTCTGTAACACGGCTGGCAACATATGCAGCCTGGGCGTAACTCCTTACTCCACTCCGCCAATTCGGTGGTGGGAGGGCCGTCTTCCATGAGCCGGCGCGATAGCCGTGTCGCGCGGCCGCCGACACCACAGTGCAGGCGGCAGCCTGCGGTGCCCTGTACCCCCGGAATTCCTAGCGGCCCCCGGTAGCCGGTGAGTAATACCTATAACTGGCACTATAGGCCGTTCTGCCACGGATCATCGGATGCCGTGGATGCGGACGGGTTGCGGGAGGCGTGGTCGTTTTTGCTGGCGAGCTTGGCGCGGACCTGGTCGGCGCCGGGGTGTTGCAGGTCCTCGAGGATGGCCAGCGCCTGCTGCCAGGCCTCCCGGGCCGACGCCAGCTCTCTGGCGGCCTGGCAAGTGTCGCCGAGGTGGGTAAGAGTCTCCGTTTCACCGAAGCGGTCGCCGGCTTCTCGGTGCAAGCCGAGCGCGCGCCGGTAGCAGGCGGCGGCTTCGGCGAGATGGCCCAGATGGTGCTCGGCGTAGCCCAGGCTGTCCCAGACATGCCCCTCGAGCCTGCGGTGGCCGGTTTCCGCGCACAAGGTGAGAGCCTGGCGGCAGAACGCGCGGGCCCGCTGGTAGTCGCCGAGACGGCCGTAGCTCCAGCCGACTGCGTTGAGCGCTTCAGCCTCGGCCGCCTTGTCGCCGATGGCCTGGCACAGGCGCAGCGCCTGCTCATCGTGCCCAAGCGCGTCCGTATGGCGGCTCTGACGCTCGGCGAGCACGCTGAGATTCTGGTGAATCTTGGCCTGGCCGAGGTGGTTGCCGAGCCGCTGGTACAGCGTGAGACTGCTGGCGTAGTAGGCACGAGCCTGATCATTGTCGCCGAGGTGGGTGCAGGCCATCGCCAGGAGGCGGCCGGAGAGGGCCTGCCCGGCGGCATCGCCGAGGCGCGTCGCGGCGGCCAGCGCCGTGCGCTCGGCCGCGGCCCATTCCTGCCAGTGCCCGCGGGCTCGCAGGAAGGGCTGCAGGGCCCAGGGGAGCTGCCAGGCGTGGGTGTCGAACCCTGATTCGGCAGCGAGGGTGACGGCGCAGAGCAGGACCTGTTGTTCTTTCTCGAACCAGGCCAGGGCGTGCCGGCGATCGGCGGGCTGCCCCAGGGCGGCGCCGGGTCGGGGCGGGGTGAGGGCGACCGGCTCATTGGCTGGGTTCAGCAGGCGGGCGGCACGGGCGGCGGTATGCAGGTAGTGGTCGAGGACCCGGCCGACGGCGGCGGCCCGATCGGCGTCACTGTCGGTGTGGTGGGCTTGCTCGGCGGCGTAGGCGCGCAGCAGGTCGTGGAAGGCGTACCGGCCGGGGACGTGCTCGGCGGTCAGATGGGCGCGGGCCAGCTCGCGCAGGACGCGGCGGGCGTCGGCCTCGGCTAGTGCGGCGAGGCTGGCGGCGGCGGGGACGGTGATGTCGGGGCCGGCGTGGATGCCCAGCAGCCGGAACATCCGTGCGCCCTGGTCGCTGAGCTGCTGATAGGACCAGGAGAAGACGGCACGGGCCGCGGTGCGGGGGTCTCCGGCGGCATCGAGCAGGTCCAGCCGCCGCTGCTGGCCGCCCAGGTCGGCGACCAGGTCGGTGAGCGGGACCTGGGGGTGGGCGCTGGCCAGCTCGGCGGCCACGCGCAGCGCCAGGGGGAGCCGGGCGCACTGGCGGGCCAGTTCGGCGGCGGCGTCCCGGTCGGCGCGGGCCGGTTCGCCGATCAGCTCGGTCAGCAGGGCTACTGCCTCGGCCAGCGGGAGCAGGTCCAGGTCCAGGCGGGTGGCGCCGTCCCGGGCGACCAGGCCGGCCAGCGCGTCGCGGCTGGTGACCAGCACGGCGCAGCCGGGGGATCCGGGCAACAGCGGCCGGACCTGCTCCACCGAGCTGGCGTTGTCTACCACGATCAGCATGCGCTGTCCGGCCAGCAGGCTGCGGTACCGGGCGGCGCGTTGATCTTCACCAGGCGGTATGTCGCGGCTGGGCAGGCCCAGGGCGCGCAGGAACCCGGCCAGCGCGTCGGCGGCGGTCATCGGCCGGGCGGGGTCGTAGCCGCGCAGGTTGACATGCAGCTGCCCGTGCGGGAAATGACTGGCGGCCCGGTGCGCCCAGTGGATGGCCAGCGCGGTCTTGCCGACGCCCGCGGTCCCCGACACCGCCGAGATCACCGCTGCGGGCGCAGCGGCCGCGGGCGAGCCGAGCAGCCGGTCGAGCTCGGCTAGTTCGGCCGCCCGTCCAGTGAACGCCGGCACGTCGGCGGGCAGTTCGCGTGGTACCGGCGCCGCGGGCCGGCTGGCGGGCGCCCGCGCGCCGGGGCCGGGCCCGGCACCCAGGGCCGGGTCGGCGCGCAGGATCTGCTGGTGCAGGGCGGCTAGCGGGGGGCTCGGGTCGGCGCCGAGTTCGTCGGCGAGGTGGTGGCGAGTCTGCTCGTACCAGCGCAGCGCCTCGGCCTGCCGGCCGCACCGGTACAGGGCCAGCATCAGCTGACCGGCTAGCCGTTCATCGTCGGGCGATTCCGCCGCCTGGGCGGCCAGCTCGCCCGCCAGCGCGCCGTGCTCGCCGCGGCGCAACCGGATCTCATTGAGGTCCAGCACCGCCGCGGACCGTTCAAGCTCCAGGGTGGCCCGCATCGCGTTCAGCCATGGGCTGTCCAGCCCGGTTAGCGCCGGGCCCCGCCACAGCCCGACGGCTTCGCCCAGCGCCGCCCCGGCCCGCTCATCATCCGCCGCCGCGGCAGCGGCGTCGGCGACCAAGCGGCGGAAGCGCGTCAGATCTACCTGGCCTGGCCCGGCCCGCAGCAGGTAGCCGCCTGGGCGGCGGGCTAGCGTGACCCCGGGGTCGCCGACGCTGGCGAGCAGCCCCTTGAGCCGGGCCACATACCCGTACAGCACGTTACGCACCGACTGCGGCGGGCGCTCGCCCCACACCCGGTCGATCAGCACCTCGGCGGGCACCGGCCGCCCCAGATCGAGCAGCAGGACCGCGAGCACGGCCCGCTGCCGGGCGTGCCCGGCATGGGCCGGCCGGCCGTTCACCCAGACCTCAACCGGCCCTAGAACCCTGAACTCCATCACAGCCCCTGTGGCTGCGCGCCTATCCGTCGATAGTGCTTATCGGCCCCTGTGCCACAGATTATCGCTTTTCCGCACACGGTTGCGGTCCCTCCCGGCGCCGCCGTTCAAGGTTCCCTCAACGTTCCTTCCACGCCGGGGGCGCAGGCTGACCAACGCGGCCCAGGCCAGCAACGGAGGCGCACCGGGATGACGACGGAAGAGCCGTTTCGCACGGTCATCGAACCGTTCCGGATCCACTCGGTCGAGCCGCTGCGGATGCCTACGCGCGCCGAGCGGGCCAGCGCCCTGGAGGCGGCCGGGTACAACTTGTTCGGCCTGGCCGCCGAGGACGTGCCGATCGACCTGCTGACCGACTCGGGCACCGGCGCCATGTCGGCCGAGCAGTGGGCGGCCATCCAGCGCGGGAACGAGGCGTACGCCGGGGCGGCCTCGTTCCACCGGTTCCGCGCGGCGGTGACCGACCTGTTCCCGTTCGCGCACGTATTGCCGACGCACCAGGGCCGCGCCGCGGAGCGGATCCTGTTCACCGAGACGGGCGGATCCGGCCTGATCGTGCCGAGCAACACGCACTTCGATACCACCCGGGCCAACATCGAGCTGACCGGCGCCAGCGCCGTCGACCTGCCGGTCGCCGAGGGCCTGCAGCCCGCCGCCCGCCACGCGTTCAAGGGCAACATGGACGTCGCTGCGCTGGAGTGCCTGCTGTCGGAGCAGGCCACCGCGGTGCCGCTGGTCATGCTGACGGTCACCAACAACTCGGGCGGCGGCCAGCCCGTCAGTATGGCCAACGTCCGGGCCGTCCGCGAGGTCTGCGACCGGTTCGGCAAGCCGCTCTTCCTCGACTCCTGCCGTATCGCGGAGAACGCCTGGTTCATCAGGACGCGTGAACCCGGCTACCAGGACGTCCCGGCCGCCGGCATCATCCGCCAGATGGCGGCCCTGGCCGACGGCATGACCATGTCGGCCAAGAAGGATCCCCTGGCCAACATCGGCGGCTGGCTCGCGCTCAACGACGACGCGCTCGCGGAGCGCTGCCGCTACCTCTGCCTGCGCTACCGGGTCCGGTCGGTCGAATACCTCGGGGAGGCCCTGGAGAAAGCCGACGTCCCCGTCGTCGTTCCCTTCGGCGGCCACGCCGTCTACATCGACGCCCGGGCGATGCTGCCGCACATCGACCCGCTGGCCTACCCCGGCCAGGCCCTGGCCTGCGCCCTGTACCTCGAGGGCGGGATCCGCAGCTGCGAGATCGGCACGGTGATGTTCGGCCTGCACCCCGACGGCACCGAGACCCCGGCCGCGCTGGACCTGGTGCGCCTCGCCATCCCGCGCCGCACCTACACCCAGAGCCACATGGACTACGTGATCGAGGTAACCGAACGGGTCGCCTACCGGGCCACCGACCTTCCCGGCATGCGGATCGTCTCCCAGCCCAGGCGACTGCGCCACTTCACCGCACGGTTCGAGCCAGTCAAGTGAGCCCGGCCGTCGCCCGAGTTGCTAAGGGGAACCATGACTGAATCCGCCGCGCCGGCACCCACCGAGATCACGACCCTGACCGGGTCCGCGCGCGCGAACCCGCTGTACCCGCTCGACGCCCCGCTGGTCCGCGTCGGCGCCTCCGGTCAACCAGACCCGGTCACCGCGGCCATCGCCCGCCACATCACCGACTCAGGCAGCGTCTTCCTGGAGCTGCCGGACGGCCGGCTGACGGTCGTCCTCCACCTGGACGGCGCGACGTGGATCCCGCGCCACTGTGACGAGGGCATCCGCGGCTAGGGGCAGCCCGCCCAGCTCGAGGAAGTGCTGTGATCGCCATCGCCCTCACCACGCTCGTCATCGTCGCTCTGGTCGGCGACGCGCTATGGCTGCGGGCCCGGGTTCCGTCCGCGATCCCCGCCGCGTACACCGCCTCAGGCCCATCCGCCGCCGGCCTCGGCTTCGGCGAGGGGCAGGCCGCCGGCGGATGGGTCTGGCTCACCGCGCGCGGCGTGGTCCTGGACGACGCCACGCGGCGAGCCGCTATCGGCTACGCGCGCGCCGAACACCTGGACCTGCTCGACCTCGTGCCCGCCGGCCTGCCCGCCACCCCCGCGCGGGACCTGCTGCGCGCGGTCGACCCGCGGGCCTACCGGGCCGACCGGCTCGCCCGCGGCCGCAGCGCCGGAACCGCGGCGTGCGTGGCCCGGACGGCCTGGGATCGCGCCGTGGCCGGACCTTCCGGGAAGCCGGGTCCGGCGCCCGGTACGCCGGGCCGGCTCGAGGCCGCCGACCTGATCATGAACGTCCGCCGGATCCGCCCCTGCGCCAGGCCGCGCGGCGCGGCGATCGCGGTGGCGCCGACGCTGCGAGCCGGTCCCGACGACCTCGCGAAGCGGGCCGCGCGCCTGCGGGCCAACGGGGCCATCGTGCCGCTGCACCAGGCCGTAGACGCCTTCGCGTGGCTGCTCACCTTCGGCGCGCTGCTCGCCGGCTGGACGTGGGGGGTCGTCGCGTTGGCCGCGTACTGCCTGCAGCCGTACCTGATCTTCGCCGGAACGCCGCTGCGGCCGCGCGACCTGCCCGCCGCCGCGCTGCTACGGCCGCTGCACGACCCCTGGACCTGGGCGAGAACCGCAGCAGGCCGGTGGCGATCGGCGGCAGAGCACGCCAGGGATGCGGACAAAGCGGCATCGGTTCTGCATTACCGGGAAGCTCTGGCCGGGGGGACGGCGCGCTTCGTCGCGGACCGCGCGGCGGACTGCCCGTGGTGCGGGTCGGACGCGCTGTCGGTCGCGGTGCGCAGCCGCGACCTGTCCTACGGCAAGCCCGGCCGGTTCACGCTGGAGCGATGCGGCAGCTGCGGGCACGTGTTCCAGAACCCGCGGCTGCGACCCGAAGCGCTCGCCTTCTACTATCGCGACGTCTACGACGGGCTCGGCACAGACAGCGCCGAGGTGATCTTCCTTCATCAGAGGGACTCCTACCTGGGGCGCATCCGCATGGTCGCGCCGTTCCTGGAGCCGAAGGCGTGGCTGGACGTGGGGGCCGGGCACGCGCACTTCTGTGCTCTGGCGGGCGAGGCCTGGCCGGACACCGTCTTCGATGGGATCGACCAGGGCGCCGGGATCATCGAGGCGGAACGGCGCGGCTGGATCACCACCGGGTACCGCGGCGAGTTCCGCGACCTCGCCGCGCAGCTCGCCGGGCGGTACGACGTCATCAGCATGCACCACTACCTGGAGCACACCGCCGACCCGCGCGCGGAACTCGACGCCGCCGCGCGGGCGCTGCCGCCCGGCGGCCACCTGCTGATCGAACTCCCGGACCCGCGGTGGCCGCTGGCGCAGCCGCTGGGACAGTACTGGATGTCGTGGTTCCAGCCACAGCACCTGAACATGATGCCCGTGGCGAACCTCATCGCGGCGCTCGAGGAGCGAGGGCTGCGGCCGATGGTGGTGGAGCGGGGGCGCGCGCACCAGGGCTTCGACCTCGTCGCGGCCGTAGTGCTGCTGCTGGCCCGGATCGCACCGGACCGGTCCGTGCCGTGGTCACCGCGGGCGGCCACGACGCGGTCGCGGGCGTGGCGGAGCTTCGCCTGGGCGGCCGGATCGCCGCTCCTGGCCGTCGCGCTGCTGCTGGACTCCACGCTCGTGCGGGCGCTCGCCCGCCGCTGGGATCGCGGCAACGCCTACCGCGTGCTGTCGGTTAAGGATGGGATATGACCGAGCCGCTACCGCCGCCTCGGTTGCCGTTCGAGCGACCAGACCCGCTGCGCGGGGCGCCCCGGCTGCGAGCGCTCCAGGCCCAGGGCCCAGTCCACGAGATCCGGACCGCGTGCGATGACCAGGCGTTGCTGGTCACCGGGCACCGGGAGGTCCGGCAACTGCTGGCCGATCCCCGGCTCGGCCGTTCTCACCCCAACCCCCGCAGCGCCGCCCGCACCGGCGAATCCGTCTTGTTCGGCGGACCGCTGGGTGATTACGAGACGGAGGAAGCCGACCGCATCCTGATGCGCGACCATCTGCAACCGTTCTTCGGACCCGGCAGGATGCGCGGGCTGCGGACTCGCGTCAACGCACTGGCCGGCACCCTGCTCGACGGGCTGGCCCGCCAGGGTCCGCCCGCGGACCTCGTCGAAGCGCTCGCCGCCCCGTTGCCGATCCTGGTCATCTGCGAGCTGCTCGGCGTGCCGTACGAGGACCATGCGCAATTCCGCGCCTGGACCCAGGCCGCTGGCGACGCGGGCGACCGGGCCCGTTCCGAGCGGGGGCTGTCGGACCTGTTCGGTTACGGCCGGCAACTGGTGGCCCGTGCGCGCGAGCATCCCGGCGACGACGTCATCTCGGGGCTGTGCGCCGCCGGCGACATCAGCGACGAGATAATCGCGGGACTCTCCATGTTCCTGCTGTTCGCCGGGCACGAGACCACGGTCACGGCGATCAGCATGGGCGCGCTGACGCTGCTCAGCGACCGGCGGCAGTGGCAGGCGCTGCGGGATAATCCGGCCCTGATCACGGCCACCGTCGAAGAGATGCTCCGGGTGCTCGGCAAAGGCGGCGGCGGGATTCCCCGCTATGCCCGTGAGGATCTCGAGATCTGCGGCGTGCAGGTCCGCGCCGGGGACCTGGTGCTGCTCGACACGGGCGCGGCCAACCACGACCCCGACGCGTTCTCCGAGCCCGACGGGTTCGACATCGCGCGGCCAGCGGCATCGCATCTCACCTTCGGGCACGGACCGCGCTACTGCATTGGCGCGCCGCTGGCGCGGACCCAACTGCGGGCCGTCTTCTCCCAGCTCGTCCGGCGGTTCCCGGGAATGCGCCCGGCGGTGCCCGCGGAGCAGCTCACGCTCAGCACCGGCGTGTTCGCCGATGCGGTCTCTGGCGGCCCGACGCGGCTCCCGGTCATTTGGTGAGTAGCCGGCTGAGCTGGGCGCGGACCTGATCGGCTTCGGGCGCGCCGAGCTCAGTGAACAGGCTGAGGGCTTCCTGCCAGTGGCGGCGCGCCTGGTCTGGGTCACCGGCGGCGTGCCGAACATGGCCGAGGCCGTTGTGCGTCCGGGCCTGCTCGTGCTTGTTGCCGACCTGGATGGCCAGGATGAGTGCTGCGGCGTCGGACGCGGGCATCCTCGGGTTCCCCGGCAGAGAGGTACGCCTCGCCGAGCCCGTTGAGCGCCATCGCTTCCCCGGCCCGGTGGCCGGTCTCACGACACAGGTCCAGGGCCTGACGGTGATGCGAGGCGGCTTCCGCATAGTGGCCTTGGCGTTGCCCGACGATGCCGAGGTTATTGAGCGCGCTGCCTTCCGCGGCCAGGTTGCCTGTCTCCCGGAACATGACCAGTACTTGCCGGAGATGCTGAGCGGCTTGCTCGTTGGAGCCCTGGTGAAAGCAGACATTACCCAGGGTGCTGAGCGCTCTGGCCTGGTCAGCCCGATCACCAGTCTGGCGAGACAGCGCGAGTGATTGCCGGGCATGGCGGACAGCCTGCTCATAACGGCCCTGCCGCCAGCCAGCGGTCGCGAGGTGGGCGAGGGCCTGGGCCTCCGCGGTCGGGTCACTCGCCCGGTGGGCGCGCTCGACGGTGGTGCCGGCCAGCGCGGCGACCGCGTGGGGGTCGAAGTCTGCGCCGGGGTGCAGCCCGGCCAGCCGGAACGCGCGCAGGGTGCCGGGTTCCAGGTCGCGGCAGGACCAAGAGAACACCGCTCGTACCGCCGTGCGGGGGTCTCCGGCGGCGTCCAGCAGGTCAAGAAGCTGTTGCTGGTCGGCCAGCTCGGCCACCAGCACAGCCAGGGAGACACCGGGACGGGCGGCGGCCCGCTCCGCGGCCACCCGCAGCGCCAGCGGCAGACGGCAGCAGTGCCGGGCCAGCGCGGCGGCCGCATCCGGGTCGGCGTCCACCCGTTCGCCGATGAGCTCCCGCAGCAGGCTGATCGCTTCATCCGGTGACAGCGGGTCCAGATCCAGGCGGGTTGCGCCATCGCGGGCGACGAGACCGGCCAGCGCGTCGCGGCTGGTCACTACCACGGCGCAGCCGGGGATTCCGGGCAGCAGCAGGCGGACCTGCTCGGCTTGGCTGGCGTTGTCCAGCACCACCAGCATCCGCCGGCCGGCCAGCAAGCTGCGGTACCGGGCGGCGCGGTCGGCTTCACCGGGCGGGATGTCCGACCCGGGCACGCCCAGGGTACGCGGGAACCCGGCCAGCGCGTCGGCCGCGGTCATCGGCCGGTCCGGGTCATAGCCGCGCAGGTTCACATACAGCTGCCCGTCGGGGAACCGGCCGGCGGCCTGGTGCGCCCAGTGCACGGCCAGCGCGGTCTTGCCGACGCCCGCGGTCCCCGACACCGCCGAGATCACCGCCGCCCCGGGGTCTGGCCCGGCCGGCAGCCGGTCGAGTTCGGCGAGCTCGGCCGCGCGCCCGGTGAACGCCGGCACGTCCCCGGGCAGTTCGCGCGGCGTGGGCGCGGCGGGTGCGCCGACGGGGCGCGACGCGGCGAGTGCCGGGTCGGCGCGCAGGATCCGCTGTCGCACGTCCTGCAGGTCGGGGCCGGGATCGGCGTCGAGCTCGTCGGCGAGGTGGCGGCGCGTCTGCTCGTACCAGCGCAGCGCCTCAGCCTGCCGGCCGCACCGGTACAGCGCCAGCATCAGCTGGCCGATCAGCCGCTCATCGGCGGGCGATCCCGCCGCCTGGGCGGCCAGCTCGCTGGTCAGCGCGGCATGCTCGCCGCGCCGCAGCCGGATGTCGCGCAGGTCGCCCGCTGCGCCACCCCGCTCCAGCTCCAGCCGGGCCCGCTGGCCGTCCAGCCACGGGCTGTCCAGCCCGGCCAGCGCACTTCCGCGCCACAGCGCCAGCGCCTCACCCAGCAGCACCCCGGCGCGCTCATCATCCCCGGCCGCGGCCGCCGCGTCGGCGACCAGACCGCGGAACCGGCACAGATCCACCCGGTCCGCACGGGCCCGCAACAGGTAACCATCCCTCCGGCGCGACAGCGTGATCTCCGGGTCCTCGGCAGCGGCGATAAGCGCCTTCAGCCGGCCCACGTACCCGTACACCACATTGCGTACCGACCGCGGCGGGTCCGGCCCCCAGACCCGTTCGACCAGCACCTCCAGCGGCACCACCCGGCCCGCCTCCAACGCCGGCACCGCCCGCCGCCGCGCATGCCCCGCATCAACCGGCCGGCCATCCACCCAGACCTCAACCGGCCCTAAGACCCCGAGTTCCACGGCGATCCCCGCCATTCCCGAGTGCACACAGACCGTTACCAATAACGATGGTCTGTCCCAGATTATCGGCTTCCCGGAGGTGCGGGGCGCCCAGCCCGGATGCGCTCCGTGACTACAGGTTCCCTCAACATTTGCTCAACACCCGTAGCGCATGCTGGCTCTGCCCCCCGCGGCACATTGGCGCGGGCAAGAATCAAGGATCACGGCATGACTATGGATTACGAGGAATATCTCTCACCGCGGAGCCGGGCATGAGCCGTGGCCCGCTCGCGGCCGGCGGCCCGTTCGTGAGCGGCGGCGGGTCCGTGAGCGGCGGCGGCTTCCAGGTGGTGCTGTCCGACCTGCAGAGCCTGGCCCGGGTATTCGAGCGGGAGTCCGCGGGGCTCGCGGAGATCATGCCCGACGACGGGCCGCCGTGCCCGGACGCGGGCGGCGGCGACGTTGACGCGGCGATGCGCGCGACCGTGCAATTCGTCGGCCTCCTGCACCAGCAATTGGCGGTGCTGATCGGCGAGCACGGCCGCAAGCTGCGGGCGGCCTACGACAACTACGAGCGCACCGAGACCAGCGTGGCCCGGATGGCTGACCAGCTCAGCGTCTCCGGCCCGATCTGAGGAGCAACACATGGGAACCGTCACCGGGAAGGTGGCCCTGGCGCCGTTCGCGCACGACTGGGTCGGCGGTGACATCGATGGTCTGGCTCAGCTCGCCGACACCCTGTACAGCTACGCCCCGCAGGTCAGCGCCGTGGCCGCCACGCTTACCGGGCAAGTCGGGGAGATCGCGGGCACGGCGGGGTGGCAGGGGACGGCTGCGTCGGCGTTTACTGCCGCGTGGCAGCGGGACTCGCGGATCGCTGCGGCGCTCGGGGTGTTCATCGGCCAGGTCGCCAAGACCGTCGGCTGGCTGGGGACGACGCTGTCGCAGATCGAGGCCGCGCTGGAACAGGGCGCCGGTGAGGCGAGCGCCCACGGGGTAACGATTTGCGCGAATGGCGCGCCGTCCTGGGCCCCGCCCGGTGGCGCCGGGCCGTCGGCGGCGCAGCAATGGCTGAGGGCGTATCAGACGTTCTACCGGCAGTGCATGCAGGCCGCCCAGACGGCTCGCGACGAGGCCGCGGGGATGCTCCTGGCGATGGACAAGCAGATCACGGACGCCCCGGGCGCTTCAGCCGCCGACGTCGGCGGCGACGTCAACACGCTCGCCGACCTGCTCTACCAACTGGTGGCGGGGAAAAAGGCCACGCAAATGGAAGCCGTGATCAAGGCGATCCAGAAAGCGTGGTACGGGAGCGGCTCTCATACCGCCGTCGGCCACCCCGGCGCCGACCCCGAGCCCGATCCTGACTCCGACCCCTTCGACTTCGGGTCCGTTAAGGTGCTCGACGGCCTGTCTGCGGCCATAGGCGCCCTCCTCGGCACCTACGATGACGTCCACGACCACCACAAGCCGCTCCTTCAGGCGCTGGGCGTGGAGTCTGCGGCCGCCGCGCTCGGGCTGAAGTTTCCCGATATCGTGCACGCCCTCACGGACGTGGAGGAAATACAGGGCGGGCCCGTGAGTGGCGAGGCCGGAGCCGGAGAAACCGGAGCCGCCGAAGGCGTCGAGGTTGGCGCCGACGGACTGGACCCGTGGGCCCTGGTCGGCGTGGCCGTCACCGACTACATGCACAACGCGTATCTCGAGGACTGGCGTGCGGACGTGCGCGAGTACGGTCCCGTGATGGGCCCCGTCACAGGCGTGACCAACGTCCAGGTGAACACGGACAAAGAGCTCGAGGGCACCGTCACGCAGATCGGCGGTGCGATCCAGCGGGCCTGGGACGGCGCTGAAAAGGACCCCGAAAGGGCGCTCCCCGACCTGCTGCCGTAGGGCCGAAGTCAAGCACCGGCTGCGCTGGCCGAGCCCGGCGGAGCCGGCCCCCGCCTCATCGGCGGCTGACGTGCCCCGGATCCTGGGGGGCGACCACGCCGCTGGCCGCGGGGATGCGCTTGGGCAGCGGGGCCGTGGCTTCCGGGTCGAATTCCGGCGGCGGGCTCGTGCGTTCGATGCGTTCAACGCCCGTGCGTTCAGCAGCCGTGCGTTCAACGCCCGTGCGTTCAGCAGCCGTGCGTTCAGCAGCCGTGCGTTCAGCAGCTGCGAGGCGTTCAGCGGCCGTGCGATCGGCGCCCATGCGATCGGCGGCAGCGGCCGCGATGGCCGCTGGCATGATGGCCTCGCTGCGCAGCCGGGCCTGGTAGGCGCGCTTGCCCCCGCGCACGCCGAACAGCCGCTTGGTGGTCACCAGGTAGAGCACCAGGGCCAGGTTGATCGCGAACAGGATGCCGCGGGTTATGGTGATCTTCGAGTACAGGTCGTAGACCTCGTAGGGCAGGCCCAGCGAGGTGGCCACCATCGCGAAGTACTCGCCCCAGCGCCGGGCCAGCCACAGGCCGGTGCCCTCGATCAGCTCGATCACCGCGTAGCCGGCCAGGCTCGCGGCCACGAGCTTGATCGTGTTCGGGCTCAGGGTCAGCGCGTGCTGGATCAGGCCGACCAGCTTGGAGTGGTCGATGTTGTAGCCGAGCTGCTGGAACAGCGTGCGCAGCGCGGGCAGGTCGTGCTGGAACGCGTCCTCGATCGTGTCGCGCGAGTACTCGAACCGCCACACGACGAACGCCAGAGCGCCGACGGCCAGGGCGCGCAGAAATCGTTCGATAGCAAAAATGCGGAGAATCAGCGCGCTGCGGATTTCTTTTCCGCGCCGCACGGCCGGGGCCTGCGCCGCGGGTCCGGACCGCTGCGGCTCCCCGGACACGAACGTGCCGCAGCGCAGGCAGCGCCAGGCCTCGCCGGATTCGGCCTGCACGCTCAGCCGCCTGCGCACGTCCGCCTCGGCCGGGGCGTAGGTCACATGCCCGGACCGTCCGCAGGCGAGCAGGCTCCAGTCCATTCAAGGCAGCCTACTGCGTTCTCCTGGTCCGGCCGGGCGTTCAGGGCCTGACCAGGATCCCGTCCGCCATCGTGAGGATCTCGCCGCAGGCCAGGGCCAGCGCGGCCGCATCATGCCCGGCGGCGACGACCGTCGTCTCCTGGCCCAGGTCACGCAGCGCGTCGGCCAGCGCGGCGGAATCGGCCGGGCTCAGGTCGTCGAGCAGGCCGTCGATCAGCAGCAGGTCGGGCTGGTGCACGGCGGCGGCGGCCAGCCGGGCCCGCCGGCCGATCACCTCGGGCGCGGACCGGACCGGGACGTCGGCCCAGGGCGTCAGCCCGAGCTGGTCCACGATCGCGGCGGCCAGCGGGCCGCGGTCCCGGCGGGGCAGCCGGGTCAGCCGGGCCGCGTGCTCGACCAGCCCCCGGACCCGGAACGCGGGCTGTGGCCGGGCGATCCGCCGCGCGACGCCGACCTGCCCGCGGACCGCCGACCGGCCGCGCGCGGTGGTGAGGTCCGCGCCCAGCACGCGTAGCTCCCCGTAGGCCGGGCGGACCAGCCCGGCGAGCAGGTCGATGAGTACGGTGCTCCGGTGGCATGAGGCCACGTGACCGGAATCGGGCGGGATCACGATGCCGAACGGGACCCGGCCCGACACCGCGGTCTCGAACCGGAAGCTCGCCGAGCGGAGGACCCAGCCCTGGCCGTGCCGCACGCCGAGCCCCGCGGCGAGCACAGGCACATCAACGACGGGCATATCAAGCACGGGCATGGTAGCCCCGTCGGCGTGACCGGACCGCACTCGTTCCCCCGAACCTTGTCGGTCGCGTTCCCCAGCAGGCATCTTATGCGGCGGAGCCGTGGCGGGTCCACGGCTCGCCAGTCGTGTTGCGGCCCGCGGCCGGTACGTTGTGCGTGTGTCGAAGCCGCTGGACCTGCCGTTCGACCCGATCGCGCGCGCCGCGGAGATCTGGGAACGCCGGTTCGGGGACTCGCGGGCCATGGCCGCCGTCACCTCGATCATGCGCGCCCAGCAGATCCTGCTGGGCGAGCTGGACGCGCTGCTGCGGCCGCACGGGCTGACGTTCGCCCGATACGAGGCGCTGGTACTGCTGCGGTTCAGCCGGGAGGGCGCGTTGCCGCTGCGGCTGATGGGGGAGCGGCTGATGGTCCATCCGACCAGCGTTACCAACATCATCAACCGGCTGGAGGCGCAGGGCCTGGTGTCGCGCCGGCCCAACCCGGCCGACGGGCGGGGGACGCTGGCCGAGATCACGCCCGCGGGCCGCGAGGTGGTGGAGTGCGCCACCGCGGACCTGATGGCGGCCGACTTCGGCCTGGGCGGTTACGACCAGGCCGAGCTCCAGGAGATGTTCGGCATGCTGCGCGGGCTGCGGGTGACCGCGGGGGACTTCCGGGACGACTGACTCAGGGGGAGCTGACCGCGTGGGCCTGCCAGGCGGTGCCGCCATCGGTGGTGATGAACACCTCGTGCAGCCCGGGGTCGGCGGGCAGGGCGACGCCGTTCGTCAGGCTGGTCATCCCGACGTAGCTGAACCCGGGCTGCCCGGCGGCGGCATCGCCCGGGCTCGGCTGGGCCCGCCGCCAGGAACGCCCCCCGTCGGCCGAGCGGTACAGGCCCGCGTCGGTGGCCAGCACGATCAGGTTGTCCTGGGCCTGGATCGCGACCGAGGCGGCGAGCCCGGCGGCGGGCGCGGTTCCGGCCGGTGACCAGTGCGCGCCGCCGTCGGCCGACTGGAACACGGACTTGGCCTGGGTGTCGGCGGCCGCGCTGGTCGCGCTGGCGCATACGAGGTCCAGCCGGCCTGCGTCGGCCGCGAGCAGGGCGCCGGTGGGCTGGCCGTCGGCGCCCGCCGCGCCCGGCAGGCACGGCACCACCGGATCGGCCACGGTCCAGGCGGCGCCGGTGAGCGGCCCCCTGAGCAGCTCGCCCGTCGGCGCGAGCAGGAAGCCGGTGCCGCCCGAGCCGCCCGTGAGGACGAGGCTGGCCGACGCGGTCGCGCCGTCCGAGGTGGGCGGGGCCAGGCCGGCGGCGCCGGGCACGGGCTGCCAGGTGCCGCTGTCCGCCACGGACGAGTAGAGCGAGACGCCGGAGCAGCGGGCCGCGTAGTCCGGGCCGGTCCCGGTGCATCTCGCGAAGGTCGCGAACGCCCGGGTGCCGGCCGTCTCCAGGTCGGTCACGCGCAGGCCGCGGGTCTGCTCCTGGCTCCAGTGCGCGCCGCCGTCGTGGGTGACCCAGAGCTGGGGCCCGAACGCCCACCCGTCGCGGGTGTTGAGGAAGCGGATCTGGCCGACGCCCTGCGACCCGTCGGGCGCGCTGGTCACCGGTGCGCTGACCCCGTACCAGCTCGCGCCGTAGTCCGAGGTGCCCGCCAGCGACGTGCAGTCGCCGGCCACGATCGGGCAGTGGCCGGCGGTGCCGGCCTGCCCGATGACCACGCCGGTGTGCGGGCCGACGAACGTGACCGAGGTGGGCTGGAAGTTCGGCGGCACCGGGGCGCTCGACCCCGTCGCCGACAGCGACGAGGTCGCGGACGGCAGCGGGGTGGGGGAGGTGACGGTCTCCTGGCCGGTTCCGCGGCTCGGGGTCGGCGGGTGCACCGTGGGCGACGGGCCGGCCGCCACCGGGTGCCCGGGCCGGGGGGAGTGGCTCTCCAGCACGGCGGCGACCCGGGGCACCGCGACGGCCGCCGCGACCACGACCACGAGGCCAGCGGCCGACATGGCGGCCCGCCCGGCCTTGCGCCGGCGAGCCCGGCGCCGGATCCGCAGGAACGTCCCGGGAGGCGGCGGGAGCGGCTCGACCTCGGCGTGCAGCCAGGCGTCCAGGCGGTCGCGGGGGTCACCCATCCGCATCCCCCTGGCCGTCAGCGAGCGCGGCCTTCAGCCGCGCCCGCGCGTGGTACAAGTCCGCCTTGACCGTACCCTCCGGGCGCCCCAGCATGGCGGCCACCTCGCGGATGCCGAAGCCGGCGTAGTAGTGCAGCAGGAACGCGCTGCGCAGCCGGGCGGGCAGCGCCTCGATCAGCGCGCGCACGTCCACGTCCTGCGCCGGGTGGTAGACGGGGTCGGCCGGGGCGACCGCGGTCAGGGTGCGGATCGCACGCCGTTCCCGGCCGGTTTTGCGCCAGTGGTCCCGGACCAGGTTTGTCGCGATCATGTACAGGTAGCTCTGCGGGTTGTCCAACCCCGACCAGCGGGCCAGCAGCCGGGTGAACGCCTCCGAGGCGATCTCGTGCGCGGTGTCGTCGTTGTCCACCAGCCGCCGGACCCACCCGGCCAGCCTGGGATAACAGGCGTGGAACAGATCCTCGGCCGCCTCGCGGTCGACCGTCCGGAGCCTGGGCACCGAGCTTCCTTGCCTCACCGCCGAAGCCGACCAGCCGATCCGCGGCCCCGGCACGGCCACGGCGTCACCGAGGACCGCGGTGCGGCCCCCGTCACCCGCGCGATGTTGCATTCGTTGTACCACACATCCCGTGAGTCGCTGGGGAGGGCGGCCCGGGCGGCCCCCATCGGGCGAGCCCGTTGCGCCCGGGCCTCCCGGGGTACTAGACGACGCTGCCCCCCGCGCGGTTGGGTACACTGGCGAGATAGTAGGACGTCCTACTATCTGGTTCATCCGGGCGGAGGATGCGATGGGGACGAGGGACGCGCGGGCGGCGCAGGGTCCAGACGAGGGCAGGCAGCGCTGGCAGCGCCGCTACGACGCGGCCCGGCTGCGCGACGCCGACTTCAGCACGCTGTCCGGCGTCGAGGTCGACCCGGTCTACGGGCCGCCCGAGGGTGCGGTGGTGCCCGGGTTCGAGCGGATCGGCTGGCCGGGGGAGTTCCCGTTCACCCGCGGGCTGTACCCGGCCGGGTACCGCGGGCGGACCTGGACCATCCGGCAGTTCTCCGGGTTCGGCAACGCCACCGCGACCAACCAGCGGTACAAGATGCTGCTGCGCGGCGGAGGCGGCGGCCTGTCGGTGGCGTTCGACATGCCCACGCTGATGGGCCGCGATTCCGACGACCCGCGGTCGGCGGGCGAGGTCGGGCACTGCGGCGTGGCCATCGACTCGGCCGCCGACATGGACGTCCTGTTCGACGGGATCCCGCTGGCCGACGTGACCACGTCGATGACGATCAGCGGCCCGGCGGTGCCGGTCTTCTGCATGTACCTGGCCGCGGCCGAGCGGCAGGGCGCGGACATCGCCAAGCTGAATGGCACGCTGCAGACCGACATCTTCAAGGAGTACATCGCGCAGAAGGAATGGCTGTTCCCGCCCCAGCCGCACCTGCGGCTGATCGGCGACCTGATGGAGTACTGCACGCAGAAGATCCCCGACTACAAGCCGCTGTCGGTGTCGGGCTACCACATCAGGGAGGCCGGGGCCACGGCCGCCCAGGAACTCGCGTTCACGCTGGCCGACGGGTTCGGGTACGTCGAGCTCGGGCTGTCCCGCGGCCTGGACATCGAGGTGTTCGCGCCGGGCCTGTCGTTCTTCTTCGACGCGCACGTCGACTTCTTCGAGGAGATCGCGAAGTTCCGGGCCGCGCGGCGGATCTGGGCCCGGTGGCTGCGCGACGTCTACGGGGCGCGCACCGAGCGGGCCCAGTGGCTGCGGTTCCACACCCAGACGGCCGGGGTGTCGCTGACCGCGCAGCAGCCGGACAACAACGTGGTCCGGACCGCGATCGAGGCGCTGGCCGCGGTGCTGGGCGGGACGAACTCGCTGCACACCAACGCGCTGGACGAGGTGCTCGCGCTGCCGAGCGAGAAGGCGGCCGAGATCGCGCTGCGCACCCAGCAGGTGATCATGGAAGAGACCGGCGTGACCAACGTGGCCGACCCGCTCGGCGGGTCGTGGTACCTGGAGGCGCTCACCGACCGGCTGGAAGCCGAGGCCGAGGCCTACTTCGCCCAGATCCGGGCGATGAGCCCGGACGGGACCATGACCGCCGGGATCCTGCGCGGCATCGAGGACGGCTGGTTCATGGCCGAGATCGCCGACGCGTCCTTCGCCTATCAGCAGAAGCTAGAGAAGGGCGACAAGCGGGTCGTCGGCGTGAACGTCTACACCGACACGGTCGAGCAGCCGGTGGAGATCCTGCGGGTCAGCCACGAGGTCGAGCGGGCCCAGGCCCGGGAGCTGATTCAGCGGCGCCAGGGGCGCGACCAGGCGGCCGTGGACGCGGCGCTGGCCGCGATGCTGGCCGCGGCCCGGTCCGGGGAGAACATGATCGAGCCCATGCTGGCCGCGGCCCGCGCCGAGGCCACCCTGGGCGAGATCTGCGGCGCGCTGCGCGAGGAATGGGGCGGCTACTTCGAGACCCCGGCGTTCTAACGCCCTGATTACCGCCCGGAGTCGGATGGTAACGCAGAGGCGCGTAAGGTATCGGTGTGACCAACGTGCTTCCCTCGCAGGCTCGCGCGGTGCACACCGCGTACCGCGAGGAACTGGACGCGGGGCAGCGGGCGGTGCTGCTGAGCTGGCTCTCGTTCACCACGACGTTCGCCGCGGTGCGCGGCATCACCTGGAGCATCCGCGCGGGCCGGGGGCCGTTCGGCAACATCAGCGCCGGGGGCGAGCACCTGCACCACTACCTGTGGGGCATCGTGATGCTGACCGGGGTCGGCGCGATCGCGGTACACGGCGATGACGTGCACCGCAGGCATCCCGCGGTGGCCGTCAGCTACGGCACCGGCCTGGCGCTCATCATCGACGAGTTCGCCCTGCTGCTGGACCTGAAGGACGTCTACTGGGCCCGGCAGGGCCGGATCTCGGTGGACATCGCCATCGGTGCGATCGCGTCCGCCGGGTCGTATTTCGCCGCGCTGCCGGTGCTGCGCGCGCTGCGCCGCGACTGCCGGGCCCGGCCGGCCCGGTAGGGCCAGGACGGTCTCCCGCATACGGCAGGATAGAGGTATGCAGCAGCCGCGGGATTTCTCCCTTCACGGTGCCGTTGACCTGGGTGCCCGGCAGGCCGCCGCGCAGCGGAGGCAGCAGGCGGCCACGGCCGGCCCGGGCGACCAGGCCGGCGCGTCGGGCTTTGTGGTCGACGTCACCGATCAAACCTTCAATACCGACGTGGTCGACCGGTCGCGCAGCGTTCCGGTGATCATGGATCTGTGGGCCGAGTGGTGCGGGCCGTGCAAGCAGCTCTCGCCCGTGCTGGAGAAGCTGGCCGCCGAGGGCAACGGCTCGTGGATCCTGGCCAAGGTCGACGTCGACGCCAATCCACAGCTGAGCGCGGCCCTCCAGGTCCAGTCGATCCCCATGGTCGTGGCCGTGATCGCCGGCCAGGCCATGCCGCTGTTCCTCGGCGCGGTACCCGAGGCCGAGGTCCGGGCGGCGATCGGCCAGGTGTTGCAGGTCGCCGAGCAGATGGGGCTGCCCGGCGCGGGCGGCGCCGCGGGCGCGGCCGGGGCCGGCGGGCCAGACGCTCAGCGCGAGGCCGCCGGGGAGCCGGCCGGCCCGCCCGGCGCCGACCCCGGGACGGGCCGGGGCGGCCCGGTCCCGGGCGACGCGTTCTCCGACCCGGGGTTCAGCGAGGCCCAGGAGGCCATGGAGCGCGGCGACGTGGACAGGGCCGCCGCGGCGTTCGAGAAGGTGCTCGCCTCGGCCCCGGGGCATCCGGCGGCCACGATGGGCCTGGCCCAGGTGGACCTGATTCGCCGGGTGAACTCCTACGATCAGGCGAAAGCCCGCCAGGAGGCCGACGACAACCCGGACGATCCGGACGCGCAGGGCCGGGTCGCGGACATCGACGTGGCCCTGGGCCGGATCGACGCCGGATTCGAACGCCTGCTCAATACGGTCCGGGTGACCTCGGGCGAGGAGCGCAACCGGGCCCGGCTGCACCTGCTCGGGCTGTTCGACGTGTTCCCGCCCCGGGACCCGCGCGTGACCAAGGCCCGGGCCACGCTGTCCAGCCTGCTGTTCTGAACGCCCCGCCGGGCCGGGTCAGCCCGCCGGCCCGGGTCAGCCCGCCGGCCCGGGTCAGCCCGCCGGGCCGGGCGGCCCGAGCGGGGCGGCGTCGGCGAGCTGTTCGAGCGCGGGCAGGGCCGCGGCGAGCGCCGCGACCTGGTCCGGGGACAGCGTGAGCAGGCTGTCGGCGAGCACGAGCGTGTTCTCCTGCCGGATCCGCTCCATCACCTCCTGGCCGCGCGCGGTGACGGCCAGCGTCCACGCGCGGGCGTCGCCTGGCACCGCGTGCCGTTCCACGAAGCCGCGCTCCTCCAGCGCGCTGACCAGCCGGGTCAGCGTGGAGGGCGCGATCCGCTCGGCCGCGGCCAGATCGCCCAGGCGCAGCGGTCCCGACCGCTCGACGGTGGCCAGCGCGGCCAGCTGGGTGGGGGTGAGCCCGGCCAGCTCGTGCTTACGCAGCCGCCGGGACAGCCGCGCGATCGCGACCCGCAGCCGGGTGACGTCCACCACGGGCGCGCCCGAGAGCACGGCCGTGCTGGCCGGCCCGTGGCCGGGCGGGTGGTCGGCGCTAACCTCAGACACCCCTAAAGCGTACGTGCCGCACGGCCGCCGGGCCCCTCCGCATTCGCGCGGATGTCCATGTGCCGGCGTTCAGGAAGCTGGCGCATGATTGGGGTATGGAGCCTGAATCCCTGGGCGGCCGGCTGCTCGTGGCCACGCCGCTGCTCGGTGACCCCAACTTCCGGCGCACCGTGATCCTCATCGTGGAGGACGAGCCGGAGGAGGGAACGCTCGGCGTCGTGCTGAACCGGCCGACCGAGGTCCAGGTCGCGCAGGTCCTTGACTCGTGGACGGAGCTCGTGACCGGCCCGACCGTGGTGTTCAAGGGCGGCCCGGTCTCGCCGAACAGCGCCCTGGCCCTGGCCCTGGCCCAGGGCGAGGACGAGCCGCTGGGCTGGCGCTCGCTCGACGGGTCCAGCCTGATGTCCCGGATCGGCCTGGTCGACCTGGAGGCTCCGCCGGAGCTGCTGGCCGGTGGGATCACCTCGCTGCGGGTCTTCGCGGGCTACGCGGGCTGGGGGCCGGGCCAGCTCAAGGCCGAGATCGACGAGGGCGCCTGGTACGTGCTCCCCGGCGAGCCCACGGACGCGTTCCTGGCCGAGCCGGAACGGCTCTGGCCCGAGGTCCTGCGGCGGCAGGGCGGTGAGTTCGCGATCGTGGCCACCTACCCGGACGACCCGATGCTCAACTGACCGGTCGGCGTAGACTTGGCTCTTGTGAGCACAGAAGTTCTGCCTGGAACCGACATCAGGGAAGACACCCGGACCGTCCCGGATCTCTCCCCCGGGGACGGCGATCACGAGCGGTTTGCCCACTATGTCGACAAAGACAAGATCGTGGACAGTGCCGTGAGCGGAACGCCTGTGGTCGCGCTCTGCGGCAAGGTCTGGGTGCCGAGCCGGGATCCGAAGCGCTTCCCGGTCTGCCCGGAGTGCAAGGAGATCTACGAGTCCCTGCCCGAGGGCGAAGACTAGTCCCCGAGCTCAGTCCCGGGTGCCGACCGGGCGGCCGGTAAGCCTGACGCCCGCCGTGCGTAGCTCGTCCAGGGCGGCGCGGGTGGTGTGCTCGGCCACGCCCGCGGTCAGGTCCAGCAGCACCTGGGTCTCGAAGCCGGCCGTCGCCGCGTCGGTGGCGGTGGCACGCACACAGTAGTCCGCGGTCAGGCCCGCCACCACGACCTCGGTCACGCCGCGGGCCCGCAGCCAGGCGGCCAGCGGGGTGCCCTCGGCGTCCGCGCCCTCGAACCCGCTGTACGCGGCCGTGTGCGCGCCCTTGCGGAACGACGCCTCGATCAAGCTCGTGTCCAGGTTCGGGTGGAAGTCCGCGCCGGGCGTGCCGACCACGCAGTGCGGCGGCCAGGTCCGGGCGAAATCCGGCTCGGCCGAGAAGTGCCCGCCGGGATCGATGTGCCAGTCCTGCGTCGCGACCACGTGCGCGTAGTCGCCGCCCTGCGGGCGGGCCAGGTGCTCGGTGATCGCCTCCGCCACCTGGGCACCGCCCGGCACGGCGAGCGAGCCGCCCTCGCAGAAGTCGTTCTGAACGTCGACGATCACCAGCGCACGGGCCACGGGCTGAGTTTAGCCAGGCTGGCCTACCCGACGTCGGCCGGCGTGCCCCCGGTGATCCGGGTCAGCTCGGCGAACGAGGTGGGGAAGACCGTGCGCGAGTGACCGCCGGCCGCCCAGACCACGTCGTATTTGTCCAGCCACGTGTCGACCAGGGTGCGGACCGGCCGCGGGTGGCCGACGGGCGCGACGCCGCCGATGGCCTGGCCGGTGCTGGCCCGCACGAACTCGGGGTCGGCGCGGCGCAGCGACGTGATCCCCAGCCGCGCGGCCACCTTGGCCGTGTCGACCCGGTGCGCGCCGCTGGTCATGATCAGCAACGGCTCGGCGTCCGCGTCGAACAGCAGGCTGTTGGCGATCGCCCCCACCTCGCAGCCGAGCTGGGCGGCCGCGGCCGCGGCGGTCGGCGCGGGCTCGGGCAGCTCCCGGACCTGCCCGGAGACACCGAGTTCGCGGAGCACGGCGGCGACGTGATTGGCGCTGGGATGCATGGCGCCAGGCTAGCGGGAGGTTACCGGCCCGTTCCATCGGCTTATCGTTCATCCCCGTCGGTAGCGGGCGACCGCCAGCGGAGCGGTGACCGCGATGATCCCGGTTCGAGTGGGGCCTGGACGTGCTGGTCCGCGGCCTGGCCAGCTATCTGGACGTGCCGCCCGACCCGTCCGCGGGCTGGCCATCCGGCTAGCGCGCCGGCGGCGGTCTAGTCGCTGTCCGGGGCGAACACCGTCGAGATGGCCGGGTAGCCCCGGGAAAGCTGCATCGCGTACGGGGGAAGCTCCGCGACCGACTCGCGGTGGCGGGCCCGCGCCGCGGCCAGGGGTTCGCGGCCGACGATCTCGCCGCCACGCACGAGCGGCTGCAGCAGCACCCGGTCGTCCGGGCCGGGATCGGGCGTGACGGTGGTGACCAGTTCGCTCAGGGCCGTTCCCGCATCATCGCGACGGCGCAGCGCCCACTTGCGCCCGCCACGTCCCGGTTTGCCCACCGACCGTTTCGCCACCGGCCGCAGCGGCGCGGTGTCCCCGGCCTCGAGGGCCCGGGCGACCAGCTTGTAGACCAGCGCGGCGGTCGGCACCCCGGACCCGGTGACCAGCGAGGTGCCCACGCCGTAGCCGTCCACAGGCGTGGCCGCCAGCGCGGCGATCGAGTACTCGTCGAGATCGCCGCTGACCACGATGCGCGTCTTGGTCGCGCCGAGCGAGTCGAGCAGCGCGCGCACCCGCCGGGCGACCTCGAGCAGGTCGCCGGAGTCGATCCGGACCGCGCCCAGGCCCGGCCCGGCCACCTCGACCGCCTTGCGCACCGCGGCTTCCACGTCGAAGGTGTCGACCAGCAGCGTGGTACCCGTGCCGAGCGTTTCGACCTGAGTGACGAACGCGTCCCGCTCACTGTCGTGTACCAGCGTGAACGCGTGCGCCGCCGTGCCGCTGGTCGGCACGCGGTACTCGTAACCGGCGCGCAGGTTCGAGGTGAACTCGAACCCGGCGATGTAGGCGGCGCGGGCGCTGGCCACCGCGGCCCGCTCGTGCGTGCGCCGCGAGCCCATCTCGATCAACGGCCGGCCGCCGGCCGCGTTCACCATCCGGGAGGCGGCCGACGCAATCGCGCAGTCATGGTTGAGGACCGACAGGCACAGCGTCTCGAGCACGACAGCCTCGGCGAACGTTCCCTCGACCACCAGGATCGGGGACCCGGGAAAGTAGCAGTCGCCCTCCGCGTAACCCCAGATGTCGCCGCCGAACGCGTACGACTCCAGGAACCGCAGGGTCGGCTCGTCGGCCACCCCCGTCTCCCGCAGGAAGCCGAGTTCCTCCGGGCCGAACCGGAACCGGGCCACCGCGTCGAGCAGCCGCCCGGTGCCCGCGACCACCCCGTAGCGCCGGCCGTTCGGCAGGTGCCGGGCGAACACCTCGAAGACCGCGCGGCGCTCGGCCACGCCGATGCGCAGTGCCCCGCGCAGCATGGTCAGCTCGTAATGGTCGGTCAGCAGCCCGGTGGAACTAGTCACGAGGGAAGCCTACGGACGCCCGCGCCTCAGGGCCGGGTCCGGGCCGCCGAACGTGGACTGTCGGCGGACTGTCGGCGGACTTCATGGACTGGGCGGGAGGTCGTGGTGACAGTGGTGGGTGGACGTCTCGTGGTTGCTGGGCTGTGGCGTAGTTGGGAGCGGGCTGTGAAGAAGCAGGTGTATTACGCGGCCGGGCTGCTTGGCGTCACCCCCGGCCTGGGACTGCTGGCGGCCGCGGCTCCTGCGACCGCCGCGACGCACGTCCCGGGGCACACGGTCACGGGACACACGGGCAAGCGGGTCGCGCTCCAGCGCAACGCCTCCCCGGCCGTCCGCGGGTGTGACGGGAGCGTGCCGTGGTCGAACGTAGCGTTCAAGTTCTGGCACCGCACGCAGGGGGCCAGCACGTGCATAGGGACGGTCTCGGCACGTGCCGACGTCGCCGTCGCGAACGAGGTGCGGATACGGATATACGGCCACGAGAGTCATGCGCACGCGATCTCGTGGAGCCAGGTCAAGCCGGTGACAAGCCCGTCCGGGCACGTCTACTTCAGCGTCCACCGATGGTTCGGAAACAAGGTGAAGATGTGCGAGGCCCATAGCTGGAATATCAACGGCTGCCCGGTCGTCGGCTGACCCGTAGCGCTGGCCAGAGCCGCCGGTTCTAGACCGGGTAGGGCTCGGGCCGGGTGGTGATGGTCCGGCCGTTGGGCATGGTCCAGACCAGGACGCCGGGTTCGGGCTGGGTGAGGTGCCAGCCGGGGGTTTGCTTGGCGCGGTGGTGGCGGCGGCAGAGCGGGTGCAGATTGCACTCACATGTTCTGCCGCCCTTGTGGTGCGGGATCGTGTGGTCGTCATCGCAGCGGACGGCCCGCCGCCAGCAGCCGGGGAACCCGCACCTGGGCGAGCGGATCTTGATGATGTGCCGCAGGCTGGGGGAGGGCCGGTACCCGGGGGACTCGCGGCGATGCGAGCACGTCCCGGTTTCGATGGGGGTGATCTGCGCGGTGGCGAGCCAGGCGGCCCGGTCGGTGCCGGGCGGGCCGGGCCCGGCGCGGGCGCAGCCGTGGCCGACGGCCTGACCCTGGGGGTCGACCAGGGTGATGCACCACCGGGTCGCCGGATGGCCGGCGAGGGCGGCGGCGAGGTCGCGGCAGGTGCCGGCGTCCAGGACGCCATACCGGTCGGCCTGGCCGGGGTGGTCGGCGGTGCCGAGCCAGGTGCTGGCCGGGATGGTCAGGTTCACCGACCCGCCGAACCCGGCCGGCCAGCCCGGGCCGGGCGCCGTCGGTGGGGCCGGCGGCCCGCCCGCTCCGGGCCCGTGCGGGCCGCGGGCGCTGGCGTTGCCGTGGGTGGCGCCGGCGTCGGTGGCGCTGGCGGGGGTGGTGGCGG
>Ga0102924_1001560_pt1 | contig 26304 bp, 22 predicted proteins | sample PaiPotPPM11metaG_FD_80116 | JGI IMG/M metagenome (GOLD analysis project Ga0102924, IMG submission 80116) | Iron sulfur acid spring bacterial and archeal communities from Banff, Canada, to study Microbial Dark Matter (Phase II) - Paint Pots PPM... ... | reverse complement strand
GTCATCGATCGTCCCGTCGCCATCCGGACGCTGGAACAGGCAATAGTCGACCGCGGGTTTGACGAGGGTTGGGTCGTGCCGCGCCCGCCGCACCGTGCCACTGGGCACTGCGTTGCGGTCGTAGGGTCCGGGCCAGCTGGTCTGGCTGCCGCACAGCAGCTCCGGCGCGCCGGCCATTCCGTGGTGGTGTTCGAGCGGTCCGACCGTGTTGGAGGGTTGCTGAGATACGGCATCCCTGATTTCAAGATGGAGAAGGCGGTATTGGACCGGCGGGTCGAGCAGCTCGAGGCCGAGGGCGTGACGTTCCGCACTGGCGTGGCGGTTGGGAGCGACATTTCGGCGGCGGAGCTACGTGGCGCGTTCGACGCGGTGCTGCTGGCCACGGGAGCTACCACGCCACGGGTATTGGCGGTGCCTGGGGCGGATCTCGCCGGCATCCACCCCGCGATGGAATTCCTCACCCAGCAGAACCACGTGGGGGCAGGTGACGTCGTGGATGCCGATCGCCGCATTACGGCGGCCGGAAAGCGCGTCGTCATAATCGGCGGTGGCGACACGGGCTCGGACTGCCTTGGCACGTGTCACCGTCAGGGAGCGCGCGAGGTGTGGCAATTCGAGCTCTTGCCGGAGCCGCCGCGCGAGCGCGCCGCGTCAACACCATGGCCACTGTGGCCGATGCAGCTTCGCACGTCGCACGCGCACGAGGAAGGCGGACGCCGCGAATGGAGCGTGTCGACGCGGGAGTTCACCGGCCGACGCGGGCGGGTGGAGCGACTGCACGCGCTTCGCGTCGAGCAGGGCAGCGGCCGGGACGGCGCGCCCGCGTTCGTTGAGATGCCAGGAACGCATTTCACCTTGGACGTGGATCTCGTGCTGCTCGCGCTGGGTTTTGTCGGTCCCGAGCGTCAACTGGCCGATGCGTTCGGCATCGCGACGACGCCGCGGCAAACGTTCGCGACGGACTCTAGCTACGCGACGGCCGCCGATGGTGTATTCGCGGCGGGCGACGCACGCCGCGGCGCGTCATTGATCGTTTGGGCGATCCGCGAAGGTCGCGATGCTGCAGCCGCGATGCACTCGTATCTCCAGGCTCGCGCGGGCGTGGCGGCTAATGAATCCAGTGCCCAATCCGTCCCCAGCGGATCTCCGTAATCGCCCGAAAGTAGTCCAGCCCCGCGTCCGGGTCATACGAGTAGTACACGAATAACGGCCGCCCGCGGATATTCTTCCGCGGGACGAATCCCCAGTAGCGGCTGTCCTTGGAGTTATACCGGTTGTCCCCCATCATGAAGTACGACCTGGGCGGGACGACGAGCGGGCCCCAGTTGTCGTGCGTCGGCTGCGCAGGGGGCCCACCGAAGCGAGAGCTCTTGAGGGCCGCCGCCTTCTGCCAGTCGAAGAGAGAATTCATTTCGTCCGGACGCGACGACGTCGAGTCCATTGGATCGTACGACGAAAACCCCGGCCCTTGAGGGGCTGGGACGCTGTTGATGTAGAGCACGCCGCTGCGCATGTAGATAGTGTCGCCTGGCATTCCCCACAGCCGCTTCACCAGCGTCGGTGTTGGGTCTTGCGGCTGATCCACCTGGGGCGGTGAGACAAACACGACGACGTCACGGCGATGCGGGTCCGCGTACCCGGGCAGCTGCACGTCTAGCAGCGGTACGTGCGGGCCATAAATGAACTTGTTCACGAACAGCCAATCGCCGACTAGCAGCGTCGGCGTCATGCTGCCGGACGGGATGCGGAACGCCTCGATCAGGAACGCCCGGACGCAGAGAAAGATGAGTAGCGCCCCGGCGAGCGACTTGACGTTGTCCCACACGGAGCGCGCGGGGGAGGTCGCGGACGCGTTCGCCGTCGCGCCCCCCCCACGTGCCGCTGCCCCCAAAGGAACGGTCTTACGCCTCTTGTAAAAGCCTAATCACAAGAGGTATTACGTATTTCTCACGTGTTTGTTCACCAGCTTCGTCATGTCGAACATCGACACCTTCGACTTGCCGTTGAACACCGAACGCAGCGCGTCGTCGGCGTTGATCATACGACGTTCCTTGGCGTCCTGAAGCCCTTTCCGCTTGATGTACTGCCAGAGCTTTTTTGTGAGCTCGGTGCGCGGCAGCGGCGACGACCCCACCACGACCGACAGGCTCGAGTCCGGCTGCACTGGTTTCATGAAGGCGGCATTCGGCTTCCGCTTGGCGCCGGCCTTTTTCGCCGGCTTCCTCGCCGACTTTGCGGCCCGTCGTTTCGCACCAGCTTTCCTGGCGGCCTTCTTCTTCGTCGTGGCCATCGAGTGTCGCTCCTAGAAGTGAGACGGAAGCAGCGTGCTCCGACACGCACCCCAAGAGCGCCACGCGACGTCCCGGGGGCGTCGCGGTGCAAAGTACAGCCCACGATCGTAGGCGCAAGGACTCCCCACGCCGCCGCGATGACCCGCGTGCTAGGTGGCGCTGCCCTCTGTGCTGCCCCCTGTGCTGCCTTCTGTGCTGCCTTCTGTGCTGCCTTCTGTGCTGCCTTCTGAGCCGTTGCCAGACAGATCGAGCATTCGCGATCCGTGGACATATTCCACTGAACGGGGGTCGCGCAGGCTGGCAAGTCGTTTCACCACGGCGCCGATGCGAGTCCCCTGCTCAGCGATGACTTTGATGAACTCGCGCTCTTCGGTGGGGTCCGCCAGGCCGCTCGTCAGCAGGGAGACGTTGCCGAGCAGTGCCGTCAGGGGATTGTTTATCTCGTGCTGCAGCGCGAGCGCCGTCTCGCCGATCCCGGCGAGCCATTGCGCCCGGGCGAGCGCGTCCTCGGCCGCACGCTTGGCGCGGTCGATCGCCATTCGCCGCTCGGCGATGGTCACTCGGGTGCGAATGGCACCCGGGCTTACGGGCTTAGAGAGATAGTCATCGGCGCCGGCGTCCAACACGCGGTGCAGATCGTTGCTCGCGCCCCGAGCCGTGACAACGATGATGAACGTGTCCCGACCGAGTCCGCTCGTTCGTATCCGCTCGCAAACCTCGATGCCGCTGAGCGCCGGCATCTGCCAGTCCAGCAACACGAGAGACGGACGCTCCTGCTCGAAAAGCTCCCACGCTTCCGCGCCGTCCTCGGCCGTGATGATTTCATGCCCCGCGTCGCCGATGACGGCGGCGATCAACCCACGCATCGCCTCGTCGTCATCCGCTATGAGCGCTCGCATCATTCTCCTCTTGGATCGCCCCCAAGCCTACAGCGGTAGACGATTCCGTCTCGACGGTGAAACATGCTACAGCCTAGGAACCCACAAGCCCGTGTGGCAAAGCCAGCGTAAACCCGAACGGTATATTCCCGTTCAATGTCCGCTTTTTCAGGAATTCGTCGGGTACCGCCGCCCGTCAACGAGCCGGTCAAGGCGTATGCGCCTGGCTCGCCGGAGCGCCGGTCACTGCAGGCTCGGCTTGCGTCGATGGCCGCGGACAGGGCAGATATTCCGCTCATCATTGGCGGAGACGATGTGCGCACCGGCGACGTGGCCCGCGCCGTCATGCCCCACGATCACCGACACGTGCTCGCCGACTGGCACAGAGCCGGCCCGGAGCACGTGGAGCAGGCTATCGAGGCCGCGGCCGCCGCGCACCGGGAATGGAGCCTGTGGCCGTGGGAGGAGCGTGCCGCGGTCTTCCTCCGCGCGGCGGATCTGCTCGCTACCACGTGGCGCGATACACTCAACGCGGCGACCATGCTCGGTCAGTCGAAGACCGTGCACCAGGCAGAGATCGACTCGGCCGCTGAGCTGACCGACTTCTGGCGATTCAATCCGCATTACGCGCAGGAGCTGTATGCGGAGCAGCCGCTGAGCCCCTCGGGCAGCGGAGCCTGGAACACGATGGATCACCGGCCGCTTGAAGGGTTCGTTTACGCGATCACGCCGTTCAACTTCACGGCGATCGGGGGCAACCTTCCGACCGCGCCTGCGCTCATGGGCAACACGGTCGTATGGAAGCCGTCAGCCGGGGCTGTCCTGTCATCGTATTACATCATGCGGCTGCTCGAAGCCGCGGGCTTGCCGCCCGGCGTGATCAACTTCGTGCCCGGCAACCCCGTCGCCATCACGGCCGAATTACTCGGGCACCGCGAGCTGGCCGGCGTGCACTTCACCGGCGGCACGGATGTCTTCAACAACATGTGGCAAACTGTGGCATCGAACGTTGGCCACTACCGATCATACCCGCGGATCGTCGGCGAGACCGGCGGCAAGGATTTCATTGTCGCCCATCCATCCGCCGACGCTCGGGCTACGTCGGTCGCGATCGTGCGCGGAGGGTTCGAGTACCAGGGTCAGAAATGCTCGGCGGCCAGCCGCGTCTACGTACCCGCTTCGCTGTGGCCAGAGATTGAAGAGCGCACGGTAACAATGATGCGGGAGATCACGGTAGGCGATGTCGCCGACTTCCGGCATTTCATGGGAGCCGTGATCGACGCGCGCGCCTTCGAGCGCATCGGCGGCTACCTCGCCGAAGCCCGCCGCAGCGCGACGATCCTGCAAGGCGGAAACACGCACGGAGAGGAGGGCTATTTCATCGAGCCGACACTCGTGCGCGCGGACGACCCCGGCTCGCGTCTTCTCTGCGAGGAGATATTCGGCCCCGTTGTTACCGTCCACGTGTATCCCGACACGCGTTGGCGAGAGACGCTCGAGATCATCGACCGCACGTCGCCATACGCCCTGACCGGTGCCGTTTTCGGCCGCGACCGATCGGCGATCGCAGAAGCATCCCAGGTCCTCAGATACGCGGCTGGAAACTTCTACATCAATGACAAGCCCACCGGCGCAATGGTAGGTCAACAGCCGTTCGGCGGCGCCCGGGGGTCGGGTACCAACGACAAGGCGGGATCCAAGCTGAATTTGATGCGCTGGATCAGCCCGCGAACGATCAAGGAAACATTCGCCCCGCCACACCAGTACCGGTATCCATTCATGGATACCGAATAGGAGAAGCAAGGAGCCGACGCGGTAGGCTCTTGCCTAGCCGGCCACTCCGATGCCCACTGGAATCGCGAACGCGCCTGTCCTGTTGAGACCTTCGTGCCAGATCACGACACGGTTCCGACCGGCGCGCTTGGATGCATAAAGCGCCTCGTCCGCGCGCGCTTTGAGATCCTCGATGACGTTGGCGTTTTTCGGCGGCTCGGCGACGACCCCAATGCTCGCCGTGATCGGCAGCCGGCCCTGCACACCGCCGAAAGCGCGGGCGCGAAAGGCCTCGGCGATTCGATTCGCGAGATGCACGACACCACCCTCCGTGGTCTCGGTCGCAATCACCATGAACTCGTCCCCGCCGGTTCGCGATACGACATCGCCGCCCCGCGCCGTGTCGCGCAGCAGCTGACCCACCTCGCGAATCACGACGTCACCCGCCAGGTGGCCGAACGTGTCATTGATGCGCTTGAAGTAGTCGACATCTACCGCCACGATGCCCAGGACGGTGCCTTGCCGCGCGGCACGCACCACCTCCCGCGTGAGCTCTTGATCGAAGCCCCTTCGGTTGAGGCAGCCGCTAAGCGGGTCGGTAAGCATTATCGTGCTCAGCTGCTCGCGCATGCGGTTATAGGCGCGCCCCACCAACGTGATGCTGTCCGGACGGGGGTCGCCTGCCACGTCGTAAGCGTGCGAGAAATCCCCGGCCTCCGCGCGCTCGAACATCCCCGCTAGACTGTCGAGTCGCGCGCTGAGGTCGCCGTAGAGCCAGACGAACATTCCCGAACCGGCCGCGAAGAGAAGCAAGGTGCACACCTGCGCACCCCAATCGAGCGCAGCGCCATGCGCGACGGCCACTGATGTCAGCGCGAGATACGCCACCACGACGGTCACGAGCGTCGTCAAGGAAGCAACCCGGCCGAAATAGATCTGCGTGAGCTGCAGCGCCAGGAACGCGAGCAACAACGTGCGGTCATAGTGCGCGGGCGCACTGGCGAGATACGCGCTCGCATTGATCGCAAGAATGTCCGCTATGGTGATCGCCAACACGACCGGCCGCGACGCGTGACGGGTCTGTCGCAATACGGCTGCCACGACGGCGGTGCCGGCCGCGTAGGTGAAAACCACCGCGGTGAGTCCTAGCATGGCAGCCCGGGGGCCCCACATCTCCGCGGCAAGAGACGTTTCTGAGGTAACGCCGAGTCCCCCGAGACCCAGCTTCAGCGCCCAGAGGACGAACGCGAAGCCAGCGCGGAAGGTGGCTTGCCAGACGAGTACTTCCGCATACGTCCGGGTACGCCGGTTATGTCCGAGCGGCGTGCGCGGCTCGGAAAAGGGTCGCGATGATTGGCGGCCGAGGTCCACGTCCGGGGACGGCGCGAGGACCGACCTGGTCACGCGCTGCCGCGTTAAGCGCGCTTGATCTTCGGCTTGGCGATGTGGTTGTGTGCGTCTACGTACACGAGCTTTGGCTCGAACGCGCCAGCTGGCAATTCGACCTCATCGTATTCTGCGTAGCTGATCACGATCACGTGGTCGCCTGCCGCGCCCAAGCGCGCCGCGGCACCGTTGAGCTGGATCGTGCCGCTACCCCGGTCGCCGGCAATCACGTACGTCTCCAAACGCGATCCCGTGTTCACATTCACCACCTGCACCCGCTCGTATTCCAATACGTCCGCGGCGTCCATCAAATCGCGGTCGAGCGTGAGACTCCCCTCGTAGTTGAGGTCCGCGCCGGTAAGGACACCGCGGTGAATTTTCGATTTACACATAGTGCGGCGCATATAGCGAAATATAGAGATCGAATATCAAACGACGGTCAGCACGTAGAGCCGGTTACATTGCTGGCGTGAGTGACTTGCTGGCCGCTCGCTCGCAGATGGCGATGTCACTCGCTTTTCACATAATCTTCGCCGTCGTGGGCATCGGCATGCCGATGCTCATGGTGCTCGCCGAGCGGCGGTGGCACACAACCGGCGACGGCGTCTATCGCGACCTCGCGAAGCAATGGGCCAAGGGAACGGCCATTCTGTTCGCGGTCGGGGCAGTGTCCGGGACCGTTCTATCATTCGAGCTTGGGCTGCTGTGGCCCGGGTTCATGCGATACGCCGGATCCATCATCGGCATGCCATTCTCGCTCGAAGGATTCGCCTTTTTCACGGAGGCGATTTTCCTGGGCGTGTACCTCTACGGCTGGGAACGCGTCCCGCGCTCCGCGCACCTTGCCGCGGGAGTCATCGTGGCCGTTAGCGGCGCCGCGTCCGGACTGTTCGTCGTCTCCGCCAACGCTTGGATGAACGCGCCCACCGGGTTCAGGCTCGTGAACGGCCAGCCGGTGGACGTCAATCCAATCCGTGCGATGATGAGCCCGGCCACGGTGCCCGAAGTCCTGCACATGATCATTGCCGCGTACGCGGCCACGGGTCTCGCGGTGGCAGGCGTGCACGCGGCGATGCTGCTCCGCCGCCATGAGAGTCATTTCCACCGCGCTGCGCTCGGCGTCGCGCTGCTCGTGGGCGCGCCCGCGGCCGCCCTGCAGCCGCTCTCCGGTGATATCTGCGGAGAATACATTGCCCGGTGGCAGCCGGCCAAGCTCGCCGCGGCTGAGGGCGACTTTCATACCCAGAACGGCGCGCCACTTCGACTCGGTGGCATCCCGGACATCTCGCGCCAAGAGACACGCTACGCGATCGAGATACCCTACGGGCTTTCCCTTCTGGCCTTTCGCGATCCTCATGCGCGCGTGCAAGGGCTCGATGCTTTTCCAGCCGACCGATGGCCGCCCGTCACGATCGTGCACGTCGCCTTCCAGAGTATGATCGTGCTCGGCATGTACATGGCGGTGGTCGCGCTATGGGCTCTTTGGCACGTGTTTCGGCGGCGCGAACCCGCGGATAATCGCGCGCTTTTGTGGGCGCTGTGCATTGCGGCGCCGATGGGATTCGCCGCGATTGAAGCCGGGTGGACGGTGACGGAGCTCGGGCGCCAGCCATGGATCATCTACGGCATCATGCGCACTGCCGAGGCGGTTACGCCAATGCCGGGACTCATAGTGCCGTTCTTGACTTTCACTGCGCTGTATTGCGGACTCGGAGTGATAGTGGCGGTGTTGCTGTATCGACAGGTGGTCCGCAGCGCGTGACGCTCTCGCTCGCGACTGCTGCGGCGGGCGCCGTTGGCGTCGCGCTCAACGGCTATGTGCTCCTAGGGGGAGCCGACTTCGGCGGTGGAGTTTGGGATGCGCTCGCGTCGGGACCCCGTCGCGACGCGCAGCGCGCTCTGATCGGGCGGGCAATCGGCCCAATCTGGGAGGCCAATCACGTTTGGCTCATAATCGCGGTGGTGCTTCTCTTTACTTGTTTCCCACCTGCGTTCGCGCTCGTGGGTACGGCACTGCACGTGCCACTGTCGATCGCGTTGATCGGGATCGTGCTGCGCGGTTCCTCATTCACATTCCGCAGCTACGACACCCATTCGGCCGCGGACGAGCGCTGGTCGCGTGTGTTCGCAGTAGCGAGCGTTGTCACGCCGCTGCTGCTGGGCGTGAGCGCGGGAGCGATCGCCTCCGAGCGCGTCGCGCCGCCCGCGCCAGGCGCATCCTTCGCGAGCGCGTACCTCGCCCCGTGGTTGACACCGTTCTCTCTCGCGGTGGGTGTGTTCGTGCTGACGCTGTTCGCGTTCTTGGCCGCCGTCTACCTCACGGTGGAGGCCGAGTACGATAGCGCTCTTCAGGAAGATTTCCGCCGGCGCGCGTTGGGCAGCGCGGTCCTGGTGTTCGTGGTGGCTCTGGTTACGCTCATGCTTGGGCAGCGCGCCGTTCCACGGCTGCGCACCGAGCTGCTGTCGTCATCCGAGGCTCTCGCGCTGCACGCGGCGACGGCGGTGACCGCCATCACGGCCATTTGGGCTTTAATCGGCCGGCGCTACCGGCTCGCTCGCCTGGCGGCCGCGGCTCAGGTTACGCTGATTCTCTGGGGCTGGCTACTCGCGCAATATCCGTACGTTATCCCTCCCACACTCACGGTCACTGACGCGGCCTCGCCGCCGGCGACGTTGCGGGCAGTCATAGTGGCATTGGTTGCCGGCGCCCTGCTGCTCTTTCCGGCGCTTGCCTACCTGTTTGGGATATTCAAGGCTGATCCGGCTTCTCCTCGACCACAGGATGATCGCCGCTGAGGACATCGAGGTTGCGCTCGAAGTCCCGCGCTTCGCGATCGGCCTCCGCGTCTTCGGCTGACGTACGCCGCACGTAGAGCAGCACGAGTACGCCGACTAGACCCGCCAGCGCGAGAGCGATCACATCCTCGTATCGGTGTGCGTGTCGGTAGACTATCAGCGCCGTGCGTCCGAACGCCCATCCGACGACGGTAAAGAGGCTCGCCCACGTAACCGCGCTTATCGCGCTCCCCGCGGCATACTCGTATAGAGGGACGTGCGCCACCCCGCAGGCGATCGGCAGGGTCAAGCGCAGTCCGTAAGCATATCGCACGGCCAGCGAGGAGCGCCACGGCCGCCGTCTAACACCCATTAACCCACGTGTGAATGCGCGCCCCAGCGACGGCCACCGGCGTCGCGCCCACGCTCCCCGCCAGCGACCGAGGTAGTACAAGGCAATGTCAGCCACCCAGCTGCCGGCCGCGCAGCTGAGCGCTACCCACGCAAGGTTGAGGTGCCCCTCGTGTGCCGCAAATCCGCCCGTTACAGGGGCGAACTCTTCCGTGATGTAGCTTATGGCGCCGAGCACGACGTACGCCCACAGCGCGTTCAGCTGGTCGAGCCAAGACGGCACGATCGGAACTTAGCCTCAGTCGCCCGCGACTGGCTCCATGAGCGGCGCTGCTGCAGCGTGCGCGGCACGCGGGCTAGATCGGAAGCGCACCATGAGCCAATGGCGCCACTCGTCGAGAATCTCGTAGAACGTAGGAATGACGAGCAGGGTCAGCAGCGTGGACGTAATCACGCCGCCTATGACCGCACGGCCAAGCGGGGAGCGGAAATCCGCGCCCTCGCCGAAACCCAGAGCCACCGGCACCATGCCGGCGATGAGGGCCAGAGTGGTCATCATTATGGGGCGCAGTCGGATCCGTCCTGCCTCGATCAGCGCGTCACGCGTCGAGAGGTGCCTTTTCTCCTTGGCCCATTTTGCGAAGTCGATGAGTAGGATGGCGTTTTTCGCGACGATGCCCATGAGAAGGATCACACCGATCAAACTCATGATGTTGAGCGTATCGCCCGTCAGGATCAGCGCGATCACGACGCCAATGAGCGACAGAGGCAAAGAGATCATGATCGCGATCGGGTCGAGAAACGATCCGAATTGGATGACCAGGATCAGATACATGAGCATTACCGCCAGCCCGAGCGCGGCAAAGATGTCTCCGAACACCGTCGCCTGGTCCTTCACTTGCCCGCCTTGAGTGATGTGCACTCCTGGCGGCAGTGGCAACGTGGCGACTTTGGCATTGATCGCGGCCGAAATCGCTCCGAGGGACTTGCCGCTGGCATTGGCGCCGACGGTAATGATCTCGTCCCGATCCAGATGATCGATCTCGGCTGGCCCCAGCGTGGTACTGATGCTGGCCAGTTGACCCAGAGGCACGGTCGCGAGCTCCGCTCCCTGCGCGCCCTGAGCACTGCCTGCTGACGGCGACGCCGATTGGACGACGAGCGGAAGCTGGGCCAGGTCGCTCGCACTGGTGCGCGCTTCGGGCGTTAGTCGGACGGTGACGTCTCGGGTCTTCCCGGTCGGATCGACCCAGTCGCCGGCGTGCACCCCGGCGAAAGCCGGCCGCAAAGACTGCGCGATCTCCCCCACAGTGACGCCCAATACGCCAGCCAGGCCGCGATTTACATTGACTTCGAGCTCCGGCCGCTGCCCCTCGCTCGAGAGGCCGACGTCACTCGCCCCCGGCACTGCTCGCACGGCGACGACGACCTGCTCGGCGAATCGCGCCAGCACCGCTTCGCTCGAGCCATGCAGTTGGATCTCGATCTGCTTTCGCTTGTCGCCGAATCCGTTGGAAAACACGTATGGCGTCACGCCGCCGATATGGGAGATCTCGCCGCGAACGATCTGCGCGAAACGTTTCTGCGAGATGTGGCGCGCCGACTTCGGCACCAGCCGCACATACATGTCGGCGTCATCGACGCGGCCCGAGCCCGCAAAATCCCCAACCGTAGAGTAGGTGTACGCGACCTCCCGGTGGCCGCGCACTGCCCGACCAATCTCCTCGAGCTTGAGCCGCATGTAATCGAGATTTGATCCTGGCGGCGTTTGCACATCGATGTCGAACTCTGAACGGTCGCTTTCGGGGATGAAATCGCTGCCGCCAATGGTTGCTTGCAGGACAATGGCACCGACGAACGTCATTGCCGCCAACGCTACCATCGTCCACCGATGATCGAGCGCCCAGGCAATTACACCACGGTAGCGATTCGCCTGGCGATCGAACCACTTGTTGAACCGGTCCAGTGCCCGCGCGATGGGATTGCGCCGCTGGTGAGCCTCTAGCTGTGGATCCGGCCAATAGGCCGACAGCATGGGATCGAGCGAGAACGACACGAACAACGACACGAGAACGGCGCACGCGATCGTGAGCGCGAACGGCTTGAACCACTGCCCCGCTTCGCCATTCATGAAGGCAACCGGCACGAACACGGCCACGATTGAGAATGTGGTTGCCGCAACGGCCAAGCCGATTTCATCGGTCCCGCTGTGTGACGCCGCGACGTGATCTTCACCCAGCTCGATGTGTCGCACGATGTTCTCGCGTACGACAATCGCGTCGTCGATCAGGATGCCAATCGCCAACGAGAGCCCAAGCAGCGACATGGTGTTGAGCGTGAATCCGCACGCCCACACGGCGATGAACGCGGCTATCGTCGAGACCGGCAGGGCAAGACCGGTTATGATCGTCGAGCGCCAGGAGTTGAGGAACAGGAACACGACCAGCACCGTAAGCATGGCGCCCTCGACGAGCGCCTCCTCCACGTTGCGCACCGAATTGCGCACCCGGACACCGGCGTCGCGCACGATCGAGAGACGCACCCCCGAGGGTAGCGTCTTCTGCAAGGCAGCCACGCGGGCTCTGATGTCACTCGCGACGCGCGTTGTGCTGATGCCTTTCGACTTCGTGATGTCGAGCCCGACGCCCGGCTGGCCGTCGAGCAAAGCGAGCGAGCGGGCCTCGACGGACGTGTCCTTCACATCGGCCACCTGTCCCAGTCGAACCAGCCGGCCATTGCGGTTTGCCACCACCAGCTGCAGGAAATCTTGTGGCCGCTCCAGGCGCCCGCGCAGCCGGATCTGCTGCTCGGTCAGCTCCCCGTTCAGGCTCCCGACAGGCGCCGCGAGATTCTGAGAGTTGAGCGCGTTTACAAGCTCGGCCACGCTCACGTGGGCAGCTTCCAGGTCGGCTGGCCTGGCATTGACCGCTATGGTACGGTCGACGCCTCCCGAGACGGAAACCTGCGCGACACCGTTGATCGACCGCATTTCCTTGGTGATGCCAGGATCCGCGAGAATGGTGAGCTCGGGCGGGCTCATCGTCTGTGAGGTGAGCGCCAGGGAGACGATCGGCAGCTCGCTCGGGTCGATCTTCTTGATGATCGGCTCTTTCATCTCGGTCGGCAGGTTGTCCCGTATCTCCGAGATGGCATCTCGGATATCCTGCGCCGCCTGATCGGGGTTCTTGGTAAACACGAACTGCACGATGATCTGTGCAAACCCATCGGTCGATGTGGAGGAGATCTGATCGATCCCGCTGATGGCGTTGAACTGCTCTTCCATCCGATCCACTACCTCGCGCTCGACCTGGCTGGGCCCCGCCCCAGGATACGGAACGGCCACGAACACAATCGGCTGCTGGATGTCGGGGTACTCATCGACATCGGTCTTCAGCAGCGCGAAGATGCCGAAGACCACCAGGGCGATCATCACTACGACGGTGACGATCGGACGCTTGATTGCAAAATCGGAGATGAACACGGTCGCGGTGGCCGATGCGGGCTAGCGGTTCACCGAGCCGCCCGACGACGTGTCGGTTACTGGCATCACTCGTACTGGCGTCCCAGTCGTGATCCCCTGCGCGGTACCCAAGAGAACTGTGTCTCCACTTGCGACACCCGCGATGACCTGCACGCGGTCAGTACGCTGGTCGTGAACGCCAAGGGTAACGTCCACTCTCTCCACCTTGCCTTGCCGGAGGCGCTCGACCGCCGGGCGGAGATTGCGGGTGTCGATCGCCTCTGTCGGCAGCACGAGCCCGGTGTCTCGTCGGGTCACGATGCGGCCGGCCGCAAACAGCCCCCCTACGAGCGCATTACGGGGATTCGCGATCTCGGAATACACCTGTACCTGACGCGTCGACTGGTCGGCCATCGGGTTGATGCGCGTGACGCGGCCGGTGAAAGTTCGCCCGCCGTATCCATTGAGGGAGAACGAAACCGGAGCGCCAACCACGACGCTGGCGATCTGCTCCGCGGGCACCGCCGCTTGCAGCTGAAGGCGCGAGGGGTCGACCACCGAGAAGAGAGGGGAACCTGGCTGCACCACATCGCCCGCACTGACGTCGCGCTCGCTCACGACGCCGGCAAACGGCGCACGCGCTTCCGTGTACGCGAGCTGTTTTTGCGCAGACGCCAGCTGCGAACGCGCATTGTCGAGTGATGCGTGCGCCGACGAGCGCTGTTCGTCCACTGTCTCCCGGTCACGGGGTGACACAGCTCCGGCCGCCAGCAGCGTGTCGTACCGCGCCGACTGCCGGTCAGCCAGATCGGCGCCGACTGTCGCGGACGCCAACGCCGCGCGTGCAGCCTCGTACGCGGCACGGATCGCGGACGCATCCATGCGGGCCAGTACCTGGCCTTCCGCCACGCGCTGCCCTTGCTCGGCGAACGTGGAAAGGACCGGCCCGGATACTTGTGCCCTGATCTGCGCAATTCGAACCGGAGCAAGGTCCCCTGACACGAGCGGGCCGCTCTCGACCACCCCGGTGGTCACCACCGTCACGTTTTCGGCGCCGAGCCGTATCTCCTGCGGATCGCCGACCGACGCTGCGTGCCCTGCGTCGCGCTGGCACCCGGCGCCGAGAACTGAAACGGTCCCCGCCACCAAGAACGCGACCAAGCGCGCACCCTCGGTCATGGTGTAGGGTATCCCGTTTGGCCAGTGCCCATGGGGGGCTGGGTAGTCGCCGTCCCAGTCGGAGGGCCGTACGTGCCCGGGTTGGCCGTCGTGCTGGTGGGCGGCGCGGCGGCTGTTGGATATGGGCTCTGCGGGGCTGTTAGACCTGTTGGGCTTCCCTGCGACGCGCTCTGTTGCGCGCTAGCGCCAGCCGACGCGGTTGTGGTAGACAGTGGCAAGTCGCGAATCAGCGCGAGGCGCACTCGCGCGACCTGCAGATTCCGTGCGGCCTGTGCCCGGTTCGCGAGCGCTTGGTGCTCCGAGATCCGCGACTGGTTCAACTCCAGCAGCGTCGACAGCCCTTCGCGGTACCGCAATTCGGCTATCTGATATGCGCGGGTCGATTGATCTACCGAGCTCGATGTCGCAGCCCAAGCGGCTTCTGCCTGGCGCAGGTTGGCCACAGCCGTGCGCCCGTCAAGCGCCGCGAGCTCGCGCTCCTGATCGAGGCGCGCCCGCTGCTCGATGAGATTCGCGTTGGCGACGGCGACATCACCGCGGGTGCGAAAGCCATTGAATATCGGCACGGACGCGTATACGCCGATCGTCCAGTTGGTCAGAAAGTCGTTCCAGCCGGGAATGCCTCCCGTGGGGTACGCGACTCGGCTATACCCCGACTGCAGGAACAGAGTGGGGAGGTATTCGTAGATCGACTCTCGGCGGAGTGCTTCGTATTCGATGACCGTGAGCCGCTGCTCGCGGACGGAGGAGCGGTTTTCGACGGCGGTGTCGGCCTCTGGATGGAGCGAAGGCTCGCCATGCGCCGAGTCGGTGAGTGACACTACCCGCACCCCTCCCGGCAACGCGCTCGCGTCGGTGATGCCAGTCGTCAATCGCAGCGGCGCATCGAGAGGTACTTTGATGAGCTGCTTGAGCCTGTAGTACGCGAGATCTCGATCGTTACGGCGTTGCAGGACCGTCGGCACCTGGTTGTCACGAGTGACCTGCGCTTGGAGCAGGTCGAAATCGGACTGCGTGCCGACGTGGCGGGCGAGGCTCGCCTGCTCGTACGTACGCTGCGACTGGGCAAACGTGGAATCGGCGATCGTTACGAGCTCGTCGGCCAGCGCTGCGTCGTAGTAGGCTTGCGCGACATCGTATACCACCTGCGCTCGCTGCGCGGTGAGCTCCACTTGGGCCGACCGCCGCGGTGCGGATGCCGCCTGCGACGCGGCGAGTACTTGCCCGCTAAACAGGGTTTGCGAGAATGTCAGCCCCAGACTGTACGCGTTTGGCGACCCGAATCCGATCTGGCTGAAATTGATCCCGGTCAACCCCGACCCAGTCTGGCAACTTTGTACCTGGGCCAGCGCGGACGCCCGCTGGGCCGCGGAGGCATTGGAGTCGAGTTGGACCGTACATAGTGAGACGTTGCGAGGGTTGGTAGACGAGCCGCCGCCAGTTATGAAGGCGTTGGCCAGCGCGCTGTACTGCGTCTTGAGCGTTCGCACATAGCTCGCGTTGGCAAGCAACTGCGGCCACCAGCCCGACTCGGCCTGCTCGACCTCGCCGCGCGCCCGTTCTAGACCCGCTTTGGCGATTGTGACGGCCTCGCTTCCGCCGAGCGCGAGCTGAGCGGCGTCCGCCAATGAGATTTGGCGGGCCGGTGCGCCTTGCGCGTGCGCCGCACGCACGGCGATACCTAGGCTGACAACTGTCGCGCACACGATCCGCACGACGATTCGTGGCAGGGGTGAATGCACGTGCACACATACAAAGGTAAGTATCCGGGGGCTACGCTGGTCGAATTTCGGCGGGATCCGCCGGGGTTCCTGGCGAGGCTCGCACGCGACCACGGCGACGCCGTGCGCTTCCGGCTCCCGGGGCAGCCGGTAATCCTGTTCAACCACCCCGATCTCATTCGCGACGTGCTCGTAACGCGCGCGCGGTCGTTCGCCAAAGGGCGTGGTCTCGAGCGGACCAAGCTTTTATACCGTCCGCACGGCCATCGAGATCGCGCTCAAAACACTGACGGTCGCGACATTGCCGTTCGCGGAGCGACTCGACTGGCTGCCACTTCCGCACATGCTGCGATTCCGCCGTGCCAAGGCGCAACTCGACGGCATCATCTACCGGCTGATCCAAGAGCGGCGCGCTGGTGGCGATCGCGGCGACTTGCTGTCTCTGCTTCTGCTAGCTCAGGATGCCGAGGGCGACGGTACGGGGATGACGGATCTGCAGTTACGAGACGAGGCCATGACCCTGCTGCTCGCTGGGCATGAGACCACGGCGAACGCACTGACCTGGACGTGGTATCTCGTAAGTCAGCATCCAGCCGTCGAGCGCGAGCTGCACGAAGAGCTTGACCGCACGCTGGGAGGCCGAGCGCCGTCCGCGGATGACCTGCCCGATTTGCCGTACACTCGCCGCGTTCTGAGCGAGGCGATGCGCCTATACCCGCCGGCCTGGGTTGTCGGCCGCAGAGCAGTCATCGACTGCGAGGTGGGCACCCATACGGTTCCGTCCGGCGCATTGGTGTTCGTCTCGCAATGGGTCACGCACCGCGACCCCCGCTTTTTTGTCGATCCCGAGCGATTCGACCCCGAGCGGTGGACGCAGGAAGCCGCATCCGCGCGTCCCAAATTCTCCTACTACCCTTTCGGGGCTGGCCCGCGCGTGTGCATCGGCGAGCAATTCGCGTGGATGGAGGGTGTACTGGTGCTCGCGACGCTGGCACGGCATTGGCGGCTGCGTCTCGTTCCAGGCCATCCAGTGGCGCCTCAGGCCATCGTCACTCTCCGGCCGAAGTTCGGCATGCGGATGACGGTCCAACGTCGCGGATAACTGGCGGAGCGGGGTTGCCCATATCCGAGTGAGGACAAAAGGGGGCTAAGAACCCTTTCCACGCCAGTCGCGTACATTGAGTAGCGGGACGAAGTCGACCATAACCGAGAGGGGGCATCATGATTTCGTTGGTACGCGCGGCCGGGTTGGCCGTCGCAGCAGGCATGGTGGCCGGCGCTGCACAGGCTCAGCAGGGCGCGTTCACGTATGCGCCCGGTACGCAGCGCTATCGCGTAACCACAGTGGTCGACCGCACACAGGATCAGGCGGGCGGCCGTGCGCCATTTGAGTTCGTAGTCACCACTACCCAGTACGTAACGCTCAATCTTGCGCGCGGCTCGCACGATACGCTCAACATGATCCTGACCGTCGATTCCGTCGGCGTCAACTCGACGCTCGATGCGCTTCCGCCGGATACGGAAGGGTTTCGTGGCGTGAAGTTGCAGGGCAAGATATCGCCGCGCGGTCGTCTGTACGCTTTCGACCCGCCGAGCGGGACGCCGCCTGGAAAGCTCACCGCGCTGTACCGTGCGTTCCGGCTATTTCTGGTCGCGTTTCCGGATACCCGTATCGCCACGGGCATGACCTGGACGGATAGCGCAACCGACATCCTTAATCGAGACCCGTTCAAGATTACCTCGGTCAGGACCGTTAACTGGAAAGTCACGAGTGATACGACGGTCGTGGGCCAGCAGGCATGGCGCGTCGAAGGCGATGGCTCCGTTACCATGAGCGGGGACGGAAAGCAGAACGGTACTCCGATTCAGCTGACGGGTGATGAAAGTATCAGATCCGTGCGATTCTTCAGTAAAGGCGGGACGTACCTCGGTGGAAACGCTACCCAGAACAGTCAAATCCAGATGTCGATGGCCGAAACCGGCGAGGGCGCGCCCATCAGACAAATGATTCGGTCAACGGTCGAGCCACTCATGGGAGCGCGGACGGCGGCGCAGTAGCCGTTATGGGTCGTTGCAGACCGATGGCCGCGCCCTGGCGTGCTACGGCCCAACGGGATATGCTTCGCGGTTAGGCGTGGGATAACGACGCGGCGTGGCTCAAAACAAAGGCCGGAGGATTTTCATGGCAGGCGAACAGGAACAGAGTCTTGCTCAGGCTACGCGTCGAGTGCTGGCCATGCGAAAAGAACGAGTTTCGCGAGCCAGGATCGCTGACGAGATAGGCGTGAGTCCCGACGTGGTTATGACGATCGAGCGGCTGGGAGCTGGCAAGACTAGGCGCATCGCGCGGAGCCGACTGCTCCGATGGATGGCCAAGACGAGCGGGGTGGCCGCGTCCTCAGGAAATGTCGGGCAACTGTCGGGTGCGACAGTGCGCCGGGGCCCGGGACGGCCGCCCCGGGCGGCGAGCCAAGCGGCATCTGCCGGCCCCAGTTACGCGACCATCGAATTGGATGGTGGTCAGACGGTCAGGCTAAAGGCCGGCAAGCGCTACATGCTGCGCGGATCGACGCTTTACGAAGCCCTGGGCGATTGAGGCTAGCCCTTCGGTCAACATCGAAATAGTCCGACTGCGGCATAAGGGGAGCACTGGGGCGGCAGGACTCGAACCTGCAACTTCCGCATTAACAGTGCGGCGCTCTGCCAATTGAGCTACACCCCAAACTGCGAACATATTGCCGGCTAAGCGCGCACCAGTTTCTTGTACGCAATCCGGTGCGGTCGGTCGGCATCAACGCCTTTGCGTTTGTGGAAGTCGTCCGCGTAGTCGCGATAGTTCCCTTCGAACCACACGACATCGCTGTTGCCTTCGAATGCCAAGATATGCGTCGCAATACGATCGAGGAACCATCTGTCGTGGGAAATCACCACCGCACACCCCGCGAAATCCAGCAGCGCGTCCTCGAGCGCACGAAGCGTATCGACATCGAGATCGTTCGTGGGCTCGTCCAGCAGGAGCACGTTCCCGCCACTCTTGAGTAGCGTGGCGAGGTGCAGGCGATTGCGCTCTCCACCGGAAAGCAGCTGAATTTTCTTCTGTTGGTCGGCGCCGCGAAAGTTGAAGCTGGCCAGATATGCCCGTGAGTTCATTTCGCGCTTGCCCACCTGAATCGTCTCGCGACCGCCGCTCACGTGCTGATATACCGTCTCGCCGCCATTCAGGTCGCGGCCTTGGTCAACGTAGGCGAGCTGCACAGTCTCACCGATTGTCAGCGTCCCGGAGTCCGGCGGCTCGACGCCGACGATCATGCGAAAGAGCGTCGTCTTGCCGGCTCCGTTGGGGCCTATCACTCCCACAATCCCACCACGGGGGAGCGAAAAGGATAGCCCCTCGAAGAGCAGGGTGTCACCATAGCTCTTCTTGATGTCGTCCGCGATGACTACGTCGTTGCCTAGGCGGGGAGGGGGCGGGATGACGATCTCGTTTTGCATCACGCGGTCGGCCGTGCCCGCCGTTGCCAGTTCTTCGTACCGCTGGACGCGGGCTTTGGATTTGGCCTGTCGAGCGCGAGGCGCCATGCGCACCCATTCGAGCTCGCGCTCCAGAGTACGCTGGCGCGCCGATGCCTGTTTTTCCTCCTGGGCTAGCCGCTGGCGTTTTTGGTCCAGCCACGCGCTGTAGTTTCCCTCGTAGGGTATCCCGTGCCCGCGATCGAGCTCGAGAATCCAACCCGCGACGTTATCCAGGAAATACCGATCGTGCGTGACCGCCACCACCGTACCGGGAAAGTCGGCGAGGTGGCGCTCGAGCCATGCAACGCTTTCGGCATCGAGATGATTGGTCGGCTCGTCGAGCAATAGCATATCGGGCTCCGCCAGAAGCACGCGGCAGAGCGCCACGCGCCGCCGCTCGCCGCCGGAGAGGTGCTCGACATCTGCATCGCCGGGAGGAAGCCGTAAGGCGTCCATCGCTATCTCGACCTTGCGATCGAGGTCCCACGCGTTCGTTGCTTCGATCGTCGCCTGCACACTGGCCTGCTCATCCAGCAGCTTCGTCATCTCATCGTCGGACATTGGCTCGGCAAACCGCGCCGAGATGTCTTCGAATCGGCGTAATAGCTGCCGTGTGGGCTCCACCGCCGAATCGACGTTTCCGCGCACCGTTTTCGCGGCGTCCAGCGAGGGCTCTTGGGGCAGATAGCCGATGCGGGTTCCGGCATGCGGCCACGCTTCACCTTGGAAGTCCTGGTCGACCCCGGCCATGATATTGAGCAGCGACGACTTTCCCGCGCCGTTGGCGCCCAGAACGCCGATCTTGGCACCGGGGTAGAACGACAGGTAAATGTCACGCAAGACCTCCCGCGATGGCGGGACGACCTTGCGAAGGCCTTTCATGACATAGATGAATTGCGGCGCCACGTTCGATATAGATGGAGAGAGAGCGAAGTTGGCGGCGTGTCCGCCAACGTAAGAGGACAGCCCCGTAATATACTTGCCCACTGGCCGTGACAATCACGGCGCTAACAGCTAGCCTGCGAGAGGTGGATCCCATGCGAAGGAGGGCCGGCAGGCGCGTGATCCTGATCGCGCGCGCGACCATCGTCGCGTATCTGGCTGGGGCGTACGCCGCAGCGTCCGCGAGCGCTCAGGCAGGGCCGAACCCGACGATTGCCGTTGGGCAACGCGGCCGATCGGCGGCCGTGCAGACTTTGGACGGCAAGCCCTTGGACTTGGCGCGCTACGTCGGGCACGGCGCGGCCGTGTTGGAGTTTTGGGGGAAATGGTGCGGGAATTGTCGCGCACTGGAACCCGCGCTGACCGCGGCGCGCCGACGGTTCGGCGACCGGGTCACGTTCGTCACCATCGCAGTATCAGTAGACCAGACGCCCGCCGAGGTGGCGCAGTACGCGCGTGAGCATGACTTCCCACCCGACGTCGTCTTCGACGCCACTGGCGCCGCGGTCGACGCGTACGGCGCTCCAGGCACTTCCTTCGTCGTGATCCTGGACCACTCTGGTACGGTGGTCTACGTTGGTGCCGGCGGCGACCAGGACGTAGCTAAGGCGATCGCGCGGGCACTGTGATGGCCATCCCCATGCTGTGGTAACCTTTGTCCACGTAGACGGTGGACCCTGTAATGCCGCTCGCCAGGGGGCTCACGAGAAAGGCGGCGACGGCTCCCACCTCTTCTGACCGGATCTGCTCGGGCAGCGCCGAGTTCGCAGCGCAGTATGCCACCATCGCATCGATAATGCCGATCGCGCTCGCCGCTCGTGAAGCGTGTGGGCCCGCCGAAATCGTGTTGACCCGCACGCCAAACGCCCGGCCGGCCTCGTAGGCAAGAACTCGGGTATCGCTCTCCAATGCGGCCTTCGCGGACGACATGCCGCCGCCGTAGCCGGGGATTGTGCGCTCGCTCGCCATATACGTCAGAGACACACAGGCAGCACCGGGACGTAGCAATGGGCCGAGACGCGCCACGAGCGCCACCATGGAATAGGCGCTGACGTTCACCGCCGCCAGATATCCCGAGCGACTTGTGTCCAGCAGCGGCTTTCTGACATCGGGACCATTCGCGAGCGAATGGACGAGGATGTCGAGCGGCTTCTCGCCGAAATCAGACTTTAGGCGCTCGGCGAGGCCCGCGACCGAAAAGTCGCCGACGTCCTTGTATCGTTTGTTCGCCCGCACCTCCTCGGGTGCGTCGGCCAGGGTGTCGTAGGCCGCATCGAACGGGTAGATCCGCTCGAACGTCAGCAGCGATCCGTCGCGCATTCGCCGCGATGCGTCCATCTTGCCCCGCTCTAGCAGGTTCAGGAAAATCGTGAGCGCGGGCGGCCACGTCGCGACGCACACCGTCGCCCCTGCCTCGGCGAGCGCCTTGGCGATGGCAAAACCGTAGCCGTCGTCGTCCGCGACCCCTGCGACGAGCGCCCTGCGGCCGCCCAAGTTAATCTCTAGCATGGCGGAGATGATGCAGGCCACGCGGGCGGTGGCAAGTGCGCCGCAAGGCGGAGCGGACGCTGCCCGGGTGGTGGCTGCCGAAGGCCGGCCGAGCCCATCATTCGCCCGCGGGCTGTGGCGAGTCGCCGCCGCCGATGTGTCGAGCGGAAACCGCGTGCGCCTGCTTCGCGACGGTCAGCCCACGTTTGCGGCAATGCAGGAGCTGATCGATGGCGCCTCCGAGAGTATCGCGCTCGAGGGCTACATCTTTCGGAGCGACGAGACCGGCCAGCGATTCGCGGAAGCGATAGGTGCGGCCGCGGAACGCGGCGTAGCGGTGCGAGTCCTAGTCGACTGGTTTGGCAGCCTAGGCACCTCGTACAAGATTTTTCGGCGCATGAGGGCGCGCGGCGCACAAGTGAAGATATTCAGCCCTCCGTCACTCACGCGTAGCTGGCTGGGGCTGATCCCACGCGACCACCGAAAGCTGTTGGTGGTGGATGGACGGTGCGGCGTCACGGGCGGCATCGGTATTGGCAACGAGTGGCGCACGGGCGTGCTCAAGCGCGGCTCTCCATGGCGCGACACGGCCGTCCGCATCGAAGGGGCGGCCGCGGCCGACATGGCGCTGGCGTTCGACCGAATGTGGAAGCGCGCGGCGACCGGCGAGCGCCGTATCGGACACCGCCACATCGCACGAGCGCCGCGCGGAGCGCACTTGGACCCGGCTACTGACGCGCCGGCACTCGTGGGCATCATCGAGGGCGAGCCGGGCCGCTTTCGCATTTCCCGAGCACTGCAAATTCAGGCCGTGTCGGCGGAACGGTCAATTTGGATCGCGAGCGCCTACTTCATACCGTCCTACTCGGAAATAGAAGCACTGGCTGGCGCCGCGCGCGATGGCGTCGATGTACGCGTGCTCGTACCGAGCCGGTATGACCACTTCTTCATTCGCTCCATCGCGACACGAGAGTACCGTCGCCTGCTCATGAACGGCGTGCGCGTCTGGGAGTGGGCCGGCGAGATGATGCACGCGAAGATGAGCGTGGTTGATGGCCGATGGCTGCGGGTCGGATCAACCGACTTCAATCCCCTTGGCGTAGCCATCAACTACGAGCTTGACGCGGTGATCGAGGACTCGACTGTCGGCGCGGAAGCCGAAGCGATGTTCGAGGCCGATCTGCAACGGTCCCGGGAGATCACATTTGACGGCCGTGGACGAAGCTGATCTCGACGAGCTTGCGGAGAGTGAGAATTGGCGCCGGCCTGCCGGTCTGTTCGTCCTGGCCCCGATCATGGGACCGGCGGGGGCACGCGTCACCGCGGCGCGGCGGCTGTACGACCCGAAGCTGGCGGCAGCGAACGAGCCGCACGTGACGTTGGCCGGGTCATCCGGGATAGGACCCATCCTCCCGGGGACCTCGGCCCAGGCAATCCGAAACGCGCTGGCGCCAATAGCGGCCGCGACCCCGCCGCTCAAACTGTCCTTCGGTGTCCCTCACCGATTCATGCAGACCAACATCGTGAGCCTCCCGCTCGACCCGCATGGCCCGTTACGGGAGCTGCATGACCGCATCGCGCGTAGTGGCCTGTCGTTCGGGCCTTCCCGCTTCACTTTCACGCCGCACGTAACTCTGAGCCTATACCCGAAGCTCACCGCCGAGGCGGCGCGCGCTTTGCTCGCGACGCGCGTGCACGAACCTGCGGTGATCGACCGACTGGTCATCTCGAAGACGGATGACCCTCACCCGCCGCGTGCCTGGTTCGAGCTGCGCTTGGCCGCCGATCGCTGATTCCCGATCTCGCCGGACGGCCGTATGATATGCCTATGGCGGAGCGCACGTATTTGACCATGGCGGCGCTCGGCACCGACCAACCCGGACTTGTCCGGGTCGTCTCACGCTATGTCGCGGCCAGGCGGGGAAACATAGAGGATAGCCGCATGGTGTCCCTCGGTGGGGTCTGCGGCCTCATGCTGCTCGTGTCAGCAGACGCCGCGTCCGCGAAAAGCCTCGTCGAGGACGCCGAGGAGCTCGAGCGCGAAGCCGAGGTTCGTGTCCTGATCCAAGGGGCACACGAGCCCGACAGCAAAGGCATCCACGGCGTGGGTGCCCTCTGGAGCGTGACCGCGAGCGCTGTCGATCGCGAGGGGCTCATCGTCGACATTGCAGATGCGGTGCGCGCTATTGGCGGTAACATCGTAGAGCTAGACACCACGACGTATCAGGCCGTTCCCGACGGCGCGCAGATGTTCGAGCTCAAGATGACGGTCGCGCTTCGTGCCGCGGGCGAGGTAGGTCGCATGAAGGACGCACTTTCAGCCATTGCGTTCGAGCACCGGATCGTCCTGGACATCAAGCCGGCGGAGCGCTCCGCGACGAAAGCCTCGGGACTCACGCTGATGCCATGATCTGCACGGCCAAGTCGTGGGGCTACACGGTGGCGAGCGCTACGACGTGGGCTGAGCCCTCGTGTCCGCAGCAGGGGGCGGGGGCGGCCGATCGACGTTGGTCGGGTCGCGAGGACTCTTGTATGTCGCGTTATGGATCGAATAGGCAGAGAACACCAGGACCGCCGCCAAGAGCACGATGAATAGCGCCACGCCCCAACCCTGAGGTCCAGCGTAGGGAACGTGCTCGCCTTCGGTCCGAGTCTGTTGCTCCGTTGAATCCACGCGGTTCTCCAAAAAAGAAGTGGAGACCTATTGCACCGGGGGCGAAATTGGTGAGGCCAACCCCCCACCTGTCGCCACAGTAGGCGGGTCCCCCGCCGGTGCATCGCCCCAGACATCGTTGCGCGCGTCCACATCTGGAAGGGCGGTCCGATTGGGCCAGAGCCGAGCCCCGATCACACGCTTGGATACCGGAATCCGCGCGGCATACGTCTCGCCCAGTGCCCAGATGTCCACCGGGAGCGATACGTCGCGGGTTGACGCATCATCGAACTTCAGCCGCATCTCCACCGGAAAAACCACCGCGCTGTGCCGACGCAGGAATACGACGGCGGTAGAAGGACCGTTGGCCGCCGACCCCGCAGCCGGAGCGGGCGCGCTCACGTTGGCGACGCTGTCGATTCCGATGTCGAGCAAGCCGGTGGTATAGAAAAACTCCCGCCAGAACCACGACAGATCACGCCCAGTCACGTTCTCGACAGTCCGGAAGAAGTCGGCCGGCGTCGGATGCTTGAATGACCAGCGCCGCACGTATTCCTTGAATGCCGCGTCCATGGCTTCGCGACCAACCACGTGATCGCGGAGAGCCAGCAGAACTGCCGCCGGCTTGTCGTACCCGACGCTCCCGAGCGCGACTTCTTCCATATGGTCCGGCATTGTCATGATGGGCTGATCAACTCCCTCACGAACCGGCCCAGCCCAAACGTTCAGAAAATAGTGCCAGTTGTCCATCCCTCGCGGCCATTTTGTAACATCGAGTCCGTAGCGCCGCTCTTGCGAGAACGCGTTGATGTACGTGTTGAACCCCTCGTCCATCCACGCATACCGGCGCTCGTTCGATCCCACGACCATGGGAAACCATTCGTGCCCATGTTCATGGTCGTTCGTGCGGAACACTTCGCCGGCGACATCGGGGTTGCTGTACCCGTCCATCACGAACATGGGATATTCCATTCCTGAGACTGGGCCGGCGACAGAAGTGGCCTGGGGATACGGGAATGGCGCGAGCAGCTCGGAATAGGTCTTGATTGTCCACTGGGTATTCTCGGCTACCTGCGGCCACTCGGCACCAGCCTTCGGCCATTCATAGAATGCTTGACAAAGAACTCCGCGTGCACTCGTCGCGTCCCAGCGAAAGTCCGGCGCCCCCGCCCACGCCACGTCGCGCACATTGCGCGCGCGAAAGCGCCATGTCTTCGTGCCAGTTTTTGGAACCAAGCGTGCGGCAATCTCGTCCGCGGCAATGATTGGCACGACATCGGCCGATGTGATCGCGCGAGCGAGACGGCGACGCGCAGTGTCGCTCAACACGTCGGCCGGATTTTGCAGCACCCCGCTCCCGGCCACCGTATAGCCAGCCGGCACGGTCACGGCGTAGTCGATGTCGCCGTACTCGAGGTAGAACTCGCCCATTCCAAGGTACTGGTCGGTGTTCCAACCGCGCACGTCGTCGTACACTGCCATTCGTGGGTACCATTGCGCCAGCTCGTACAATGCGCCTTCGCGTCCCATGCGGTCCGACCCGTGTTCTGGTACCGCAAAGGAATAGCGCACCACGATCGTGGCCTTACCCCCGTGCGCCGGGAGGGGGGACGGCAGATCGAGCCGCATCATCGTGCCCTGAATGTCCGGCGTGACTCGCGTCCCGTTCACGCGGACGTCCGCCAGCTGATACCCGCCCTGGATGCCGCCACCGCCATTGCGGGACTCGGCGCCAAACATCACCGAACCCTGACTGCCCGGCTCGTAAGCGTTCTGATCGACCTGCATCCAGACGAATCGCAACGTGTCAGGCGAGTTGTTTGTGTACGTTGCCGTGACCGTGCCGGCAAGCACGTGATCCGCGGTGTCGAGCGTCGCCTCGATGTGATAGTCC
>Ga0102924_1001559_pt1 | contig 26306 bp, 23 predicted proteins | sample PaiPotPPM11metaG_FD_80116 | JGI IMG/M metagenome (GOLD analysis project Ga0102924, IMG submission 80116) | Iron sulfur acid spring bacterial and archeal communities from Banff, Canada, to study Microbial Dark Matter (Phase II) - Paint Pots PPM... ... | reverse complement strand
GACCCACCCACCCTGGAGCTGGTCCGGAGGCGGCTGGTGGAGGTGAAGGCCATATACCGGCTTGAAGAAAGTAAACTCCTACTCTCTGAGAGGAGATTTGACAAGGCTAGGGAGTCGCTTGCCGAAGCAAACCAGCATTATCGAAGTTCCAAATTCAGCTTTATCCTAACTGGTTTGAGGTTTGCCCCGAACACCACGGCAAGGATCGCCTCGGTCTGGGGCCGCTTTCTTGAATGGCGCGCCCAATGAGCGGAGAGGCCGAATCTGTGACGCTCCCAATCTCCGGTAATGACGCAGTTTGCTGTAGCGGCGCTCTATGAGCGCCGGAAACCGTTGAGGGTACAAATTCGGCGCTCATAGAGCGCCGCTACAGCAAAGAAACTGAGACACAACCCAATCTCCGAATGGATCGCTCAAGAGGCGGCAAGCTCTCACAAATACCCAGGTTTTTGAGCCCGTTACCGTGTCGCGGTGCAATGCGCGGTGACCAGGCGCTCAAGATGTTCTTCAGAATGCCTTCGTAGATGACGGGGACCCGAAGCGCTCAATTTGCTTCGGCGCTGTTCAACCTTGCTCACTTCACCCCAGAAATGGCTTTGACCTGGATGGTATCGCCCTTCAAGGCTCCGGAAACTCGGACCTTCTGACCGGAATATGGCTTGGCCTTGGATGGGTCGCTCAAATTATAAACTTTGTGAGCTGACTCATCCGCCAGGACGTATTTAGCGCCCATCTTGACGCACTCGTCCGTGCATTCTTTCGGGGTTTTTCCAGCCATCATATGCTTCATGCCGCACATGCTGTCACTGATGGTTCCCACAAATGTCATATTGGGGCCCGAGGCCGCGGGTGCGGCAAACCCCGGCACGGCCATGAGGCCAATGAGAACTAAGGGAAGAATCACTTTGCGCATGGAAACTCCTTTGGTCTGTCTGATTGCGAATGATGCAGAATCCTCCGCGGCCCGAGGGACCGGCAGCTCAGGTGGCGGAACGGAGAAATAGTCTAGCAGCGAGTCTCCGCTGTAGCCACGGAACGGTCTACCAATAGAGTCAAGGGGCGAGCCATGCCCGCTAATGTCAAAGATGACCCGCCCTTCTATGGCGCTTCAATAATACCGCGTTCCACGAGCGCAACGGCGTACGGTGCTCAGGGTTCCCCGACGCATGGAACATTACCGCGCTAATGGCAATGCTGTTCACTTAAGGTCCGGTCGAGAATAATGCACACAGTTGAACCACAGCCCCTCACCCGCCGCTTCGCGTCACCCTCTCCCCGCTTGCGGGGAGAGGGCCGGGGTGAGGGGTTAGGCGACGCCTCTGAGATCAAGATCATGAAACTCGCCTTAACTGAACAGTATTGGGGCTAATGGAGTGCCTTGCCGTAATTGAAAAGCGCAACAACTTGAATCTGTTCGAAGATGACTGGTCCATCCTCCCGCCACCGCCCCTTGCCCTCGTCCTGCTTGCAATAAGAGAGCTAGGGAACGGCTTAGGTCGGGAATGGAACGGTTAGTTTTTGGCGATGCCTTAGCCGCCGACTTCAATACTGGTAGCAATATCGCCCGCCTGCTTTTCTGCGCGATACTTCACGGACGCCTGCTTGCTAGTGGCGCCTGAAAGATCCGCAAGCTTGGCTCGCTTGCCGCCCACCATAATGTGAGTGGCGCCGGTCACCTTGAGGTCGAACGGGATGCCATTCGAATCTGTCACCACGACCACTTTTTTATCCGTATCGACCATAGAAATCGTGCCGGAGAGCGTCTCCTCAGAAACCGCGGCCGAGTGGTGGTGCTTCATGGTCTTCGCCTTCGCTGCCGCCTCAGAGGCCGTGGCAGGCGCCTTTTCCCCTGCTTCCTGAGCCATCAGAACTGACCCGCCCAGGAAGGTACACATGGAAAGAGCCACTACGAATAGAATAAGTTTTTTCATTTGCAGTCACCTCGCTCCTCATTGCATGAGATGTATCCCCCGCGTGATCGGAACCCTTGTGGTTTTAAGAAATGGTTTCCGTAGGAGCCAGCCTCAGCAGGCTACGGCATTGAACGCAGTTTCCGCTCAAAGGACGCTGCCAGGATAGGAGCCGCCCAAAGGTCAACAAGTAAATTCCCTGGCAAACTCAAGTCTCCATGAATTCCCCTCATGGGCTGGTGAGCAGGAGGAGATAATTTCCTCCCTCCCGCTCGAACCCGCCCACAGTTAGGTCCTGGAAATGCAGGTTACATTCCCCCGCTTGACTTCGCCGCTGGGGCATGATGGTGAAGACCCGCAACGGATTCCGCAGTGATGGTGTCGCCTTTCCGGGTGCCCGTCACCTTCACAGCTTTGCCAGCGTAATCCGCAAATTTGTCCTGCGGATCGAGTTTGTAAACCTTGCCGTGCGAAACTAACACGTATTGAGCGCCACCACTAACGCACTTGGCAACGCATCGCGCTGCTGCCGTGCCTGGATGGGCATGCTTTACGCCGCAATTGCTGTCACTCACCGTTCCGTAAAAGGACGATGCAGCAACCGCCATGCAGGCAGAAACCAAAAGAGAAACCCCCAACATCATTAGAGTTTTTTTCATCGTTACTCCTTTTCGAGCTTTTGAATTTAATCTTTCAATTGATTGATTGCGGAATAGCATACCATGTAACCCGGTTGAATTCCGCAACCGGAACCACAAACCACATCAAAGCAACTTTCCCTGTAAGCCGCGCGATTGATCCAGCCAGAGACGATCCCCTCAACGGCTCTGATCTTTCATCATCTTACATCCCCCCGTTTGAAACCTCAAGCCACCCGTTGGACGGGTGGTGTCTCAGTTTGCTTGCTGTAGCGGCGCTCTATGAGCGCCGAACTTGGATCCCAACGGTTTCCGGCGCTCATAGAGCGCCGCTACAGCAAACTGCGCCACTACCGTTGGACGCGCCGGACGGCCGGGCGGACTCAATTATTTGTAAGCCTGCAGGCCGGTCACCCTTTCGCCGATGATCAAGGTGTGAATGTTATGGGTTCCTTCATATGTAATCACCGATTCCAGGTTACACATGTGGCGGAAAATCGGGTATTCGTCCGCCACGCCGTTGGCTCCAAGAATATCCCGGGCGGCGCGGGCGATGTCCAAAGCAATCTCCACGTTGTTGCGCTTGAGCATGGAAACATGAACTGCGTCAGCCCGGCCCCGGTCCTTCAGGCGGCCCACCTGCAACGCCAGCAATTGCGCTTTGGTAATCTCCGTGATCATGTCCGCCAATTTGGACTGAATCAGTTGATGGCTGGCGATGGGCTTCTCGTCAAACTGCTTGCGCGTTTTCGCATATTCCAACGCTTCGTTGTAGCAGGCCATGGCCGCGCCGATTGACCCCCAACCGATTCCGTACCGCGCCTGCGTCAAGCAACCAAGAGGTCCCTTCAGGCCCTTTACGCCGGGTAACATGCTGGAGGCAGGCACACGCACATCCTGAAGCGAGAGAGAACTGGTCACCGAGGCGCGCAGGGACATTTTTCCCTTGATGTCTTTGGCAGAAAAACCCGGCGCTCCTTTTTCCACCAGAAATCCTCGGATACCGTCTTCCGTCCTGGCCCAGACCAGCGCAACGTCTGCGAGGGTGCCGGACGTAATCCAGGTTTTTTCGCCGTTCAGGGTGAAGCCGTCACCATCCTTCACGGCGCGGGTGCGCATGCCGCCTGGGTTCGAACCGAAATCCGGTTCCGTGAGGCCAAAACAGCCGATGGCCTTGCCTTGCTGCAGCAAGGGCAGCCACCGCTGTTTTTGCTCGACGCTTCCAAATTCGTAGATGGGGTACATCACCAAAGCCCCTTGAACGCTGACGAAGCTGCGCAGACCGCTGTCCCCGCGCTCCAGCTCCTGCATGATCAGGCCATACTGTACGTTGTTCATGCCGGCACAGCCGTAGCCTTCGAGATTGGCGCCGAAGAAGCCGAGCTCCGCCATTTGCGGCACCAGATGCCGCGGGAATTTCCCGTCACGGCTCCATTGCTCGATGTGAGGAAGGACCTCTTGATCCACGAATGAGCGTACGGTTTGCCGGACGAGCTTCTCCTCATCGGAAAAAAGAGAATCAATCTCCATGAAGTCAACTCCACGGAAAGGGAACATCTGCAACCTCCTCAGACCTTGACCGGGCTGCAACAGTCCGATTGCAGATCTGCAAACCTGCGACATCCCGGATTAAAGTACGCCACGGTCTCCGCCGACATGGGAAACGCTGCAAGGGAGGACGGCTGGAGTCTGCCGCCTTGATTCTATCGGCGGTCATCCCAATGGTCAAGCAGTGCGCGCCGGTGGCAGGGGTGCAGTGGGCTCTAGCGCCGCTACAGTGAACAAGCAGAGCTTCTACCCATTCTTGGCGAGAGCCCAAGCTCTGTTAGAATAAGGAGAGGAATTTACAGGCGGAATCCAGGATGGCAGTCCCAGGTTTTACCGAAAAATACGACGTGGTGGTGGTGGGCGCAGGACACGCCGGGTGCGAGGCGGCGATGGCTCCGGCGCGCATGGGGTTGCAGACCGCCCTGTACACCATGAATCTTGACCTGATTGCGCAGATGTCTTGCAATCCCGCTGTCGGGGGCATCGCCAAGGGTCATTTGGTGCGGGAAGTGGACGCCTTGGGCGGAATCATGGGCGAATTGATCGACACCGTGGGCATCCAGTTCCGGCTGCTCAACACCAGCCGCGGACCGGCGGTGTGGTCGCCTCGCGCCCAGGCGGATAAGAAGCTTTATCGCGTTCGCATGAAGCAGGTCCTGGAGTCAGAACCCAATTTGCGCATCAAGCAGGCGGAGGTGATGGACTTGGTCCTGGAGGATTTGCCGTCTGTCTTGGGCGCCAATGCAGGCCGCCGCCGCATCCTGGGTATTCGCCTGCGGGATGGCCGCACCGTGGAAGCCGGGGCAGTGCTCGTGACCACTGGAACGTTCCTGAATGGCCTTATTCATTGTGGCGAGCAGACTTATCCCGCGGGCCGCTCGGGGGAAGCTCCGGCAGTGATGCTGGGCGAGGCCCTGCGGCGGCTGGGATTTGAAACCGGACGGCTGAAGACTGGAACTCCGCCCAGACTGGACGCGCGCACCATCGACTTCTCGCAGTTTCAAGAGCAGCCGGGCGATCCCGTGCCCACGCCCTTCAGCTTTCGCACCCGCCAAATCACTCAACCGCAGACCGTGTGTTGGATTGCCTATACGACAGACGAAACGCGCCGGGTCATCCAGGAGAATCTGGCGCGCTCGCCGCTCTATTCCGGCCAGATCCAGAGCCGCGGGCCGCGCTACTGCCCCTCGATTGAAGACAAGATTGTTAAGTTTCCGGATAAGCCCCACCATCAACTTTTCCTGGAGCCGGAGGGCCTGGACACCCATGAGATTTACGTCAACGGCATGTCCACGTCGATGCCAATTGACGTGCAATGGGCCATGGTGCGGTCGATTCCCGGCCTTGAAAACGCGGATATGATCCGCCCCGGCTATGCCATTGAATATGACATGGTGCAACCCACGGAGCTCCATTCCTCGCTTGAAACCAAGAAGATTGAAAACCTTTTTCTGGCCGGCCAGATCAACGGCACCACCGGCTACGAAGAAGCGGCCTGCCAAGGGATTATGGCGGGAATCAATGCGGGCTTGCGCGTCCAAGGCCGTGAGCCGCTGACCATTGAGCGCACGCGGGGCTACACCGGCATCCTGATTGACGATCTGGTGAGCAAGGGGGCGGATGAGCCTTACCGCATGTTCACTTCCCGCGCCGAATTCCGCTTGCACCTGCGTATTGACAATGCTGACGAGCGCCTCACCCCTCTCGGCCATCAAGCGGGAACCATCCGCGACGCGGATTACCAGGCTTTCCTCGAAAAAAAGATCCGGATTACGGAAGCCACCAAATTCCTGCTTGAAACGCGGCTGGAGCCGGGATCACGAGTGGGTTGGGCGGTTTACTCGAAGCTTGGGCTAATGACCGGCGGGCAGTTCACGGGTCCGGGTCCGCTTACCGGCGCGCAGCTTCTGAAGCGGCAGGAAGTGACGATGGAAGACCTCGCAGATTGGGTGAATGAGGTTTTGCGTGGCCGCAGCCTGCAGCCGCTTGGCGGACCGAACGAGAGCACAGGTCAGAACTTGTTTGCCCGCGAAGAGGCCCGGCGGATTGAGACCGATTTCAAATACGAAGGCTACCTCGCCCAGCAGGAGCGCCAAGTGGAGCGCATGAAGCGCGCCGAGGCAAGGCGCATTCCGGACTGGTTCGATTATGCCAAGGTTTCCGGCCTGTCGAGGGAAGTGGTGGAAAAGCTCACCAAGGTGCGTCCGGTAACGCTGGGCCAAGCCTCCCGCATTCCCGGCATCACTCCGGCCGCCGTTTCTTTGGTGAACGTCTATATTGAGATTTTCCAGCGGCGCGCGGCGGAACAAGCGCGGGCGTAGTGCCTTGCGATGGGCCGCTACAGCAGCGAAAATGCACCACTACCCCCCGGGCGCTTTACTTGACCCTCATCCGCGCCCGCTATAAACTGGAATAGAGTTCGTGAGCGGGTTATCTAAGTGAAAAAGGAAAGTATTATCACCGCCGTGGTATTCCTCGGCGTGGGATTTCTCGCGGGCTACATCTTCCAATCTGAACGTGTCTCGAACCTCCAGCAGAAGCTTGCGGCCGCCGCCAGCCTTGCCGCATCAACCACCAGCGCGGGACCGGCGATGGAGGATGTTTCTCCAGCGGCAGGCGCTTCGCAGGCATCTTCGGATTCTTCCTCTCAGGGCAGTCTTCCCGCCGGACACCCCCCGGTGGATGACGCCACTATGATCCGCTTCCTTCAAGATGAGGCGTCCGAGAAGCCGAACGATCCAGCCGCGCTGCTGAAGCTGGCTAATTTTCTCTTCGACAAACAGAAATTCAGTGATGCGGTACCCTGGTATCAGAAGTCGTTGGCGCTGGACCCTACCAATGTGGACGCCCGGACTGATCTTGGGACCGCATACTTCGATCTGGGTCATCCGGAAGAGGCCGTGAAGGAGTTCAGCCAGTCGCTTAAGGTTGATCCGAACCACCAACCCACGCTCTTCAACTTGATTGTGGTGAGCATCGAGGGAACTCACAATCTTCGCGCCGCAGGGCAGGCCTGGGAACGGTTGCACCGGTTGAATCCTGATTATCCGAACATCGACCGCTTGAAGCAGGAGCTGGACGCCGCGCAGGGCACAGCGGCTGGCGCTACTAAGAATTGAAGGCGGCCGCTGAACGTTCGGGCCGATGGGCATCTCAAGGAGACGGTTTAGCGTCCCATCCAATATGTCAGCCATTCTGGATTATCTTTTCGAGCTTTTCGTGTTGATGGTGCTCGGCAAGTTGCTGAACTCCGCCTTCCGCCACTTCTTCGGGGGCAACACGATCCGTTTCGGTTTTCCCGGGCAAGGCGGACGGCCCGGCCCACAAAGACCCGCTCAAGAGCCGAACAGAACCGTCGAGGGCAAGACGGCAAGAGACCCGGTTTGCGGCATGTTTGTCTCCACCGAACTCTCCCACCGCTTGAACTCGCATGGGACCGTCCTCCACTTCTGCTCGGAAGAATGCCTTCAGAATTACCGCAAAAATGCCAGCCAATAAGTGAGCGGTGGAGTCCTTGGCCTCGTCCCCAGGCTTCGGCCGCCGCTCCTGCAATCAAACTGGTGACTCCACGAATAGCCACGCCCGCCCTCGCATCCTGTCTCCACCGGCGCCGGCGAAGGTCCATCAATCTTGCCTTCCAACCATCCGGCCGGTCGTTAATTCGTTGACATCACAAGCCAAGGGAGCTATCCTAAACCTATCCAGTTCCAAATCTTGCTTTGGGGGTAGCTGTGGACTTCAATGTGGGTGACAAAGTTGTCTATCCCAATCAGGGCGTGGGAGTGGTCGAGCAAATATCCCGCCGTAATCTGACCGGCCAAGCCGAACTTTTTTACATGCTCAAACTCGGCTCAAATGGCATGAGGGTGATGGTGCCCATGACCAACGTAATGAGCGTGGGCCTGCGGCGCGTGGCCAGCGGCCGCGAAATCGGCGCCGTGCTCGATTACTTGAATAATGGAGGCATTAACCCTCCCCAGGACTGGAAGGGACGATTCAAGGAAAATTCCGAAAAGATGCGCAGCGGCTCGCTGCTTCAGGTCGCCGAAGTTCTGAAAGCTCTCCTTTCCCTCAGCCAGGAAAAACCTCTATCCTTCCGGGAAAAGAAAATGCTGGATCGCGCCTGGCAATTGCTGGTCGATGAAATTTCCGCGGTGCGAAGTTGGACGCGGCAATCCACCGAAGTGCAAATGATCAAGGCTCTGAGCAAGTGCAACTTGAGAGTTCAACTGCCAAGCTGAGATCGACTCTTCCTCCTCAAGTTCCTCGATTTAACCTGAATAATTCAAGAACTGCCCTTGGACGGCCAGGAGCCTTCTCCGGCAATTCCGGCCCTTCGCCCTATATCTAGCGTTGAATCAAGAAAAAAGCACAATCCCTGGTAGTTTTTGCTTGACAACCAGGTTTTGCGGCGCTACATTGCCTGACGGTAAAGCTGTAGGGACCTCGGCTTGGCAAGGTTGCAGAAAATGTCGAGAGCCGGTTCCCAAATCCCGCGCCTGGATTTTGAAGGGGGCTCGAATCCGGTGGCAGCGGCATGAAGATCGTGATCTCCTCTCTACCAAATCGAAAGGCCTGGGCCAGAAATCAGGCCACTTCTCCGGACAAGAAGCGGACCTTCAATATCATCGCGCGCCAAACCTGAATTCCGGGCTGTGCCCGGCCTTCGTGCTGTTTTGCGCGCTCAAACAATCGATCTCGGGAGGCCAAATGAGCGAATTTGAAGTTACCACTACGACATTAAATGGAACGCCAACAGCCGCGGCGCCTGCCCTCAAGCGGGGCCTGACCTTTAAGCGTTTGTTCACACGGCCCGGTGTCCATCCCTTCGACGAGATTGAATGGGAAATGCGCACGGCCTCCATCCAGAATGAGAAGGGGAAGACCATCTTCGAGCAGCGCAACGTGGAGGTCCCGAAGGACTGGTCGATGACGGCCACCAACATCGTAGCCTCAAAATACTTCCACGGTAAGATGGGGTCGGAAGAGCGCGAATCGAGCGTCAAGCAGTTGGTGAGCCGCGTCGCGGACACCATCGCGCAGTGGGGCGTTGAAGGCGGCTATTTCCGCACTGAGGAGGATGCCCGCAGCTTTCAGGCGGAGCTTACCCACTTGCTGGTGCGGCAAAAGGCGGCTTTCAACTCGCCCGTCTGGTTCAATTGCGGCCTGTGGCACAAGTATGAGCGCACCTCCAAGGGCACGGGCTGGTATTGGGACTCCGCCACTGAGACCGTTAAGAAGGAATCGGAAGCCTACCGCCATCCCCAATGCTCGGCCTGCTTCATCAATTCCGTTCAGGACAACTTGGAGAGCATCCTGACGCTGGCCAAGACCGAAGGAATGCTATTCAAGTGGGGATCCGGCACGGGCACCAATCTTTCGCCTATCCGGTCATCGATTGAGACGCTTTCCGGCGGCGGCATCGCCTCCGGGCCGCTTTCTTTTATGAAGGGTTATGACGCCTTTGCGGGAGTCATCAAGTCCGGCGGCAAGACGCGGCGCGCCGCCAAAATGGTAATCCTTGACATTGATCATCCGGATATCGACGATTTCATCCAGGCGAAGGCCAAGGAAGAACGTAAAGCCTGGACGCTGGTGGAAGCCGGTTACGACGCTTCGTTGGATGGCGAGGCTTACAGCTCCATCTTCTTCCAGAACGCCAACAACAGCGTGCGCGTTTCCGATGAATTCATGAAAGCCGTCGTGGAAGACAAGGATTGGACTACACGGCGCGTGACCAGCGGCGAGCCGGTGAAGACCTTCCGGGCGCGCGACCTGATGCGCAAGATTTCCGAAGCGGCCTGGCAGTGCGGCGATCCGGGCATGCAGTTTGACACTACCATCAACCGTTGGCACACGTCGAAGGCGGCGGGCCGCATCAATGCCTCAAATCCATGCAGCGAATATATGTTTCTGGACGATACGGCGTGCAACCTGGCCTCGCTGAACCTGATGAAGTTTGCTTCGCCGGACGGGAAATTTGACGTGCCGGCCTTCCGCCACGCCGTGGACGTGATGACCACGGCGCAGGAAATCCTGGTGGATAATGCCAGTTATCCCACTGAAAAAATTGCTGACAATTCTCATCATTTCCGGCCGCTGGGCTTGGGTTACGCTAATCTCGGCGCGCTGCTCATGGCCAACGGCCTGCCCTACGATTCGGACGGCGGCCGGGATTACGCCGCCATCATCACGGCTCTGATGCACGGCCAGGCTTACCTCACTTCCTCGCGCATCGCCGGGGAAATCGGGCCGTTCCCAAGCTACCCGGAGAATCGCGACTCGTTCCTGGAAGTGATTGCCATGCACCGCGGCGCGCTGAACAACATCAATCCGCGCAACGTGCCGGAGACGCTTTGGGAAGCCGGACGCAAGACGTGGGATGATTGCCTGGTGAGCGGCATGAAGCACGGCTATCGCAACGCCCAGGTGACGGTGCTGGCGCCCACCGGCACCATTGGCTTCATGATGGATTGCGACACCACCGGCATTGAGCCGGACCTGGCGCTGGTGAAGTACAAAAAGCTGGTGGGCGGCGGGCTCATCAAGATCGTCAACAACGTGGTGCCCACGGCGCTCTTGAAGTTGGGATACACGGAGCAGCAGGCGGGTGACATTGTGAGTTACATCGACCAGCACGGCACCATTGAAGGCGCTCCGGGGCTGAAGCCGGAGCATTTGCCGGTGTTTGACTGCTCGTTGAAGCCCGCCAACGGCAGGCGGTCCATTCATTATATGGGCCACGTCCGCATGATGTCTGCCGTGCAGCCATTCCTTTCCGGCGCCATCTCCAAGACCGTTAACATGCCGGAAGAATGCACGGTGGAGGACGTTTCAAACGCCTATATGGAAGCGTGGCGGATGGGCATCAAGGCTATCGCCATTTATCGCGATGGCTCCAAGCACGCCCAGCCACTCAATACATCGGACGCCAAGCCCAAGGAACAGGGGTCAGGTGCCAGGAGTCAGGTGCCAGGTGATAGAGGCCAGATGTTAGGAGAGCCCGCCAGTGAGCAGGTGGCATTACCGGCGCGGGCTCTTCGCCACAAGCTGGCGGATGAGCGGCAGGCCATTACCCACAAGTTCTCCGTGGGTGGTCACGAAGGTTATATTACCGTCGGCCTCTATGAAGACGGGATGCCCGGTGAGATCTTCATCACCATGGCCAAAGAAGGGTCCACCGTCTCCGGTCTGATGGATTCCTTCGCCACGGCGGTTTCGCTGGCCTTGCAATACGGCGTGCCGTTGAAGGTGCTTTGCGACAAGTTCAGCCACACCCGCTTTGAGCCCAGCGGCTGGTCGAGCAACACCCAGATTGGCTACGCCAAGTCGCTGATGGATTACATCTTCCGTTGGCTGGCGCTGAAGTTCCTGCCGCGCGACGCCCAGCCGCAGGAAACCACCAGCGTAACTTCCGTGAATATCCAGGAAGCTGCGAAAGCGGCTGATCTGGCTACCCAATTTTCTCGCGCCGCGGTTGAGCCCGGGCTTCGAGAGTCCCAGTCCGTCGAACTCCGGTCTGAAGCGGCTCAGCCTGCGCACTCGCCCTCCCAGGCGCAATTGGTGGGAGTTCAGCAGGAGGATGACGCGCCAAGCTGCTCCGATTGCGGCGCCATTATGGTAAGGAATGGAGCGTGTTACCGTTGTATGAATTGTGGGAGTACCAGCGGGTGTTCGTGATGAGGAGGTACTGAAATGAGCCCTATCCAAGGGTTTTTGCCCAAGCAGCAGCGTCCAGAGCAGGCTAACCTCTACACAGAGCGCCTGATTTTGATGCCTAGTCTGGAAGCAGACCTAACGCTCCACGAAAGGCGCACCTTGATCGCGAAGGGTCTTGGCCGTCCCAACTTGCGCGTACTTCAAAATGGCACGCCCCGACCCGCGGACGATCTCCTGGTGGTTTGTTCTGACTACACGCCTTTTTCGGCCGCCAGACGGTATGAGGCATTGCAGTGGCAAAGGAATGGCCTGATCCTTTTCGAGAGGAGCCAGACCTGGAAAGACTCCAGGATACCTGCTTTTGACGGCGACGGCTACGATGGCCCCATCGAGCGAACCATCGGGAATTGTCTTCGCGGCGTTAACCTTCTTTCCCTTCTGCCAACCACACAAGTCGTGCACATCCATCTCTCGATTGATGGGTTAACGGGGAGTCAGTTGATCTTCAACCCGCATCGCTATACAGACAAGACTATTTGTCAAAGCGATCGACCTATTCAGCGGAGGGAGTCGGTGTCACTGGCCTCGCGTGGAAGTACCATTAAAGCCTTGCGCGTCTCCGCGTGGAAGCTCGTGAACGAAGTGCTTAACACATTTCGAAGGGATGACTATTTTGAGGATATGTCCCAAGAGGAGTTGTCTGTGATTTTTGACGCGCAGATCTCTCGTCTGAAGTTCTCGACTGGACTCTTAATGAGCACAACGGTGACTCCGGCACAGATGACAGAAACCCCAGAAAGTATGCGTCTGAGCAGGTAAAGCAAGAACTGCGCTTTTCAAACTCTGCGGCTTTTGGATTGGGAAGCAGCGAGAGCCACAGAGTTTATGAAGGGCCAAACCCCGCGCCAAGCGCTGATGCTGGATCCAGACAGATAGGGTATCAGAGGATGTTCGGGGGATATTTCGACGAGAGTTCCGACCAAGTCGGGAAAAAAGTATACTGCATCGCGGGTTATCTCGGAAGAACTGAGGTGTGGCTTGACTTCGAAACCCGATGGAAAGGGAAACTGAAGGAACACGGCATCAAGTACTTCAGAGCTTCGGAATGCGAAAATTGCACCGGCGAGTTTGCAAAATTCCGGGACAAGCCCCGCGACCTCCAGAACAAACTTGCAAAACTCAAGAAAGAGGAAAAGGAGAGGTGTAAATCAATCAAGACTGACTTCGTTACCATTGTTACCGAGAGCGAAATATCCGGTGTGGGGAGCGCGGTTCTCATCGACGATTTCAACGAGGTCGTGCGGTCGAACCGCCGCGCTGCGAACTTTTTCAAAGACGGAGCTCATTATCTTGTTTTCCAAACAGTTTCGTCGCACGTCGGCCTTGCTCTCCGGGAAGAGATCCGCACTCAGGTCAGGCTCAGGAGTGAGGGGGTTGCGTTGACCTTTGATGCCAGCAACGATAGCGGGAAAATCAAGCTGCTGATGACGATTTCCAAAGAAAGAACCCTATTGCATCAGAGTTGCTTGGTTCTCTTGATTTCGGCGATGACAAGAGGCTGTGCCAGCTCCAAGCAGCGGACAATCTTGCGTACGAGGCGCAGAAACTGGTGCTCAACAGCAGATTCGATATCCCGCGCCCGGAGAGAAAGGCCATGACACGTCTCAGGACCGGCATCTACCGGATTTCTCTGCTGCGAAAGGAAGACCTCGAAAAACTGGTGGCAGCGCAGCCGAGCGGGTAGCCGGTCAGCGTTTTCCTCGCCGTGGGCTTTCATCCATGGCACCGGCGCAATTGCCCCTCACCCCGGCCCTCTCCCCGTTTGCGGGGAGAGGGAGAACCGCGAAGCGGTGGGTGAGGGGGTCTCGTTCGGCAGGGCTGAGGCCCTGCGCTTCCCGTCCGGGCGGTTGCGCAAAAATCGCAGCCCGCGCGACGTCTGTGGTTCACGAAACTTCGATGATCGTTGATTCCAAAGTCCAAGCCCATCTTGCAAAAGCGAAGAGAAAATTGGGTTCGGCCCAGTTACTGCTGGACCACCACTCCAAACGGGGACCCATTGCTTTTGCTTATTTCGCCATGTTCCATGCCGCCACCACGATGGGTTTGGCCGAGGGTAAGACCTTCCCGCCATGCTCAGGTTGGCTCGCGGCTTTTGAGGAAGCATTTGCCAAGGCCGGAAAGATCGAGCCGAAATTTCACGCCGATTTGCTGGAAGCCTACCGGCTTCGGCGGGTTGCAGATTATGATGTAATGACGGAGATTCCTGCGGGAGTTGCCGAAGCAACTCTGAAAACGGCAACGGAATTTCTAGCCATGGCGGAAACATTCCTGGAGGGGGCAGGGAGGCAAGATTGAACACCAACACCTCAATCGATTCGAAAACTCTGCCGGTGAATGTCCACGAGGCGCTCGAAGCCATTTGCGGGCGCGGCAAAGGACGTTGCTGGTATTGCGACAAGGACCTGCCCAGCGCCCGGCGGGCCATCCGCCAGGGATGGGACGTGCAGCGGCTTCAAGATCACGCCGTGGCCAGCATCATTCTGGTGTGCCCGGATTGCAAGCAGCCGGACCAGGCCGCCAGCAGTGAAGCGGCGGAGGGCGCAAGGTATGTTGCCCAGCGCAAGAAGACGCGCCGCCCCATGGGGCATCAGCCTTTCCCCGCCCCGGCTGCAATCAAGTGAGCGGCGGGACCTTGCTGTTCCAGCCTCTGCCCGGGTCGTCATCTGCTTGAGTATGCGAACCCGTCTGCATTGTGCTGCTCGATGAGCTCGCCACAAGCCATGCCCTATCCAACGCTAACCGTCTCCCTTGAAGGTGAGATTGCAACGCTCACCTTCAACCGTCCTGACAAGCGCAACGCCATTTCACCGGAAATGATCCATGACCTGATGAGCGCGCTGGACCAGGTGGAATCCGGCGCGGCGAAGGTGCTGATCCTGACCGGCGCGGGCAAGGCATTCTCCGCCGGGATGGATCTTGCCGCCCTACGTTCCTTGGCCACGGCAACAGCGGGTGAGGAAACGGCGCGACTGGCCCAGGGCGATTCCGAGCGCATCGCCGCCATGTTCCGGCGCATCTATTGCTATCCCAAAGTGACGATTGCGGCTGTGAACGGCCCGGCCATCGCCGGCGGCTGCGGCATCGCCACGTTTTGCGACTTCACGCTGGCGGCGCCAGAGGCCAAATTTGGCTATACCGAAGTCCGCATCGGGTTCATCCCGGCGGTGGTTTCGGTTTTCCTCATTCGCCAATTGGGTGAGAAAAAAGCCCGCGACCTTCTGCTCACAGGCCGCATTGTTGATGCGGAGGAAGCGCGCGGGCTCGGCATGGTGAATGAAATTGTTCCGGCGGAGCGGCTTCTGGACCGGGCGCGGGAGCTGGCCGCACAATTGCTTGAGGTCAGCCCCACCAGCCTGATTCACACCAAGCGGTTGTTGCGGGATTTCAATCAAGCAGACCTTGACCGGGAGCTCGCAATGGCGATCCGCGCCAGCGCCGCAATCCGGAGCACGGCCGATTTCCGCGAGGGACTTACCTCATTCTTAGAAAAGCGCAAACCAGTGTGGCGGGGACAATAGGTGAAAAACGAATGTGCGCTGCCGCTGCGCTCATCGACCGAGGGAAGGAACTGGAAATGACATGCCAGCGTTCACACGCCGCCGCTTCGCAGCAAAGGAATGGTCGGCCTCTGCAAGGCGCCGCTTCATTTTCGGATGGACGGTCGCAGGTCGGACGCCTAATTTTCGTTTCCCGCTGGACACCTTTGGCCAATGTTGGCAAAATGGGTGACAGCCCGACGGACGGGGCGTGGCGCAGCCTGGTAGCGCGCTTGCCTTGGGCGCAAGAGGTCCCCGGTTCGAATCCGGGCGCCCCGACCAGGATATGGGATCCTGCTCCTTTATCAAAGAATGGCACGCCGCCATCCTTGTGCGTGCTGTTGTTTCGACCTGAAGCCACGGGCTGTAAGCCCCGGAACTACGCTCCTCCTGTCTTACCAGCGGATGCCAACGGTGATGGGAAGAATTTGCGTGGGTCGAGGTTGTGTTGCAATGTAATGGTATCGAACTTCAGTGAAGAACCTGGCCGGGCCACTGCCCAATTTATAGGTGAGGCCCGCTCCGAAGTTTCCACCCCAGCCGACTTTGGTGATTGTACCGATCGTCTGGTTGGCGGGAACAAGAGTTGGCCCAAAGTATCCAAAGAAGGGATCGAAAATATCAACCACTTCCGTTGTCGGCTGAGTAAAGTTCACAACCCGGCGGTAATACCCGCCTCCGCCAATGATATAAGCTCCAAGGCGGTGTGATGTTCGGAAGCGCACCTCGGGGTTCAAGGTGAATCCCCAGATGTGCGAATTGGCCCCCGGAACTTGGAATTCCCGGATAACGGAATTGTTGACGCCCATGCCGTCATACATGACTTGGGCCACCACGCCGAAATGGTCGTTGAAGTTATACCCACCGCCGCCGGTAAGGTTCCATCCGCTATTAAGTTTGACGTTGGTATTACTCAAGGTCGGAGTAAGACCCCCGCCGAAATCGAAATTCCACCGCCCAAAATCGGTTGTTTGCGCCTGAACGCTTACTCCAAAACTTAAAAGAACGAAACTAGCTAGAAGAACGGGTCGAAGCAGCCTCAGCATGGCTTTCCTCCACGATTGAGTCGTCCTGATCGTAGGACTAGAATTTTCCCCTTCGTTAGATTTGATGAACCTGCCGCTTCAACCGTCTCCTTGATTCCGGCGTTAATGACCGAACTAATTTTTCAACCTGATGGATTATATTTTTGGCGAAGGAATATACCTAAAAAAAGGCGGGCGATTACTGTAAATGGGGGTGGGGATCAGGATTACAAGGGGCCAGCTCAACCGGTGAAGTTATGCGATTTTCTCTGAAAACCTATGGGGGCGCAAGGGCGGACGCAAACGATATTTCCCAGTTAAGGCTGAAACTAAAACCCGCCCTCTCCCACTCGGACGGGACCATCACGCATAAGCCAAACTAAAGGGCGCCATTGCGTACCTCTTCCCAGCGTTGCGATTCCCAGGAACGCCCAACGGCGGCCAGCACCTCCGCCACGCGCAGCGCATCTACGAAACCGGGTTCACCTTGGCGGCCCTCCGCAATCGATTTCAGGAACTGGTGCGCCTCAATGGTTTTCAGGTCTTCATAGCCCAAGCTATTGCCTGCGCCGGGATTGAAGTTTGCGTGAAAGGGATGCTCCGGGCCAGTCACAATGCGGGTATAGCCCTCATGGGGGCCATTCCCATCCGGGTGGAATAGCTGAAGCTCATTCATGCGCTCGAAGTCCCAGATCAATGCGCCCTCGGTCCCATTCACCTCAAATGCCATCTGGCATTTCGGGCCATTAATCACCCGGCAAGCTTCAAGCGTTCCCTGCGCGCCATTTGCAAATTGCACCAGCAGGGCCACATAGTCTTCATTGGTCACGTCGCCCATCGGGCCGCCGGTGGCCACGCTGAAGTGGGTTCCCGCTCCCGGCGTGGCAAGCGGGCGGCGCGGGTAAAACGTGTGTTGGTTGCCCACAACGCGCCGGATGGGACCGGCCAGCATCCGGCTCATGTCTACGACGTGGGACATCAGGTCACCCAAAGTTCCCCAGCCTGCGGACTGTCGATCGAAACGCCAGGAAAGGACGCCGCTGGGGTTTGCGGCGTATCCCACAAAGAACCTGCCGCGGTAGTGAGTCACTCTGCCGAGATCCCCTTGCCGGATCAACTCCCGCGCCCATTGCACCAATGGCGCCCAGCGGTAGTTGTAGCCCACAAAAGTCAGGATGCCGGCCTGTCGCGCCCGGGCTTCACATTCTCTGGTTTCTTCGGGGCTTCTTCCCACCGGCTTCTCGCAGAAGATGTGTTTTCCCGCTTTCGCCGCCGCCTTGATGATTTCAAGATGCAGGAAATTGGGTGTGGTGATGTTCACGGCATGAACGTCCGGCGCGTTGATGACGTCCTGCCAGCGCGTGGTGTGCCGCTCAAAGCCGAAGCGTTCTTGAGCCTCCACAGCGCGCGACTCCACATCATCCGCGCAGACAACCAGGCGGGGCTTCGCACCGCAATCCCGGAAGCGGTCCGCGGCCATCAAGTAGGAACGGCTATGTACCGTGCCCATCCAACCCATGCCAATCACGCCGACACCCACCGTCAGAGCCATGCAGCGCACCTCGAACCAAAGATGCCGATTACTATACTGGACCTATGCGGCTGCGGCAATTGGGAGTGCGTGCGGGTAGCGGCACAGTTTGATGCGGCGGCGCTCTGTGTCTCCTTTGACCCGCCGCGAATGGGCGCGCCAGAAGTCGTGGAAAATTCCGGTTCGGCGTTCCCGCATCAGCGGATAGACTCCGGCCGCCGCTTTAGTGGCCAAATTGCGCCGCTACCGGGTTCGTGATTGGCTGCCGGCGAGGGATTTCTCCATGTTATACACGACGCAACAAGTCGGCGACAGTCATTCGCTGTAGCGCCGCCGACCTACTGCGTTGTGTATAGAATGAGTTCACCATGGATATGGAAGTTGAGAAGAGGATTCAATTTCTGCTGGAGAATCAGTCCCGCTTCGACGCCCGGATGGAAGCCAATTTCGCCAGGGCCGAGGAACGCTTCTCCAAATTCGAAGACCGATTTGCCAGAGCCGAGAAGCGGATGGACCGCGTTGAACGCGTGGTTGCTCAGTTGTCCGTAGCCGGACTGAGGTTCGCAATGAGATTCGGCGGGCTCAACTTGAGACCGTCCTGCAGATCAAAACTTTGGCTGAGCGCCAGGCTGAAACTGAGGACAAGCTGAACGCCTTGATCGACATCGTCGACAAGGCTGTCCGCCGAAACAATGACAGGAAGAATTAGGCGGGGCTTCCCAGGCAGCGGGGTCAATTCTCTCTTCTATTTCAAGAACGCATCCCCACCACGATCCGTGGAGTCGAGCAGCGCCCCTCAGGGCGGCATTCGATATTTCATAAAGCCCATGCCCGGCTTACGCAGGTTGCGGGCGCTCGCGGCCAGGCAGCGTGGGCGGCGCCAACTGTGGCTTCAATGTTGCCGCCGGAGCAGCCTGAGCCGGAGGAGCAGGCGGCTCCGGACGGACGGGCTCGGGCAGGGGCTTGCCTTCCACCAGCAGCCTCACTTCACTTGCGTCGAGCACTTCGCGGATGAGCAGCGCCTCCGCAATGCGCGTGAGGGCTTCCCGATTGGTGGAAAGGACTTGCCGGGCGCACTCATAGCCGGTCATTACGAAGCGTTTCACTTCCTCGTCAATCTTGATGGAAGTATCCTCACTGAAGTCGCGCTGCGTCGCGATGTCGCGGCCCAGGAAGATTTCCTGCTGATTCTTGCCGAAGGCGAGCGGCCCCAGAGCCGACATACCGAATTCGCACACCATGCGGCGAGCCATCTCCGTAGCTTGCTCAATGTCATTGCCGGCGCCCGTGGTGACATGGTTCAAGAAGAGCTCTTCGGCCACGCGCCCGCCCATCATGATGGCAAGCTGCGATTCCAGATAATCGCGCGTATAAGTGTGTTTGTCATCAACCGGGATCTGCATGGTAACGCCCAACGCCATGCCGCGCGGAATGATGGTCACTTTGTGCAGTGGATCGGCATAGGGCACCATCAATGCCACCAAAGCATGGCCGCTCTCGTGGTAAGCGGTGTTGCGCTTTTCCTCGTCGGAAAGGATCAGCGACTTGCGCGCCGCGCCCATCAGCACTTTATCCTTGGCGCTTTCAAAATCCCACATGGTGACTTGCTTGCGGTTCTCGCGCGCCGCCAACAGCGCCGCCTCATTCACCAAGTTGGCCAGATCCGCGCCCGAAAAGCCGGGAGTGCCTCGGGCCAGTACGGAAATATTCACATCTTCAGAAAGAGGAATCTTCTTGGTGTGGACCTTCAGGATGCCCTCGCGCCCGCCCACATCGGGCCGCGGCACCACCACACGGCGGTCAAAGCGGCCGGGGCGGAGCAGCGCCGGATCCAATACGTCGGGGCGGTTGCTGGCGGCAATCAGGATCACACCTTCATTCGATTCGAAGCCATCCATTTCAACCAGGAGTTGGTTAAGGGTCTGTTCGCGCTCATCGTGCCCGCCGCCCAGTCCCGCGCCACGATGCCGTCCGACCGCATCAATTTCGTCAATGAAAATGATACAAGGAGCGTTCTTTTTCCCCTGTTCGAACAGGTCGCGAACTCGTGAAGCTCCCACCCCCACGAACATCTCGACGAAGTCCGATCCGGAAATCGAGAAGAACGGAACGTTCGCTTCACCCGCGATGGCGCGGGCAAGAAGGGTTTTGCCGGTTCCGGGCGGGCCTACCAACAATACTCCCTTGGGGATGCGGCCTCCCAATTTCTGGAATTTCTGCGGCTCTTTGAGGAAGTCGATGATTTCGTGCAGTTCTTCTTTGGCCTCATCCACCCCCGCCACATCTTTGAAAGTCACCTTCTTCTGTTGGGTGTTCAGCAGCCGGGCGCGGCTCTTCCCAAAGGAGAGAGCTTTGTTGCCTCCGCTCTGCATCTGGCGCATGAAAAAGATCCAGAAGCCGACGAGGATGATGAGGGGGAGCAAGCCGTTGCCAATCCAGGAGAGCCAGGAATTGCCGGAATTGTCTTTGATGACCACGCTGACGCTCTTGTCGATTAGGTCCTTATACAGGTCCGGATAGTTGGAGGGGATCGTGGTCTTGAACTTGGAATTGTCCTTCTTCTGCCCCGTGACTTCGGAGCCCTCAATGGTCACATTCTTAACGTCGCCTTTGGACACGTCAGAGGTGAATTGGGTAAAGGTCAACTCCGCCGGGTGCTCGCCGGTATTCGACTTGACGACGGCCCATAAAAGCAGGGCTGTGGCCACCATGACCACCCAAAAAACGATGTTCTTAACTGCTGAGTTCACGAGGCCACCTCCAAAACTTCCTTTCCTCCCGTAGTATCAGACTACCCTTGATCTACTTCTTGTTAGATGCAGTCCGAGGCTGCCGGGTGCGGCGCGGCGGGTTGACGGCGGCAATGTAGGGAAGATTTTGGAATTTCCCCCCTCGTCCAAGGCCATAACCCACCAAATACCCGGATTGGGCGGCAAAACCAAGATAGTCTGCAGCCAGCCCCACCTTCTTGCGGCTGCTCTTTTCGAGAAGGGCGGCGATGCGGAGCGACCGCGGCCTCTGCATCGCAATGGAGTTATAGAGAAAATCCAAAGTTACGCCAGTTTCCAGAATTCCATCCACCAGCAACACATCCTGTCCGGCAAGTTGCTGGCGAGGCGAATAAACAATTTCCCGCAGGGGCACTCCAGACATGGAGCCATCCCGCATCCGGACTTGCAGGAAGTGGCACACCACATCAACCCGCAGGGCGCGCATCAGGTCCCCCACAAAAATAAAGCTACTTTCCAGCACCGTGACCAGATGGAGAGTGCGGCCCCGGTAGTCCCGGTTAATCTGTTTTGTCATCTTCGCCACACGGCGCCGGATGGCCTCCTGAGAAAAAAGCTTCTCCATACCCGTGGAGGGGGTTCCAGAACCTCCAGAGCTTGAAGCGAACCCATCGTGCCTCAAGTGGCGGCCCGGCGGAATACCTCCCGGCGGCTGGGCGAAAATTCCGAAATCAAACCCCGGGTTTAAAGCTGTCATAGCGGGTTTCCGGAGCCGGACAATTGCAATGGCTCCTCGATGATCGTTAAGGATTGCAAAGTGGTTGAAGTTGCTGCCACCGATGAAGGGGGAAAACTCTTCACCCAGACAATTTCTGTGCCGTCCTCGATGAGCGGCCAAAGCTTGCGCCGGGCGGCTGGAATCTTCATTTCCCGAAACAGTTCCTTCAGCTTGCGGCTTTTCCCGCGTCCCGCCGGTTGAAATGTGTCACCCTCACGCCAATTACGGAGGGTCAAATTACCTTTGAATTTCCCCATGTCGAGCCTGGAAAACCCCTCATCTCCATTATACGCTTTATCTTTACCCTTTGTTTTAGGATTTTCGGCCACTTCAAACCTGAACTTGACACCGAGAGCGGGAATTCGCACTTCGCCGGGCAAGGGTACGGAGTAACTATAAGGCGACGCAGACGGCTCCGGGAATACATGCCGGAGGCTTATCCAATCAAAATCCCGCCGGACCTCGAGTCCGCCTGATAGTAATAGACGCTTGCCACTCCCCCCAGTTACAACAAATCGAAGGATGGATTCAAATTCGACAGACGAAAGGACTGGTGTGCCGCCCAAGGCCGAAGCCGCCATCTGGCGAAGAACACGGACTTGAAAAGCACTCGGCATCTCCCGCAAGGCGCGAAGTGGGATTTTTTCCTCCCGCCCTTCGCGGATCCTCCAGGGACGGGCCTGGTCGCGGGCCTGTTGGTCAAGAAGGTCTTCGTCGCCTCTCATATGCCCGGCGAGCTGCTTCAAATGAAGGACAATCGCGGGATTGAACTCGGTTTCGAGCAGCGGTAGGAGCTTTTGGCGGATACGGTTGCGCAGAAAGCGCGGGTCCAAGTTGGATGAGTCCAAGCGGAATTCGAGCCGTCGGGAGCGAATCTCTTCTTCCACTTCTTGCCGCGTAATGTTGAGGAATGGCCGGAGAATGACTCCATCCAGCACGGAATGAATGCCGCCCAGCCCCCGCGTCCCCGCCCCGCGCAACAAGCGTAGCAAGACCGTTTCAGCCTGGTCGTTGGCGGTATGGGCCGTGGCGATTTTATCCAGCCGGCCTTGGCGAAGAAGTGAGAAAAAAAACCGGTAGCGAAGCTCGCGGGCGGTGGCCTCCAAATTGCGCTTAGACTGCCGCGCCACACGGCCCACGTCCGCTTCCGCCCGCATGAATTCAAGCTTGCTCCGCGCCGCCAACCCTCGCACAAAGGATTCGTCCTGGTTGGATTCTTCGCCGCGAAGCAAGTGATTGAAATGGACAACGCTGACGCATAAGCCTTCCTCGGCCGCAAGCTGGATCATGAAATCGAGCAGCAGAACGGAGTCCTGGCCTCCTGAAATGGCCACTCCCACGCGCTCGCCGGCGCGCAACACGCCAGCCCTGCGCATCTCAGTTGACCATCGGGAATAGAGCTTCGATTGACGGCGCATCGCCGCTCCAATGACAGTGGGTCCACTTCATCGACCTCCTGAATTGTAACACTGGCGGGTTCGAAGACGGCTATTCCGGAGAGGTAAATGCGGGGATGGGCGCGACTCTTTACATCCTTGAGCGGTGAGACGGTTCACGTCGCCGGATAGGCGCCAGGGGAGCGTGGGATCACGATATGCCCCCCGGCAGAATGGCAGTTGTAACGCGCCGGGAAATGCCGGTACTGGCATCGTTTGTTTGCTGTAACGGCGCTCTATGAGCGCCGAACCTGAATCTTCAGCGGTTTCCGGCGCTCATAGAGCGCCGCTACAGCAAATTGCGCCACCACCGAAATGCCAGCGTGATCCCATTCCCGGCAAGCTATCTACGATTCTTCATTGATACTTTATGTTGCGGGCTGTGGGCAGTGGTAGCCCGGACGGAAAGCGCGGGATTGCGTGCGCCGGCGATGGCGTTTGGAAATGGGCTTTTCGATGCCGGACTGCGGATAGGTGGAATCTGTACCCTCAAAACTAGCGAGACTTTCAGATTGCTCCTGGAACGGCATCAGCACGCTTTTTGCAAGGAGCATTAGGAGCGTCAAGATTTCCATTAGTATCCTCCTGGATTCGGGCTTTGCGTCTGCCAGCCTGACAACACTCACTATACGCCCAGGGAATGAGACAGTGGAGACAGGTGAGACAAGTGGGACAGATTTTATAAGATCTTTTGAATCAAATGGTTGAGCCCTGTCATAGGTCAAACTTGCCTGGGAAATGGCAAAAAGTGTCCCTTCTTGACACGTTTGTGATTGTATCGTTGAAGGGGAAGGATGTGAAGGGACGGGATCGCCTCCTTCTGCCTGGTACTAAAACGAACTTCATCATCGCTATCTGTCATCCGTGGCCTGAAATTAGATACGCATTTGCAAAAACGAACCGGAGCCGATCCTTTTTTTTCAATAACTTCTCCGGTTCGTTTTGTTATTTTTAACGTCTCTTATGATTTCCCTTTCGGTGACTTGGAAACCCGTGCGCCGAGGACAGCCCCAGCGGCTACCATCCGGGAGAATCTTCCCGCATGGCCAAATTTAGGGTATCCGGTCATCAGTCAAAATCTCCGATCCTTTGTTTTCATACACATTCAAGCTTCGTTCCTCCAAATTTGCGATTCAGGAGCCGAAAAGTAGAAAATCATGAGAGCTGAAAAGCCGTGGCCCTGCTGTTTACGTACCAGACAAATCAAACGCCAGGGTAGAAGCAAATATTACGCTCAGTTTCGTGTGATGTGGTGATGAAAGTGCACTGTATACAAAGTATATATTTTGCGACCTGCCGAAGCCTTGCCCGCCCCAAATCGGCCTCTATGTCGTATGAAACTGGCGGCTGGAGCGAAACCCTCGGGTCACGCGGAATTTAGCGAATAACAGGTCTCCCAAACCAATCATTTCCCGCCAGGCATCCCCACCGCCGGGATGAATTTATACAGCCCAGCAGCGTGGGGGTTCAACTTTACAGAGAAGCTGCCGTGAAGTCCTCCCTGGTTTTTCTGTTGCCAAAGGTCTCGCACCGTGCAGCACTTTGGGCCGAGGCCGATCTGCTTCTTGGAGACGGAGACCAGAGCGGATTGATCTCCTGTGTTGAACAGCGCGATATAGCGGGCGCGGCCATCCGGCGAGTTTGCTACCCAAACCACTTTGTCTCCATCGCGGAAAAGCTCATGGCCGCCGCTCGAAGCCTGATCGACGGCGATTACCTCCGGATTGGTGAGAAGCGAGAGAGTGAACGGATCCATGCTGCGCAGGTCGCCGCCCATCATCAAAGGCGAACGGAAGATGGACCAAAGCGTCATCAGCGTGATCTGTTCATCATGGGTGAGGCGCGAAGGCCGAGGCGCGTCCTTGAAGCCCCGCACACGGAGGCGGCCCAGTGGCAGCATGTCCGCATCGGGCCAATGGCCGGGGCCGCTATAACGCGCCCAATCCCGGCAAAAGTCGAACTGTTGCTTCAACTCCTTCCAGTTGTCCCACATGTCATTGGAAATCCGCCAGAGCTGTGACCAGCGCATGACGCTGGCAGCGTTCGCAAGCTGGGTGGGGCCGGGCGAAAGGCTGAGCACCATGGGGCGGCCGGTCTTGTTCATGGCCCTGCGCAAGGCCTCGATCTCCAGCCCGTGAAAGGTTTCACCCTTGGGATCGTTGGCGCGGCTCATGTCATCCGCTTTGATATAGTCCACGCCCCAACTGGCATAAAGACGGGCGATGGAATCGTAATAGGCCTGCCCGGCGGGCTTCGATACCTCGACTCCATCCATCACGTTTGACCAGGAGCAGGAGTTTTCGAGGTCCGCAACGTCCCGAGCGTGGGCGTGTGTTCCGAGAATAGGTAAGTTCTTTTCCATGGCGGCACGGGGAATGCCGCGCATGATGTGAATGCCGAACTTCAAGCCGAGCGAGTGGACGTAATCGGCAAGGGGCTTGAAGCCTTTGCCGCCTGCTGCTGAAGGGAACCGGCTGGGCGCGGGAAGCAGTCGTCCGTAGCCGTCCATCACGGCGTTAGCGCCGCTGGCCTTGGCCTCCGCCGGATCGGGAAGCGGCAGATACCAGTAGTAATCCACCACCACGTATTTCCAGCCGTAGCGCGCTAGGTGCTTGGCCACGTAAGCGGCGTTGGCCTTGAATTCGGCTTCATTCACCGCGCCGCCAAAGCTGTCATAACTGTTCCAACCCAGCGGGGGCGTGGGCGCGAGACTTGCCGCAGGCGTCGCGCCGTTTGCGCCCGGCAAAGGAGCGGCGTGGCTCCTGACCAATAAGAATGGCCGGAACTGGACGACGATCAAGCCAGAAGCAACGATCATGACAGCGGCGGCCAGTAGCTTGAAGGTTTTTCTCGAAACACGATTGAACGTGCGCATGGTTCGCTTCTCCGCAGGTGCAGCTTCGAAATCAAAGGTGGTGGGATTATATGCGAGGTTGGCAAGGCCGGCGAGTAAGATTCCAGCTTGGGGAACTATTGGTTTCCGGAACGGCCATAGAGTGAAATGCAGGTCCGGCCCTTGCCTCCCCGGCCAGTAGTGGTGCAGTTTCGCCGCTGTAGCGGCGCTCGTACCACAGAAATGCTTCACCGATCTCGGCAGCAGCAGCCGGACGGATGAGAATTGGCATCAGGGGGTGCGACTCCGAATCCGGCGGACTACGTCTTCCCAGGGAATGCCGGTCGGGCCGTCCCGATCCAGCTCGCGGGAACATTTCCTCTCCTCGACCTTAGCCGAGCGCCGCGCGCGCGGCTGGCCTTTGTGGAATGTGGCGGATTGCTTGGCCGAGCTGCTGTCGGGCAAGGTCGAGCTCATAGGTTTTCTGTAGATTCATCCAGAGATCCGGGCTAGTCCCAAAGTAGCGGGCCAGGCGCAGGGCCGTGTCGGCAGAGATGGCCCGTTTCCGCGCGATGATCTGCGAAATCCGGTTGGCCGGCACCTCGAGCTGGCGCGCCAGCTCG
>Ga0102924_1001556_pt1 | contig 26359 bp, 20 predicted proteins | sample PaiPotPPM11metaG_FD_80116 | JGI IMG/M metagenome (GOLD analysis project Ga0102924, IMG submission 80116) | Iron sulfur acid spring bacterial and archeal communities from Banff, Canada, to study Microbial Dark Matter (Phase II) - Paint Pots PPM... ... | reverse complement strand
GAATATCCCTCCCCCTTTCAGGGGGAGGGATATTCCGTGGCGCATTGTTCCAGCCTCACGCGTCGTATTCGGCGGAGACGTCCTTGCCGGTGTAGTCCTTCAGGAACGACGTCGCGATGATCGAGATGACCGCCGTGATCAGAATATAGATCGCGATCGGCGTGCCCGATTTGTAAGTGGCGAACAACGCGGTCGCGATCAGCGGCGCCGGACCGCCCGCGGTGATCGAGGCGAGCTGATAGGTGATCGATGCGCCGCTGTAACGCAATCGTGGCGTGAAGCTTTCGGCGATCAGCGCGGCCTGCGGGCCGTACTGCATATCGTGCGGGACCAGCGACAGGAACATCGCGAGGAAGATCAATGCCGACGAGCCGGTGTCGATGAGGCCGAAATAGATAAAGCCGAAGACCCCCATCGTGGCGCAGCCGATGATGTACATCTTCTTCCGCCCGATGCGGTCGGAGATATAGCCGCTGAGCGGAATGGTGATCGCCGACAGACAAACCGCCGCGAGCACGCCCAACAGCAAAAGATCGCGCGAGGCATGCAGCGTCGTGGTGCCATACGCGAAGATGAAGGCCGTGAAGATATAAAACGGGGCCTGCTCCGACGTGCGCGCCAGTAGCCCCGCCAAGATCGTGCCCGGCTGCCTGCGGCATACCTCCAAGATGGGCGCCCGCTCGATCTTGTCCTGGGCGACGAGGTTGCGGAACACCGGCGTTTCCAGGATGCGGAGCCTGATCCACAAGCCGATGCCGACCAGGATGATGCTCAGCGCGAACGGGATGCGCCAGCCCCAGGCGAGAAACGCATCACCCGACATCCGGCTGAAGGCGAGAACAGCAAGGTTGGCCAAAAACAATCCGGCGGGACCGCCGAATTGCGGCCAGGACGAGAGCAAGCCGCGCTCATTGTTGTGGCGCGCCCACTCCATCGCCAGCAGCACCGAGCCGCCCCACTCGCCGCCGACGCCAATGCCTTGCAAGAGACGCAGTACGGTCAACAGCACCGCGCCCCAAATGCCGATCACCGCGTAGCCGGGGAGGAATGCCACCAGGAAGGTCGAGACGCCCATCAGCACCAGGGTGACGATCAGCGTCGACTTGCGGCCGATCCGATCGCCGTAGTGGCCGAAGATGAAAGCGCCGATCGGGCGCGCGACGAAGCCGATGAAATAGATACCGAACGAGCTGAGCGTCGCGGTCAGCGGATCCTCGTTCGGGAAGAAGAGCTTGCCGAAAACGAGTCCGGCCATCGTGCTGTAGAGGAGAAAATCGTACCACTCGATCGTGGTGCCTACCGTCGCTGCAATGACGGCGCGGCGAAGTTCGCGAGCATGCTGATCTGGCGTGAGCGCATAGTTGACGTCGGTCACCGCTGCCATTGTGGACTCCTCCCTAGATGTGGTCATTCCTCATACAAGCGCCGTCTGCGCAGCGATTATGCGCGATCATTCCAGCTTCATTTGGTATTGCCAAGATGGCAGAATGGCCCATCGGGCCGCCTCCGGCAGCAGCCCGGGCGGCCGATGTAACCATGCAAACCATCTGCTAGCGTCACCGCACCATGGAAGCCGTGCGCCCCATCGTGACTGAAGCACCAGAGCTTGCGCCCGAGGCGCCCGGCCGCATCACGCCGATGATGGAGCAGTACATCGAGATCAAGGCGGCCAATCCGGATTGCCTGTTGTTCTACCGGATGGGCGACTTCTACGAACTGTTCTTCGACGACGCCGAAACCGCCTCGCGCGCGCTTGGTATCGTATTGACGAAACGCGGAAAACATCTCGGCCGCGACATCCCGATGTGCGGCGTGCCGATCGAGCGCGCCGACGAATACCTGCACCGGCTGATCGCGCTCGGCCATCGCGTCGCCGTGTGCGAGCAGCTCGAAGATCCCGCCGAGGCGCGCAAGCGCGGCGGCAAGAGCGTGGTGCGCCGCGACGTCGTGCGGCTGGTGACGCCCGGCACGCTGACCGAGGATTCGCTGCTCGACGCCAAGCGCAATAATTACCTGTTGGCGCTGGCGCGCTCGCGGACGTCCTCGACTGAAGATCGCTTCGCGCTGGCCTGGATCGACATATCGACCAGTGAGTTCCGCGTGGCCGAATGTGATCGTGCTTCGCTTTCCGCCGAGATCGCGCGCATCGAGCCGGGCGAGATTATCGTCGCCGACGCGCTCTACGCCGACGCCGAGCTTGCGCCCTTTCTGCGATCGCTACCGGCGCTGACGCCACTCACCCGCGACGTGTTCGACGGCGCCACGGCGGAGCGGCGTCTCTCCTCGTTCTTCGGCGTGGCGACGACGGCTTCGTTCGGCGCGTTCTCGCGCATTGAATTGACGGCGGCGGCCGCCGCCGTGACCTATGTCGAGCGCACGCAGCTCGGCAAGCGGCCGCCGTTGTCGCCGCCGGTGCGTGAAGCGGCCGGCGCAACGCTACAGATCGACCAGGCGACGCGCAGCAATCTTGAGCTGGTCCGCACGCTGTCCGGCGAGCGGCGCGGCTCGCTGCTCGCCGCCATCGACCGCAGCGTGACGGCGGCGGGCTCGCGGCTGTTAGCGCAGCGGCTCGCCGCGCCGCTGACCGATCCGGCCGAGATCGCGCACCGGCTCGACGCCATCGCCGCCTTGGTCGGCGACAGCGCCGCGCGCGCCGACCTGCGCGCGAAACTCAAAGCCGTACCCGATCTGGCGCGGGCACTGGCGCGCATCGTGGTCGGCCGCGGCGGGCCGCGCGATCTCGCCGCCATACGCGATGGCATTTTCGCCGCGGCGGAGTTTTCGGCGCGGCTGTCGGCGCTCGCCGAGGTTCCGCGCGATCTCGCACAGGCCGTTACCGGCTTGCGCCGGCCCGACGCCGCGGTCGCCACGGAGCTGGCGCAAGCGCTTGCCGACGAGCTGCCGGCATTCCGCCGCGACGGCGGCTTCGTGCGCGCGGGCTATGAGGCGGCGCTCGACGAAGCGCGCGCGCTGCGCGATGAATCGCGCCGCGTCATCGCCGCCTTGCAGGTCCGCTACGCCGAGACGACCGGCATCAAATCCCTGAAAATCCGGCACAACAATGTGCTCGGCTACTTCGTCGATGTCACCGCGCAGCATGGCGAGAAGCTTTTGGGCGCGCCGCTCAACGCAACCTTCATCCATCGCCAGACGCTCGCTGGACAGGTGCGCTTCACCACCACCGAGCTTGGCGAGCTGGAGGCGAAGATCGCCAATGCCGCCGATCGCGCGCTGGCGCTGGAGCTTGAGATTTTCGACCGCCTGGCGGCGCGCGTCACCGCCGCAAATGCGGCGATCAAGGAAGCGGCGGCGGCGCTCGCCGTGATCGACGTCGCAACGGCGCTGGCGACGCTTGCCGTCGAGCGCGATTACGTGCGTCCGGAGGTCGACGACAGTTTGAATTTCGTCATCGCGGGCGGCCGTCATCCTGTCGTCGAACAGGCGCTCGGCACCCCCTCCCTTCCCTCCCCCGCAAGCGGGGGAGGGAAGGGAGGGGGATCGTTCGTCGCCAACGATTGCGACCTGTCGCCGCCGCCCCCGCTTGCGCGGGAGGGAAGCGAGGGGGCGGGCCGTATCTGGCTCGTCACCGGCCCGAACATGGCGGGCAAATCGACCTTCCTGCGCCAGAACGCGCTGATCGCGGTGCTTGCCCAGATGGGCAGCTTCGTGCCGGCGCGCCGCGCCCATATCGGCGTGGTCGATCGGCTGTTCTCGCGCGTCGGCGCCGCCGACGATCTGGCGCGCGGGCACTCCACCTTCATGGTCGAGATGGTCGAGACCGCGGCGATCCTCAACCAGGCCGGCGAGCGGTCGCTGGTGATCCTGGACGAAATCGGCCGCGGCACGGCGACCTTCGACGGGCTGTCCATCGCCTGGGCGACCATCGAGCATCTGCACCAGAGCAACCGCTGCCGCACGCTGTTCGCCACGCATTTCCACGAAATGACCGCGCTCGCCGCCAAGCTTAAGCGCATCCACAACGCCACCATGCGGGTGAAGGAATGGCACGGCGACGTGATATTCCTGCACGAAGTCGTGCCCGGCGCCGCCGACCGCTCCTACGGCATCCAGGTGGCGAAACTTGCCGGCCTGCCGCCAAGCGTGATCGAGCGCGCCAAGCTCGTGCTCGCCCAGATCGAGGCCGAGGACCGCACTTCGCCGGCACGCCGGCTGATCGACGACCTGCCGCTGTTCGCCGCGACACGGCCCGCTCCGGCCGACATTCCGCCACGCGACGCCGCGCTCACGGCTTTGGTCGAGGCGCTGGCGGCGCTGCATCCCGACGAAATGTCGCCGCGCGACGCGCTTGAAGCGCTCTATGCGCTCAAGGCGCAGCTCGCGAAGACGAAGAAGCAATCGTAGCCCGGATCGCCCAGAGCACGCCGCTCCAGGCGATGCACACCGTAAGGCCGAGCGCAAAAGCCGGCCATACGCCGACCGGCGCGACCAGATAGTGCATGGCGAGGAAGCCAAGCCAAAGCCCGTTCAACGCGATCTGCGCATGCGCCAGCATGCTCGCCGCTGTAATTCCGCCCACGCGTAGATGCAGGATGACGATCGAGCTGCACATCACGATTGGGAATACCGCGAACATGCCGGAGGCGAACGAGCCGATGCTGTAGCTTGCCGTGGTCACGACCACGACCACGATGGCGGCTGTGATCGCCCGCAGCGGAAGGTCGTACGAGGTGCGCAGAAGTTTCACCGGCGGCCCCGAGGTGCGATAGCGCCAGCTCAGCGGCACGGTCACGCCGAACACGACGATGTTGAGCACCAGTGCGCTGAGCGGCGTCCAGTCGGCCGAGCGCAACACGGCCGCGCCGGCAAACCAAATCGCGATGGCAACGCCGAGGCTCAGTATCAATCCATGACGCTGCGCCAGCACGGTGTAGGCAACGCAGAATATCGAAACGGCGGCGGTCGCCGCGGCGCTCCCCACCGCGCTCGCCGCGATGAAGTCGGGCGGGTGCTCGACAGCGAGGATGATATAGGCGGCGCTGGCGGCGGTCGGCAGCGCGGCGATCAGCGCGCCGATGAATGGGCCGGAACGCTCGACCACAACCGAGACGATGACGACGATCGTCGCCGTCATCGCCATCTTCAGGGCGAGGTCGAGCCAGAAAATGAGGTCGGGAGACATGGAAGTGTCGCACTCTCAGTTCGTCATTGCCGGGCTTGACCCGGCAATCTCGACCGTCAGGCACAGCGTTTCAGGGATCGGGATGCGCGGGTCAAGCCCGCGCATGACGGAGAAACCGGGAGGTTAGATTCGTTTGAGGCTTACCTCGACCGGCGGTCCGCTTCGGATTGTCTGATAGACGACGCAGTAGCGTTCGGTGAGTTTGAGAAGCTGATCGAGCTTGTCTTGCGGCGCGTCGGTATCGACGTCGAAGCGCAGACGGATCTGCGCGAAGCCGACCGGCGCCTCCCTGGCGACGCCGAGCGTGCCGCGGAAATCGAGATCGCCCTCGGCCGACACCGTGCCGGACTTCAGCGGAATATCGATGGCGGTCGCGACCGCTTTGAGAGTAACGCCGGCGCAGGCGACGAGCGCCTCGAGCAGCATATCGCCCGAGCACAGTTCGAGTCCGGAGCCGCCGGTGGCGGGATGCAGGCCCGCGACCGCGAGCGCGCGCCCGGTTTCGACCTTGCAGGCGATATTGGCGTCGTCGATCGCGCCTTTGGCTTTGAGCGTGATCAAGCCGGCTGTAGGATCGGCCTTGTAGCGCTCCTTGATCGGCGCCTGCATTGCGCGCAGCCCGGCGGCGTCCATTGTAATCCCCTCAACTCGCTGTCATTGCCCGCGAAGGCGGGCAACCCAGTAAACACTGGCGTTGGTCGTGTCCACCCGGCGTTTGCAAATACTGGATCGTCCGCCTGCGCGGACGATGACAAGACTCACCACCACAACGCCGCGCCGGCCTCGGCTTTGGGCTCACCCTCGGCGCCGCTCGCGGCGCGATCGAGCGAGCGGTCGAGCGCGACCAGCACGCGGCGTTTGACGAAATCGAACGCGGCGGATTGGCGGTCGCGCGGCCGCGGCAAATCCACCTCGATCTCGTCGAAGATGCGGCCGGGACGCTGGCCCATCACCATGACACGGTCGGCGAGCACGATCGCCTCGTCGACATCATGAGTGACCAGGATCAGCGTCGGCTTGGCGTCGGTCCAAAGATCGAGCAGATGGTCCTGCAAGTCGGCGCGGGTGAAGGCATCGAGCGCCGAGAACGGCTCGTCGAGCAGCAGCAATTGCGGACGCGGCACCAGCGCGCGCGCAATCGCGACGCGCTGCGCCTGCCCGCCGGATAATTCCCGCGGCCATACGGCCGCTTTCTCGGATAGCCCGACGCGCTTGAGCGCGGTCGCGACGCGCAGCGCGCGGTCGGCTTTCGGCCGGCCACCGAGCCCGAAGCCGACATTGTCGGCGACCCTGAGCCAGGGCAGCAGCCGCGGTTCCTGAAAGATGATGCCGATCTTTTCGTGCGGCGCGGCGATCTTTTCGCCATCGAGCAGGACGGCGCCCTCACTTGGCGGATCGAGCCCGCTGATCGCGCGCAACAGCGTCGATTTCCCGCAGCCCGAGCCGCCAATCACGGCGACGATCTCGCCAAGCTCGACTTCTAGCGACACGCCGCCGAGCGCATGCACGCCATTGGGATAGGTCTTGCCGACGCGTTCGAGCACAAGCATCGCTAGATTTTCACTTGGCGCATGAACTTATCCGACCTTCCTTCGCCCGCCGAAGCGGGCTTCGCGAAGGCGGGAAACCGGCGTCCACTTTTCGGGATCATGCGCTAGTCCTGCCGCACAACATCTTCCCAGCGCAGGAACGACGCAGCGGCGAGGACGATCAGCCAATCCGTCGCCTTGCCGAGGATGGCAAACGCGACGATGGCGGCGACGATCTCCGCCGGCTTGCCGAGCTGCTGGCCGTCGAGCAACAGATAACCAAGACCTTCGGACGCGCCCATGAGCTCGGCCGCGATGACGAACATCCAGCCCAGCCCGAGGCCCGAGCGCAACGAAATTACATAGGCCGGCAGCACGGCGGGCAGCAGGATGCGGCGCACCATCTGGAAATCGGACAGCCGAAACGCGCGGCCGACTTCGACCAGCTTGCGATCGACCGATTGGATGGCGCCCATCAGCCCGAGATAGACCGGAAAGAATACGCCGGCTGCTATCAGCGTGACTTTCGAGGCTTCGAAAATGCCGAGCCAGAGAATGAACAACGGCACCCAGGCGATCGAAGGAATCGCGCGCAGCGCCTGGAAGCTCGGATCGAGCAAACGCCGCACCCAGGCCGAATATCCGGCCGCGGCGCCGAGAATCGTTGCGACGACGACGCCGATGCCGAAACCGGCAGCCACCCGCGCCAGCGTCACCAGAGTATGGCGCTGCAATTCGCCGGTGCGGGCGAGATCGACAAAGGTGGCAAAAATGACGGACGGCGGCGGCGCCAGGCGGCCGCTCGCCCATCCCATCCGCACGATGATTTCCCACGCCACAGCAAGCGTGAGCGGCACAACGAGCCCGAGCGCCGGCCGCGCCAGGCGCGTCCAGCGTTCGCCCGCCGTCCGCTGCGCGGGGGTGTCTTCGTCAGCAGCGCTTTGGGCGGCGATCGTCATGGTCACAACAGACATGGGACCAGCCGCAAAATCAATGCGCTGGAACGGAGCGTCACACCGCCACGTAGCGATCGTCGACCAGATCGTTGAGCGACTGCTTGACGTCGACACTGGGCGGGATCACGCCGGCCTGTTGCAGCGCCAGCCCCGCTTGCAGGATGGAATCGCGCTGCTGCGGCCCGACGCGGTTGAACGACAGGTCGGTGCGTTCCTTGAGCTGAATGTCGACGACTTCGCCGGGCAGCTTGGTCACATCCATGAAGGCGCGCTTCTCGTCGTCGTAATGGGCGAGACAATATTTGCGCGCTTGCTCATAGACCGCGATCACGCGCTTGGTCAGATCGGGGTAATTCTTGAGGAAGTCCTCGCTGGAATTGAGGATGCCCCAAGTATTGGCCTCCTTGTTGCGATAGAACAGCCGCGCGCCATCCTCGACCTGTGCCGCCGCCATCATCGGATCGAGGCCGGCCCAGGCATCGACGTCGCCGCGAATGAGCGCGGTCTTGCCGTCGGGATGCTGCAACAACACCTCGCTGATGTCTTTCTCCGTCAATCCAACCGACAGTAGCGCGCGCACCAGGAAGATGTGCGGATCGGTGCCGCGCGTCACCGCGACGCGCTTGCCCTTGAGATCCTCGATCTTGTTGATCGGCGTGTCCTTGCGCGTCACCAGCGCCGTCCACTCGGGCCGGGAAAAGACGTAGATCGATTTGATCGGATTGCCGTTGATGCGGCCGAGCAGCGCGGCGGAGCCGGCGGTCGAGCCGAAATCGATCGAGCCGGCGTTGAGGAATTCGAGCGCCTTGTTGGAGCCGAGCGTCTGCACCCAGCGGATGCCGATGCCGTCTTTTTCGAATGCCTTTTCCAGCAGGCCCTGCTGCTTGAGCACCATGGAGACCGGATTGTAGGTCGCCCAATCGATGCGGATTTCAGCCGGCTTACCGGCCGCGCGAGCGACGCCATACGGCAACAGGCCGGCGCCAATTGAGGTTCCCAGAAAACGACGACGTGTCAGCACGGCACCCTCCCGCGTTACTCGTTGACTCTCGCTTGTTTCATTCCTTAGGAGAGCCGCTGTAGAGCGTCAATCGAAAATAAATACTCCTGATCAGGAGTTATGGAGAATAATCATCTTCGTCGGCTAAAGACTCTCTTGCCGCGCATACGGCGGCTGCGGCAGCGCACGATGACAGAACAAAGCCGCTCCGCTATGCCGGTGGAATGATGCTGGACAGCCAACGTGCGCGCGTCGATGTCGAACTCATCGACGCGCCGGCGATCGTCGCCGATCTCAAGGCGCTCGCCGAGAGCCATGCCGGCCGCGAGCGCGAGTTGCGCACTGCCGTCGCGCAGCGGCTGAAGTCGGCGCTGACGCAGGCGCGTTCGCGCGCCGAGCAATTGCTGCTCAAGGATCGCCACGGCCGGCGCTGCGCCGAACGGCTGTGCCAGATGCAGGACGACATCATCCGCATCTTGTTCGAATTCACCGGCAGCGAGATTTATCCATCGCAGGTGCCGTCCGAAGCCGAACACATGGCGGTGGTCGCCACCGGCGGCTACGGCCGCGGCCTGCTGGCGCCGGGCTCCGACATCGATCTGCTGTTTCTGCTGCCTTACAAGCAGACCGCCTGGGGCGAGTCGGTCGCCGAGGCGCTGCTGTACTGCCTGTGGGACATGGGACTGAAAGTCGGCCACGCCACCCGTTCGGTCAGCGACTGCATCCGTCAGGCCAAGGCCGACATAACCATCCGCACGGCGTTGCTTGAATCACGCCACGTGTTCGGCGACGCAAAACTCTACGGCGAACTGACGACGCGGTTCGACAAGGAGGTGGTGCAGGGCACCGCGCCGGAATTCGTCGCCGCCAAGCTCGCCGAGCGCGAAGAGCGCCACCGCCGCGCCGGGCAATCGCGCTATCTGGTCGAGCCAAACGTCAAGGACGGCAAGGGCGGTTTGCGCGACCTGCACACATTGTTCTGGATCGCCAAATACGTCTATCGCGTGCGCGAGCCCGAGGAATTGATCAAGCGCGGCGTGTTCGACCGCGACGAATACAAGCTGTTCCGCCGCTGCGAAGACTTCCTGTGGTCGGTCCGCTGCAACATGCATTTCCTCACCGGCCGCGCCGAGGAGCGGCTGTCGTTCGACATCCAGCGCGATATTGCGGTGCGGCTCGGCTACACCGAGCATCCCGGTCTGAAGGATGTCGAGCGTTTCATGAAGCATTACTTCCTGACCGCCAAGCACGTCGGCGATCTTACTGCCATCCTCTGCGCCGGTCTCGAGGAGCGTCAGGCCAAACCGGCGCCGGTGCTCAGCCGCATGATCGCGCGCTTGCGCCCGGCGCGCAGCCCGAAAAAGCTCAGCGGGACGGATGATTTCGTCATCGATAACAACCGCATCAACATCGCGCGCGCCGATGTCTTCAAACGCGACCCGGTCAATCTGATTCGGCTGTTCTATCTGGCGCAGAAGCACAATCTCGCCATGCATCCGGAAGCAATGCGCACGGCGACGCGCTCGCTCAAGCTGATCGACAAGGGTCTGCGCGAGGACAAAGAGGCCAACCGCCTGTTCCTTGAGATTCTGACGTCGAAGAACGACGCCGAAACCGTGCTGCGCCGCATGAACGAAGCCGGCGTGCTCGGCGAGTTTGTGCGCGCCTTCGGCCGTATCGTGGCGATGATGCAGTTCAACATGTATCACCACTACACGGTCGACGAGCACCTTTTGCGCTGCATCGGCGTGCTCAACGAGATCGAAAGCGGCGAGAACAAGGAATTCACGTTCGCCAGCGAATTGATGCGGACAATCCAGCCGCAGCATCGCGCCGTGCTCTACGTCACGCTGTTCTTGCACGACATCGCCAAAGGCCGCATCGAGGACCACTCGATCGCCGGCGCGCGCATCGCGCGGCGGCTGTGCCCGCGGTTCGGCATGTCGGCGGCCGAAACCGAATTGGTCGCCTGGCTGGTCGAGGTTCACCTCGTCATGTCGACCGTAGCGCAGTCGCGCGACCTGTCCGACCGCAAGACCATCGAGAACTTCGCCGCCGTGGTGCAGTCATTGGAGCGGTTGAAGCTGCTGACCATCCTGACCACTGCCGACATTCGCGCCGTCGGTCCGGGGGTGTGGAACGGCTGGAAGGCGCAGCTCTTGCGCACGCTGTACTACGAGACCGAGCCGGTGCTGACCGGCGGCTTCTCCGAGGTCAACCGCGCCCAGCGCGTCGCCGCGGCGCAGACCGAATTCCGCGCCGAGATCAGGGATTGGCCGGCCGAAACGCTCGACGGCTATATCGCCCGGCACTACCCGGCGTACTGGCTCAAGGTCGACCTGACGCACAAGCTCGCGCACGCGCGTTTCGTGCGCGAGATCGAGACGGCCGGCAAGCGGCTTGCGACCAGCGTCAGCTTCGATGCGGCGCGCGGCGTCACCGAGCTCACGGTGTTCGCGCCCGATCATCCGTGGCTGCTGTCGATCATCGCCGGCGCCTGCGCGCTCGCCGGCGCCAATATCGTCGACGCCCAGATCTACACTACGACCGACGGGCTGGCGCTCGACACCATCTCGGTCACGCGCGAGTTCGAGCGCGACGAGGACGAGGCGCGGCGCGCGGCGCGCATCGGCGATGCGATCGAAAAGGCGGTGCGCGGCGAGCTCAAGCTGCCCGACGTGGTGGCCAAGCGCGCGACGCCGAAGGGCCGGCTCAAGGCCTTCGCCATCGAGCCCGAGGTGACCATCAACAACCAATGGTCCAATCGCTATACCGTGGTCGAGGTCACCGGCCTCGATCGCCCCGGTCTGCTCTACGAGCTGACCACGACGCTGTCCAAGCTCAATCTCAATATCGCCTCGGCGCATGTCGCAACCTTCGGCGAGCGGGTGGTCGATGTGTTCTACGTCACCGATCTCACCGGCGCGCAGGTTTCGACGCCGACGCGCCAGACCGCGATCAAGCGCCCGCTGCTGGCGCTGTTCACGGCGCAAAGCGAGACCAAGCCGGCGAAAGAGGCAGCGGTGGGGTGATCTCTTTCGCCCCGCTCGCTCCTCCTTCTCCCCGCGTGCGGGGAGAGGTGGAGGCAGTAACCGCCCCTTAAACCCCCTAAATTACGGTGATCTCAGCGCGTTTTCGGCGCTGGGGACGGGACATGGCGTGGGGTCAGACCGGCAGGAAGCGCGCTCCAGGCGACGGTACGCTCGATGTCCGGCTGCGCCCGACGGACCGCATCGGCGGCCCGGCAAGGAGCCGCAGCGAATCCGGCCGCTCCCGCCGTGACGGCGACGCGCCGCCGAAAAAACCGCGCAAGCGGCGCGGCGGCGGACGCCGCTCCGGCGCCGGCCGCGTCATCTATTGGAGCGCCGTTCTCGCACTGTGGGCGGTGATTGCCGCGATCGGCACGCTCATTTGGATCGGCATCCATCTGCCGCCGATCCAGTCGCTGGAAATTCCCAAGCGCCCGCCCTCGGTGCTGATTCTCGGCGCCAACGGCGCGACGCTGGCGACGCGTGGCGACATGGGCGGCGCCGAAGTGCCGCTGCGCGAATTGCCGGATTACGTGCCGAAGGCCTTCGTCGCCATCGAGGACCGCCGGTTCTATTCGCATCACGGCGTCGATCCGCGGGGCATCTTGCGCGCCGGCATCGCCGACGTGCTGCATCGCGGCGCGTCGCAGGGCGGCTCGACCATCACGCAGCAGCTCGCCAAGAACCTGTTCTTGACGCAGGAGCGCACCGTGTCGCGCAAGCTTCAGGAAGTGGCGCTGGCGCTGTGGCTCGAGCACAAGTTCTCGAAGGCGCAAATCCTCGAGCTTTATCTCAACCGGGTTTATTTCGGCTCCGGCGCCTACGGCATCGAAGCCGCCGCGCAACGCTATTTCGGCAAATCGGCGCGGCAGCTGACGCTGCCCGAAGCCGCGATGCTCGCCGGCCTCGTGCAATCGCCGTCGCGGCTGGCGCCGAACCGCAATCCCGACGGCGCCGAGCGCCGCGCCGGCCTGGTGCTTGCCGCCATGGCGGACCAGAACATGATCGGCGACGACGCCGCCAAGCGCGGGCTGATCAATCCGGCGCGCGCGATAAAGCCGAGCGGAGGCGGATCGGTCAACTATGTCGCCGACTGGGTCATGGACGCGGTCGACGACCTGATCGGCCATGTCGATCAGGACATCGTGGTCGAGACCTCGATCGATCCCGCATTGCAGGCGGCGGCTGAGCAATCGCTCGACGATGTCTTGGCGCAGAAGGGCGACAAGCTGAACATCGGCCAAGGTGCGATGGTCGCCATGACGCCGGACGGCGTCGTGCGGGCGTTGGTCGGCGGCAGGAATTATGCCGAGAGCCAATTCAATCGCGCCATCGACGCCAAGCGCCAGCCCGGCTCGGCGTTCAAGCCGTTCGTCTATCTTACCGCGCTCGAACGCGGGCTGACGCCCGACACGGTGCGCGAGGATGCGCCGATTTCCGTCAAGGGCTGGAAGCCGGAAAATTACGAGCGTGAATATCTCGGCCCGGTGACGCTGACCCAGGCGCTCGCCAATTCGCTCAACACCGTTTCGGTGCGCCTGACGCTGGAAGTCGGCCCGTCCGCGGTGGCGCGTACCGCATATCGGCTCGGCATTGAATCCAAGCTCGAGCCGAACGCCTCGATCGCGCTCGGCACGTCCGAAGTCTCCGTGCTGGAAATGGTCTCGGCGTACGCCACGTTCGCCAATGGCGGACTTGCCGTCGCGCCACACGTCGTCGAACGCGTGCGCAACGCCGACGGTCAGACGCTTTACTCGCGCTCGGCGCAAACACTGGGCCGCATCGTCGATGCTCGTTACGTGGCGATGATGAACACCATGATGCACGAGACGCTGGTCAGCGGCACCGCGCGCCATGCCGACCTGCCCGGCTGGCAGGCCGCCGGCAAGACCGGAACCACCGAGAATTTTCGCGACGCCTGGTTCATCGGCTACACCTCCCGCCTCGTCACTGGCGTCTGGCTCGGCAATGACGACAACTCGCCGACCAAAAAGGCGGTCGGCGGCGGCCTGCCGGTCGAAATCTGGAGCCGGTTCATGAAGGCCGCCCATCAGGGTGTCGCGCCCTCAGGCCTGCCGGGGCTCGCCGGCCCAGGCTGGCTGAGCGCCGCGCCGCAAATTCCGCAAAGCTCGGAGGGCGCCGCCTCCGGCGCCGCGGCCGAACGCGGCCAATCCGGCAACGGCAGAGGCGGCGGCCTCGATTCCTGGCTGCTCGATAAGCTTTTCGGCCGGCATTGAAATGACTCCGCGTCCGGCCGGCCTTTCGGTTGATCGCCTATTGCGACTTGGTTAGATTGCCTAGGCTGGGCTCACGGGTTGACGCCTCACTACAAAAATTTTCAGTCTATGACATTCGTAGTTCAAGCGGGCGGGGAGCTGGGCAGCGCTAGGCCTCGCGGGGAGGCATGGCTTCCGGCAAGCGTGTCCTATCGGCCGCCGGCGCCGGTGCCGCAGCCAAAACCGCTTGGCATCCTTCGCCTGTTCTCCACATTGAAGCGAAACCCGCTCGAATGCTGGGCGCGCGAGCATTTTGAAAAGCCAATCGTGGTCGGCGGCTTGCCGTTCAAGCATGTCCTGCTGGTTCATGAGCCACGCGCCATCCGTCACGTGCTGCTCGACAACGCGGTCAACTATCAGAAGGACACGATTCAACGCCGGGTGCTGTCGGCCGGGCTGGGCGACGGGCTGCTCAGCGCCGAGAGCGAGCAATGGCGCACCCAGCGCCGCATCGTTGCGCCGGTGTTCGCGCGCAAAACCATCATGGACTTCGCGCCGGCCATGATGGATGCCGCCGAAGCGCTGGCCGAGCGCTGGCGCCGCAAGGACGGCGCGACCGTCGATATTGCCGTGGAAGCATCGCGGCTGACGCTCGACGTGCTCGAGCGCACGATCTTTTCCGACGGCTTCGGCCGCGAGGCCGAAGAGATTCGCGACGCGATGGCCGTCTATTTCAACACCATCGGCAAGATTGATCCGCTCGACCTGCTCGGGCTGCCGCCTGCAGTGCCGCGGATATCGCACTTACGCGTGCGCTCAACGCTGCGCTTCTTCGAAACGGCAATCGACGAGATCATCGCCGCGCGGCGGCAGCGCATAAATGGACATTCCGGCGATGGCGCCGGCGATATTCTCACCCTGCTGCTTGGCGCGCTCGATCCCGATACCGGCAAGCGCATGAGCGAGGCGGAGGTGCGCTCGAACATTCTCACCTTCATCGCGGCGGGACACGAGACGACGGCGAACACCATCACCTGGTCGCTGTTTTTGCTGTCGCAATCGCGGGAATGGCGCGAGCGCGTCGAAGCCGAGGCGCGGCGCGAGCTTGGCGGTCCGGTTGTCGGGCTCGCCGACCGGCTCGTTGAGACGCGCGCCGTGATCGACGAAGCGATCCGGCTTTACCCGCCGATTGCCGCGATCAGCCGCGTCGCGATGGGCGAAGACGAACTGGGCGGCGAGCGCGTCAAGCGCGGCACGATGATCGTGATCGCGCCCTATGTGCTGCATCGACATCAGCTCTATTGGCGCGATCCGGACGTTTTCAATCCCAGCCGCTTTCTCGGCAAGGCGAAGAACGAGATCGATCGTTTCACCTATATCCCGTTCGGCGCCGGCGCGCGGACCTGCATCGGCTCGGCCTTCGCGCTGCAAGAGGCGACGCTCATCCTCGCCACCATCATGAAGAACTTCGACTTGCAGCTCGCGCCGAAGAAAAAAGTCTGGCCGCTGTTGCGTGTCACGTTGCGGCCGGCCGACGGGCTGCCGATGACGATCCGGCGCAAAGCCGCGTGCTGATGACGCCCGCCGTGCGCTATTTCAGAATCTCCAGCGTCAGCGGCTTGAGCCGGAAGTTATTGCAAGAATTTAACAGGATCGGGCAGTTGGAGATGGCGACGATCTGCGGCAGCAACGCGCGCATCACCATGTAATCGCCAGGCTTGCCCTTGGGCGGCCGGATCTCCCACACGCCGTTTTCGTCGTAAGCCACGGTCATAAACACGTTGAAGCAGGCATCGATATTGAAGCTCCAGCGGTCCATGCCGTAGCCGCGAATCGCCATTTCAAGATTGGACTGACAGTTCGGGGCGCCCTCGCCGGCCTTGCCGTACCGCGCGATGTTCAGGTGCTCGCTGCAATAACCGCCGCCACAATAGTTCTCGCCGGTAAGATCCTCTTCGATCCGCCACATCTCGCGGCTGCGATTACTGTACAGCACATGCGGGGCCGTCAGCTTCCAATTCAGGTTGACAGCGCGGCTTGAATGCATCGACAGCAGTTCACGAACGTCGTCTCTGTTGAACGATATCAGGTCGGCGACCTGCTCTCCCTCGGGTTGCGTGAGCTTAAGCTTGTCGCCCGCCTCGATCTCAAAGCTGATGCCGGCAGCCGGGGCGAGGGTGACTGGCTGACCCGGATGAAGCACGGCGGTTGCGCTAGTCATGATGCGGGACTTCCTGGATCGGAATGGGTTGATCCGCCCGAGCCGCTAGATCGCGCGCAAATCGTGGTTCTTCAGCGGCAGTGAGCGGATGCGCTTGCCGGTTGCGGCGAAGATCGCGTTGCATACAGCCGGCGCCACCGGTGGCACCGGCGGCTCGCCGACGCCACCCCAGAAATCGCCGCTCGGCACTATGACACTCACGACCTCCGGCGCCTCGGCGAGCCGAACCATTTCATAGTCGTGGAAGTTCGATTGCTCGGCGGCGCCGTCCTTGATGGTGATCTCGCCATAGAGCGCCGCGGTCAGTGCATAGACGATGCCGCCCTGCATCTGCATCTCAACCGAGCGCGGATTGACGACATGGCCGCAGTCGATCGCCGACACCACCCGATGCACGCGAACGCGGCCATCGGTGACGGACACCTCGGCCACCTGCGCGCAAAAGCTGTCGCAGGCCGCGTTGAGCGCGATGCCGCGGAACACACCGGGGGGAAGCGGCGAATCCCAGCCGGCTCTATGCGCCGCCGCGTCAAGCACGGCGAGATTTTTCGGGCTGTTGCGCGCCAATCGCCGCCGGTAGAGATACGGATCGATTCCCGCCGCGTGCGCCAGCTCGTCGATGAAACATTCCCGATAGAACGCATTCTGCGTGTAGTTGATGCCGCGCCAGGCGCCGAGCGGCACAGAAGTGGCTCGCATCGCGACATCGACGAGATAATTCGGCAAGTCGTACGGCATTTCCTCGGCAAGTCCGCTGACGAAGCTGCGGTCGATGACGCCCGCACCAAGCTCCGGCACCAGCGACGCCACAAATGACGGGCCGGCGAGACGGATGGTCAGCGCGTCCGGCATGCCGTCGGCATCGAGAGCGGCGACGAGCCGCGCCATCCCGAACGGCCGGTACAGATCGTGCGCAATGTCCTGCTCGCGGGACCACACCATCTTGACCGGCTGCTCGACCTCTTTCGCGATCAGCACAGCCTGGCCGACGAACTCCTGAACCGCATTGCGGCGGCCGAAGCCGCCACCGAGCATCATGGGATGAACCACGACTTTGTCGTTGCTGACGCCGGCAGCGACCGCGGCGGTGACCAGCGTCGTCATGGCGTCCTGGGTCGGCGCCCAGATCTCGACCCGGCCGGCCGTGACATGCGCGGTGCAGGTCTGCGGCTCCATGGTCGCATGGGCCAGAAACGGCACCATATATTCCGCTTCGATGCGGCGCGGCGCGCGCGCCAGCGCCGCGGCAGCGTCGCCGTCGACGCGCCCGACCTGGGCCGATGGCGCATAAAGTCCTTCGCGCACAAACTCAGCAATGGATTTGCTCGACACCGTGCGATTGTCGCGGTCGTCCCATTCAACTTGCAGCGCCTCGGCGGCGCGCTTGGCCTGCCACCAGGACTCGGCTATCACCGCGACCATGTCCGGCAGCCGCACGATGCGGCGCACGCCTTTCATTGCGGCGATCGAATTCTCATCGACCGACTTCACCGAACCCTGAAACACCGGAGAGTGCACGACGGCGGCGTACAGCATGTCCGGCAATCGCACGTCGATCGCGTAGACAGACTGTCCAGTGACCTTCTCCGGCACATCAAGGCGCTGCTGCGGCGTGCCGGCGAGCCGCCACCGGCTTGGGTCTTTCAGTTCAACCTCGGCCGGCGGCTCGATCCCGGCGGCGTCATCGGCGACCGCGCCGAACGTCAGCGTGCGGCCGCTCGCCTGGTGCGTGATGACGCTGTTTTGCGCGACGCATTGCGACGGCGACACGTTCCATCGCGCCGCTGCAGCGGCGATCAGCATCTGCCGCGCCGTGGCGCCGGCGCGGCGTAGATAAAGCTGCGAGGACGCGACCGAGCGGCTGGCGCCGGTCGACATGTCGCCCCAAATGCGGCCGCGGCGTAAATTCTCGTTCGGCGAGACGAATTCGGCGCGGACCTTCGCCCAATCGCATTCGAGCTCTTCGGCAACCAGCATGGCGAGCGCGGTCATGGCGCCCTGGCCCATCTCGGCGTGCGCGGTGCGCACCGTTACCGTGTCGTCCGGGGCGATCACCACCCAGCAATTGATTTCATGGACGGGCTCGGCGGCGCGCGCCCTGTCAGACGCCAGCGGAACGGCAAAGCCAAGCGCCAGGCCGCCGCCTGCGGCGCCGGCGCCGACAAGAAACGAACGGCGGTCAATTTCGCCGCCAGCCGCCATAAACTGCCCCTGTGGTTCGGGAAAAGGATGCCAGATCTTGCCGTTGCGTACAGCGCAAATATTCAGCGCCCGGCTATGATAGGGCACGCCCGAAAGCGTCGTGTATCACAATCCGGAGATTTAGTCATGGAACAGCAAAACCGCGGCCTCGACCAGCGCATCAGGGCTATAGAAGACCGGCTTGAAATCTACAATCTGATCGCCAGCCATCCGCCCAGCGCCGATACCGGCGCCGACTATTATGCCGAAGCCACCTACACCGAGGACGGCGTGTTCGACCGCGGTCCCGGCCTCGCCGGCGCCACCGGCAACAAGGCGCTCGGGGCGCTGCTCAAGAGCGACGGCCATCAGGCCGCCATCGCCGGCGGGCTGGCGCACTTTACCGGGTTACCATACATCGCGCTCGACGGCGATCAGGCCATCGTAACATCATACCTGCAAATCCTGACGCCGAATAAATCCGGCGAAGCGGTCGAAGTGCCCAACCACGGCGCCTCGCGCGGCTATCACATCCACCGCGTCGTCACCAATCGCTGGGAGCTGGTTCGCACCGCGTCAGGCTGGAAGATCAAACGGCGCACCATCCGCCTCGTCGACGGCTCGGAGCCGTCGCGCGAAATCTTGCGCGGGGCGTTGAAGGCCTATGCGAAGACGGCCTGACTTCAAGCCCGGACCAGCTTGTCCTCGAACCAGTTCCACATGGTCGCGGTGCCGAGCGAGAGGTAGTCGCGCTGGCAGTGCTGCGCGCCGCCCTCCTCGGCCGTGAACACGCGCAATGTCTTGTCGGCGGAGCCGGACGCCTCGTACAGCGCCTGCGCGTCTTGCAGCGGGATCTGCTCGTCGTCCTCGCCGTGCACCACCAAAAACGGGCAGCGCATCTTCTGCACCACGCCGTCGAGCCGGAACGGTTCGAGCTTCTTCAACGCGGCGTCGAGCGTATCGACGCCGAGGATCCACATGATGTGATGGCCGGGCACCGACATCGACGCCTTGAAGCCGGCATCGATGCGCTTCTTCCAGGTGCCGTAATAGTCCCAGATCGCGCCCCAGGCGATGCAGGCGGCAAAGCGCTGATCGAGCGCGGCGCAGCGCGGCGCGTAATAGCCGCCGAGGCTGATGGCGACGATGCCGATGCGCTTGGCGTCGACGTCGCCGCGCGTCTCCAGATAATCGATGCAGGCGCTGCCGGCCTTTTCGTAGTCGTGGCGCAGCGGCATGCCGCGAAAGCGAATCGCTTCGCCGGTGCCGGGACCGTCCATGACCAGCACCGCAATGCCGCGCCGGACCAGATCGGGCACGCCGCGCAGAAACTGGATTTCCTTGGTGATGTCGAGGCCGTCGAAAAACACCACGCACGGCGGCCGCCCCCTCCCTTCCCTCCCCCGCGGGCGGGGGAGGGAAGGGAGGGGGTGCGCCGGCACGAAATAGCCCGGCAGCCTGTTGCCTTCGAACGGCACATCGACGATCTCGATCTTGGTGCCCGAAAGCGCGACGAAGCGATGAAAGCACTCGATCGCCTTGCGATAGGCGTCGAGTGCGCGCGCATCCTTCGGCGTGCGGAAGCGCTCGCCCATCTGATAATAATGACAGGCGCGCAGATAGAACGGCGCCGCCGACACCGGGTGCGCGGCGCTAAATGTCTCGGCGTGACCACGCACCGTATCGGCAACACGCACGCAGGCGCCGAACCAAGCCTCATCGTCCTCGCCGCTTTTGCCTTCGAGCAGGCGGCCGATCTGGTGCAACTCGCTGATGTCGACGCCACCGAACGGCGCGGTGCCCAGCATATTCACGAATGCCGCCGACCAGCGGTAATTGCCGGGAAAGTACATGAAATATTTCGGCCTGGTGGACATGGCGGCTTCCTCCACACACGACAACCCTGGCCGTCATGGCCGGGCTTGTCCCGGCCATCCCGATTAGGACGGATTGTGCCCAATACAGCGAGATGCCCGGCACAAGGCCGGGCATGACACTGGCCTACACATCCCACTTAGGCGCGCGGCCGGCAGGATTGGCAGTGCGGCCGTCCGGGCGCGCCAGCGCCTTGATCCGCGCCATCTCGTCGTCGCTGAGCTCGAAATCGAACACATCGATGTTTTGCGCGATGCGCGCTGCGTTCGACGATCGCGGAATCGCGGCGATGATTTTTTGCTGCATCAGCCAGCGCAGCGCCACGTGCGCAACCGTCTTGCCTTTGCGCCGCGCGATATCTGCCAGCACCGGATCGCCGATGAGGCGGCCGCGCGCCAGCGGACAATACGCGGTGAGCACCAGCCCGCGCTTGTGGCAGGCTTCGATCACCCTGGTCTGGTCGAGATACGGGTGACATTCGGCTTGCAGCGTCACCAGCGGCTCAGGGCAGAATTTGATCGCCTCGTCGAGCATCGCGATGTTGAAATTGGCGACGCCGATGTGACGCGCAAGCCCTTGCCGCTTTGCTTTGGCGAGCGCGGCCATTGTCTCCGCAAGCGGGGTGTTCTTCTCCGGCCAATGCACCAGCAGCAGATCGACGTAATCGACGCCGAGTTTTTCCAGGCTTTCATCAACCGAGCGGGCGAAATCATCGGCGTGCAGATATTCGTGCGATACCTTGGTGCAGAGGAAAATCTCCTGGCGCGGCACGCCGGAAGCGCGAATGCCTTCGCCGACGGCGCGCTCGGTGCGGTATTTCCAGGCGGTATCGATATGCCGGTAACCTGCCTTCAGCGCGATAGCGATATGCTCGGCGCGCACGTCGCCCATGCCGGACGTGCCGAAACCGATGGCGGGAATTTCGGCGCCGTGCGCCGGAAGTTTGGGAGCAAAGGGCATCGCGGGTGCAGACAGGGCTACCGATAAACCGCGCGACTTTCAATAAGCGGGTGGCCGGACCTTTATGGCCCGGCGAGGTCGCGCAGGAGTTTCAGCGACTCATCGGCGAGCTTGCGCGTCAATTCGGCGGCTGGAATAGCTCGACTGAGGGAAGCGGCTTGGCCGGCCCACAACGGCGAGAAATCGCCCGAGCCTTGCGCCTCGGCTTTGGCGCGAAGCGGAGCGAGCGCGCCGGCGCTGAGCGGAAACTCCGGCGGCACGTTCGACAACGGCCCGATTTCGCGCATGAGACGATTCATGACGCCGCGCGCCGGGCGGCCGGTCATCAGATTGGTCACAGCAGTGCTGTCGTCGCGGGCTTCTCCAAGCGCCTTGCGATATACCGCTGAGATTTTCGACTCCGGGCAAAATAAATATGCGGTGCCGATCTGCACTCCGGCAGCGCCGAGCGCAATGGCGGCGGCGATGCCGCGCTTATCGGCAACGGCGCCCGCGGCAACAACGGGAACCTTCACCGCATCGACGATCTGCGGAATAAGCGCAAACGTGCCGACTTGACTGGCGACTGTCTCGGTCAAGAACATGCCGCGATGTCCACCCGCTTCCTGGCCTTGGGCGATGATGGCGTCGACGCCGTGTTGCTCGAGCCACACGGCCTCCGCCGTGGTCGTCGCCGAGCTCATCACCACGCATCCTGCCGCCTTGACCCTGTCGAGTAACGTTTGCTCCGGCAAACCGAAGTGGAAGCTCACGACTTCCGGCTGCAACTCCTCCACCACCGCGCATAGCGCGGCATCGAATGACGCACGATTGCTCGTGGGAACCGGCGCCGCCGGATCGATCGCCAATTCACGGTAATAGGGCGCGAGCCGCTCGCGCCACGCGGTTTCGCGCGCGTTGTTGGGAACCGGCGGGGTATGACAGAAGAAGTTGAGATTGATCGGGTTGCGCGTTCGGCCGTGAATTTTATCGACTTGCTCGCGAACTTGAGCGGGGCCGAACATGGCGCACGGCAGCGAGCCGAGGCCGCCCGCGCCGGAAACGGCGGCAACCAGTTCCCAGTCCACGGAGCCAGCCATCGGCGCCTGAATGATCGGGATTGCAATCTTGAATAACTCGATGAGACGACGATCCGGCCACATCGCTTACCCGCGCTTGAGCAGCGCCTTCTTCAGCCCCTCCGTGGGCTTGAGGAAAAACACCAGCATGGTGCAGCCATGCGGCGCCGTCGGCGCGTGGCGGCTGCCCTTGGCGCGGATGACGAAATTGCCCGCCGTGCATTCGCCTTCGTCGTCGACCAGCGAGCCTTCGAGGACGAAGGTCTGTTCCAGATCCTCGTGCACATGCGCCGGAATGCCGGAGCCGGGCTCCAGCTTCGACAGAATGGTCAGCATGCCGCTTTGCGGATCGTGATAGATCACCTTCATCTTGTTGCCCGGCGCGGTCTCGATCCAAGGCACCTCTTCGGTGTCGATGAAGCGTGACGCCAGCGCGGCGAGCGATGCTGCTTCAGCCATGGGTTCCTCCAACATTCCCCTATGGCGTCAGCCTACGCGGCGGCGGCGCGCCGGTCCACCATCGAAATGAAATGATCCGATCGTCGATACGTTGCCTGTTGCCGATCGCGATGCTGGCAGCGGGTGTGCCGAACGCATTTCCCGACGAGGAGAAATAAACCGCCAATGGCGCTCTAGCAGTTTGCGGAAAAACCGAGAAGTTGAGCCATTGTTCTGTGACGTGAGGGTCGGTGGCCGTGGCGAGAATCCGATTATTGTTGGCGCTTTGGATGCTTCGATTGGCCGCGTAGCTAGGCCGCGACCAGTTTCGGGATGCGGATCAGATTGTAGGCGATCAGGTTGAGCAGGAAATCGGCAGCGACGGCGGCGATACCTCGATGTTTGGTCTTGCGCATCGTGCCGTGCTGCTTGCCCCAGCCGAAGATGCATTCGGTCATCGCCCGGCACGATTGCGATATGGCGTAGCCGTCGTGCCGCGTGGTGCGTCCGTCGATGGCGCTGCAGCGACGCCTGGCGGTTGCGGTGATGCTGTCGTTCTGCGTCACATGCGGCGTGACATTGATGGCGCGCAGATTGGCCACATGATCGGCCGTGTCATAGGCCTTGTCTTCGCCCACCGTGATGCGGCCGGCCGGCCGCCTTGGCTTTGGTCTTGAGCATGATCTCCGAAGCGCGGCGCTCGGCAGTGCCGGTCGCCAGCGTGACCATGCCGGCCACCGCCAGCCCATGCCGGTTCTCCATGGTGGCATGGCCCATATAGCAGAGCTTCGCTTCGCGCCCGGCGGTCTTGCGGTAAAGACGGCTGTCAGGATCGCCGGTGCTGGCATGGGTATCGTTCTTGCGATGCTGTCCGTGGAAGTTGGCGCCGCCGTCTTTGTCGCCGCTGCCGTCCTTGGGGCGGAAACTCTTGTGCGAGGCCCACGCCTCGATCAGCGTTCCGTCCACCGAAAAATGCTCGTCCGACAACAGCGGTTTGACCTGCGGATGGTTCAGAACCTTGGTCATGAACTTGGCAAACACCTCGCCGTCCACAAATGCGTCAATCACCCGAACTGGCGCACCCGCCGCCACATAGTCCTCGATCGCCGCCGGCAGCAGCGCCGCCTGACCACGATCCTCGCCATGAACGTAGCTCATGAAAAAGGCCGCATCATTGTCGATGCGGCCCTTATTAGCTGACTCGCTCAGTTCTCACACAGCCTGTATGGCGAGAGTTTTTCCGCAGACTGCTAGGTTATATCGATCTGGAGCAAAGAACCTTGCAGCCCCTCGACAACCCCTTCGGCCCAAGGTTGTCACCCATGTCTTAGGTACGTTCTGTTACCTGTGTCTCCGGGCGGGACAAAGCGTGGGTTGGAGCGGGCGATGGGAATCGAACCCACGACACTCAGCTTGGGAAGCTGATGTTCTGCCACTGAACTACGCCCGCGCTCGCTTTCAGCATAGCCAAGCGCGGCGGCGTGGGGCAAGGGCGGGCGTGGCTTGGATGGGTTGAACGATGTGAAACCCATCGCGTCGGTGGCCTTGTCATGTCAGAAAGGTGATGGGTTTCGCTGCGCTCAACCCATCCTTGAGAGCTGAGATTCTCGGAAGCCTCTTGACGCCGCATATTGTCTGCGCCTAGGCGTAAAGCCTTTCAGAGCCATTCTTTTCCAAATAAGAGTATCCAATGTCTGTATATTTCGATTTGCATCATGATCGTTAGAGCATGTTGAGCGCCAATGGCGCAACCTGGATTGTTGCCAACTCCTGCGGAACTATCGAGGGCTTCCCGACGCTCTCGCAAGACGGCGGCACATTTGGCGAGTTGAGCGCCGCAATCGATAGGTTGCAGGAGGATTTGGAGGACGCACGGAGACAGGGGAAAGCCTTGTTGGCCTCACTCAACAAAGAGAGGGCTTCGCGACATGCACATGGTCGCGACATATTAGGATGACCTGTTGGTGCCAATGCTGAGTTGGGCGCTAATTTTTTCCGGGCCAACACCGGAAAACTTCGTGTACCTAATCGACGGATGGCCCGACTACATCAATGCTTTGCCAGCGAACAGATTTGCATGGTTGCGGCAGACGCGGCCAATACTGCCTTTTCAATGGGAAATTCCGAACGGCACGCCGCATGTGAGTACAGGCCGCCAGTGCCAAAATGAAAAGCGGGCCGCCGGCGAATGTGTTTGTTTGATCGGGTCTGAAACTTCTATTCTTTTTGTCAAAAATAAAGGTCGAGTCGGCAGAAAAGAATGGCGGATTACGCTTCGCTACGAGCTGACCCGTCATGCCCGGCCTCGTGCCGGGCATCCCGATGTCGATGGCACTGCCGTGCATTTTTGATCGAGATGGCCGGGACAAGCCCGGCCATGAAGAGCTATTCCGCGGCGATGGCGTGAGCCGCCGGCGTGGCGATGTCGGCGAGGCACTTCGACAGCGCTTCGCCTTCCGGGTCGAGCAGCGCCGCGGTGCGGGCGCTGGCGATGGCATCGGCGGCGTGGCGGACCGCGATCTGGCCGGCGAGCGCCGGCTCGATCACCTGCGACACGATCTGCCGGTAATTATCGCTGCCGCGTTTGTGGGTGTCGCCATAACCTTTGATGAGGCGGGCGCACTCGGCGATTTCGATTGCCAACTCGGCGGACAGCGGCGCCGCGCGCGCGATCAGGCGCAGCCAGCTTTCGATCGCGCGCTGCTCTTGCTGGAAGCGCCAAGTCCGCGGCCGCAAACGGCGCAGCTTGGCGAGGATGTAAAACCGCGCGAAGCCGGAGATCGACGCGGTGTTGACTTCCATGCCCCAGTGCGCGCGGGCGAGACCGGCGTGCCGTTCGGCGAGCGCGAGAATGCGCTTCGCCAGCCACGGCGGCAGCACCGAGCAGAATTCCTCGACGCCGGGCTTGAGAAATTCCGTGACCGCGAACGGCTGGTCCGGCTTGACGCCCATCTGCGTCGCGATGCGCGCGAACCGCGCCGGATCGATCTTGGCCTGCGCGACGCGGATCACATCTTCGTACGACATGCGCACGGCAAGATGCCGCGCGGTTTCGGCAAGGAGCCGCCCATCCGCCGACGCTTTTTTGTCGGCATCACAAATTGCAGCGAGCCGATCGAGGTAGCGCCGCGCATAGGCTAGGTCCTGATAGGCGGCGAGCCGGCGCACGCCTTCGGTCATGAAGCCGCGCGCCGCCTCGGGCATGCTTGCGATCTCGCGTTCCAGACCGGCGAGCAATGCGGCAGGCGCGAGGTGCCGCTTGTGCGGTTCGGAGCGCATATGCGCGCCGGCGCGCGCGGCATCGAAGCCGGCGCGGAAGCCGCGCAGATTGGCCTCGACCGCCTTGCCGTCGCCGCGGATCGCCGCCTCGAAGGCATCCGGCGGTATTGGCAGCGCGCCGGCGCCGGCGATGGCGCCGAGCATCACGGCGCTGATCATGGCGCCGCTTTGCCGCGCGATCGCTTCGAGATCGAGCAGCAGCGTTTTTTGCGAATTGTTCTCGACCGATTGCAACAGCCGCTGCTGATCGTAGCGGCCGTCGCCCATCGCCATCTTCTCGACCACCAGATACGAGCGGCTGGTCGAGGCGATGGTCGTGGTGCGGTCGGGCGTGACATAGCCGCCGGCGATGGCGCGGCCGGCTTCCATCAATTCGCTCGCCACCACGAGATCGACATCGCCGACGTCCGGCGCCAGCGCCAGGATCGGGCGGCGCCCCCTCCCTAACCCTCCCCCGCTTGCGGGGGAGGGTTAGGG